>Ga0070727_10001067_pt1 | contig 30393 bp, 30 predicted proteins | sample tdAd472_FD_66722 | JGI IMG/M metagenome (GOLD analysis project Ga0070727, IMG submission 66722) | Marine sediment microbial communities from the Atlantic coast under amendment with organic carbon and nitrate - tdAd47.2 | ecosystem: Environmental > Aquatic > Marine > Coastal > Sediment | place... | reverse complement strand
GTCTGCCAGCCTTTCTGTAAGAAGACATGGAGGTGAGGATTTGGGTAGTTTGAGCGTAGATACATTTTCGGACTTGGTAACTACTGAAATAAATAGTACCTTAAAGTCGTTCTAAAAAATTAAGTTTAATTAAAAAGTTTACGTCATAGCAATTAGAAGAAGATTTAGACCCCAACCTAGGAGGGAAAATAAAAACCCTCATAACATCAATGAGAAAATAAAAGCCCGAGAAGTACGTCTTGTCGGCGACAATGTTGAAATGGGTGTTTATCCCATCTCCAAAGCAAGGGAAATAGCCAACGAACAGGAGTTGGATTTGGTGGAAATTTCGCCAAATGCCGAACCCCCCGTTTGTAAGGTGATGGATTATAAAAAGTTTCTTTACGAACAAAAGAAACGCGACAAGGCCATGAAGGCCAAAGCAAGCAAAGTTGTCGTAAAGGAAATTAGGTTTGGCCCACAGACGGACGACCATGATTACGAGTTCAAGAAAAGACATGCAGAAAAATTCTTGAAAGATGGTGCCAAACTAAAAGCCTATGTGTTCTTTAAAGGACGATCTATCGTTTATAAAGACCAAGGCGAAATATTATTGCTCCGACTCGCCCAAGAACTCGAAGAGCTTGGAAAGGTAGAGCAAATGCCTAAATTGGAAGGCAAGCGTATGACCATGTTCATTGCGCCCAAGACAAACAAAAAATAAAAACTGAACCCTGGTTCGGTATAATAAGCGGAGTTAAATACTAGGAAAATGCCTAAGATGAAAACAAAATCCAGTGCCAAGAAGCGTTTTAAGCTGACAGGAACTGGTAAAATCAAAAGAAAGCACGCTTTTAAGAGTCACATTTTGACTAAAAAATCTAAAAAGCGTAAGCTAAAGTTGACCCATTCCACTTTGGTTCACAAAGCGGATGAGGACAACATCAAAGAACAATTACGTTTAAAATAATTGTTCACCGGTACATTATTTATTAACCATGGAGTCGGGCCATAAAAGTTCTCAATAATTGAGACGCCTGCTACAAAAAAATGACATTATGCCAAGATCAGTAAATTCAGTTGCTTCACGAGCTAGAAGAAAAAAAGTGATGAAGCAAGCCAAAGGTTACTTTGGAAGACGTAAAAACGTTTGGACAGTAGCCAAAAATGCGGTAGAAAAAGCAATGCTTTATGCTTACCGCGATAGAAGAAACAAAAAACGTACGTTCCGTTCCCTATGGATTACCCGTATTAATGCTGGTGCCAGAATGCACGGAATGTCTTACTCTCAATTTATGGGTAAGGTGAAAGCCAATGGAATTGAACTTAACAGAAAAGTTCTTGCCGATTTGGCCATGAACCACCCTGATGCTTTTAAAGCTATCGTTGAGAAAGTAAAATAAAAAAGTTAATATAAACTTACCCCGCTTATTTAGATCCCGCCTTGTGCGGGATCTTTTATTTTAAAACAGTGGCAGCTTTTTAGTCCAGTGTTTGCGTTTCCTTGAGTGGTGTGTTCATCCAATAACGCTCAATTGAGTCTAGGGAATCATTTGGAATCATATTTTCAAATAGTGGCTTGTTTTTGTCCATCTGAATGCCCATATCCTCCTTTTCATCCAACGAAAGTATTTTCTGTGTAAAAAACTCTCTGAACTGCAGATAGGTCTTTGATTCCGAAACTCCCAATATATTACCTTGGAAATCCTTGATTCCCTTGACCTTACAGACAATTGCTTCGGAATCTCCATCTTTGTCATTGTTTTTTACCGCATCATAGTACATCCTTTCTATTCTTTCCGATTTAAACTGTGGTTTCAACACCACTTTTTTTGACGCCCCATAAACCTTCAAGACTTGCAAAGGGATGTTACGGTTTCTAAAAAGCAACTCATAATTTTCTGGATCTTTGGCGGATTCAAAATCCAAAACTTTGTTGAAGTCAATTACGATCATCCGATTTTCCATATCCATATAAGTTTTGTTTATCACAAATGTCGGGGGCAGTTTCACCTTAAAACTATTGCTAAAGGACAAGTAACTCAAGTACATCTTACCCTGATGGGGCCGATACTCGGAATGTATTTCAAAAATACGTTTTGATTGGTCCGATTGATACGCTTCGTACTGCAAACCATAGATAGCAAAGTCTTTTTTGGAAACCATCATCTGGCCTTTGGTATAAACACCGTTTATTTTGGTTTTAAAATTGATGGCATACAACCACTTCCCATCCATATAAACATCGTCTGACAAGGTAAAATCATGGTTCTGGATAAAATCTTTTTTCATTTCATCTATAAAGGAGTACGACACCTGATCGTAATTACGGATAGCGTCGTGAACCCTTAGAATAATCAGTTCATTACCATTGTAAGCAGGGAGAACCCCTTTTTCCAAAACTTTATTCCTTTTCAAATAGTCGTAGGACCCACTCGATATACTATCGCGTGGAAAATCTTGATTTTTTACTAATCTATAGATTCTAAAATCAGTAGTCTTTAAATCTCTTTGATCAAACCCTTTGTCCTGTATTTCAACAATAGCTTCATTAAGATTTACATATTTTGAATTGTCTTGCTGGTAGTCCCGATAATACCCCACCATTGCAAAAGGGTTGGTTGAAAAGTTATCGGGAATTGCCCTTATGGCCTTCCTGACTATTTTTTTTGCACTGAACTTCTTCTTGTACCCGATGACGGTTGCCTCCTGCAACTCAATGGTTTTGGGCACAAGATAAATAGTGTTCACCGTATCTTCCTGAAGATTTTCCATTGGGACAGTCAGAGATTCATACCCCATGGACGAAATGACCAGTCCCTCATATTCATTTTTTAATTCAACTGGTATTCGGAAGCTCCCATCCTCATTGGAAATCACTCCCTTATAAGAACCTTTCAACACAATACTGGCAAAAACAACAGGGCCTTCGGTGACCGAATCCAGCAACTTGCCTTGCACAAATTCTTGGGAAACAACACCCAAGGGCACCAAAAACAGAAGAGTTATCAGTTGAAATTTTCGCATCACAATTATTCAAAACTTAAAAATACCCATGGTCAAACAATTATATCCAAATTTATCAAATCAGCTCCCGTAAGCCGTCAACACCAGTTTTCTTCCCGAAGCATGGTTTCGATGTTCACAGAGATAAATTCCTTGCCAAATCCCCATATTCAAACTACCCTGAGTAATCGGTACCTGAATCGAAGCCCCCATCAACGAAGCTTTGATGTGGGCAGGCATATCGTCCGGACCTTCGTAATTGTGTACATAATACGGTGCATTTTCGGGCACCATTGTATTGATGTGGCTTTCAAAATCGGTTCGCACCGTTGGGTCTGCATTTTCATTAATGGTCAAGCTGGCCGAAGTATGTTTAATAAACACTTGAAGAAACCCGGTTTTGATTTTTCGAATTTCTGGCAATGCATCAATAACCGTGTCGGTAATCAAATGAAACCCTCTTGAATAGGATCGTAATTGTATTTCTTTCTGATAAAAATTCATGTACAAGAAAATCTTTGCCAACGAAATTAATATAAAGTTTACCAAAACAAGGGTTCAGTTCGGTCAATAACAAATAACTTTGCAGCTTAATTACTTTGCATGGACCTATCTCAGATAAAAATGGTGGTTACCGATATGGATGGAACGTTGTTGAACTCCAAACATGAAGTAAGCCCCCGATTTTTTGAAATCTACGAAGAACTCAAAAAGAAAAACATTGCATTTGTTGCCGCAAGTGGAAGACAGTACCATAGCATGGTCGATAAATTGGAGTCCATCAAAAATGAAATCTTGGTCATTGCAGAAAATGGAGCATTGATCAGAAAACAAGAGGAAACCCTACTTACCACACCCATCAATAAATCGGAAGTACTTCGTATTCTAGATACCGTACGTCCATTGGATAATGTACACCCTGTACTCTGTTGCCAAAACAATGCCTATGTTGGAGGAGATTCCAACGAATTCTTGGAAATGCTCCGTGAATATTATTCCGAGTTTGAGATTGTTGAAGACCAAAAACAGGTTAACGAGCAAGTGCTAAAAATAGCCATTTACCATTTCGAAAATTCCGAGAAGCATATATACCCCCACGTAGAACATTTGGAAGGTGACTTGAAAGTAAAAGTTTCCGGAGCCAATTGGGTTGATGTATCCGATTTGAATGCTCATAAAGGGTATGCACTTAAAAAAGTGATGGACGACTATCAAATTGCATCCAACGAAATTATGGTCTTTGGAGATTACAACAATGATTTAGAGATGTTACAGCTCTCCGATTATAGCTTTGCCATGGCCAATGCCCATCCCAACGTGCTAAAAACAGCCAAATTCAGCACCCACAGTAATGACGATTTCGGTGTAGAGCGGATTTTGGAAAAGTTGATTTAGCAACAATATCCTATCCATTTGTCTTATCCTGAGTTATTTGCTTTTGTAAAATTTGTACCTTAAAAGGCAAAACACAAAAGCAACACTATGGCACCCTTAAAAAAAGAACAGATCAAACAAGAAGTCTTTGATCTTTACGATAAATACGCCCACAACCAATTGGACCGAAGGGAGTTTATGGAAAAACTCTCGGTGTATGCCGTTGGGGGTATTACCATGGCTTCCTTGATGAGCTTTATTATGCCCAATTATAAGGACACTCTGCTGGTATCGCCCAACGATCCCGATTTGGATTCCAATTTTATCACCTACAATTCGCCGAAAGGTGGTGGTGAAATCAAAGGATTGTTATCCAAACCAAAAGATAGTAAAGGCAAAATGGGCGGTGTCGTGGTCGTGCATGAAAACCGAGGCCTCAACCCTTATATTGAAGATGTGGGAAGACGAGCTGCCAAAGCAGGATTTATTTCATTGGCGCCAGATGCTTTGACACCACTAGGTGGTTATCCCGGTAATGATGATGAGGGCAGAACACTGCAAAGGCAACGGGACCGCAATGAAATGCTGGAAGATTTCATTGCCGCCTATGATTATCTTAAAAATCATGAGGATTGCAATGGCAAGGTAGGTGTGGTCGGATTTTGTTTTGGTGGATGGATTTCCAATATGATGGCCGTAAAAGTTCCCGATTTGGCCGCAGCCGTTCCGTTTTATGGCAGTCAACCCGCAGATGAAGAAGTGGTACAGATCAATACGCCTTTATTGATTCATTATGCGGGATTGGATGAAAGAGTAAATGCCGGATGGGAAGATTATGAAGCCAAACTGAAAGAACTCGACAAAGAATACGAGGTTCATTTTTACCCTGATGTCAACCACGGGTTCCACAACAATACCACACCACGTTTTGATAAAGCTTCAGCCGATTTGGCTTGGAAAAGAACCATCGATTTCTTTAAAGAACACTTGAGTTAGGTCTTCTGTTTCTTTTTGCGGGCAGCGGGAAACAAGACGTTGTTCAAAATTAATCGGTACCCCGGTGAGGTTGGATGAAGGTCCAGTTCCGTTTTGGGGTCCCCCACCCTATGCTGATAATCTTCAGGGTCGTGACCTCCATAAAAGGTAAAGAAGCCCTTTCCTTTGATACCATGAATGTATCTGGCCTCCCCATTGATTTTGTTTTCGCCCAACACCATTACCGTAGGTTTTATTTGATTACGTGTATAGGCCGTGGTCTGCCCCATAAATCCTTTGACCAAACTGGTATGGTTTTGCGTCAACATTGTGGGTACTGGGTCCCATTTGGCCGAAAATTCCATCAAAGAAAAATAATCCGACTCCTTGGGAACATTTGCTCTTTTGTTCGTCATATCGATGGATGAGAACTCATACCGGATGGGATTGCGTTCCAAGGTAAAATTGGTAAAGGCAAACGTATTGCTAAAATCCAACTTAGCCTGATAGTTCGCATCCGAAGGGTCACCATCGAACATAGGCTCACAAATATCCACCTCCTCAGCGGCCAAGGCAATATCAAAACTATCGGTTGCGGAACACATGGCGAACATAAAACCACCTCCAATCACATAATTCCTGATTTTTAGTGCTACGGCCAATTTCTCCTCGGACACTTTGGAATAGCCCAAGCTTTGAGCAAGTGCTTCTGCATTGGCTTTGTCTTCAATATACCAAGGAGCAGCTCGGTAATGCCCATAAAAACGCCCGTACTGCCCGGTAAAATCTTCGTGGTGCAAGTGCAACCAATCATATAACGCCAATTTGTCGCCCAATACTTCGGTGTCGTAAATAGTGGTATAAGGGATTTCCGCATAGGTTAGCACCATGGTCACGGCATCGTCCCAAGGTTGGTTCCCCTTTGGGGAATACACGGCAATCTTGGGGGCTTTTTCCAGAATAACGGCATCTTGATTTTGGGACGGACTGCTGATATCGTCCAAAATTTGAGCTGCTTGGCCATCCGAAAGCACTTCAAAAGAAACGCCCCGGATTTGACATTCTTTGCGAATTGCATCGCCATCGGGCAGCATAAATGAACCGCCTCGATAGTTGAGCAGCCATTGTACTTTTTGCTGTTTGGCAAGTACCCAATAGGTAATCCCGTAAGCTTTTAAATGATTTTTTTGCCCCTCATCATCCATAGGAATCAGGATTACTGAGGCAAAAGATTGTAAGGAAAATAAGAGTGTAATAAAAAAGAGACCTCTCGACTTCGCTCGAGGTGACATTACTTGGAATAATTTAGAAAGGTACATCATTATCATCTGGGTCATCATCACTGTTCATTGCACTGCCAAATGCATCATCCGTACTCGGAAGGTTTGGTGTTGCAAAGGGATTTTCTTCGTCCGCATTCATCTTCGATTGGAATTCGAATGGGGAATCAAAGTCATCCAAGTTATCAAATTTACCCAGAGCACCCACAAATTTTAACCTAATATTTTCTAAACCTCCGTTACGGTGCTTAGCTACTATAAACTCTGCTTGACCTTGTGTGGGAGTGCGCTCCTCATCGTCCCACTCGTCAATTTTATAATATTCCGGCCTGTAAATAAAGGAAACAATATCTGCATCCTGTTCAATCGCTCCAGATTCCCTCAAATCCGAAAGGATAGGTCGTTTGCTACCTCCACGGGTCTCAACGGCCCTCGAAAGCTGAGAAAGTGCAATTACAGGAACATTGAGCTCCTTGGCCAATGCTTTTAAGTTCCTTGAAATGGTAGAGATTTCCTGTTCACGGTTCCCTCCCTTTTGGCTTCCCCCTGCGGTCATCAATTGCAAATAATCAATTACGATAAGCCTAATATTGTGCTGTGAGGCCAATCGTCTTGCTTTGGCTCGCAAGTCAAAAATGGAAAGCGATGGGGTATCATCGATAAACAATGGCGCTTTTTCCAAGGTCTTCACCTTAACATTTAATTGCTCCCATTCGTGTTTTTCGAGTTTTCCGGTCCTTAGTTTTTCCGAAGACAACCCGGTTTCTGAAGAAATCAAACGGGTAATCAACTGTACAGATGACATCTCCAAAGAGAAGAATGCCACAGGAATTTCCGAGTTTACCGCGATATTACGTGCCATGGAAAGTGTTAGCGCGGTTTTACCCATACCTGGACGTGCCGCCACAATGATCAAGTCACTCGGCTGCCAACCGGAAGTAAGTCTGTCCAACTTATCAAAACCAGATGGTATCCCGCTCAATCCTTCCTTATTGGAAATTTCCTCAATTCGTTTTTTCGCCTGAATCACTAAATTCTGGGCAGTTTCGGCAGAACGTTTTAGATTTCCTTGGGTAACCTCGTACAATTTTGCCTCCGCATTGTCCAAAAGGTCAAAAACGTCGGTTGCATCGCTGTAAGCCTCCTCAATAATATCGTTGGATATTTTTATCAGGCTTCGTTGAATGTATTTTTGAAGAATAATTCTAGCGTGAAACTCAATATGTGCCGATGAAGCTACTTTTTGGGTGAGTTTTATCAAATAAAAATCACCTCCGACCGCTTCTAGCTTGCCATCCTTCTTCAATTGTGCAGAAACAGTTAATAAATCCACCGGTTCAGAAGTTTCGAACAAATTGAAAATGGCTTCGTAAATATATTTATGGGAATCCTTGTAGAAAACATCGGGATGAAGAATATCGATAACCTCATCTACACCCTTTTTGTCAATCATCATAGCTCCCAGCACAACTTCCTCTAAATCAACTGCTTGAGGTGGTATTTTACCTTTTTCAAGATTGATGAGGGCGGATTTGTCCACACGATGTCCTGCGATGGGGCTAGGTTTTTCCATGAATGCGAAAGTAGCTAATTAACCTTTAGTTAACTTTAATTTAGACGGATACGATTTCCACAGGTACTCAACAATTTGGATGTTGATAACTTCAAATACCTGTTAATAACATAAAAAAAATCAAGGATATAACCTAATGAAAAAGATGAACCCCTGAAAAACAAGATTTATTCGCTGAAAACCCCCATATCCGCATATTTTTCCATACGGGTTTTCACCAATTCTTTTGGTGATAACTTTTTGAGTTCTTCAAAATGAGAAGAAATTTTGTTCGCGACCGTTTCAAACGTTTTTGCCCTATTGGTATGTGCACCACCCAAAGGTTCTTTCACAATCTCATCGACCAATCCCTGTTTTTTCATATCGGTAGCGGTCAATTTTAGTGATTCGGCAGCCTGTTCTTTGTATTCCCAGCTTCTCCAAAGTATAGAAGAACAAGATTCCGGAGATATTACGGAGTACCACGTGTTTTCCAACATTAGTACCTTATCTCCCACTCCAATGCCCAAAGCACCTCCTGAGGCTCCTTCTCCGATAATTATTACAATAATCGGCACTTTAAGCCGCGTCATTTCCAAAATATTACGGGCAATGGCCTCTCCTTGACCGCGTTCCTCTGCTTCAATACCTGGGTAAGCGCCTGGAGTATCCACAAAACAGACAACGGGTATCTTGAATTTTTCTGCAGACTTCATCAAACGAAGTGCTTTTCTGTAACCTTCAGGGTTTGCCATGCCAAAATTACGGTACTGGCGGGTTTTGGTGTTGTATCCTTTTTGCTGACCAATAAACATATAGCTTTGGTCTCCAATTTTCCCAAGTCCACCCACCATAGCCTTGTCATCCTTTACATTTCTGTCTCCATGGAGCTCCAAGAAGGTATCTCCACAAATGGCATTGATGTAATCCATGGTATAGGGACGGCTGGGATGTCTTGACAATTGTACTTTTTGCCAAGCGGTAAGGTTTTTATAGATATCCTTGCGTGTCTGTGCAAGTTTTTTTTCGATTTGTGCACACGTTTCTGTAACGTCCACATCACTTTCTTCCCCAATTACCATACATTTTTGAAGTTGCTCTTCAAGTTCTTTGATGGGGAGTTCAAATTCTAGATATTCCATGGGAAGTCTTTTATTTTCACGAAAAACAATGGGGACAAATATATAACATTATGGGATACTCCCATGAAATATACAAGTCTTTTATGGTCAACAATATACATGATTATTGATGAATTATCGCTTGGCTTTCATGAGCATATAAACGGCAAAAACACCAAAAATAAGGTTGGGTATTACTACGGCCAATAAGGGCGAAAAGCCGGATTGCTCCGCCAAGGTACCAAACACTTTATCAAAAAATATATACACAAAGGCAACACCGATACCGAAGGCCAAATTAAGGCCCATTCCACCTCTACGCTTCATAGAGGATACGGCAACCGCGATTACGGTAAGTATGAATGCCGCAATGGGCAAGGCCCATCGTTTATATTTTACCAGAACGTAGGCATTGATGTTGGATGCGCCCTTTCTACGTTGATCCTCGATAAAATCGTTGAGTTCAAAAAGGTTTTTGGTCTCCGCCACATAGGAAACTGGGGTAAGGTCATCAATTTGGAAGGAGAAAACTGTATCCAGCCTGCGCTTTGCATTGATATATTCGGTTTCGTTCCTGATCTTTCGTTTTTCATAGTTGGTCAACCGATAAATACTATCATCCGCTACCCATCGAATATTACTGGCTGAAATTTTATAATCCAACTTGCCTATAGAATCAAAATGTTCGTAGGTAAAATTGTAACCTATTTGGCGGTTGGGGTCAAAACTACTCACGTAGATATAGTCGCTCTCATTCAATTGGTTAAAGATATTCTCCGTAACCCTGGTCTGTTTACCTTTTTTAAAGTATTTGTACTCAAACTCGTTAAAACCGATACTGGCATGGGGCACAATGAACATACCCATCATAAAGATTAGGATGGCAACCATGGTCGCTCCCACAAAATAGGGTCGTAAAAACCGCCCAAAAGACACGCCAGAACTCAAAATAGCGACAATTTCAGTATTACTGGCCAGTTTGGATGTAAAAAATATAATGGATAGGAAAAGAAAAATGGGCAGTAACAAATTCCCGATAACCAAAGTAAAGTTACCATAGAATGCGATTACTTCGGCCAATGGAGCTTCATTGTCGATAATCTTCCCGATTTTCTCTGCCAAGTTGGCCATGATCCCGATAGGAACAAACAACAAGAGCATTCCCATAAAGGTGATCAGGTACCGTTTTAAAATGTATCTATCGAGTATGGTAAACATTATAGTCTTTTATCCATTTGGTTGACCATTTTGGTCTTCCACTCCAAAAAGTCTCCGGCTAAAATACGTTCTCTAGCTGTACGCACCAACCATAAATAAAAACCAAGGTTGTGGATAGTGGCAATTTGCTTGCCCAAATATTCGTTAGCGGCAAACAAATGACGTAAATACGCCTTGGAATATTCGGTATCCACAAAGGTTATACCCATTTCATCAATTGGGGAAAAATCGTTCTCCCATTTTTTGTTTTTGATGTTGATGGTCCCGTGTGCCGTGAACAGCATTCCGTTTCGTGCATTACGGGTGGGCATCACACAATCGAACATATCCACTCCCAACGCAATATTCTCCAAAATATTGATCGGGGTGCCTACGCCCATCAAATATCTTGGTTTGTCCTCTGGCAAAATATCACATACAATCTCGGCCATTTCGTACATTTCTTCGGCAGGCTCCCCTACGGAAAGTCCACCAATGGCATTCCCCTCCGCACCTGACGATGCAATATATTCTGCGGATTGCCTCCTCAAATCTTTATAAGTGGATCCTTGTACAATCGGGAAAAAAGTTTGAGAATAATCGTAGGTATAGGGAAGCTTCTCCAAATGGTTGATGCATCTGTCCAACCACCTATGCGTCATGTGCATGGAGCGCTTGGCATACTGGTAATCGCAGGGATACGGAGTACACTCATCAAAGGCCATAATAATGTCCGCGCCGATGGTGCGTTGTATTTCCATCACGTTCTCCGGAGTAAAAAAGTGACGAGATCCATCAATATGGGATTTAAACTTTACGCCTTCTTCCTTAATCTTTCTGTTATCAGACAATGAGTAGACTTGATACCCGCCACTATCCGTCAAAATGGGGCGGTCCCAACCCATAAATTTATGGAGTCCCCCAGCTTCTTGTAGAATTCCAGTTCCAGGCCTTAAAAAAAGATGATAGGTGTTTCCTAAAATAATATCGGGATTTATTTCATCCTTCAACTCTCTTTGGTGAACCCCTTTTACCGAGGCCACCGTGCCCACGGGCATAAATATCGGAGTTTCGATAGAGCCATGGTCAGTGGTCAATTTCCCCGCCCTGGCTTTGCTTTTGTTGTCCTTTTGTACTAAGGTAAAATCCAATTGTTCGTTTTAGAACCGCAAATATAACCAACTCTGTTTCGTTGTTCCTTAACAAAAAAATAAAGTTTCTGAAACCAAGACGGTTAATAAATGTATTTTAAACACTTGTTTTCTACGAATAATGCAATTACATTTGGTATCAAAATTATTGACACGATGCCGAACACGCAAGAATTACAGGACCTGGTAGTACAGGTAAGAAGGGACATTTTACGAATGGTCCACAAGGTAAATTCGGGTCACCCAGGAGGTTCTTTGGGCTGTACCGAGTTTTTTGTAGCACTCTACAACGAAGTAATGGATTTAAAGGATGGGTTTGATATGGATGGAATCGGAGAAGATCTCTTCTTCTTGTCCAACGGACACATTTCTCCGGTTTTTTACAGTGTTTTAGCCCGAAGAGGTTATTTCCCAATTGAGGAATTGAACACTTTTAGATTGATAGATTCCAGATTACAGGGACACCCCACGACCCACGAGGGATTGCCCGGAGTACGTGTGGCATCAGGCTCATTGGGACAGGGAATGTCGGTAGCCATCGGTGCAGCACTTGCCAAAAAATTGAACGGTGACGATCATTTGGTGTTCAGTCTTCATGGGGATGGTGAATTGCAAGAAGGCCAAAACTGGGAGGCAATAATGTACGCTGCTGGTAACAAGGTGGATAATTTGATTTCCACAGTGGACCGCAATGGCCAACAGATTGACGGCGCCACCGAAGATGTGCTTCCTATTGGTGATGTTGCCGAGAAATTCCGAGTATTTGGATGGGATGTCCTGGAAATTGAAAACGGAAACGACCTAAAGCAAGTTATCGCTGGCTTGAACGAAGCAAAAAGCAGAACGGGCAAAGGAAAACCTGTTTGTATTGTAATGACCACCGAAATGGGGAATGGCGTAGACTTTATGATGCACACGCATGCATGGCACGGGAAAGCTCCGAGCGATGAACAATTGGCCACCGCATTGGAACAGAACCCGGAGACTTTAGGCGATTACTAATCTTAGAATAAAAGACAATGACTAAATATACAGATCAAGGAAAACAAGACACCCGCAGCGGATATGGAGCGGGAATGACAGAACTGGGAAGAACCAATCCCAATGTGGTATCGTTATGTGCCGACCTTGTTGGATCATTAAAGATTGACACGTTTATCGAGGAAAATCCAGAGCGGTTCTTCCAAGTAGGTATTGCAGAAGCCAATATGATGGGCATAGCCGCAGGTTTGACCATTGGGGGAAAAATCCCATTTGCTTCAACCTTTGCAAATTTTGCCACGGGCCGTGTGTACGATCAAATCCGTCAATCCATTGCATATTCGGGTAAAAACGTAAAAATATGTGCTTCGCACGCTGGATTGACCTTGGGTGAAGATGGTGCCACCCACCAAATTTTGGAAGATATCGGTTTGATGAAGATGTTGCCCGGTATGACGGTCATCAATCCATGTGATTTTAACCAGACCAAAGCAGCTACCATTGCCATTGCAGAGCACCACGGACCGGTTTACCTACGTTTTGGACGCCCTAAGGTAGCCAACTTTACACCAGTGGACCAAAAATTTGAAATTGGCAAAGCTCTAATGCTCAATGAGGGGACCGATGTGACCATTTTAGCTACAGGCCATTTGGTGTGGCAATCGCTACTTGCGGCAGAAACGTTGGAGAGCCAAGGAATTTCTGCAGAGGTAATCAATATACACACCATAAAGCCTTTGGATGACAAAGCTATTTTGGACTCCGTAAAGAAAACGGGGTGTGTAGTTACCGCCGAAGAACACAATTATTTAGGAGGACTTGGAGAAAGTGTCGCCCGTGTATTGGCAAGCCACCACCCTACCCCTCAAGAGTTTGTGGCAACACAGGACACCTTTGGTGAAAGTGGAACGCCCGAACAGTTAATGGAGAAGTACGGTTTGAACAATAAAGCCATAGAAAAGGCCGTTTTAAAAGTGTTGAAACGTAAATAGTTTCAGGTACCTCTTTTGGGAGGTATTTCAACCTTTTAAAAAGAACACTTTTATGAAAAAAACTTTTCTAGTAGTAGCATTTGCCCTAATCGGTTCTGCTGCCATGGCACAAAGCGGCTCAGGTTTTGGAGTCAAAGCTGGTTTATCTTACAATAAAAATGGAGATTTAATCAGTTCTGTTGGTGATGGCGGTCAAGATATCGTCGAAGGTGCCAGCGGTAAAGCAGGTTATCATTTTGGTTTCTGGGGTAAATTGGATTTCCCTAAGATTTATCTAAGACCCGAACTGGTGTATTCCAAAACAAAGAGTTCCTACGATATTGATGGTGATTCACAAGATTACGATGTGTCCAAATTGGACATGCCCGTACTTTTGGGGTATAAATTGATTGGACCCCTGCATATTTTTGCAGGTCCTGCATTCCAATATACCCTTAAGAACGATTTGGAAGGTTTGACGGTCGAAGATGTAGAAAACGACTTTACCGTGGGATTGAATGCGGGCGTAGGTGTAAATCTCGGAAGACTGGGATTGGACGTAAGGTACGAAAGAGGATTCTCTGAGAACGAAGCAGAAATTATTGGCGACAATATCACCGATGTATCTGGTCGAGTAGATTCCAGACCTTCGCAGATTATTTTTGCACTTTCGCTTAAATTGTAGCTTATAATTTATTCAATAAATACAAGAGGTCTAAAAAGTCTTCATAACTTGATTTGTCAGGTTGAGCCCGTCGAAACCGATATTGATTATCAGTAAGTTGAAAATATTTCGACAAGCTCAATATGACATCGCCTTACTTTTTAGACCTTTTTAGTTTTATATACTTTTTTTCAATTAGTTGTCTGGGTCCAAATAATTAGGAACGCCATCACCGTCAGCATCGGGAAAAGTTATTTCTCCATTCTCTACTATAATTTCTTCCCGTGTCAAAATACCATCACCATCATCGTCTGGATCTTGATAATTTGGCCTTGGAGGCGTGTTAAATGGTTCGTCATCGCCATCTGTATTATCATCACCTAAAAATCCATTACCATTCAAATCTTCTTGAGCGGAAGGAATACCATCATTATCATGGTCGGTACCTTCTACATACAATCCAAGTTCAATTTGAAACATTAAAATTGAATATGTTGGAATTAAGCCCGAGGGAGACCTATTGAAATATGCCATACCAGATGGCATGATTACTAGGCCAATACCACTGTTATTAATATTGTAAGTTCCATCCCCATTTTCAACGATTTGATCCGATGTTCCTGCACTCAATTGAGCATAACCATCCGCAAAACCTCTTGCGGCTATTCTTGATATATCAGTCCAAGAAAAATCTTTACTCTCATCAAATTGGGTCCCATCCAATAAAAACCCTTGGTACCTAACCAAAGTGGAATCTGCATAGGTTGGACTTCCGCCTCCACCTTTCTTTGCTTCGATATAATATAATGTATGTTCAATATTTTCTTCTTCCGCACTAAGTCCAAAATGACTGGAAGAAACATCAAACTTCATTGTCTTGGCATCCTCCATCATAGGCCTTTTGTCGGCATTCTCCCCGGCAATAGTATCTATTACAATTTTGTAATCAAAACCTTCAGGCTGGGTCTCAAAATCTTCATAGTTGTAAAAGTGCGTGTTCAAAAATTCCCTGATCTTCTCATCATCCTCTGGTGCCACCTCGCTCAGCAAGCTTGGTGGTATGGGCTCAGGACCGCCATCGTCATCATTTCTACAAGACAGTAATGTAACTGCAAAACATATGAAAACTAAAACTCCGTACTTCATCAAGTCTCTTATTTAGGCGCGCAAGATACAATTTTCCATTATTTTTGTTCCGCCCATTAACAAAGATTTGCGAAGACCATGCGAATAGACAAGTACCTTTGGTGCACCAGATACTTTAAAACAAGAAGTATTGCATCCAACGTGGTAAAAAAAGGACATGTAAAAGTAAACGGTAGTGCTGTAAAGCCCTCCCGAGATGTTTACCCTATGGACAAAATTGTGGTACGAAAAAACCAAATTGATTACCAGCTCACCGTTTTGGACGTTCCGGAAAGCCGTGTCGGGGCCAAATTGGTTGACATCTACCGAAAGGATACCACGCCCAAAGAGGCGTTTGAACACAACGAACTGCTCCAATATGCAAAAAAACATTATCGAAAAAAAGGGTTGGGGCGTCCAACAAAAAAAGACCGTCGGGATTTGGACGATTTTTTGGACGAATCGGAATAAACCATTTTATATCTTTGAAAGAACTATCGAACACTATGATAAACCGTATTCTTACCCACGAACAAATACAGCACATAATAAAACGCATTGCCTACCAAATCTATGAGACCAATGTGGACGAAAAGGAGATTGTGGTTGCCGGCATCAATGGCGGGGGTGAAAGCTTTGCCAAGAAAATCATCGCTGTCCTTAAAAAGATAACCGATGCCCAAATTATTTTGTGCAAGGTGGATATGGACAAAAAGAATCCTTTGGAAAGCGGAGTGAGCACATCGCTTTCGGATGAAGAATATAAAAACAAATCCATTGTATTGGTGGATGATGTATTGAACTCGGGCACCACATTGATCTATGGCACCCACCACTTTCTTAAAACACCTATCAAACAGTTAAAAACAGCTGTGCTGGTCAATAGAAACCATAAAAAGTATCCCATAAAGGCAGATTTTAAGGGTATATCGCTCTCCACATCGCTGAACGAACACATTAAGGTAGACTTTGAACCAAAGAACAATGCGGTTTACTTAGAGTAGTTCTTTTATGTTTTCCACTACTGTTTCCGCATCTGCCACGTTACAATCCAAAATGTGTTTTGCCTGCAAATAGTAAGGTCTTCGTTCAAAAAGATGTTTTCCAATAAATTCGGGAAGTTCCTCACCCGGAATATTTTTTACCAACGGACGGTTTTCCTTTTCTTTTGAAACTCTCTCGACCAAGTTGGGAATATTCACATCAAGATAAATGGAATGGTCCGATTGATTCAATATCGTTTCCATATTGGTCCCGTAACATGGGGTTCCCCCTCCTGTTGAAAGAATAATGGATTCTTCTTTTTCCAAAACCTCAGCTAGCATGTGATACTCCAATTTTCTAAAAAAAACTTCTCCTTTTTCAGAAAAAATACTTTTGATGGTTTTTTTTTGATTCGCCTCAATATAATCATCCAAATCGATGAACTCCATCCCTAAATGTCTGGCCAACAATCGTCCAACAGTTGACTTTCCACTTGCCATATATCCCACTAAAACAATTTTCATATTCAAGAATTTTACCCGATTTCAAAAAAACACAAATTTATCATTAATTCACCTTGGAAAATAGATTATTGATGTTATATTTGCACCCGCTTAGCCAAACAGCTAGGCGCAACTTGAAGACCTGATAGCTCAGTTGGTAGAGCATCTCCCTTTTAAGGAGAGGGTCCTGGGTTCGAGCCCCAGTCAGGTCACTTTTTAAGATACCATAAGATATCAAACCCTGTAATTTAAATTACAGGGTTTTCTTTTTTTGGGCAAAAACGGAATGAAAGATTTGAGACTTGCAGCATTTTACGTGGTTCCATTCGCCTAACATCCTTTTCCATTTTAATCATAGGGATTATAACACACCGTTTTACTGAACTTTCGGGGTAAAGCAAGTTCACTGACCCCAGTGAGTTTACTTTTTCTCTACACTTAATCGATTTACCGTTCAGAATCTTAATTACCCTCTATCAGAAAGTTCGGTTATGCAAGGGTTACCACAAAATCACAGAAACACGATTTGCAGGTGGATGCCTTTCTAAATTGGAAACGCCAGACATCGTATGCCGCACTTGCCGGATTAAATTGAGTAATTTCCAACATAACACAAAAACTGACTTTCAAGTCAATACAGTCAAATATTGAATGGCTCAAATTTTCCGTTTTTAGTAGTCGCTTCTATCCGACCCAACCTGCCCTAGAACCATATATCGTCATAATTGAAAAACAGCAAGATTTGTTGGAAGAAACCGATACAGTTTTAAAATAATTGATAAATCGGTTTTAATACGCTGCAAAAGGTAGTTATAACAGGTGAAACCATCCAACAACCGCTCTTTGCCAATAGTATCTTTCCGTAAACATTGAGATTCAAAGCACTTTTAACTCAGATTATTTCCTTAAATTCATCATATTCGAACATGGAAGTCGTTGATTTATAAAGAATCACATCATCATATTCTTAAGAATATATCTAGGTATATTGAATTGACCGAGCTTGAAAAACAGAAATACATTTCTTTACTTACTGAAATCAAGGTACGAAGGAAGGATTTCTTAATGCAAGCGGGTGACATCACCAAATACGAGTATTATATCACCAAAGGTTGTTTAAAGGTCTATACGTTGGATGAGGATGGTGCGCCGCACATTTCCATGTTCGCCGTGGAAGATTATTGGACCGGGGACATGGCCAGTTTTATGACCAGGGAACCCTCTCGGTATTTCATCAAAGCTACCGAGGATTCTGAGTTGTTGGGTATTTCAAGGACCAATTACGACCTGCTTTTTCAAGAGATACCAAAATTTGAACGGTTTTATCGCATACTCTATCAAAAATCACTCATAAGTTATATAAGGCGGTCCAATCACGGCATATCCTTATCCGCAGAGGAACGTTATATCGAGTTCAAACGAAAATATCCTAACATTGTCAATAGAATCACCCAGAAAGACCTAGCAGGCTACATTGGTATTACACCAGAATTTATGAGCAAAATCATCTCCAAGGTCAACCGGATGTAAAAGTCTTAAACTAGTTCATTTTTTTTCGTGCCTTCCTCTCGGAATTTTGAAGCATGAAAAAAATAATCACACTCACTTTGCTGATAATCATTGCATTTGCAGGGCACTTGAATGCACAATTCACACAAGTGGAACTGTTTTCAGGTTTGGACAAAACAGATTTTACGCTTTATTCTAGTTATCCTATCAATGAAAAAAATACGCTCAGTATTGCAACCCTTGCCTTCTTTCAAAAATTCAAAAAAAACGAGAATTCAAGTTTTGATGAAGTAGGTGTTCAACCCACTTTATTTTGGAATATCAACAAGCATATTGCTGTTGGTCCATCCGTATATTACAACAGTTTTGCCGGTTATGCGGAACGCCTTTCCGCAAGGCTCATTCTAAAAAATTCACGGACACTATTTGTACTTATCCCTACGGTTGCCCATTCCGAACAAAAGGACGCCGGCTATGCCGAGGTCTTTTCACAGTTTCAGTTCAACTCACCCATAAACGACAAAGTTTCCCTTTGGTTAAACGGCCAGTTTTTAACGGTCTGGGACAATTTTAAAACGCACTCCCGAAGCTTTCAGCAATTACGCGCAGGAATATCCTTCCATGGGCACCAATTCGGTATTGGCTTTGACTTTGACCAGTATGGGCACGACCCCATTGAAAAATCATCTTTCGGTCTGTATTACCGAAAAACTTTATAAATAATTTTTAATCCAAAACAGTATGAAACATTTAGTAAAAACACTTTTAACGACACATCCGAATATCGGATCTAGCATTGCACGACTAACACTTGGTTTGGTCATATTTCCCCATGGAGCCCAAAAACTACTCGGTTTATTCGGTGGCAACGGCTTTTCGGCAACCATGGATTTTTTCACCACACAAATGGGATTGCCCAGTTTTGTGGCCTTTTCGATCATCATAATCGAATTTTTTGGGTCCATTTCACTGATTCTAGGGTTCCTCAGTAAGTTCTGGGCCTTATCACTTGCAGGCATGTTTATGGGCATCATTTATACCACGCAGTTGGAACATGGCTTTTTTATGAACTGGTTCGGAAATCAAGCGGGTGAAGGTTACGAATATTCCCTATTGGTAATTGGTCTTGCCTTGACCATAATGGTAAATGGCAGTGGAAAATGGTCAATAGATAAATTAATCTCTAAAAAACAATAATCATGAAAAGAATCATCACAATAGCAGGAAGTAATAGTCAAAAATCCATCAACAAAAGGTTACTAAACTATACATCTGGTTTATTGGAAAATGTGGAAATTATTTCCATTGACTTCAACGATTATGTGCTGCCCATTTATGGCGTTGATTTTGAAACTGAGAATGGTATACCTCCTGCGGTAAAGCGATTGGACAGGTTATTTGATACTGCGGATGGCTTTATGATATCCCTTGCTGAACATAACGGCTCTTATGCGGCAGTGTTCAAAAATACCATAGACTGGCTTTCCCGAGTAAATATGAAGATATGGAGAGAAAAACCCATGCTCTTGATGGCCACCTCACCTGGCGCTCGAGGTGGAGCGACCGTATTAGAATCTGCAAGGGGCTACTTTCCGTATATGGGGGCCAACATCACGGATACTTTTTCGTTGCCTTCTTTTTATGATCATTTCATTGAGGATGAAATCAATGATGACAATTTGAAGGAGGACATTTATTTCAAGGTAAATTCATTTCAAAGATCAATCAAATCATAAAGAACTCACCATCTGTTCATTCCAGAATGTAACGCTTTTGATGTAACAAAAGAGTCATCCATTCGTGTTCTTTCTTTATCTCTAATCAAAAATGAAAAAATGAAAAAAACTATTTTAAGCATCGTATTTATTTTACCCGTAATCCTTTTTTCCCAAACCAAAGACGTCAATAAAAAAGTGTTGATGGTGGTCAGTAGCTATGGAAAGGATATGGGGGCAGCAAGACCAGGCTACGAGTTTGATGAATTCTCCCAAGCCTATTTAATTTTTAAAAATAATGGTCTATCCATAGATGTTGCCAGTCCCAAGGGAGGGAAGGTAGAAGCGGACGAGTTCAACCAGGAAAAACCTTATAACAAGATACTTTTAGAGGACAAATCCGCTCTCAGTTTGTTGGACCATACCATAGCTACTGCTGATATTAATGCAGCGGATTATGATGCCATCTATATTGTTGGCGGCAAAGGAGCCATGTTTGATTTGCCCTATGACCCTGCTCTTCAGGATATCATTTCAAGTTTGTACACTAAGGAAGGAGCTATCATTTCTTCGGTTTGTCATGGACCGGCCGCCTTCGTTAATGTCAAAAACGGTGATGATTACATTATTAAGGGTATTGAGCTAACAAGTTTTTGCAATATAGAAGAAGAGCTTTTTGGAAAAAAATGGGTAAAAGAGTTCCCGTTTAGCCTGGAAACCAAATTAGAGTCGAGGGGAGCCATTTTTAGGCAGACCGATTTCATGCTGTCCAAAGTTGTTGTGTCAGGAAAGTTTGTTACGGGCCAGAACCCCTTTTCAACAACAGGGTCGGCTGAAGCTGTTGTAGCATCTCTGGGCCTAACTCCTGTTAAAAGAGAATTGTACAATGATGAGAGAAGTGCCTATTTAATGCAAGAGGTACTGGATGAAACAAAAACCATTGCATGGGCCGAAGGGGAACTGGCCGAAAATAAAGCCAAATACGACATGCCATTGATAGCAGCTTATGGCTACTATAAGATTCTGGCTTCATCCGAAGACAATGAGGGATTATTAAAAGGGGTTGCATTGGTAGAGTTGACCTCACCATACTTTTTTAATGAAAATTTGCAGTTGTTATTGGCCAAAACCTATGCTTCATTGGATAATAAGGCTAAAGCAAGGGACATAGCAAACGATTTGATCGCTAAAAATTTATTGGAAGAAGAATCGGAAAAGTTGCTTGAAGAATTGAACTAACATCAACTTACGGGGAGTATTCTAATGCGATTCAAGCTACAGCATGCTATAAATAATGTTTTAAGAAGTACCTTTCTGAGAGTTAACATAATTACGCGAAGAATACCATTCACAATAACACGGAAAAGGTTTAAACCCTAATTCAATAAAAATGAAAAAAGCATTCTTAGCATTGATGGTATTATTTTTTGTCTCCTGTAACTATGACAAAAATGAAAAGGGGAGCATACTGATTATTGTTTCCAATACAGAGCACATGGGAGACCCAGAAAAACACTTTGCAGGGAACAACCTTTGGGAAGTAGCGCCCCCCTACCATATTTTTGTTTCGCATGGCTATACAGTGGATTTTGTTTCGCCAACAGGAGGTAAAGTGCCTTTCTCCATGGATCCTATCGGAATAAGCAGTTATACCATAAAATATGGACGTTTCAATGAAAAGGTTGAAAATTCATTAACACCTGATTCGGTGGATTATAAGAAGTATGAAGCCGTTTTTATTGGTGGCGGATATGGACCATTGTTTGATGTTGCCGACAATGAAGATATGTTGTCAATAATAGCAAGTATTTATGAAAATGGTGGAATCGTTGGAGGATGCGGACATGGCCCTGGTGCTTTTGCCAATGTCAAACTGAGCAATGGGGAATATATGGTTAAAGATAAAAAAGTGACCAGATTTCCAAATTCTACGGAGATTACCAAAAGTTGGGCCAAAGAAGGGACTTTATTGCCTATAATACTGGAGAATCAATTAAGAGCAAATGGAGCCCTGTTTCAAACTAAAAGCGACCTCAACGATAAACACGATGTGGTAAATGACAAGAGCATTGTAACGACGATGTTTCTCCCCTCTTCCGCCATTGTGGCTAAAGAAATGATACACGAAATTGAAAAAAGGAATAAGTAGACCTTTCACCTTAGTAGTTATATTTTTAAAATTACGCAAAGCCGTAAGTCAGAAACAATTCAGAATGGTGCTGTATTCGAGGGAGGCCATACCATTGTTGAACTACTAGGATTGATACATGAGATTAACGTTCCCAAAAGTCTACTTTTGAAAACTGGAAATTTGGGAACAAAAACGCTTTGGACATGAAAGAGTTGTAATTCAATAAATCAAGGAACGTCTACAAAATGACAAAAGAAATTCAACCATAAGAGTTCACAAATCGTCAACATTGATATGTGAACACTTTTTGAATCCGCAAAAAACTCTACAAATAGATATGCGTATCCTTTTAAGCAATATTGCCAACTAATACTTATAATTTACCATCCCTAACTGTAAAAGGAAAACAAAATGGGATAAACGGGCGTTATCACCCAATGTAATCTTAAGATTAATTCTATCGTCTATTCGGTTAAGTTATGTTGGGAATACGTATATTTCATCCAAATAAAAGGGTAAACTATGAGAATCCTACTTTCCATTTGCTTTAGCTGTTTGCTTTCTCTTGGGCTTGTTGCACAAGAAGATGAAACGTCAGATTCACAACAAAGAATACAACAATTTTCAACCGCCAAACGGAACGAGGTCAGTATCGATGTAATATCGGCCATAGCCATTCCTGCGCTTAATCCAAGGTATGAGTATATCTTGGGTAGATATTCGGGAGTGGGGGTGGATTTATTTGTCGCAATTGACGGTGACGATGAATTTGATAATTACTCGGAATATGAAAGTTTTTCGATTACGCCCTATTACCGTCAATATTTTTTTTCCAAACAGGATTATGGCGCTAAAGGTTTTTATGCCGAAGGGTTTGTTAAGTTCTTCTCTTTTGATGATTTTACCTATAGTGGCATCAATGATTCATACACTAAAGAAAGTTATTTTGAAACTTCCATTGGAGCTGGAATAGGTTGGAAATGGATCAGTGAGAGTGGTTTTCTAGTGGATTTAGGTTTCGGGATTGGGAGAAATCTTGGATTACCTAGTGATGGCGTAGGTCAGGAGGTTCAGGCAAGGGGAGGCTTAAATTTTGGGTGGAGGTTTTAACTTTATAATCCATGGATTTATAATTTTTCAATGCTCTAAAAGACTTCACCCAAAACGTATAAAAAATTTGAATATCCGTTATAGATAATAATTTCCTTTTACATGTCATTCCGAATGTATTTCGGAATCTCACTACTCTAATTAATCAGAAATCTAATAAAAACCTGACACCTGCCTTTGCCGGCAGGCAGGAAAGTTCAGGTTGACGAAAGTTTAGTTTATGATAAAATCCGGATAATCAAAAAAATGACATCTCGTTTTTCCATAATCAATCTTTTATAAAACCTGATCGTTTTTTGAATGCCGAAAGCATTAAGATTTCAAAAAGCACAGGGCCAAAAGGCAACGAAATTTCCATTACCCTTTTTGGAACCCATTATAAAATAAAAAAAGGCCCTTGACCACCTAGGCATTTCAAAACCCAATTGGGAATGGTTCTCGTCCCTTAGAGAGTTACAAGCTTATTCATGATAAGCTATTTAGGGGTAAATTCACTCCTCCCCAATATGTTTTTTATAAAACGTCCATGCCTCTCTGGCCACATCCCTTCCAAGTTCCAGACCTGCTATATTTTCTGATTGGATATGATACCCTCCCAAAACCCTGGAAATTCCGGCCATCTCCGCCGTTTCCGTAAAAGTCGGGAATTTAAGTGTAATCGTATCACCAAGATTGTCAGGTTCGGTGAGTGCACCGGCAACCAGTTGTTTTTCATAGCCAAAGTCATCGCTTCCCGTCCACAACTTTAGCGCCTCGGCACAACCGCCGCTAATGGTACTGTGGCCAGAGGTATAACTCGGGAAAGGGGGGCACAAAAATGTATCGGGAGAGTAGGGCCGCCATTGCGACCCGTCCATTTCTACCATACCTTTTCCGACACCGCCCCAAGCTTTTATTTTTTCACCGGAATAATATTCGTGCACAAGCGCAAAGGGTCTGGCAAAGTCGTAGTACATTTTACTGTCCCATGATGCTATAAAAGCATCCATGGCCACGACTTGGTTATAAAAAAACATTTTTACATCCTGGTCCAACGTATGATCATCCCTCTTGGAGACTTCCTGTGCAAAATTCAGCCAATGCCCGGCTTGTTGCACGGATTGGGGGCCGTCCCTCATAAACTCCACCAACGCTTTTTGATAATCGGTGATGTTGGCCTGAAGTTCCACCACCTCCTGTACTTCCCTCTTCAATTGGTCAGACCCTATTTGTGGTGGTGGTCCGGGCCGAAACTGGTCCCCAGATGCCAGGGCCACGGGAACCACCTTGTCCCAAAAAGGGGTCAGGCAGGCCGGGGCAAACTTACCGCCCTCACCATCCGAGAAGTACTTGGGCTGCCAACGATTGGGGTCGACATTTTCATCCGGGGAGTTCACTGGCTCATATCCGGTATAATCGAAATAAGGCACTCCATTGGAGCCTTCCTCTTCCCCATACTGGTTTGCACCATCTCCCTTGCGGGCCTCGATGACCGCTTTTGCCGCCAAATTACCGATTCCTTCCGGAGTACTGGGGTCCAAAGATGCATTGTTGGGGTCCAGGCCCAATTCCAACATATAATCGGCAAAAAGCTCTTTGTCGGAGTAATAATATTCGCTCAATGCGCCAAAGGCAGCATAGCTGACGGCTATTTCCTTGTTCTTCAAAGTCCTTTCCCGCTTTTGCCTTCTCGCTATCCCCGTCATGTAGACGGGTATCGCTTTTTCGTCATACCTGCTCCATGCATCGAACATGGCCACGAACGTCAGCCCCAAAAATCGGGAAGTGATCGTCGGTCTTGGATTGAATCTCTCCGTATCGAGAGCCGTGGCCTTGATCGCCATTTCACTCCATTTGTGCGCCACATTATCCGCTCCCATAGGCTCGGATATTCCTGTTTGAATGTCACTGTCATCTTTGCGACCTTCTTCCTTACAGCCGAAAAAAGTAAGGGAACTTAGCATAAATACGACAAGTATCTTTGAGTTCTGTCTATTCATGTTATACCATTTCATTTTTTCCAATTTTGATTTTTTCGCTTGTACCTTTTTCAGATTTATTATTCCGACGAAAATAAAAATGTTGGCCCAAATTAATGAATATGTTGCAATATTTGGCAAATTGGTCAGCATATCCATCACCATGGCCTCCAAATTTAATGACGGTTTCCAGTTCCAATCCATCTTTCCCTGGTATCATCAATGGTCCTTGGCCAGCTCAAAGGCAATTACAACATTAGCTCCGCAATAACTATCCAAATTATACAATTTGAGCTAAAAATTAATTGATAGTTTTACGTAGAACTTGAACTTACATGAATCCAATAACTATTTCAGTAGCACAATTTCAACCTAGAAACGGTGACAAGGCATATAACTTGTCTGTAATAAGAAAGCTTGCCAAAAAAGCAAAGTCTCTCGGAGCAGATGTAATCAGTTTCCATGAAATGTCCATTACCGCCTACACATTTACAAAAGACTTGAATCTTGAACAGATTACCGATTTGGCAGAGGAAATACCGAACGGAAACAGCACACAGGAACTGATTGGCATATCCAAAGAACTGGATATTGCGATATTGGCCGGGCTGGTCGAGAAGTCCAACAATGAAATATTCAATACTTATATCTGTGCAACACCAGATGGAATGGTAGCCAAGTATAGAAAATTACATCCTTTCATCAACAAGCATATGTCCGCAGGAAAAGAATATTGTGTTTTTGACCTATACGGTTGGAAATGTGGCATATTGATTTGTTATGACAACAATATCATTGAAAATGTAAGGGCCACAAGTCTTCTGGGAGCCGAACTGATTTTTGCCCCCCACGTTACCGGTTGCACACCTTCGGCAATGCCTCATCGAGGCTTTGTAGATAACCAGTATTGGCTAAATCGAGAAAATGACCCTGTTTCCCTGAGAATGGAATTTGATGGTCCCAAAGGTCGTCGTTGGCTAATGCGTTGGTTACCGGCCAGAGCATATGATAATGGAGTATACTATGCATTTACAAACCCTATTGGATATGATGGCGAGCATCTTAAGAACGGAAACTCGATGATAATTGACCCTTATGGAGAGGTTTTGTCTGAAATAAAATCCTTTGAAGATGAAATTACGCTTTCAAAAATCACCAAAGAAAAGATTGAACTCTCCGGTGGATGGAGGTATAAAAATGCAAGAAGGCCAGAACTTTACAAGGATATCATAGGAAGAGACCACAAATCCGATACTACGCCAATTTGGCTGAAGAACTCAAAAGGTGAGTAAAAAATACGGGGGCATACCTCCCGTGTATGTGTAATGCAGATGGATTTTTTTATAAAATTTATGCTGTCGATTATTTTTAGCTTAACCAATTATTGGAATAGTTCAATTTTTATTAACGAATGTGAAAGTGTGTTATCAAACAATAAAGCAATACACCCATAAACCTTCACAAAATCGTAAATAAGAGATGTGACCCAGGGCACCGAATAGATACTTCTTCCATAAAAATGCAATGAAATACTTTAAAATTTAAGCACTCCATCTTTGTCCCAAAGCCCCCAATAAGCGCCAACATCGCCTTCATCACCAATTTTCCAGGCTTCGTCAAAAGAAGAAAAATAGAAGACTTCAATACTATTTTTCTGGCACCATGCCTGGGTATCTATAAAGTATTTCATTGCATTTTCAGCAGAAGGTCGAGCTCCTTTGAGTCCCTCCCCTTGACTGGGCCATCCTGTTTCGGTGATGATGACTTTTTTTCCTTGGGCGGCATCCTGTGCCTGACCATACATTTGTTGCATATGGTTCAGGGAATACTCGATAGGGCACCCCTCCCAATAAGGATAACAATTGGATAGAATTACATCACATGCCTCTGTTATTTTAGGCCGATGGGAAAATTCATAGTAGGCATCAACATATCCAACAGTAATTTCCGGTATGGCTTCCTTTACGGTATGGATATATTCCAATAGCTGTTCCTCGGTCAAATCACCTCGGTACATGACTTCGTTTCCTACAGCAGCAATGTCCACATAACCTTCCTTGGCCAATTTGATGAGGCCATCTATTTCTTTTTTGTTCAAATCCATGTCAGAGCCCAGCCATGCCCCCACCAAGGTTTTAATGCCAAGTTCCTTTGCCACCACCGGAACGTGCTCATTGCCTTCAATACAAGAAAAGGAACGCACCCATTGGGTGTATGGCCTGATGATCTGCATTCTCCTTTTTACCTGCTCTTTGGATATGACGTCGCCGGGACTTTGCCCATCTTCATAAATACTGAAGCAAAGGCCGTGCATGCCATTCTGAACGGTTTCCAACCAGAGTTGGTTCAATTCATCTTTAGATATTTTATCAAGATCTATCCCTAAGTGCTCCGTATATCCAGCTTTGGACAATGAGAATTGGTGGTCTTTTCTGTAAGACATATTTTTATTTTGTTTTATAGTTCACCCCTACGTGCTACAAGTTTTTCCTTAATTTCTTTTGCTCTTTCCTCCGATAGACTGTATTTCCACATCACCCAAATGGCGAGGGCCGCCGTGGATGATGGTATTATGATATCGGCAATCCTTAGCCTGTTCATGGTATCCAAGGTCTGTTCGGTTACATTGGGGTCGAAGCCTACAATTTTTAGAATTACTCCGCCCAAAACAAGGGCAATGGCCTGCCCCAATTTGACCATCCACCAATAAATGGCGCCAAAAGTTCCTTCTTTTCTGGGCATTCCATTTTCCAGCTCATCCAAATCGCAAACATCAGCGGTCATTGACATCATTAAAGTAAACAACCCTCCCATTCCGAAGGCAAAAAGGGGTATAGGCACAAAGATGAGCCATGGGATGTCGTTATTTGGGTCAATGGAAAACCAAGACATACCCGCATCGTTTAAAATGGGGTTTAAGTATTCAAAAAGGGAACCCACGGCGGAATTCAAGCCCTTACCAAAACCGGTCTCACTGAACCTGCTGTTCAATTCCTTGTCGAATCCCCACCATTTTAAAAGATAGCCAACAACAGACAGGGCCGTAGAAATTATGAACGCTCTCTTCTTTCCCCATCTGTCCGACATTTTTGAGATGATCGGTATTACCAAAAATGCCGTTATCATGGCATTTATGGTATTGAACCAAGCGGGCCAAGTACCTGCCATTTCATAACTGCCACTATACATGTAAAAAACAATAATAAAAACACCGAAAGCAGCCACCAATTGAAATCCATTAAATACCAAAAAAGTGGCCCCGCACAATTTCATAAAGGGCTTGTTTTTGGAAACTTGTTTAATTCCAATGAACAAATCTTTCAAGTTGGACCATAGTGTTTTCCATGTGATTTTCTTTCGATTTCCCATATTTGCGGAGTCAATACCCTTACAAAACAAGGCAGGTAGTATTCCAAAGATCACACACATAGCTCCGACAATCAGCGCCATGGTTCGGACACCCTCTGTTTGCGTATTAAAAGTGTTTGAGTCTGGAATGATTACATAAAGCCACGGGACTATCATCCAGGCTATCTGCCCCATACTGTTGGCAAAACTCATGAGCCTTGTCCTTTCGTTGTAGTCCGAGGTCATTTCATACCCCAGCCCAACAAGAGGTGTTGCAAACATGGTGTTTCCGACCAAGAATAGAACTTGAAGGACCATCACGTGCCAAATAATATAGGTTTGGGAGGCATTGTCGTCCAGTTGCCACATTAGAAAGAAAAGCACCCCACTAATTATGGCTCCTAAAAATATATAAGGCCTCCTTCTTCCAAATCTGGATTTTGTGTTGTCCGAAATAAAACCCATGATGGGGTCGGTGACAGCATCAAAAATCCGTGGTAGGCCTCCCAAAAGACCTGCCCACAAGGGGTCTACCCCCCATGCAGTCAAAAGGAAAAACTGTATGAACACCCCTAGTGTTCCCGGCAAGATATTCAGTATAAAATGGCCTGCACCAAAAGCTGCCTTTTGCCCTACGGGGACTTTATCTTTTAAAAGTTTGGCGTTACTCATAGTTTTGTGTTTAGTTGGCGTTAGTGACTATCTGTGTTGGGTTGGTGATGACCATAGTTTGCAATGCATGGGGGGCAATTTGCATGTTATTGGATGCCTTACCCAAGGACAATGTTATATTTTTCTCTTCCAGATTTTGGTTTAAAACCACGACCACGATAGATCCATCAGGATTTTGGGCTGCAGTAACCAATAGGGATTCATCGGTATTATTGAAACCTATGCGAAACGCACCTGGTCTTATAAACTTGCTAAAGTGTTTTAATGTGTAATACAATGGGGTGAAGTATACCTCATCTTTATCTGGGTCAACAATAACTGGAGCTACACACCAGTTTTTGAACCAGTTCGGGCCTCCTTGCCTATCCAACACCATATTCCAATCTACCCAACCATCGACCCAATTATTTAGGCAACCGATAATATCCCTCGCATATCGAAACACTGGGACATATTTAGGGTGCAAATGCTTATCACTTTCTGGGGCCCAATCCCAACCCCAATCGGTTGCTTCCTTGCTCCAGTACCATTGGTCATCTTTCCATTTTGGCACCTCGGCATCAACACAGGCCTCAGTTTGAATCAAATATTTATTAGGCGCTTTTTGATGGGCATATTGTAGGGCATCGGGAAATACTTCGTAGGTGCTCGCATACCAATGTATTGCAGTACCGTCAAAGTATTTGGAAGTAGACTCATTTTTAAACATGCTATCCACCCATTCATCCAAATGTTCCCTGTTTTGATCATAACCCAATATTTTCACCTGATGTCCATCATTTTCCAACTGCGGACCTAGATAGTTCTGCACAAAATCTGTCATCTCATCGGGACTAAAGTGCATACTTTCCCAATTGTTGTCATTTCCCAAAGGCTCATTCTCCACGGTAATACCCCAAATTGGGATGCCTTCCATAGAGTAAGCTTCCACATATTTTGAAAAAAATAGAGCCCAAGTATTTCGAAACTCTGGGCGTAATTTTCCACCGCGCCAATCATTGTTGTCTTTCATCCATGGTGGGGCCGTCCAAGGGGAAGCAATAATCTTAAATCCATCTTTGGAGATGGCCATCGCCTCCTTGATCAT
>Ga0070727_10001063_pt1 | contig 30461 bp, 27 predicted proteins | sample tdAd472_FD_66722 | JGI IMG/M metagenome (GOLD analysis project Ga0070727, IMG submission 66722) | Marine sediment microbial communities from the Atlantic coast under amendment with organic carbon and nitrate - tdAd47.2 | ecosystem: Environmental > Aquatic > Marine > Coastal > Sediment | place... | reverse complement strand
ATGAGACTCATGCTGCCAAATGTTGAATCGATCCCAATCACCGTGATACTTCTCATCAACGATAAAATCTTTGTATTTGACGTGATGCGGTGGCGCTTCCAGTTGAACATAGCCCCCAGCGCGGAAATCAACACTTTCGCCCTCTGGTAATTCCAGTACTAGCTCTTTAATAAAGGTTGCTACGTTGTCGTTCGAGCGAACCTTGCAACGCCAGTGTTTAACACCAAATACTTCTTCCGGCACTTCAATTTTCATGTCCTGCTTAACAGCCACTTGGCAAGATAAACGCTCCCCTGCGCGTTTTTGTCCGCGCGTAAAATGCCCTTCTTCCGTCGGCAGCATGGATCCGCCACCTTCCAGCACAGTACATTTACACTGTGCGCAGGTGCCGCCGCCGCCACAAGCGGAAGACAGGAAAACTCCAGCACCCGCAAGGGTTTGTAATAGTTTATCGCCTGCCGCGACCTTAATGGTATGCGCTGGATCGCCGTTGATTTCAATAGTAACCGCGCCAGAGCTAACAAGTTTCGCCCTGGCCATCAGGATCACAACCACCAAAAACAGCACGATGGCGGTGAACATTCCGACCCCTAAATAGATGTCTGATAAATTCATGGTTAAACCTTTCCCATTTGCCCTTTCAGTTGATCAGAGTTGAATGCCAGAAAATGACATAAACCCAAGTGACATCAAACCAACGGTAATAAAGGTGATGCCTAGTCCACGCAACCCATGAGGTACGTCACTGTATTTCAGTTTCTCCCGAATACCGGCCAGCGTGGCAATAGCCAACGCCCAACCTGTACCAGAGCCCAAGCCATAGACAACGCTCTCTGCAAAGTTGTAGTCGCGTTCCACCATAAACAGAGAACCACCCAAAATGGCGCAGTTTACGGTAATCAACGGCAGGAAAACTCCCAGCGCGTTATACAGAGCGGGCACATAGCGATCCAAAAACATTTCCAGAATCTGTACCAATGCCGCGATGACACCGATATAACTCAACAGACCTAAAAAGCTCAGATCAGCTTCGGGAAAACCAGCCCAGGCCAAAGCGCCATCAGCCAGCAAGTAGGTATAGATTAAATTGTTGACAGGAATGGTGATGGTCTGAACCACCACTACGGCAACTCCTAATCCAATCGCCGTTTGCACCTTCTTGGAAACTGCGAGAAAGGTACACATACCCAGGAAAAAGGCTAATGCCATGTTTTCCACAAACACAGCCTTCACAAATAGACTTAAGTAATACTCAAACATTAGTGCGCCTCCTGCATGCCAGTGGTTTGCGGCGCTATCTCATATTCCTTCGCTTCCACTTGATTTGGTTTCCAACTACGCAATGCCCAGATCAACAAACCGATAATGAAAAATGCACTGGGCGGCAGTAATAGAAGGCCATTGGGGACATACCAACCACCATCATTCACCAATGAAAATATTTCTATACCGAACAACTTGCCCGCGCCGAATAGCTCTCGAATTACCGCCACTGAGATCAGCACGACGCTATAACCTAAACCATTACCAATCCCATCCAGGAAACTCAGTCCAGGAGGATTTTTCATGGCAAAGGCTTCAGCACGTCCCATGACGATACAGTTGGTGATAATCAAACCGACAAACACTGACAACTGTTTGCTGATGCTATAGGCATAAGCCTTAAGAATCTGGTCCACCACTATGACCAAAGAGGCAATAATGATCATTTGCACGATAATCCGAATACTACTAGGAATATGGTGACGTATTGCAGCAATTGACAGGTTTGAAAAAGCCGTTACCAAGGTCAGCGCAATACACATGACCAGAGTAACCTGCAAACTGCTGGTGACCGCAAGCGCAGAACAAATACCAAGAATCTGCAACGCAATCGGGTTATTCTCAAATATGGGTGTTACTACTACTGATTTTGCGGTGACTTCTGACATAATCACACCTCTCCCGCACGTAAATTAGCCAAATAGGAACCAAAGCCTTTCTCTCCAACCCAGAAACGAATGAGGTTTTCCACACCGTTACTCGTTAGCGTCGCGCCAGAAAGCGCATCAACTTTGTACACTGCTCTTGGATCACTTGGATCAACAGACTTAACCAGCTCGATCTGAGTTTGCCCTTGCTCATCAAAAATGCGCTTGCCTACCCATTGTGATTTCCAGCGAGGGTTATCGACTTCACCGCCTAGGCCAGGGGTTTCAGCGTGAGAATAAAACCCGAGTCCAGCCACCGTTTTGCCGTCTCCTTCCAAGGCCAGGAAACCGTAAAGTGTCGACCACAGGCCATAACCATGAACCGGAATAATAATGCGTTCCAGCTTGCCTTCTTTTTTCAGCAGGTAAACTGTCGCATAACGTTCCCGACGATTAATACTAGCGATATCCACATCATCGCTCAGCGCATCAGAAAGCTTGGGATTCTTCGCCGCTTTGCGCTGGTCATAGGTTTCCGCATCGACTGCTGAGGTATAAACCCCGGCGTCCAAGTCCACAACCTTAGGCGTAAACTGATGGAACAGTGCATCAATGTCCTGCCCTTTCGTTTCAATCCCTGCCGCAGCCAGAATATTAGTTTTGCGATCCAGCGCTTTGTTCGCCTGCTGTACAGGCTTTAAAATTACCGCAGCACCAGACACCACGATCGAACATACCAGACAAAGCAGCAACGCCACCTTGACGGTTTTTTGAACGGTATCATTACTAGACATTACGCAATGCCCTCCGTTTGATATTGGCCTGAATGACAAAATGGTCAATCAGAGGTGCAAACAGGTTGCCAAACAAAATAGCCAACATCATGCCCTCTGGAAAGGCCGGATTGACGACACGAATCAACACAACCATCACGCCAATCAACGCACCGAAAATCCATTTGCCAGTATCCGTCATCGCCGCCGAAACCGGGTCAGTTGCCATAAATAACATGCCGAAGGCAAAGCCACCCAACACCAGGTGCCAGTCCCAGCTCATGGCAAACATCGGATTACTGTCAGACCCAATCATATTAAAAATCAACGACATTGCGATCATGCCGAGCATGACACCGGAAACAATACGCCAAGAGGCTATCTTCGTGTAAAGCAACACAGCACCACCGATAAAGATTGCCAAGGTTGAAGTTTCACCGATCGAACCAGGAATCATGCCGATAAAAGCATCCATCCAGCTGTAATTGATCGCTTCAACACCGCCTAGCGCAGCGAGACCCAAAGGCGTCGCACCACTAAAACCGTCAACCGCTACCCAGATAGCATCGCCGGACATCTGCGCTGGGTATGCAAAGAACAGGAATGCACGACCAGCCAACGCTGGGTTAAGGAAGTTTTTACCGGTACCGCCGAACACTTCTTTGGCTATCACCACACCGAATGAGATACCCAGTGCTGCCTGCCATAGAGGAATATCGGGAGGAACAATCAGTGCGAACAAGATCGAGGTAACGAAAAAACCTTCGTTCACTTCATGGCCACGAATCATGGCAAATAGCACTTCCCAGAAACCACCTACCAGGAAAACCACCAGATAGATCGGCACGAAATAGGCCGCACCATGCACGGTGTTATCCCAAATACTGTTTTCGTCGTACCCAGCAAATAACTCTATCAACCACCCACGCCAACCTTCAACCGCCGAGACGCCCATACTGGCCATCGCTTCGTTTGCCAGGTGACCCAGATTCCACATACCAAAAAACATCGCCGGAAAAGCACATAGCCATACCGTGATCATGATACGTTTGAGGTCAATACCATCTCTCACATGGGAGGCATTCTTGGTTACTGATGGAGGAGTGTATAAAAAGGTATCCGTCGCTTCGTATAACGCGAACCACTTTTCGTGTTTGCCGCCTTTGGTGACATGCGGCTCAATTTTATCAAGTATCTTTCTTAAGCCCATGTCCTAACCCTCTTTCTCAATTCGATCGAGATTGCTGCGCAAGATCGGCCCGAACTCATATTTACCCGGACAGACATAGGTGCAAAGCGCTAAATCTTCTTCATCAAGTTCTAAGCAGCCTAAGGATTGCGCCATTTCAATATCACCGACAACCAAAGACCGTAGCAAATGTGTCGGCAAGATATCCAATGGTACGACCTGTTCGTAGGCGCCAACAGGAACAATAGCCCGTGGGCTACCATTGGTCGTCGTCGTCATGGCGAACTTTTTATTCTTGAGGAGTTTGGAAAGGTAGATATTCATGACCGAGTGCTTGTTGGCACCTGGGCTCATATAGCCCAGTAAATCACGGGTTCTATTTTCCTGAACGACTGACACTTGATTGTGATAGCGCCCCAGATAAGCCAATGGCCCTCGAGCCGTGCGACCCGAGTGGATCGAACCGGAGATAGGACGATTTTCCTGACCTGACTGCTCACACTGTCCGGCAATCAGTTCTTCCAAGTTAGCACCAATACGGGTGCGAATAAGGCGCGGTTGCGCCACTCTTGGTCCGGCTAAGGCAACCACACGATCCGTATAAAGCTGACCGGTAGTGAAGAGCTTACCTACGGCAATGACATCCTGATAACCAATGTGCCACACGGTTCTTTTTTCAGAGGCCGGGTCTAAAAAGTGGATGTGCGTGCCAACCAGCCCCGCCGGGTGCGGGCCAGCAAACTCTTCAACCTGAATCGAAGAGGCGTTACCACTTGGTATATCTGCACCGGGTGCTTTGCACAGATAAAGTGGGCCAGGCGTTAACTTCGCCAACAAATCCAACCCTGTCACGAAATCAGCCTTGTGTTCGGCAATAATGACCTGTGGATCGGCCGCCAAAGCGTTGCTGTCCATCGCAGTAACAAACATTGAGATCGGTTGTGTTCCTGGCTGTGGCACCTTGCTAAAAGGCCTAGTGCGCAGTGCTGTCCAAAGCCCGGAGTTAACCAGATTCTGTTCAACTTGAGCCGCTGTCAGACCGGCAAGCTGAGCGACATCATAACGCTCGAAAGTCTCAGCATCGTCGCCGTCAATATCAATGACGACCGACTGTAGCACACGCTTTTCACCGCGGTTAATAGCGGATACTGTGCCCGCTGCAGGTGCTGTATATCTAACACCCTCGGTTTTTTTATCGGTAAATAATAGCTGCCCTTTTCGAACCCGGTCGCCTTCCCTGACTTCCATCGTGGGCTTCATGCCCACATAGTCGCTACCGATAATAGCGACGGTTCTCGCTGTTGCGCCGTCATAAATCTTTTGTTCCGGCTCTCCAGCGATAGGCAGATCTAAACCTCTTTTGATCTTGATCATAAGCTTCGCCAATTATTAAATTAAAAGTAATAAAACATACATTGCGCCACTACAGCCTCAGACCGAATGGCGCAAAAATCTCTTTTTGCTTCAGATATTGGAGTTTATTTCAACGCGCTAACGCTATTGAAATGGAATCACCGCACTGCTTTTCCCCTCACGGGGCTCTATCACTCTAACCTTAATCGCCGACCTTTCTGACGACTATTGTTCTACCGGGTATACCGGCAGGGTCGCATGAGTAATCTGTCTTAAAATCCTTACTACTTGGCACGCATAGCCAAATTCATTGTCGTACCAAACATAGAGCACGCAATGGTTACCGTTAGCAATAGTTGCTAACGCATCAAAAATGCCTGCCGCTCTCGACCCTACAAAGTCGGAAGAAACCGCTTCCGGTGAGTTCGAGTAATCTACCTGCTTTTGTAATTCAGAATGCAGGGCGATATAGCGCATATAATCATTAATCGTTTCTTTATCGACTGCTTCTTCGAGATTCAAATTCAAAATTGCGAGGGAGACATTCGGGGTCGGTACACGCACTGAGCTACCAGTCAACTTGCCTTCCATTTCCGGTAACGCTTTCGCTACCGCTTTTGCTGCTCCAGTTTCAGTCAACACCATATTCAAGGGCGCGCTACGACCACGACGGTCGCCTTTGTGATAGTTGTCGATCAAGTTTTGATCGTTAGTATAAGCATGCACTGTTTCAACATGGCCGTTAATGACGCCAAACTTTTCATGCATTGCCTTCAGTACTGGCGTAATCGCATTGGTGGTACAAGAAGCCGCCGATAAAATCTTATCGTCGTCACTGATAATATTGTTGTTAATACCGTGTACAACATTTTTAATACTGCCCTTGGCTGGTGCTGTCAGCAGCACTTGCGCAGCGCCCTTCGCCTGCAAGTGCAATGATAGCCCCTCTTCGTCGCGCCACTTCCCAGTATTATCGACAACAACCGCGTTGTCGATGCCATAAGCTGTATAGTCAATAGCATCAGGAGAATCGGAATAGATGACTTGAATTTGCTGGCCATTGACGACGAGAGCGGTATTTTCTTCATCAATATTCACGACACCCTTAAAAGCACCGTGAACGGAATCTTTCATGAGCAAGCTAGCGCGTTTCGCCAGGTCGTTTCCTTTGCCTTTGCGCACAACAATAGCGCGCAGACGAATCCCCTTGCCGCCGCCGGAGCGATCACAGAGCAACCGCGCCAACAATCGGCCAATACGACCGAAACCATAAAGTACCACATCTTTAATCTCGGCAGCCTCGCTTGCTCCTTCGACAAAAGCATCCGCCAAGGTATCATTTAAAAACTCCGGCAACGACCGCCCCGAGTCGCTATCCTGATAGTTAACAAATAACTTGCCGATATCTATATGGGAGGGGCCTAGCGGTAATGCCGTCAGCGCTTGCAGGACTTCGAGTGTATCGAAAGGTGAAACCGTTACCTTCTCGACCTGCTGAACAAATTCATGCGCTACTAGAATATCATTCACGGTGCGTTTGACGATGAGCCGCCCGAATATCGAAGTTTCTACCGAACGATCTCGATATAAAGCACCAACCAATGGCACCATCGCCTCAGCAGCGCGTTCACGTTCTTCCCAGTCTTTTGAGCATGAGGTCAGTATCTCTGGAGTCACTAGCATTACCCTATATTATTGACATTTACCAACGAAACATCATTTCCCTGGCATTAAGAATGTGTGCCTGACGAGCCATCTGTTAATCGATCAAAACCCATCAAGAGGCGCCCGATTTTTGGCGCGCGTATTCTCTCATAGAACAAACCCATTCTCTAATATTTTTTGCTATGCAAAGCCTGTTTTTTAAACAAAATTAACTTTTCAAATACAATGATTTACATTCCATGATCTAAGTCAGTTTTCAAGCCATCTCCAAAGAACTTTTTAACTTTTAAATTTACCATTTATTTAAATATAACAGCTGATCTTAAATAACTATTTTAAATCTCATTATAGGTGATTTAATCTGAATATAAGTATTCACCTCATCGATACCGACTATAGATACGCAGGATCACTTTAGGCGGAAACCCATCTATTTGCGTCCAGCTAGACTTACTCATAGACGCCCTTGTAAACTAGCGAGCTTTTCAAAGTTGTCAGGTAACCCAAGTGCCCGCAAAAATGATCCTTAACCCGCCCCCCATCAATCAGAAACAACAAGCATGGCGAGGCTTGGTTGATGCTGCGACGGCTCTTGCGATTGCTGAGGCCACTCATCATTATGCAGGCTTTTGTGTCGTCATCACGCCAGATACGGAAAGTACCGAAAGACTCCGCAACGAACTGGCATTTTTTTGTGAGGCGTCGCTACCCTTACTCACTTTCCCCGACTGGGAGACTCTGCCTTACGATAGCTTTTCTCCGCATCAAGACATTGTTTCTGAGCGTTTAAAGACACTCTACCAGCTGCCATTCCTGAGCAGAGGCATCTTAGTCGTGCCGGCGACCACCTTAATGCATCGCATTGCGCCAAAAGAATTTGTTATCAGCAATAGCCTTCTGCTGGAGCCCGGGCAAAATTTTGATCTTCAATCGATGCGCGCCAACCTGGTCGATAATGGCTATCGCCAAGTAGATACCGTTTATGAGCATGGCGAATTTGCAGTGCGCGGCGCCATCATTGATATATTTCCAATGGGAAGCATTACTCCCTATCGAATTGATTTATTTGACGAAGAGATCGACCAACTGCGCACCTTTGATCCAGAATCTCAGCGTACGATCGAGCGCATTGATAAAGTGCATGTCTTGCCTGCGCATGAATACCCCTTTGATAAGACAGCTATCCAGAAATTCCGTCAGAATTGGCGTACGCACTTTGATATCGACCCACAGATTTGCAGCATTTATCAGGATGTCTCTTCAGGCTTAAATGCGCCAGGCATCGAATATTATCTACCTCTATTTTTTTCCGAGTGCGCTAACCTGTTCGACTATTTCCCCGAATCAACGCTGCTGTTCTCAATGGGTTCGATAGACCAAGCAATATCCGAACAATGGCAACAGATCAGCCAGCGTTATGAAGAACGCCGGCATGATCCAGAACGGCCATTACTACCGCCCTCTTCACTGTATTTACCCGACAATGAGTTATTCGGCGCAATCAAACCGTTCAGCCGCATCAAACTCGATCATACCTCCGGCAGCAATAAAAATCAGTCCGGGGCCTGCTTCCATAGCACGGCAACACCGAACTTCATGCTGGATCACCATGCAGATAACCCACTAGCCGTGGTGAAAACCTATATCGAGCAAACCTCCGCAAGAATACTTTTTTGTACCGAGTCTACCGGCCGTAAAGAAGCTCTGCTGGCGATGCTCAAAAAGATCGACCTTACCCCCGTAGAGCAAACGGGCTGGGAATCTTTTTTATCCAGCACAGCACCACTCTCAATCACCACGGCAAATATTGACAGGGGTTTGTGTTTACCAGAATCAGACATCGTCATCATTACCGAATCCCAGCTCTTCGGTCAGCAGGTGATGCAGCGACGGCCACGCAGCCAGAGCAAGGATTACCAAGATCAAATCATTAAAAACCTGGCTGAACTGCAAGTTGACTCGCCAGTGGTGCATATCGATCATGGCGTCGGCAGATACCGAGGTCTGGAAACTATCGAGGTTAACGCACAAGCGGAGGAATTTCTCACCCTCGAGTATGCAGGCAATGCCAAACTCTATGTCCCTATAGCGTCGTTACATTTAATCGCCCGCTACACCGGAAACGATGAAGCCAATGCGCCATTGCATACGCTCGGCAGTGACAAATGGCAAAAGGCTAAGCGCAAAGCTGCCGAACAAGCCAGAGATACCGCCGCAGAATTACTTGAAATTCATGCTCGGCGTGCATCCAGAGAGGGCATCGCCTTTGATATTCCTGAAAAAGAGTATCGACGATTCTGTGCAGATTTTCCGTTCGAAGAAACGGAAGATCAACTATCAGCTATTGCGGCGACGCTGAATGACATGCGTTCGGCACAACCAATGGATCGTTTAATCTGCGGCGATGTCGGTTTTGGTAAAACTGAAGTAGCCATGCGGGCAGCCTTTATCGCCGCTCAAAATAGCACCCAGGTTGCGATACTAGTGCCTACTACGTTATTGGCGCAGCAACATTTTGATTCCTTTAGTGATCGCTTTGCAAACTGGCCGGTCAATGTCGCGGTCATTTCACGCTTTCAAACCCGGGATGAGCAGGAACGTATACAGACACAGGTAGCTGCTGGACAAATTGACATTCTAATCGCCACCCACAAATTAATTGTCGGCAACTTTGTCTTTAAAAATCTCGGCTTATTGATTATCGATGAAGAACACCGTTTCGGCGTGCGTCAGAAGGAAAAAATTAAATCCCTCCGATCGGATATAGATATTCTCGCACTGACCGCAACGCCAATTCCACGCACCCTCAATATGGCCATTGCCGGCATTCGCGATATTTCAATTATTGTCTCCCCGCCCGCCAAGCGCCTTGCTATCAACACTTTTATTCATCGCCAGGAAAATGGCGTACGCCGCGAAGCCATCAACCGTGAACTTTTGCGTGGCGGACAGGTATACCTGCTCTATAACGAAGTGAGCAGCATCGCACGCAAGGCCAAGGAAATCGCTGAACTCGTGCCACAGGCGCGCATTGGCATTGCGCACGGTCAAATGCGCGAGCGCGACCTCGAAAAAGTCATGTCTGATTTTTACCACAAGCGTTTTAATCTACTGATTTGCACCACCATCATTGAAACGGGTATCGACATCCCTTCCGCCAACACCATTATTATCGAGCGCGCAGACAAATTCGGGCTCGCCCAACTACACCAACTCCGTGGCCGCGTAGGCCGCTCTCACCATCAAGCCTACGCCTATTTACTCACCCCACATCGCAAGAGCATGACCGCCGACGCGATTAAACGCCTGGAGGCAATCGCTAATGCTCAAGCATTGGGTGCTGGCTTCACCCTCGCAACGCATGATATGGAAATTCGCGGTGCCGGCGAATTACTCGGCGATAACCAAAGCGGACACATTCAGACGGTTGGCTTTTCGCTCTATGCAGAATTAATAGAGCAGGCGGTAAAATCACTGAAACAGGGTAAGAACTTTAATCTCGAGCAACCGATTCAGCACGGCACGGAAGTTAACCTACATTTTCCTACGTTAATACCTGAAACCTATTTGCCGGATGTCCATGCCCGCCTCGTCATGTACAAACGTATCGCCAATGCCGTTAATAAGAACGCGTTAAGAGAATTACAGGTAGAGATGATTGATCGATTCGGCCTGTTGCCAGATCCGATAAAAAATCTTTTTGAAGTTACTGAACTTAAACTGCTGGCACAGGCGATGGGTATTCGTAAAATTGATCTGCATACCCAGGGTGGGAAAATGGAATTTGAAAATGATACGCAGGTACAGCCCCAACAGCTGGTTAAGCTGATACAAATCCAGCCTCATGTCTTTAAACTCGAAGGCGCCAACCAACTCAGAATTAAAATGCTGATGGATTCTGCGCAAACCCGAATTAATAAAACTCACGAGTTACTAGACCAATTGGCTTGCCGTTAGCATAATAGCGCTTTCGGCAACCGGCACCCCGGTCACTCATGGAAAAGCCTTTACTAACAATGAGAACAAACAGAGTCGTCACACTGATTATCGCTCTTATTACCTCTGCGCTGGTAATGGTTTGTCACACGAGTCGCGCAGCGACCTTCAAATCCGAAGATACAGAAACCTGGTTTCAGGTTGAGGTCGTCATCTTTGCCCAAGAAGCAGGCCTTTCGGCAGCCTCCGAGCAATGGTCCGATAAAATTGACATCACCTACCCAGAAAATTTACAGGTACTAAAACAGCCCCAGCCCCCAACCGTTTTACAAAACAAGCCCGAACTGCCCGAGACCTCGATCTCCGAGGATGCTATTGCTTTTGAGGTCGAACCATCACTCGACGAAGAGCCGACGGCCAGCAACGATACGCCATCTGCCGAACCATCAACTGCGCATCACTTTTCACAGTTTGAACCCATGCCCAGTGCCGGCAATGAATCTACCCAAGCGGAGCAAACCCTGCCGCCAACGTTGGCAGAAATTGACATCGCCTCATTGCCCCAAAAGCTGGTAGAACCAACCGATTTAAGAAAGACGTCATTCATGTTTTTACCGCAAAGCAAGTTCCAGCTTAACGGTATCAAGCAACGTATTGATCGTGCTTTAGATTTGCGCTTACTTGCCCACTTCGCCTGGCGACAACCTGTCAAAAGCGAACTGGCTCAGCCGGTATTGGTTCAAGTTGGCCAGCAGTACGGCGTATCTTTTGAACTTGAAGGCGTCGTGACGCTGTCGAAAAACCGATATCTGCATTTCGACAGTAATTTATTTTACTCAACCTTCAAGCAAGGGTTAATGCATAACCGCATGAACTGGGGAATATTCTCCGAAAATCAAACCGCAACAGATGCTATCAACGCAGAACATTTTAGTACTGAGCAAGAGCAGTCATTTGATGTGTTCAGACCGGTTGATACGGACTTCGAGCGAGAGTTAACTGCCAACTATAAGTCCATGCGGCGTATTAAAGAAAACGAAATTCATTACCTCGATCATCCGTTATTTGGCGTGCTATTTATCGTCTCGCCCTACCAGCTTCCTGACCCGGTATTGGAAATGCCTGATTTTGACCTGGACGCACTACCGCGTCGAAAAGCTCTGCCTAAAGTATCGGAATTACCGCTAACAACAACTCCCGCACGTTAACCATTCCGGCATCAAGATGTACCTTGAGAGAATTGAGGGTTAACACCTCATCGCTCCGCCCTGCAGCCCAGTTAACCACTAAACTCAAGCTCGCGTACTCCAAACCCAGTTCGCGAGCTAAACTGGCCTCTGGCATACCGGTCATACCGACGATGTCACAACCGTCTCGTTCCAACTTATTAATCTCTGCGGCGGTTTCTAAACGAGGCCCTTGAGTCGCGCCGTAAACCCCACCGACATTGATACGCATAGTTAAATTAGCGGCAGCCTCGATCAATTTATTCCGCACATTGGGGTGGTAGGGCATCGTTAAGTCAATATGGCTGACCCGATCCTGAGAACCATCAAAAAAAGTGTGCTCGCGTCCGTAGGTATAATCAATAATTTGATCTGGTACGCACAGCTGCTGTGGCGCCATCTTTGATGTAATACCGCCTACCGCATTCATCGCCACTATCGATCTGACCCCAGCCTGCTTTAACGCATAAAGATTCGCACGGTAGTTAATTGTATGTGGCGGCAGATGATGATCTTTACCGTGACGCGGCAAAAATACCAGTTCGCGCCCTTTGAACTTACCAAAAATAAGCGGTGATGAGGTTTCACCAAAACGGGTAGTCGGCCATTTGCTTTCGAGAATCTCAATTCCCTCCAGGTCAGCTAACCCCGTACCACCAATAACAGCGATTTCAGGTGTACGGATCATTCGTTTTGCTCCTTATTCATTCAATTTTGTTGCGCGCCTGTTTGATTCAACGACTGTGCTTCCAGCCTGATGGCGTCCGGCAAATGCACCGTTGAGGTAGGATAAGCCACATCCGCGTTATGGTCACTAATAATAGCCAGTATCTTCAACAGTACATCCTGCTTAACTTCATGAAACTTGATCCAGTTCGTAGTCTTGGTAAAAGTGTAAATAAAGAAATCTAACGAGGAAGCCCCATAGGCATTAAAGTTTACAATGAGCGTCTGATCAGTATCAATTTCCGGGTGCTGGCTGAGCATTTTCTTAACCGCCGTCACAATATTTTCCACTTGGTCAGCATCCTGATAACGCAACCCAATAGTTTCATATATACGACGATTGGTCATGCGCGAAGGATTTTCTACCGTAATACTGGCAAAAGTAGCGTTCGGTATATACAGGGGCCTTTTGTCAAAAGTACGGATGCGCGTCAGCCGCCAACCGATATCCTCGACCGTACCTTCAATTTGCCGGTCTGGAGAGCGCACCCATTCACCCACTGCAAAAGGTCTGTCCATATAGATCATTAAGCCACCAAAAAAATTGGCCAGCAGATCCTTCGCGGCAAAGCCTATCGCAATCCCGCCGATACCACCGAAGGCTAACACCCCGGAGATGCTATATCCCAGAGTTTGTAACATCACCAGCGCAGCGGTAATAATGACGGATAGCCTAACCAGCTTGCCAATCGCCATGACCGTGGTGGCGTCCATCGTACCTTCAGGACGATTATCCGATGACAACGCAACCTCAGCGCGTTTGACAAAATCAACCACAAACCAGGTCAGAATAATGATCACCGACATTTTGCGAAAGGGATCGATGGCTGTAAAAATGGCTGCCTCTGATTGGGCCGCCACCAACTCTGCCGCCCAACTCAAACCAAATAACCAAATAATCAAGCTCAGCGGTCGGCGCGCCGCAAGCACAAAAACATCATCCCAAAAACTGTTGGTTTTTCGGATGTGATGGACAATTCGGGATAATAGCTTCAGCGCAATAAAATTCGTTAACAACGTGATAAATACCAAAGCAAACACTTGCGCTAATAGCAGCCACTCTTGTGTTAAACCAAAATCAGACAAAAATTCTTTTATATCCATTCAGCATTCCCAAAATCTATCTTTAAAATTGTTCACTATTCACAGTCAAAGGCATGATGGCATTTTAACCTAAAGCCAATAGCGTGCTACGCGCCTCTCGCCAATGCTTATTCGCTGATAAGGTTCCCATCTGCGCCTTGTGCTTTAACTGCTCTAAACGCTTCGATGAGGGTACTCCGCAGCGATTGAGATAGGCCAACACCTCCAATGCTCCTTTTCTATCATTACAGACCAATACCATATCACAGCCAGCTTCCAAAGCCGCCTCCGCGCGCTGGACAAAGCCCCCCGCGACCGTTGCTCCCTGCATACTCAGGTCATCGCTAAATATTACGCCCTCAAACTTTAGTTGTTGCCGTAATATCTGTTGTAACCAAATTCGCGAAAACCCTGCTGGCTTATCATCAACCGAGGGGTAAATAACATGTGCGGGCATCATCGCATCTAATGTCTGCGCTAGCTGTGCAAAAGGTTCCAGGTCAGTACGCTCCAATTCCGCCAAGGTTCTATCATCAATCGGAATATCTAAATGCGAATCCGCCACGACACCGCCATGTCCAGGAAAGTGTTTTCCCGTCGCCGCCATCCCCGCTTCATGAAACCCATCGATAAACGCTTGCGCCAGCTCAACGATAATGCCGGTTTCGTTGGAAAAAGCACGATCACCTATCACCTGACTTATAGAATGATCTAAATCCAACACCGGGGCAAAACTAAGGTCGATATCATGCACCAGCAATTCAGCCGCTAATAACCACGCTACTTGTTTAGCTGTTTGTATCGCCTCTGACTGATCCTTAAGATATAGCTCACCTAAACGACGCATTGCGGGTAATTGCGTGAAGCCCTCACGAAAGCGCTGCACCCTACCCCCCTCATGGTCAACCGCAATAATCAGCTCCTGGCGCAGGCTCCTAATTTCACCAATCAAATCATCGAGTTGATCTTTAGTGCTGTAATTGCGCGTAAAAAGAATGATCCCACCGAGCTGGGGATCAACCAACAGTTCACGCTCTTGTGAGGTGAGACTGACGCTGGACAGATCCAACATCAAGGGCCCAATAGCCATCTATTTTCAGTCCTCATAATAATCGTTCATTTTTATCCATCGGCTATTCTAAAGACAGCAGCATGGAGAACCAAGCTTATAGAAAAAAATAGGAATAATTGAAAAGTTAGAGATGTGTGCATTCCGTCGGTTCAGATAAACTCACCTTGGAAGCCTCTGCACAAGTCATAAATTATTAGCAGCTCGCTAGCTCTCACTTATTTCAACCGGACAGCCAATTGATACGAGTTCGAACAACTCAATGACATTACGATTACGCATACGAATACAACCATGGGATTTCGGTACCCCCATAGGCTCCGAATCGGGGGTGCCGTGAATATAAATGTAGCGGCGCATGCTATCGACACAGCCTAATCGATTCTTGCCGACCTCACGTCCGCAGAGCCAGAGGATTCGAGTTAATATCCAATCCCGCCCGGGAAACCGCCGTTTCAAATTCTCATTATAGATCTCACCACTAAAACGACGACCGACAAACACAGCATTGACAGGCCGCCCAGCTCCAACTTTGGCTCGGATATAATGCTCGCCGCAAGGGGTTTGTTCACTGTCTTGATATTCTCCAGCACCCTTTGCTGCAGAAGAAATCAGATAAGTATGCTGGCAAACACCGTCTCGGTAATAGCGTAACTTTTGCTCTTTAAGACCTACCTTTATCAGTTCTCGAGAAGTCATTATTAATTGATACAGTTCCTTTAGTTATTGATGGTCAAGGCTCGATGGGAAAGTATAATTTGCAGGACGTCGTCCACATCATCAACCACCGTAATCAAATCCCGATCATGCTGATCAATGCAGTTTTCCGCCATCATTGTCGATTCGATCCAACCCAACAAACCTTGCCAATAATCGTAGCCGACTAGAATAATCGGTATCTTGACAATCTTTTCCGTCTGCACCAGCGTCAGCGCTTCAAACAACTCATCAAGGGTGCCATAACCGCCGGGAAATATAACAAAGGCAATCGCATGCTTAACAAACATATATTTGCGTACAAAAAAGTAGCGAAAATTAAGCGATAAGTCCTGATATTTGTTGGCACTTTGCTCAGCTGGCAACTTGATATTCAAGCCAATCGACTCACCTTCATCGGGTCCGTCTGCGGTCATGGCTCCAATGTTCGCCGCCTCCATAATACCGGGGCCACCGCCCGTTATCACCGGAATACCCTCTTTGGCGATACCATAGGCTAACTTTTCCGCCTGGTGGTAATAATCTGAATCATCACCCAGCCGAGCACTGCCGAAAATAGTCACTGCGCGACTAAATTTGACCAGGCTTTCGGTGCCCACCACCAACTCCGATTGAATGCGCAAGACACGCCATGCTTCACGTACTTTATTCTCGTCCATCTTAACTCCATTGCCGCTCACAACGCATAAATTTGCGTCACGTTATTGGTGTTTCTGTTATTGAGTGTAGCGCTATCCGCAGCACCCCGCATTAGTATATTCCGACAAGACGACTGATTTATTGCCTTCACCAACGCTTCCTGTATATAATCACAGCCTGTTTAAATAAACAGAGGCTCAGCATGGTCAAGTTAACCGTTCGTCAAAACCAGGTGCTTGCTTGCATCAAAAAGCATATCGACCATACGGGCTACCCCCCCACTCGCGCGGAAATTGCACGAGATTTAGGGTTCCGCTCCGCTAACGCCGCAGAAGATCACCTAAAAGCTTTGGCACGTAAAGGCGTCATCGAAATGATCAATGGTGCATCACGAGGACTTCGTCTGGTTGTCGATGAGGAAACCATACCCCAAGGATTACCTGTCATTGGGCGTGTAGCCGCTGGCTCGCCGATTCTGGCGGAACAACATATTGAGCACTATGCCAATGTTAACGCCAACTGTTTCTCTCCAGCGGCAAACTATCTGTTAAAGGTGCAGGGCGACAGTATGATAGATGCGGGTATCTTTGATGGTGATTTGGTTGCCGTAAAACAACAGCAGGATATCGCCAATGGGCAGATTGTGGTTGCGCGAATTAATGATGAAGTTACGGTAAAACGCTATAAAAAAGAACCAAAGCAAATTTTACTAATTGCAGAAAACAAGGATTTCCAGCCCATCAAGGTCGATGCACAAAGCGGAGAGTTCGCCATTGAAGGCATAGTGGTGGGTGTTATACGGCAGCGAGTAAACTGAGATTATTTGATTTTAATCCACAGCCCCCACACAAAAATTCACATGAAGGCAGTACAACGAGGGCTTATCTAATGAATGCCGAGTCCAACTTAATGGAGAGTCCGACCGGAATCCTCTTCCGGTACATCCTCCTCCTGAATCTGCCCAACAATCTTTATGCCCGTGTTGATCATTGCCTTGGCAACATCCACACACTGCTCCTGCAGGTAAAACTTCACCTCATCGGAAAAGCTTACTCTCACTAAGGGCTCACCATCACCGTCGACACGCTGTAACGCTATTTCACCATCGGCTAGCTCTACGATTTCATAGTAGGAATTGGACATACAACAGACTCTTTGGAACGAAACTGCGTATCATTCTACCATTCTTTGCCTTATCTGTTGATCTTTATTTCCTGTTGACCAAAATCATAAGCCGTAAAGGAAGATAGGGGAAAAGAAAGTCTGTACCTTTTTATGCTAAGGATGAATTATGGTGAGAATGAAGATCGTCGCACAGCAGACCAGTATAGTGGGAGCTGATAGCAAAATATCACTTAATTAAGCCTGTATTAGATAAAAAATCAGGCCTTGCGATAAGCAGGGCCTGATTTTAATTTAACCGAAGTGGTAATAAACCAACGCTATTACCAAAGGCTTTTATTAGGGACTATCACCAAAATCTTGTTTGAACTTGGCGACTAATTGGGTTTGCCAATCAGAAGTGGTGGCTAGTTTTCCGAAGAAGAACCGCAAAATTTTCGGCTCTTCAACAAAGGTTAAGCCACCGATAAGATTGCGGTTCTCGTAAAGCCAGGCAATTCGATCAACTGCGTATTTGATATGCGACATAGTAAATACACGACGTGGCATTGCCAGCCGTAATAACTCAAGATGTGCTAAAGTTTCTTCACCATTCTCTTCGCGCTGCTCGGACATAGTCCCACGTTCCATGCCGCGGATACCACTGACCAAATAAAGCGCCGAAGCCAGTGCTCCGGAAGGGTATTCAGTGCGCTCTAAATGAGGCAGGAAGGCCGCCGCATCGATATGGCAGCCCAAGCCGCCGGCTGGAGTTACCACTGGAACCTCTTTCTTTTGCAGCTCTGAGATCATAAAGTCGATAAACTGCGGCCCTTGATTCACCATATCATCATCCATGGTCTCTTCCAGACCGACGGTAATGGCCTCCATTTCGCGCACGGACATTCCGCCGTAGGTGAGAAAGCCTTCCAGTAATGGGATAAGCTCTCGCATTTTCAAATATACTTCTTCGTTATTAGTGCAGATACCACCGCCGCGTGCACAACCAAGTTTGCGCGCAGAGAAATACATGATGTCACACAGATCAGATATTTCTCGGGTAATCTCACGAATACTCTTCTGCTTACAACTCTCCTCACGAGCTTTAATGAAGTAGAGGTTATCCGCCAACAGACTCGCATCCAGCACCAACAATAAACCCGCCTGGTCACAAACCCGACGAATCTCACGCATATTTTCCAGTGAATGCGGCTGTCCTCCAATCAGATTAGTACCCGCTTCCAGACGAACAAATGGAATTTTCTCAGCACCATGCTGCTCAATCAGCTGTTCCAGTTTAGTGATATCCATGTTGCCTTTAAAGGGATGGCTACTGGTTACCTCTAGCGCTTCATCTATAAAGATTTCCTCGACCTTACCGCCATTAAGCACGATATGCGCCTTGGTCGTTGTAAAGTGATAGTTCATCGGCACAATGGAGCCAGGGCTAACAAAAACCTGACACAGAATATTTTCACAAGCACGCCCTTGGTGAGCGGGCAAGAAAAACTTCTTGTTGAAGAGATCCTGAATCTTACTCTCCATGCGGTAGAATGTTTCAGAACCCGCATAGCTGTCATCCGCAATCATCATCGCTGACAACTGTTGGTCGCTCATCGCATTGACGCCGCTGTCTGTCAGCATATCCAAAAAGACATCTCTATTTTTCAGCAGAAAAGTGTTATTGCCCGCTTGCGAAATCGCTTCCAGGCGATGATCAATAGGGGGAAGATTTAATTTCTGGATGATTTTAGCTTTATGCATCTCTAGCGGGATGCTCTCTCCAGAATAAAGTTTTACATCAGTCATGATTGATTACCCTCTTTTGGTTAAGCGAACCTTTCCCCAAAAAGCAGTCAGCATCGGGAACGCTCCCCACATATCCTTATAAAACACATGCCTTTAGGTCAGCCGGATTTTACCCCAAAGACCCTCTGTGTTCGGGATATATTCGGTATGCACTGCGATCATTGAGCATTTTCTTGATAAGAGTCAAATATCTGTCAGAACAAAACAACCTTTTTTAGATTGCTAGCGAATCACAGCGCAGTTTCTTAGGCCACGTGCCAGGACTAGAAAGGAAAATGGGATAGCCCTAGGGAGGTACTAAGCAAAAAGCTCTTCAGAGTGATCCACTTAAATTATTTTTTCGTCGCCTTGTGCTCTTTCCATTTACCATCCACGTAATAGGCTTGCCAGCCGGTAGCTTTTTTATCGACTTCGCTCATCACATATTGCTCTTTCGTTTTACGGCTAAAGCGTATAATAGCCGGGTTACCCGCTGGATCTTCGACCGGCGCAGACATGAGAAAATGATACTTAGGATCGATTTCATCTCGATGCGGAATCAACTCGCTCACCAGTGGCGCTCGGGTTTCGCGGTTTTTAGGGAATTTGCTGGCAGCGAGGAACATCCCGGCAGCGCCATCTCGCAATACGTAGGTATCTTCAACTGATTCGCAACTGAGTTCTGGCATTGGCACGGGATCCATCTTAGGCGGAGCCGCTTCACCATTGCGTAAAAGTTTTCGGGTATTTTTACAATCACTGGAGGTACAACCAAAATATTTACCGAAACGGCCTGATTTCAACTGCATTTCGGCACCACACTTATCACACTCGATAACTGGGCCTTCATATCCTTTAATCTTATAACTGCCAAATTCCACTTCAAAACCCGGGCAGTCAGGACCATTACCGCAAACATGCAATTTACGCTCAGCATCGAGCAGGTAACTATCCATCGCTGTACCACAGCGCTTGCAGCGATGCTTTTTACGTAACAGTTTGGATTCACCCTCCTCGTCCTTCTCGACATCAACCGCTTCGTCACCAGGGGTAAGATTGATCGTTTCTTTACAACGCTCCTTAGGTTCCAAACCATACCCCGAACACCCGAGGAAAACGCCAGTGCTAGCGGTTCGAATCTGCATATTGCGGCCACAGGCGACGCACTTAATATCCGTTTCCGTCGGCGAATTGGGTCGCATACCACCTTCACTTGATTCGGCGTCGTCTAAGCGCTTCACAAAATCATGGTAAAAATCATCCAATACCTGCTGCCAATTCTTCTGGCCGTTGGCAATTTCGTCGAGGGAGTCTTCCATGCGCGCAGTAAAGCCATAATCCATCAGGTGGTCAAAGTTTTCCACCAAACGATCGGTCACAATATCGCCCATTTTCTCGGCATAAAAGCGGCGGTTCTGCTGTGACACATAACCACGATCCTGAATGGTAGAGATAATTGCCGCATAGGTAGAGGGTCGACCAATATCGCGTTTTTCCAATTCTTTGACTAGGCTAGCCTCGCTGTAACGCGCTGGCGGCTTGGTAAAATGTTGTTTTGGCAATAACTCAACGAGGCTTAAGCTACTACCAACTTTTAAGTCAGGTAGTTCAACGTCCTCATCGCTTTTATTCAGCGGCATCACCTTCAGATAACCGTCAAACTTCAAGATACGACCCTTTACTTTAAGCTCGAACTCGCTGGCTTTAACGGTAATAGTTGAGCTTAAGAACTCGGCTTTCGGCATTTGACAGGCGACAAACTGTCGCCAGATGAGTTCATACAGACGTTCTGCATCCCGCTCCATCCCGCTTAATTGGGTTGCCTTGACCTGCACATCGGAAGGACGAATTGCCTCATGTGCTTCCTGTGCGCCTTCTTTGGCGCTATAAGAAATCGCTTTTTCCGTTAGATATTTTTTGCCAAAACTATCGGCAATATAATCTCGGCAAGCACTAACTGCATCCGCACTAAGGTTAGTCGAATCAGTACGCATATAGGTAATGTAACCCGCTTCATACAGACGTTGCGCCATCATCATGGTTTTTTTCACACCAAACCCCAGCCGGGTGCTCGCTGCCTGTTGTAAGGTAGATGTAATAAAAGGCGCACCAGGTTTGGAACTAGTAGGCTTGTCCTGTCGCTCCGCGACGCTATAACTGGCTTGTTGCAGTAGCGCCAGCACCGCATCCGTTTGCTCTTGGCTAGCCGGCCGGAAAGCTTTACCCTGCTGCTTGGTGACCTGAAAACGCAGTGCATTATCTGTCTGCGGCTTAAGGTCCGCATGAACCTCCCAGTATTCCTCTGGAATAAAAGCGCGAATCTCGCGCTCCCGTTCCACAACCAGCCTTACCGCCACCGATTGCACTCGACCCGCCGAGAGACCACGGGCAATTTTCGCCCACAACAATGGCGACACCATAAAGCCAACGACACGATCGAGATAGCGCCGAGCATGTTGTGCATTAACTCGATCCAGATCTAACTGGGTTGGATCTTTGAATGCTTCTTGAATCGCATTTTTAGTAATTTCATTGAATATCACGCGCTTATAGCGTGATTCATCGCCGCCGATTACCTGCTGCAAATGCCAGGCGATGGCCTCCCCTTCTCTATCCAAATCCGTCGCCAGGTAGATGGTATCGGCTTCCTCTGCCAATTTTTTCAGTTCTTTAACAACCTTTTCCTTGCCTGGCAATATCTCATAGCGCGCCTTCCAGCCATGCTCTGGGTCAACCCCCATACGGGCAACCAGTTGTGTTTTCGCCTTGAGCTTTTTGTATTCTTCCTTCTCTTCCGGTGCCATTTTGCGGGTTTTAGCCGCCTCCTGGGCTCGCGCCTTGGCGTCCACCGGCTTATTTTTGGCATTGCCGCTCACCGGTAAATCACGAATATGACCAATACTGGATTTCACCACAAACTGGTTGCCCAAGTATTTATTAATAGTTTTTGCTTTTGCCGGAGACTCGACAATGACTAAGGATTTACCCATATATTAGAATTCTTCTTTTGCGCAGCGGATCAATTAAATTCAACAAAACACCTATCAAGACAGGACGCCAATTCCTGCAGCACCTGCGTTTACAATAAAAACTTCTTGAAAATTAGGAATAGCAAAGATTCTAAAAATAGCGACTTATTTCCTTTACTTTCTGCGCTAATAGCGGGATTTCACTTGAATTTTCTCCGCATTTCCTTTTTTAGCCTAAACCAGCTAAGAATCGAAACACAATAGCAAAGCTTAAAAAATAACTGATATTAAGCCCATCCAGCACGGCCACGACAAATAACCTGCCATCAGTAAAGTTGCATCCGTTGATCTAGAGGAGTAAGTTTTCTGACAGGCCAACTAGAGCAACGGATCATGAAAATATCATTATCTCGATGGCAAACATTCACTACCCTGCTGTTGCTATCACTACTATTTTGCATTCCCGTCAATGCGGCTCAATACAGCGTCGATAAAGTTCGGGTGCTCACCGTAAAAGGAGCCATCGGCCCTGCTAGCAACGATTATATAAGCCGTTCCATTGCGACTGCAGCGTCCGACGCGGTGGATTTAATTGTCATCCAGATGGACACCCCCGGCGGTCTCGACAAATCCATGCGCAGTATCATCCAAGCCATTTTGGAATCAGACACCCCTGTCGCCACCTACGTGACGCCCCATGGCGCGCGGGCAGCCAGCGCGGGCACTTATATTCTTTATGCCTCTCATATTGCGGCAATGGCGCCAGCGACTAATCTGGGTGCGGCCACACCGATACAGATTGGTGCTCCCGGCATGCCTGGCACACCCACCAAGAAACCCATTCCTGAGTCCGAGCCATCACAAACAGAAAACGCCAAACCCGAAGCCAAGACAACCCCCAGCGATTCGCTAACTACACTAGAGCGTAAACAGATTAACGATGCTATCGCCTACATTCGCGGCTTGGCCGAGCAACACAATCGCAATATCGAATGGGCAGAACAAGCGGTACGCTCGGCAGCAAGTCTGACTGCCAGCGACGCGTTAGCGCAAAATGTCATTGACCTCATTGCCGAAGATTTGAACGATTTAATCAAGCAGATGAATGGCCGCAACATTCAGTTTAAAGGCGAATCGATGCAGTTGGTGATTGATGCACCACAAATAGAATATCTCGACCCTGATTGGCGCAACCAGTTTTTGGCAACGATAACCGATCCGAATGTCGCCTATATTCTAATGCTGATCGGTATTTACGGATTAATCTTGGAGTTTTACAACCCTGGCATGGGCGTCCCCGGCATTGCCGGAGCCATCTGCCTTTTGATCGCACTCTATGCCTTTCAAGTATTACCCATCAGTTATGCCGGGATGGGATTGCTCCTGCTCGGCATCGCCCTGATGATAGCGGAAGCCTTTGTCCCTAGTTTCGGGGTGTTGGGTATCGGTGGCGTCATTGCCTTTATTTTTGGCTCGGTGATTTTGATGGATACGAAACTGCCAGCCTTTCAAATAGCACTGCCGCTGATAGCCGCGCTTGGCGTGATATCCCTTCTCATCATAGTGATCATTGCACGAATGCTAATGCGAACACGTCATCAGCAAAGCGTTACCGGCGCCAATGCAATGCTAGGCCAGCTCGTTGAGGTCGCAGAATATGAACAGGGACAGGGCAAAGTCTGGCTGCATGGTGAACTTTGGAACGCCTACGCCAAAGAACCATTTAAGCCGGGCGATCAGGCACGTATTGTAAAAGTGAGCGGCCTGAACTTGGAGATTCAAGCACAGGATTCTGAACTAAAGGAGGCAAAGGAGAACACATGAACTATTTTCTGTTAGCGCTTATCGGTGGTGTTTTTTTAATTTTACTCAATGTATTCCACGTCACTCGCGAATACGAGAGAGCCGTGGTGTTTTTGCTGGGTCGATTGCATAAAATCAAAGGCCCAGGACTTATTGTTATTGTTCCGATCATTCAGCAAATGGTGCGTGTCGACCTGCGTACCATCGTACTGGATGTCCCCACACAGGATGTAATTTCCAGAGATAATGTGTCCGTCAAGGTCAACGCCGTTATTTATTACCGCGTCGTCGACCCCCAAAACGCTATTATCAATGTCGAGAATTTTCATGATGCCACCAGCCAACTGGCACAGACCACCTTGCGCTCCGTATTGGGGCAGCACGAACTTGATGAAATGTTGGCGTCGCGGGAAAAACTCAATGCCGATATCCAATCCATACTGGACAAGCAAACCGATGTCTGGGGCATTAAGGTTATCAACGTTGAGATCAAACATGTTGATCTGGATGAAAGTATGATTCGTGCCATCGCCAAACAGGCTGAGGCGGAACGGGAGCGCCGCGCCAAAGTAATTCATGCCGATGGCGAGTTGCAAGCATCACATAAATTACTTGAGGCGGCTCAGGTGCTGGCGAAGCAGGAACAGGCCCTGCAATTACGCTATTTACAAACACTCACCGAAATTGCCGGAGAACACAGCAATACCGTCGTGTTTCCAATTCCGATAGATTTGCTGAACAAACTTAAATCCAGCGGCGCGTAACCCTTACCCCAGCCCTGAAGGAAAATGCACTTATGTCCTCAGGGCTGGGTTTTAAGCCACGTCTTGCGCACCACTCTTTTTGCCGATATACAAGCGCCACCATAAACCCTTATACTTGCCGCCTTAACCAGCTGCCGAAACTAGCTGCCGACGTAACGAGCCAGAATCAAGCAAAATGACGAGTCACCAATCCATTCGCACCGCTGTCGTGGGTGTAGGCTACCTGGGCAAATTCCACGCTGAAAAATATGCCGCCATTGCTGGCAGTCATCTGATTGCGGTGGTCGACCCTAGCCTAGAACAAGCCAAGGCCGTAGCCGCCCAGCATGGTGTAAAGGCTTTTGATGACTATCACGCTTTATTGGGCCAAGTCGATGCGGTCAGTATCGTAACGCCTACCACTTTGCATCATGGCATAGCCAAAGAATTTCTCAATCAGGGCGTGCATGTTTTAGTAGAAAAACCGATCACTGTCAGTATTGAAGAAGCCCAGGATTTAGTCGCCATTGCCAAGGCCAAAGACTTGATTCTTCAGGTCGGCCACTTGGAAAGATTTAACGCGGCTATGCTCGACCTGGATCAAGTGCTGACTGAACCAAAGTTTATCGAAACCCATCGGCTCGCTCCCTACAAACCTCGGGCAACTGATGTGGATGTCATTCTCGACCTGATGATTCATGACATTGATATCATTCTGGCGACAGTACGCTCCGATTTGATTGATATCGCCGTCAGCGGTACCAGTGTGCTCTCCAGCGCAACGGATATTGCCAATGCCCGCCTAACCTTTGCTAACGGCTGTGTCGCGAATGTTACCGCCAGTCGTATCAGTTTAAAGACTGAGCGCAAAATGCGGATATTCCAAACTAACGCCTATATCTCCATCGATTTTCAAAATCGAATCTTTAGCTACCACCGTAAGGGCGAGGGCGAAATGTTCCCTGGCGTCCCTAACATCGACAGCAAGGAAACTATTTACGAGGATGGCGATGCCCTGTTAGCCGAAATCACCGACTTCATCGACTGCGTTCGACAGCATCGACAACCCTTGGTGTCCGGCGAAGCGGGACTGAGAGCACTACAAACAGCAACCCAAATTAGAGAAAAACTTCAGCTTAATAACCCATAGATAGAAGGACAACAAATCAATGATTCCAATGGTCGACCTCAAGCAACAATATCAGACGCTGAAACATGATATTGACCAGGGTGTTAGCGACGTCTTGCAGAACTGCCATTTTATTCATGGCCCCAATGTGTCTGCTTTTGAAACCGAAGCCGCCGAATACCTCAATGTCAAACATGCAATAGGTTGCGCCTCCGGTACTGACGCCCTCCAGCTTGCTTTGCTCGCAGCGGGCATTGGCCCCGGCGACGAGGTTATCACCACAGCGTTTACCTTTATTGCCACGGCGGAAGCCATTGGTGCTGTAGGCGCGACGCCAGTATTTGTGGATGTCTTACCCAACAGTTTTAACCTGGACCCCGCTCTGGTTGAACAAGCAATAACCACGTCGACCAAAGCTATTTTACCGGTACATTTGTTTGGACAACCGGCGGACATGCCGAAATTAAAAGCACTCTGTGAGGCCCATCAATTGCTGCTGATCGAAGATTGCGCACAGTCCTTCGGCGCGGCCGTCAATGGGGAAATGACCGGCGCTATCGGCGACTTCGGCTGCTTTAGTTTCTTTCCCAGTAAGAATCTCGGCTGTTACGGCGATGGCGGCATGGTCACTACACAATCCGACGCCATGGCCGATCGTCTTCGTATGTATGGCAATCATGGCAGTCGCCAGCGTTATCATCACGATGTGATTGGCGTGAACAGCCGACTCGATGAAATTCAAGCGGTGATCTTGCGCACTAAATTAAAACATATCGAGGACTACAACCACGAGCGTCGCCGTGTCGCCAGCACCTATCGGAAACTATTTGCTGGCACCAAGGTGGTCACACCCCATGAAGACGGGATCGGCAACCATGTCTATCATCAATACACTACGCTCATGCCTGACCGCGCAATTGTTATGGAACACTTGCAACAACAGGGTATTGCCTGCGCTATTTATTATCCGATTCCCTTACACCGCCAACAGGCTTTTAAGGACACATCACAACCTACCTTGCCGGTGACGGAATCACTCGTCACACAGTGTCTATCACTGCCGGTATTTCCAGAAATGACGAATGAGCAGGTCGGCCTAGTGGTCGGTGCCGTTAAGGAAGCCATAAGAAATCTTTAATTAGCGCCATAACATAGAGAGCGACCAATTCAATTGCAAGGCTAGTATTCAGTCAAAATGAATACTAGCAGCAACCTTTGAGGACTAGCTATGATCAAGCAAACACTCGCTAAACTTTGTCTATGGGGTAGCATCGCTTGCCTGTTGGGCTTTCCTGTTGCTGTTGGGGCCTATCGCTGGGAGCTTTGGTCGCTGGGTCAATCCTTCTTATTAATTCAAACAACCTTTTTTATTGGGTTGGCGCTACTAACGCTGGCGCTTATTATTTTATTGGTAGCTTGGCTTCGAAAAGACCCAACGACACAGCGAACCAGCGCTATCGCGGTACTACTGCTGCTGATTCCTTCCATCGCCCTGTCACTACAGGTGGTTAAAGGCAAGTCGTTACCCGTAATCCACGACATTAGCACCGACACAGCCAACCCACCTGAGTTCGCGGTTATCATTGCATTAAGAGGAAGCACCAGTAATCCGCTCAGCTACGAAAGCGCCTCATTAGCGCCACAACAGCAAGCCGCTTATCCAAAAATTCAGCCCCTACTGACCCCGATGGACACTAACCAGGCATTTGCAAAAGCCCTCCTGGTCGCCAAACAGCTTCATTGGGAAGTGGTTGACCAAAACCCTGATCAAGGTAGAATCGAAGCGGTAGACACCACCCTCCTGTGGGGATTTAAAGACGATGTGGTCATACGTGTGCAAGCAAGCGAATCAGGTAGTCGGTTAGATTTACGCTCCGTCTCGCGCGTCGGCAAAAGCGATCTGGGTGCTAATGCGGCGAGAATCACGCGCTTCATCGAGACATTTAAATCCAGTAACTAATGCGGCAAACTAAGCTACCAAGCGAGGATTCCAGCATGAACGATAGGCTCTATTTTCTACTTGGCGATTTGTTTTCTAATATATTGGTCGGAGTCATCGTTGCCAGCCTGTGCGCCTTGATGGTGAATACAGAGTGGAACATGCTGGTGGCCATGCTGATAGGTATGCCCTTAGGCATGCTGCTCGCATTGGTCTTAGGTCTGGCCCTGCTGTTTCGCTACTTTGGCGTCAACGAAGTCATGGTGCCAACGATGCTGACAGGCATGTTCACGGGCATGCTGGTATGCATGATTGCCGCCATGCAAACACTACCTATTGGCTTATCCGCTTTGCTCGGCGCGCTGATCGGCGTATTTACGCTGTGTTTCTGCAACTACAGCGACTACTTAATCCGCGGCGCGAAAACTTCGCAAAATCAATCCGGGCGGGAGTAAACCCTATGGATATGATCACCAAAGGCAAATGGGATCGCGCCGCCAAGTCATTCGACTACATGGCTGGCATTGGTGCGGAAAAACGTTGGGCGCCGAAAAAGCGTGAACTGTTTAGCCACATGGATGGCAACATATTATTCCTGGCGCTGGGCACAGGATTGGATATCGAGTTTTTCCCACCAAACAAAGAGATTACCGCCATCGATATCAGCTCAGCAATGCTCAGTTATGCGCGGCCACGTATTGAAAATTATTCAGGGACAATAGAGGCTCTGGAAATGGATGTGCATGACCTGAGCTTTCCCGATAACCACTTCGATCAAATCTATACTTCCTGCACTTTTTGTTCGGTGCCAAAACCAATCGATGGGCTTAAAGCGCTGCATCGTGTTCTCAAACCTGGTGGCGAATTACGCATGTTCGAACATACCGGCAGCCGTTATCAACCCTTTAAGCTGATGATGGACATTATGACACCGATCAGTGGCAAACTCGGTCCAGACATGAATCGAGATACCACCAGCTATGTTGGCAAGGCCGGGTTTTACATCAAAGCCATAGACTACATCTACATGGATATCGTAAAAACCATTCTTGCAGAAAAGCCCGGTTCTGCGACCTAAGCCACGTATTGTAAGCCTTCAGCCTTTAAATTAATCAAAGTGCTATCTTCAATTCAACGGAGACTAGACATATAATGCCAGCAGGAATCGGTGGCGTTTTACCTGCAACTATCAGCAATCCGTCAGTTTATACCTATCGCTTTGCTCGTGTTTCTCTAAAAATCCCACTGGTTCTTTAACCAGAAAAGGCAACAACCAGACTGCATACTTGCAGTCAAGTCAATCAGGATTTGAAACATGTCAGAGAAGCAAACCGGCACTGTAAAGTGGTTTAACGACTCCAAAGGTTTTGGGTTTATTCAACGCGATGATGGCCCGGATGTCTTCGCTCATTACACCAACGTAGTGGGAGAAGGATTCCGTTCATTGCAGGAAGGTCAAAGGGTTTCATTCACCATCGGTGAAGGGAAAAAAGGTCCTCAAGCGGAGAACATTGAGGCAATTTAAATTCATTGGAAAATACTATGGTAATTAGCGAAAACTGCGTCGTCAGTATCCACTATACTCTGACCGATAAGGATGGTGATGTACTGGATTCTTCCAAAGGGCAAGAACCTTTGCACTATTTGCACGGAGCATCAAACATCATTCCCGGTCTGGAAAAAAATCTCGTCGGAAAGAAAGTCGGTGATCAACTGAATGTGGTGGTCGAACCCGCTGAAGGCTACGGCGAACATCAAGCGCAATTGGTGCAAAACGTTCCTCGTTCCGCGTTTGATGGAGTGGATGAAATAAAACCCGGCATGCAGTTTCAGGCTCAGTCCGACCAGGGGCCGATGCACGTCATAGTGACGGAACTCAGCGATGAAACCGTCACAGTGGATGGCAATCATCCTCTGGCGGGCCAAACATTGCATTTCGATGTTACGGTTGAGCAAGTGCGTGAAGCAACCGCAGAAGAGCTATCGCATGGTCATACCCACGAGGGTAGCCACGCCCACTAACTACCAGGTAACTCGCCGCTATCACAGGGGCACCTGAATAGCCACTTGTGCAATGGCCGCTATTGAGTTGGTCAGCAGGAAATCTTTGAGGCTCTTTGCTGGATTTCCTATGGTATTTGTTGCGTCAAATTAGTCGCTAAGTCATGGCATGGGCTTGCGTTGTCTGAATTTGTATTGTCTGAAATAACTACCCCCCAATCTTTAGCCTATCCTGGAGAACCGCTATAATACAGCGCCCACGACCAGCAGATACAGCATCATATTCATTCACTTTTGTTTAGAGGACTTTCACCTTGCAACTCAATAGCGCCAGCAAAGAACAACTCAGCCAATGGCAAGAGGAGCTCAAAGTAAAGCATCAGCAATTTAAAAACCAAAACCTAAAGCTTGACCTGACCAGAGGCAAACCCTCGGCGCAACAGCTTACTCTGTCAGATGGGTTAGATGGCATCCTTAAAGGCAATTACAAATCTGCTGATGACACCGACACCCGCAACTATGGTGGTCTTGAAGGTATCGCTGAGGCGCGCCAATTGGGCGCGGCGATTCTTGGCCTGGAGCAGGACCAAGTCCTCGCAGGCGGTAGCAGCAGCCTCACGATGATGCACCAAAGTATTACTTTCGCCTACCAATTTGGGCTAAACGGCACTGCCTGGAAAGATGAAAGCGATATAAAGTTTC
>Ga0070727_10001061_pt1 | contig 30484 bp, 26 predicted proteins | sample tdAd472_FD_66722 | JGI IMG/M metagenome (GOLD analysis project Ga0070727, IMG submission 66722) | Marine sediment microbial communities from the Atlantic coast under amendment with organic carbon and nitrate - tdAd47.2 | ecosystem: Environmental > Aquatic > Marine > Coastal > Sediment | place... | reverse complement strand
CGCCCGGGCATGCTAGGGCGTCGGGACGCGGACGGTTCGGGTCGAATTCCGGCGTGCTGGGCAGGTTTTTGCCGATGCTCGCTGTTTCGCGAGGCCGCGCGAATGCGGGTATCGTGCGGACCGGCAAGGCCGGGCGGGAGCGTCCCGGCGAGCAAGGAGTGCGAATGCTGAAGATGACGGATTCATCGCCCCGGATCTCCAATCGGCCCATGCGCAGCTCTCTGCTGCTCGCGGCCATCGCGGGCACGCTGTGCTCGGCGTCCCTCGCACCGGCCCAGGAGCGCCCGCCCCGGTCGGAAGCCGAGGTCGAGGCCGACGCGACACGGCGCATGCAGGAGTATGACGATCGTCAGCGGATGCAGTATCTCGAGCGCAAGCGGATGCTCGATAACCTCAAAGCGCTCGACCCCGCCACGCTCACCCCCGCCCAGCAGCGTCAAATGGAAACGCTGCAGAGGGCGGTCACGGAAATGGAGCGGGCCGGTATCGGGACCGAGCCGGAGGCGGGCGGCCTCGAAGTCCGAGAAGGCGGCGCGATGGGGTTCCGGGTCGAGAACCCGGACGAGATGATCAATCTGGACTTCACCGAGCCGGTCGCTCTCTCCGCGTTCGTGGATTTCATCGCACGCACGCTCCAGGTCAACATCACGATCGCCGGCGGTGTGCCGGACGACCCGATCACCTTCAAGGCCCCCGTTGAGATCCGCGCCGGCGACCTGCCGATCCTGCTGGCGACGCTGCTCGGCGACCGTCAGGCGGCGCTCGTGCGCGGCGAACTGGGCTGGTACCGCGTGGTCCCGGCCGGCCAGGGGCAGGTACCGGTGGAGGTCGGTGGCGACGGTCTGGCGACCACGCGCATCATCGAAACGCCGATGATCCGGCCGTCTTCGCTGCAACAGGTGATCGCTGACACCTTCTCGAACACGATCAAGTTCACTCCGGTTGACGAACTCGGCGTGGCGGTGCTGACGGGCGGGGCCGCCCAGTTGGGTCAGGCCGAGCGGTTCATCGCGCGGATCGTTGAGGAGCGCGCAGCGCAGAAGCTGCATCGGATCCCGATCGTGAACGTGTCAGCGGATTTCGCTCGCCAGCGCATCATCGAACTCGACGGCGTGGTCAACCAAACCGCGACAACGCGCCCGGGCCAGTCGAATCCTCCGCAGTCCGGGGGCCTGACGAGCCTCGGCTCGTTCCTCTATGTGGACGCCGGCAATGCCCTGCTGTTTCGCGGCAGTGAGCGCGACTTCGAGCAAGTGAAGGAGCTCGCGGGCGTTGTGGACATCGTTTCGCCGCTGGTGGCCAAGCGGTACGTCGCGGGCTCTTTGACCATGCAGGTTGCCAAGGCCGGCGAGCAGCTCGGCCTCGGAACGCTCGCGAGTTCCGACGAGGGTGCATCGCAGTTCACCGCGGGCGGGGCGAACGCCCGGAACGCGGGACTCACCGCCCAGACCACGCCGTCGCAGTTCGGCAGTTCGCGGTTCGTAATCGATCAGAACACCGGCTCTTTTGTCTATCACGGAACGCCCGAGCAGCAGGAGCGCGTGCAGGAACTCGTAGACGACTTCCGCGAGCAGGCGATCGACACCGGCGTGGAGATTCGGATCTACAAGCTGACCTACGCCTCGGCCGGCGGCGACGGCGAAAGCGGCTCCGGCAGCGGGTCCGGGGGTGGTTCCGGGAGCGGCGGCGGCGGCCTCTCGCTGGGCAGCCAGAACGCCACGCAGCCGACGGGCCCCGGCGTCGCGGAATTGCTCGAGGCTCTGATCAACAACGAAGATGAACAGGCGACCGGCCGCTTCCTGCCCGGAGGCGGCGGCGGCCAAGCCAGCGTCGTCAACACCGACGTCATCAACGACATCCTTGCCGCCCCCGAGCCGGACATGCAGCAGCTCGACCAGGCCCTCGCATCCGACGGCGGCGGCGGGACGCGTCTGTCGGCGACCTCCGACAACACGCGGATCGTGGCAGATTCGGCGCGGAACCAGCTCATCATCCGCGCACCGGTCCGCGTGCACGAGCAGCTGGCGGAGATCATCGAGAAGCTGGACCAGCCCCGGCGCCAGGTGCTGGTGGAGGTACAGATCGTCTCGCTGACGACGACCGACGACTTCAACTTCGCGACCGATGTGCAGATCAACGCGGGTGATTTTTCGTTCCTGAGCGCGCTGGGCGTCACGACTCCCGGCGCGAGCATCACCACGCCCGTCGGCGTGGGCGCCGCGTCCGGTTCCGGCCTGACCTCCGCGGTGATCCGCAGCGACTTCGTGCCGATCGCGATCAACGCGCTGCAGAGCGTCGGCGACGCGCGAATCGTCTCGACGCCGCAGATCCTGGTGAACGACAACCAGGAGGGCAACATCCAATCCGTCCGCGAGGAGCCGACCGAGGTCACGAACCAGACCGCAGGCGCGCCGACGACGACCAGCCAGGGGCCGTCGGTGGAAGCCGGTACGGAACTAATCGTCCGCCCTCAGATCGCCGGAGACAACTCGGTCTCCCTGAACTTCGCGATCGAGGTTTCCTCGTTCGATACATCGGCGCGTCGCGGCAACCTGACGCCGCCGAAGCAGACCGAGTCGTACAACAGCGTGGTCTCCGTCCCTTCGAACAGCACGATCATCGTCGGTGGCTTCCGCTTCGAGGAGATTTCCGAGTCGATCGACAAGATCCCGCTGCTCGGCGACATCCCGCTGGTCGGGGAGTTCTTCAAATCGACGACCAAGCGCGACCAGTCACGCGTGATTTATGTGTTCATCACGCCAACCGTGATCTCGGAGACCGGCCAGCGCGACCTGCGCCTGCTGACCGACGGCCCGCTCCGCGAGGCCGAGGTCGGCGACGGCCGCTACCAACTCGAGCCGGCGCACATCCCGCTGAGCTCGATCCGCCTCGACGACATCCGCCCGGATCTCATCGAAGCCGGTGTGCTTCCGTCGTCCATCGGATCGGGAACGGACTAATCCAGGCATGGCCAACCCCAACGGAGCACAACCCGCTGCACCCGACCCGATGATGCCCGGCGCTTCGGCGTCGATGGGCCGGCTGGCGCGCATGCTCGCGCCGATGCCGCTCAAGGGCGAGCAGCTCGCGCGGTTCGGTACGCTGCCCGGCGCCGATGAGGACCCGTGGGACGTGATGCTCGCGGCGATGGCGATGGACGAGCAGACCGCGCTCGAATCGCTGGCCCAGCGCCTCAAGATCCCCTTCGAGGCGGCGCCGAAGAGCCACGATTCGGCCGAAGTCTTCTACGAGCGCGTGCCGGGCGCGGCGGCGCGGCGTCACCACGTCGCGGGCCTGCGCGCTTCGGATTCCGGGTCGGGCGCGATGATTGTCGCGACGGCGCAGCCGATGCAGCCGGCGGTGTTCAGCATGCTCGAGCGCGTGCTGGGCATGCCCGTCGAGATCGTGCTCTCGCCTCGGGCTGCCGTCGGCGACCTGATCAACCGGGGCTACGAGCAGAAACAGGACCTGGTCACCGAGATTGTCGAGGACATCCCGCTGGACGAGTCGGCGATCGAGTCGGCGGCGAGCTCGCTGTCGGGTTCGACCGACCTGATGTCGCTGGCCCGCCAGACGCCGGTGATCCGGCTGGTGAACATGATCCTGTTCGAGGCGCTGCGCCGGCGCGCGAGCGATGTGCACATCCAGCCTCTCGAAAACACGCTGTTGATCCGCTTCCGCATCGACGGCATGCTCGTGGACGCGTTCAGCCCGCCACTGACGCTCGCGCCCGCGATCAACTCGCGTTTGAAGGTTATGGCGGAACTGGACATCGCCAACCGCCATTCGCCGCAGGACGGCCAGACGACCGTGCGCATCGGCTCACGCAAGATCGACATCCGCCTGTCGTGCATCCCGACGATCTACGGCGAGCGCCTCGTGCTGCGTCTGCTCGACCAGAGCCAGACGCAGCTCGACCTGTCCTCGGTCGGTGTCACCGAAGAGATGCAGGCCGAACTCGAGGACCTTATCAGCCGGCCCAACGGCATGATCCTGGTCACCGGCCCGACCGGTTCGGGCAAGACGACCACGCTCTACGCCGCGATGGAGCGGATCGACCGCACGACGCGGAACGTGATGACCATCGAGGATCCGGTCGAGTACCACCTCGAGAATGTTGCGCAGATGCAGGTGAATGTGAAGCGCGGCGTGACGTTCGCCGCGGGGCTGCGGAGTCTGCTGCGTCAGGATCCCGATGTAATCCTCGTCGGCGAGATCCGCGACCAGGAGACGGCGCAGCTGGCGGTGCAGGCGTCGCTGACCGGCCACCTCGTCCTCGCTACGCTCCACACCAACGACGCGCCCAGCGCCATCAGCCGTTTGCAGGACATCGGCGTGGAGCCGTACCTGATCAGTTCCTCGCTGCTGGCGGTCATCGCGCAGCGCCTGTGCCGGCGTCTGGCCCCGCCGGGATCCGAGCAGGAGTTCATCGGGCGTGTGGCGATCTACGAGATCATGCGGATGACCGACGACATCCGGCGTCTCGCCCAGCAGACCGCCGATGCGCAGGCGATCCGCGAAGTGGCCGTCGGCGGCGGTATGAAACCGATGCTCGACGACGGCATGGAGAAGGTCCGGCGCGGGCTGACCACCGAACTCGAACTGCGGCGCGTGCTGTCCTGACCGATGGCGACCACGAGCACCTATTTCTACTCCGCGATGAAGCTCACCGGCGGCAAGGCCCGGGGCGTACGGTCGGCGCGTGATGAGCGCCAACTCAGTGAGGAACTCCGCGGCGCGGGCCTGCTGCTCGTGCGCGCCTGGAAGCTGCCCGAGGTCTTTTCCGGCGTTGCGGAGGGTTCCGGCAAGGGCCCCCTGCCGCTGTCGGACGAAGCCGCGCTGAACAACCAGCTCCATGTGCTGCTGTCGCGTGGCGTGCCGCTGGTCGAGGCGCTGGAGGTCGGCGCGGACGTGGTTTCCGATCGGTCGAGCGGTCGCGTGCAGAAGCTGCGAGAACTGGTCGCGGCGGGGACCTCGTTCGCCAAGGCCTGCAAAGAAGTCGGCGGGTTCGACGAGGTCGCGATCTCCGTCTACAAAGCCGCGGAGCGCACCGGCGACCTCGCGGGCGCTGCGGGGCGGCTCGCCGAAGCGGCGGAGCGGCGCCTCGCGATCCGCGGCAAGGCCACCACCGTGATGATCTACCCGGCGATCGTAACGCTCGTCTCGATCGCGCTGCTCGCGGCGCTCCTGATCTTCGTCGTGCCGTCGATGGCCGAATCGGTTCGATCGATGATGACCGAGGGCCAGTCATCGCAGCTGCCGCGGATCAGCATCATCGTCTTCGGCTTGGGCGAGTGGATGGCGGCGAACCTGCTCGGCGTCGCGCTTGGTGTGGTCACGGTGCTGGCGATCCTGATTGTCTTCCGCAAATCGGTGATCACCGGCCTGATCCGGCTGTTCTCGAAAGTCCCGGCGGTGGCGGCGATGCTTATGGCCGCCGAACTGACCCGCTTCTTCAGCGTGCTCGCGGCGATGACCAAATCGGGCGTTCCGTTGGCGGAAGCACTCGAAACCTCGACCGGTTCAATCTCGGACGGGAAACTAAGGCGTCAGCTCGAGGACACGCGTAAGGCGCTCATGGAGGGCGGGGTGCTCCGATCGCTGATCGAGAAGATCGACGCCCTGCCGCTGGCAACGCGGAAGCTGCTCGTGGCGGCGGAGCGTTCCGGCGATCTGGATCAGGCGTTTGACGCGCTGAGCACGAACATGGCCGAGGAACTGGATACCCGCTCGTCGCGCCTTCTGGCCCTGATGGAGCCGGCGGTGATCCTCACGATGTTCGCTCTTCTCGGACCGATGGTCGTGGCCATCGCTCTGCCAATGATCAAACTGAATCAGGGCGGGTGATGGGTGATCGCTGCACGAAGGCCCGCGGAGGACGCTCACCATCTGCAACACCGGCGCAGGCCGACCGTACAACCATTCGTTCGTCCGGATTCGGGGGGTCGGGGCTGGACAGCACCGTTGAGCGGCGCAGTTTCCATCTGGTTGCCCCCCGGCTCGGGATCGAACCCGAGGCGGCGAGGGTCTTATAATCGCGGGCTGACCGGCCCCAGGAATCGTCAGAGCACTCATCGACACGCGGAGACTCGACCATGCACGCACCCACCCAGCCCATTCGCCGGACCGCGCGACGCGCCTTCACCATCATCGAACTGATGGTCGTGCTGCTGCTCATCGGCGTGCTGATGGGTATCGCGGCGATCAACCTTCCGGGCGTGCTGAACCGCGGCAAGGTGCGGGCGACCAAGGCCTCCATGCAGGTCATCGCGACGGCCCTGCAGGAGTACAACCTGTCCAACAGCGCGTATCCCTCCAACAACGGACTGCAGGTGCTCGTCGATCAGGAGTACCTGACGAAAGCGGGCGATCTCGAGGACTCGTGGGGCCAGCCCATTGAATTCCTCGCGCCCTCGCAGGTCGGCGGCACCGATGTCGCGTACACCCTGCGGAGCGCGGGCAAGGACCAGCAGTTCGATACCCCCGACGACATCATCTACTGGCCGGGCATGGACGATTGACCCGACCGGGCCGGAGGGCCCATGGTCTCAACCAGATCAATCAGGAACCACCACCGGCGCGGCATCACGATCCTCGAGGTGATTACCTCGCTGGTGCTGCTCATCGGGGTCGGCACGATGGTGCTCAGCGCGTTCGGTTACGTCGAGCGTGCCGCCGCTCGCGACCGGATCCGGCTCGCCGGCCACGAGGCGGCGCACCGCATCATACTGCAGTTCATCGACGAGCCGAATCCGATTCTCGCTGCGCGCGACAGAGAGGACCCGGTCCTCGTCAACGGCCACGAGTTCTACTTCTGGCTCGATGAGCGAGTTCTGGTCTCGGAGACCAACGACTCGGGCGCGGTCGTGGGCACGGCCCAGGACAGCGTGGACATCGAAACGCTCCTCACCAACAAACTCAAGCTGATCTCCGTGCGCGTCTGGATCGACGAGCGCAAGGCCGGTTTTGCGCCGAAACAGACCGTTGCCTCGATCGATCGGATCTACAACATCATGAACGATCCGGAGAACCTGCTGGAGGTTCTTCGACGCGAAACCGCGAAGATGCGCGACAACCAATGATCGCACGCACTCACCCATCACGATCCGGGTTCACGGTTCTCGAGTTGACCGTCGCGCTGATGCTTTCGAGCATCGTGGTGCTCAGCGCGGTCGGCGTCATGGGCATGGTCGCCCGGTCGGACCGGGTCACCGGCAACTACGTGCGCGACGCCGCGAACCTCGGCCAGACTCAGTTCATCGTGCGTCGGGCTCTGCAGAACCTCGTTGCCGCGAAACCGCTTCCTCCACCGGACGATGCGAACGACCCGAACGCGGTGCTCGACGATCGACCGGCCGACGAGCAGTCGGGCGAGGACGAGCCGCCGTCGCCGATGGACGGCCTGTTCGGCGGCCTCGACGACACCCTGCCCATCGAGGCGGCCATGCCCGACACCAGCAAGCCGCCGAATTTCGAACTCTACTTTGAACAGGTTCTCTACCCGCCCACCGGTGAAGAGATCTACCTGCCCCGTCTCGAAGTGGTCACCAGCATCTGGCCGGTCCCCCGCCCGGAGATCCCGATCAGCCAGATCGACAACCCGGAGGTCCGGCGCCTGGAACTCGCGGCCCGTATCCGCGGCACGATCCGGGGCGTGTTCGAACTGCTCTACCTGAGCGACGGCTTCGCGCTGGCCTACACGCCGATCGAGCCGCCGGGGCAGCCGACCATCCTCGGGCGTGGGTTCGTCGATGTGATGTGGGAGATCCTGCCAGAAGATGCCGACGCTTCCGGCTGGCAGCAGATCGGCGCCGCGTACCTCGAGGACCAATACCCCACCGCCGTTCGCCTGCGACTGCGCAGCTCCAGCGGCGCGACCGCGGACTGGCTGTTCGAAACCATCGTGCTGACGGAGGGCCAGTGATGCGGTTCGTCCCGAATCCGAAACGCGGCTTCACGATGCTGCTGGTCATCGGGGTCATGGCGATCGCGACGACGGTCATCGCGTTCAACGTCAAACGCCTGAACTTCCGGGCCGGCGCCGTGGCGCGCCAGATCGAGCAGTACCACCTGCACCACGAGATCCAGGGCGTGCGCGACATCGTCATGCTCTGGCTTTCGAACCCCGCGGTCCGCACCGACCTCACCGACTTCGCCGGCTCCGACGAGCCCGCCCACATGGTCACCATGGCCGACGGCCTCTCGGTCCGCGTGTTCGTCCGCGACGGCCAGGGCACTCTGCTGGCCAACCTCGCGAACACCGCCGACATCGCCCAGCAGGAGCAGATGATCGAGGCACTCGGCCGGATGCCCCCGGACCGCCCCGAACTCGTCAGGCGTAGCGGCCCGATGGAGATGTCCTTCTACGCGATGCACCCGCTCGTCATCCGCGCCGTCAGCTCCGACCCGGCCCTCGCCGACGCGCTCATCTCGCTGCAGAGCGATCCCGACGTCACGCGCGCGAACCTGAGCACGAAGGTCCTCGACACCGGGGTGCCGATGGCCACTTTTCAGCAGATCCGCCCGCTCATCACCTTCACGCCGGAGGTCTGGGCGCTCGATGTGGTCGCGTTCGATCCCGACTCACCTGAAGCCGAGGACCAGTACCGCCTGTATACCGTTCTGGCGCAGGTGAAGGGCCCGCTCCCCGTCATCTACGAATGGCGCCCCGTCAGCCTCGAGGAGTTTCAACGCCTCAGGCAACACGCGACCGGCTCGGCCCGGTAACCTGCACCACCGATCACCCGGATGGGACGTACTTCCGGGGTCAGAAGATCGGATCGAGCGGCACCGGAGGCTCTCGACTATGGCCCAGACCGACACAGCACGGCTGCTCACCCCCCTCGGATTCCTCGGCGCCCTCGCTGTGGCCGCTGGCGTGTGGTTCATACCGCTGCCCGGCCCGGGCGAACCCGGAGAAGTCATCAGCGTCGGCCCCGGGTCGAGCGCCGGTGGCGAAGGCGCCGGCGTGCAGCCGGTCGGCCGTACGCCCGATCACGACTGGCTCGCCCTCGTACCGCCGCTGAGCCAACTGCGTGGACCGCTTGTTCCAAAGATCGAAGAAGATGACGAAAAACCGGACGAGCCCGTTCAGTCGCCGGTCAACGTCCGCTACCTCGGCTTTGTCGGAGCCGGCGAAGACCGCAGCGCTGCCCTCATCGAGATCGACGGCACCCAGCGCTTCGTCAGCACCGGCGACGCCGTCCGCCTTGAGGGCCGCGATGACCTCGTCATCGAAGAGATCACACCGGAGAAGGTCGTCTACAGCATGGGCAGCGTGAACAACACGGTGCCGCGCAGCACGCGCAACACCGGCAGCGCCCCGAGCGCCCGCCCGCTTCCGGTCACCCCGATGCCCTCGCCCGACGAAGACCGCCTGCGCGGGACGGTGAGCACGCGATGACGCCCCCGTCCGTGCTGCTCAGCGCCGATCTCTCGAGCGTCATGCTCATCACCGACTCGTCGAGCGAGACCTGGTCCGCGCCGTCGCTGCCCGAATCGCCCGACGCGCTCGTGCTCCGCTCGCGCATCGACGAGGCGAGCAAGTGGGCCTCCTCCCAACCGGCGGTGAAACGCAGGATCGGCACGGTCGTGCTCGACATCTCCGACGCCACCTGTCGCTGGGTGCAGAGCCCGTCGGCCGCGGCACCGGTCGTTGCCGCGACCCTGCGCACGCAGACCGAAGAATGGTCCTCCCGACTGCCCCTCGGCGGCGTGGAACCGATCATCGACGAACTCCCGAATGAGCGTTCCTTCGAGTTCGTCCGCTCCAGGGTCGAATCCCGCTCGGCCGGCAAGCGACCCGACGCTCTCGCCAAGGATCCGACCAACACCGGCTCGACCGAGTCCGGCGCTCGGATGGCCGTGCTGATCATGCCCGATGCGCTCGTCCGGCTGTGGCTCGACCGGATGGACCGCTCGGGAGTCAACATCGATTCGGTCCTGAGCCTCTGGCACGCTCTCGCCCTCTCGTGGGGCGATGAAAAAGCATCGGGTGTCCGCGCTGTGGTCATGGTCGAGGGCGAGGGTCGCATCGTCTGGGCGTGGGCCGACGGGGCGCGCCTGATCGTCGGCGGCTCTCTGCAACTCGAGCGCCCCGAGACCGACGAAGCGTCGCCGCCTCACAAACACCGCGCCGAAGCCGCCGCCCAGCGCATCTCGCTCGACTGGGTCACCTGGTCGGCCCAGCTCGGTGTCGCCCCCGACGAGGTCCTCGTCATCGCCGAGGCCCGCGACCCGCTCGCCGAACAACTCGTCGGCTCTCTGTCAGACCGCTGGGACGGTATCCCGGCCCGTCAGATCCGCTCCGACCACCCGCTGCGCGAGACCGTCGCCCGCGCCGCGGCGTCGATCCGTTCGGTTGCCCGCGCCGATCGCGGCCCCCGCCTCTGGATGAGCCGCCTCTCCACTCGGCCGACCCGCGCGACGCGTCGCCGGTTCCTCGCCGGCAGTCTCGCGCTCGTGCTGCTCGCGGTCGCGGTAGTCGGCCTGGGCTACCGCCTCGCGCGCGAGGGCGCATCGCGATACGAGCAAGGCAGCGAGATCCGCAACGAGACATTCGCCAAAGTCCGCGACGCCGTCCCCGGCTTCGTCGAGACGCAGAACATCTCCATCCAGCTCCGCCAGCGCATCGCCGAACTCGAGAGCGCGCCGACGTTCGTCGACCCGCCGCCGCCGCGCCCGATCTACGAGGACATGCAGCTCTTCCTCGATATCCTTCAGGACGAGTTCCCCAACGCCGAGATCCGGCGCATCAAGTACAGCCAGGGCGGCACCAACGCGAACGAGATCGAGATCGAACTGGAATCCCCGTCCGAGCGCACCGCGCTCGTCGCGCGCCTCCCATCGCTCCCGACGCGCACCGCGTGGGAACTCCGCCGCAACTCGCGCAGCACTTCGACCACCATCGCCGACCTCGTCGGCACATGGCGGGAGGCCGAGTCGCCATGAGCACACCAAGCCGCCCGGCGGGCTCAGAGCCCTACATCGTCGCGATGGCCAATCAGGCCGATCGGTCCAACCGCCCTGTTCGATTCATCGTGATCGGCTGCGTCATCGTGCTCGCATGCCTCGTGTACATGCTCTTCGGCGTGCGGGACTACCTCGCCGGCGCGTCGCGTCTGCAGAGCCAGATCGTGCTCCGCGCATCGACCGACCGCTCGCTCAAGCAGATCGAACAGCTCGAGAACCGCAACCCGGACCTGCTCCGCCTCTACCCGCCCGGCGAACTGAACATGCCGAACTACCTCCGCGAAGCGGCGACCGAGGCCTTCGGAGGCAACCCGGAGGGCAAGACGCAGCCCGATTTCTTCTCCGTCGGAGACGTCGAGCGCCGACCGCTCGAATCCACCCGCGGCCAGCTCAACAACAGCACCGTCCGCGTCACCGTCAGCGGCGCACGCCAACTCCCGATCGAAGACATCCTCACATTCGTCGAGACCGCTTTCGAGAAGGATCCCAGCGGCCTGATGTTCCTCAGCGAGTTCGATCTCCGCCCCACGCCGCAGGGCTGGCAGGTCCGCTCGCTCGAGTTCCGACGCTACAGCTTCAACCGCAACCGCCAATGACCCATCGCCCCACCAACGCGCCACACGGAGAGTCCCAGAGCATGACCCGACGAGCACTCATCGCCTGCGCCGCCCTCGTCGCGAGCGCATCGCTGCTGACCGCCTCCGGCTGCGCAAGTTCTTCCGGCACCGATCCGGCCCGCGCCCAACTCGCGTCCGAAGACGCCGCCGCCCAGATCGCACGGCTCCAGGCCGAAGACGCCCGGCGCCTCCGCGAAGCGCTCGCCCTCGGCGAACAGGGCGACAAGGCCTTCGCCAAGCAGCGCTACGCAGAAGCCGTGCAGCACTACACCCAGGCCGTCTCGACCTACGACGAGTTCTTCGCGCTCTGGAACAACCTTGGCACCGCCCTCACTCGCCTCGACCGCTACCAGCAGGCCGAAGAGGCGTATATCCGCGCCACAAACATCAATCCGTCCGACCCGCGCCCCATCTACAACCGGGGCCTGCTCTACCGCAACCGCGGCTACCCGAGCGACGCCAAAATGTACTTCGAGCGCGCCCTCGAACAGGACCCGCGCTACCTCGATGCCCTCTGGGGCTCCATCAAGGCCGACATCACCCTCGGCTCCGAGTCTCGCCAGACCCTCGAACGCATCCGAACCGCGCTGTTCCTCGTGTCCGACGAGCAGCACCGCCAATACCTCGAACTCGAACGCGAGCGGATCGCCAGCAAGCTCGGGCTTTCCGAAGCGGGGTCGCGGTCCCGAAACGAGCCCGGCACCTCCGAAAACGCCCCGGAGTAAGCCCGATTTCGAGGAATTCCAACGCGTCGCGCCGGATTTAGTTGACCGCTTTACTAAACCGCGCCAAGATCCCTTCGGACTCCGGCCCGGGCGCGGGTCGGGTTCTACCATTCCGGGCGATCCATCGCCCCGAATCCGCCGATTCTCTCCGCAGACACGCGAGACCTTCAGGATATCCGCCATGACGACCCGTTCCGTGACCGCCCGCTCGCTCGTCCTGCTCTGCGGCCTCGCCGCCGCCACCCCCGTCGCCCTCGCCCAGGACAGCGTCGCGAGCACGCCCGGCAACTCCGACGCCCTCTCGGCCTACGCCCAGCAGAACGTCCGGTACGTCGTCGATCTGGTCGACTTCACCTCCAGTTGGGGCAACGCCTTCGCGATTGCGCCGGTCCTGAAGGCTTCACGCGATGTCGACCCGTTCTTCCCGACCCAGGTCGCCGGCTCCGCCGCCGTCTCCCCCAACCAGCTCACCGGCACCGTGCCCGGCGCGTCGGATTTCGCCTTCTGGACGAGCGCCGGCGCGGGTGTGAACACCTCGCAGAACACCGCCGCCGGCAGCGTTTCCGTTGCCACGTTCGACGCCCAGTTCGCCCTCGCCCTCAGCGATTTCTCGACCAACGCCTCGAACGTGATCGGCGCGACAGTCGGTCGGACCGATGCCGACCCGAACCGCCTGTTCGTCGATCGCACCGTCGCGATGGTCAGCCGCCCGGGCGCGACGCTGGCCGACCTGTCCACGCTCTCGCTCGGCTCCGTCGATGCCGAGGGAACCGTGTTCCTCCGTGCCGACGACTTCAACACCTCCGCCTTCAACTCGGTGCTCGGCGAGAACATCATCCGCGTCGAACTGCCCGACCGCTCGGGCGCGATCAACGCTCCCTTCGACAACTCCGGCACAAACGCCGTTTCCGACCCCGCCTCCTCGACCTTTGTCGCCAACGACGACACCGTCACGCTGAACACCCCCGGCGCCATCCCCGGCGCGACCGCCGTGGTCTTCGACTTCGCCGGCGACTACCGCCCCGACGCGAACGCCCCGGTCGCCCACCTCGATCCGGCCATCGAGGCCCATCGCGGCAACCCCTCCTTCTCGCTCGCCACGCCCCTCGGCGGCGTCGGCACGGTCGGCTCGATCGCCCGTTTCGCCGGCCAGCCCACCGGCGTGAACATCTTCGGCGTCACCGAGTCCGGCTTGGTGACCGGCACCGCTTCCGCGGTACTGCCCTCGCCCTTGGTCTCCGGCTCGTTCGTCGCCAACGACGCCCGGTTTGCCCAGTACCTCAGCCAGACCTCGTTCCGCGGCCCCAACGGCCAGGTCGGCGTCGGCACCGACGCCACCGGCGACGCCGTCGTTGCCGCCACCGCGACCGATGAATCGGCCGGTGACTTCATCGCCGTCGCCCGGATCGGATCCTCCACCTCGTGGACCGTCGCCGCCCACGCCGCCAGCCCCGTCCTCGACGGACCCGGCGGCTCGGTCATCGGCAACCTCGTCGCCGGCTCCCAGCCCGTCTCGATCTCCGCCCCGGCGGTCGATCTGCTGGGCAACATCTACTTCCTGAGCGCCTACCAGCCCGACGGCGGCGCCGAGACCGTCGGCCTGTTCAAGGCCATCCCGACCGGCGGCGTCTACGAACTCGAACTGCTCGTCGCCGAGGGCGATTCCTTCACCGGCGCGAACTCCGCCACCGAGTACACCGTCACCGACCTCACGCTCGCCGACAGCGACTCGCTGGCCTCCGGCTCCTTCCACGCCGGGAGCATCATCCAGCAGACCGTGACCGGCTTCGCCGGCTCGATCCCCTCCGATCCGGGTACGTTCGGCGGCCTGATCGTCAACGCCGAGATCACCTACGACCGCGACGGCGTCCCCGAGGCCTACAACGCCACTCTGTTCGTTGGTCCCGGCGCCGGTGCAGCCAACTGCCTCGGCGACACCAACGCCGACGGCATCGTCGACCTCGCCGACCTCAACGCGGTCCTCGCGAACTTCGGCCAGTCCACCGCCTCCGGCGATGTCACCGGCGATGGCCAGGTCGACCTCGCCGATCTGAACCTCGTGCTCGCGAATTTCGGCGCCTGCAACCCCGCCTGATCACACCAAGCCGTTGCCCCCGCTCGGCTTGCGCCCGTCCCCGAACACGGTGTAAAGATCGCGCTCAGTTCGATTCCAACCGACTGGAATCGGGCAACTTGCGCGAATTCTGCGTTGTGGGCGCCACCGTCGCCAGATATACTCTTGCGCTTGACCTGAAACGAACCGACGCCCACGCGGGCATGGCCGCCCGCGACGCCCGGAGCCGCTCCGACCGGTCAGGATCGACCGTCGCGGCCCGACCCGAGAATCCCAGCGCATGAAACAGGCGAAAATCGCGATCATTGTGGTCTGTCTGGCCCTCGCCGGCTTCCTCATCTGGCGAGCCCTCGACAAGGGGCCAAGCCTCGACGACTCCTCGCGCGTCATCAATGTGATCACCGGCGAGGTGTCCAAAATGGACCGCGCCAAACTCAGCGTCATCCCGTATCCCGATAGCCAGGGGCGACGCGCCCTCGTCCCCGCGATGCGCGACGACAACGGCAACTGGACCGTCGCAGGCACCTTCCGCAGCGCGGTGGCCCGAGTCATGGAACTCGAGAACCTCAGCGCGGACGATCTCGCCATCGACCCCGAAACCTTCGAGTTGAGAAAGTAAGACGCTCGCCGAGCGTAGTAAGGACCCTCTCATGCTCCGTCGTACCCCCCGATACAAGCGAGCGTTCACGCTCATCGAACTGCTCGTCGTCGTCGCGGTCATCGCGCTGCTGATCGGCATCCTCCTGCCGGCTCTCGGCCAGGCCAGGGCGACCTCGTTCTCGGCCGTCGCCTCGGCGACCCAGCGAAACCTTCTGACCGGCATGACCGCCTACAGCACGTCCAACGACGGCTGGATCCCGGGCGTGAACTCGTCAGGGCGGGAACTCTGGGATCGCAACAACGACGCCACGATGCTTGACGAGCTGAACCGCGACGCCAGCAGCCCCGTGCAGGCGTGGGACTGGATCACCCCCTGCCTCGACGGTGAGAACCTGCCGCTCGATCGCGCCGCACGCTTCGCCTACATCTACGAGGAACTCGCCGACCCGGCGCAGCGCGAGACCACCGTCGCATGGTCGCAGGCCAGCGGCGTGGGCATCAGCGAGATGGAAACCTACATCCTCGAGCGCAACGGCGGCGCACTCACGGCCATGTCGTACAGCATGCCCAACGCCTTCCAGTTCTACGGTGCGCGGCGTGCCGGACCCGGCGGCGGCCCGACCCCTCCCGGCTTCATCCGCCCGCAGAACGGCATCGGCTGGAGCGACAACGGTCGCAACATCGCCACGCCCCCGGCCTCCTACATCCCGCGTCTGAGCAGCGTGAAGGGCGCTTCGCGCAAGATCATGAATGCCAGCGGCACCCGCTACATCCCCAGCGAGGGCGACAGCGACGCCGGCATTATCTCGACGGACTTCTCGCTCCGAGGCGGCGTCTACCAGGGCTCCGCATTCCAGGACCACGGCGCCATTCACAGCGAATCGCCCGCCTACGGCATCAATCGCACCGGGGGCCTCGCCGGCACCATCACCTACCGCCACAACGGGCGTATCCTCGCCACATTCTTCGACGGCAGCACCGCCCCGCTCACCCCGGACCAGTCCTACGACCCCGCGCTCTGGTTCCCGAGCGGTTCGACCCTCGGAACCGGCGAGATCGTCCCCGAGGCCGAGAACTTCGTGAACGACGAGCGGATCATCAACTGAGCGAGATCTGCCCCGGCAGATCACCTCCGAGCCCATTTATTCAGATCCAGCCAGCCTCGGCTCCAGCCGGGGCTGCTGTTTTTTTGCGCCGCGCTCGCATTTTGTGCAATCCGCGTTACGCTGTATCCGTGCCCGAGGAGCGTAACTGCTTCTGGGGCATCGGCTTCGGGCGTTTCGCCCGGGTCCGAAAATCCGTGGAACCGCCGCCCTCCGCGTTCCGAATAGCGGAGTGTGAAGTTCTCGCTAAACTGAAACCCACGCGGTTTGCCCCTCGCGTATTTGATTATCCGCCTCCTCGTGGGGCACAACTGGGTCGTGAAAGGACAGTACGAAAGATGCTCAACAGTTCCTCCAAGGTGCGGCAGACGCCGCGAAACAGCACCGGCTTTACGCTCATCGAACTGCTGGTGGTCGTCGCGGTTATCGCGCTGCTGATCGGCATCCTCCTCCCGGCCCTCGGCCAGGCCCGTCGCTCCGCCCAGAAGGCGCAGGGCGCCAACATCCAGCGCCAGCTCGTGATCGGCATGATCACCTACTCCAACGGCAACGACGGCAAAGTCCCCGGTGCCAACACCAGCGCCGGCAAGTACGACAACTCGACCACGCCCGACTCCCTGAGCAGAGACGCCGAAGCACCCGTCACCCAGTGGGACTGGATGTCACCGGCGCTCGACGCTGACGACACCCCGCTCTCGTGGGCCGAGCGCGTCCACTACCTGTTCGACAACTTCAAGGATCCGTCCATGAACGAGATCCTGCAGTCCAGCCAGGTCACCTCGACCAGCGGCGACCTCAGCACGCTCATCGACGAGCGCGGCGGCATGCCCATCTCCAGTTACCTGATGCCCTCCTCATGGCAGGTCGTCGGGCAGGGCCTCGCCGGCGGTCCCGACAACCTGTTCGGTCAGGTCAACCAGGAAGTCGGCATCTTCCAGATCCCCGACACCTACCGCCCGCGCCTCAGCGCGTTCGGCGGCGGCGCCCGCAAGGTCGCTCTCGGTGACGGCGTCCCCGGCGTGAACTCCAACGGCGCCCTCGGACTGGACCTCACGATCCACGACGACAGCACGATGAACCTCGCCAACGGCTTCGTGACCCTCCCGCCGTGTGTGCCGCCCGTCGGCGTGGGTGCCGCCTACGACCCGACCGCCGACCTCAACTCGCTGAGCTACCGCCAGCCGGGCAACACCATGAACGTCACCAAGTGGGACGGCTCTGGCACCGACCTCACCGTCGACGAGTCGATGGACCCCACCCTCTGGTACCCGCCCAACACCATCTACGTCGGTGGCGGCCAGCCCCAGGTCGAAGAAGACTTCGACTACGATCCGGGTGACCCGGTCGGCTAAGGCCGAACGGCTCCCAGCAAAGCGATCCCCAGCGGGCGTCTCACGCGAGGCGCCCGCTTTTTTTTTGCAAACTCTTCCCAGATCTGGGAACGGATCCCCCGGTCACGCGCCAGAAAGGGGTACCCAGAGCACAAACCAAGGAGTGCACCCATGAAGGCGAAGACTGTTCCCGGAAGACCCAGCGCCAGCGCGTTCACCCTGATCGAACTCCTCGTGGTCGTCGCGGTCATCGGGCTGCTGATCGGCATCCTCCTGCCGGCGCTGGGCCAGGCCCGCAAGGCGGCCCAGCGCGTGGGCGGGGCTTCCATTCAACGACAGCTCTACATCGGCATGGCGACGCACGCCTCCACGAACAACTCGGAGATCCCCGGCAAGAACACAACCTCGCGGGCGCTGACGGCCGAACGCATCGCCGACGGGCTCAACCAATCGGACCTGCCGCTTACCGAGTGGGACTGGATCACGCCTTCGATCGACGACCTGCCCGAATCCTGGGCCGAGCGGGCGTTTCACATCAAGAACGAGTTCGCCGACCCGGCGATGGCCGAGACGACCACGCCGGAGATGGTCTACGGAAGCCCGGGGTACGTCGAAGACCTGCGCGCACTGGTCGCGAAGAACGGCGGCATGCCCGCACCGAGCTACCAGATGCCCGCGGTCTGGCAGGTGCTCGTCGATCGGGACGTCGAGCACTTCGGGATCCGTCAGTTCCCCCGCCGGATCGACCGGATCGCCGGCGCGTCGCGCAAGGTGGCAATCGCCGACGGCACGCCGCACAAGGCCTGCCTGCCGGAAGAGGTCGGAGACGTCTCCATCGATCTGACAGTGCGCACAAGCCCGTCGATTCCCCTCAACAACGGCTTCATCCAGCTTCCACCGGTCCATGTGGAGTCCGAGGCCTACAGCCCGGATTCGCCGTTCGTCCACCGGATGAGTTACCGCCACCCGGGCCAGACGATGAACGCCATGTTCTGGGACGGGCACTCGGCCCAGCTGACGGTCACGGAGTCCCTCGACCCCGCGCTTTGGTACCCCCGAGGCACCGAGTACCTCGGCGGTGCCCGCCCGGAGGTGTCGGATTTGTACGACATCCAGCCCGGCGACTTCCTCAACTGAGCCCCGTTGTGAAACTGGGCAACCCCGGTTCGCACGGGCTCGTCCGGTGTAAACAATCGGTGAACTTCGCGAGATTCGGCGACGGGACGGGCGCCGGGAATCGACTTTCCGCCAATCTGTGCTACTCTTTCATCTCCGTCATTCCGCGCGGTTTTTGCGCGATCAGTACGCCCCCGTCCGATCGATTCCCCGATTTGAGAGAGAAAGACACTATGAAGACCCAATCCGCTTCGCGGGCCACCGCCGCCGTCGCCCTCATCGCCTGCGCCGGCCTCGCCGTCGCTTCCAACGAAACCCAGTACGTGCCGGGTGCCGGCGCCGACCCGATCGTGCAGTCCACAGCCGGCCTCGCCGGCCAGTACTCCGCCACCGTGGGCTCGGAACTGGTCTACGGCGCCGGCGGCTTCAACGCGACGGTTTCCGTCCCGGTCCTGCTCGATCGCGACGATGTCCTGCTCAACACGCCCGTCGCCTGGAACAGCCCCAACGGCCCCGCCGGCTTCATCACCACATTCGGCACCGGCTCCAACGGCTCGGGCCTCGGCGTGGTGCTCTCCTACAACGCCGGCGGCAACGCCGTGATCATCAACGAGGGCGTCAACAGCCTCTCGAACTCGCCCGGCGAGATCCTCGACAACGGCACCTGGCTCTTCCGCTCGAACTTCAGTTCCAGCGCCCCGCACAACAACATCGAGTACTTCCAGAACGCCGAAACCAAGCTCCCCGGCTCCGGCGTGAAGCCCGCCACCAGCGGCACCAAGGTCTTCGCCGCCAACGACGGCATCGACGGAACGACCGGTTCGGCGTTCCTGTCGATCCCGACCGGCATCAGCCGCCCGGGCGGCTTCTTCCTGGGCCAGACCAACTTCAACACCAGCGCCTCCGGTGTCCCGATCGGAACGAACGTGTGGAGCGTCAACCACGGTTCCACCGAACCCGTCGGCTCGCCGGACTTCATCTGGGAGCAACTCTTCGGCCCGGTCGCGGTGGCTCCGGACGGCACCCCGGCCAGCACCGGCAACCTCCGCCAGACCAAGCCGCAGTTCTTCCGGGTTCCCGGTTGCAGCGAGACCTTCATCATCTTCGGCGTCGGCTACACCGGTCAGCCCTTCGGCGGCGGAAACTTCGGTGCCCGCTTCTTCGTTGTCGACACGCTCGACGCCTCCGAGCCGTTCAACGGCTGGGGCAGCTTCGACGGCACCATCGGCACCTACACGCTGATCAAGGCCGACGGCGGTACCGACCTCAACCCGACCTCCACCGACCAGCGATTCGTCACCGGCGGCGCGACCGGTAGCGGCGGCTTCGTGCCGACCCGCTTCGATGTGAACGGCAGCGGTCAGGTCGTCGCGGTCCACGAGGACTTCTCCACCTCCGGCGGCACGACCTACCAGGTCCGCCTCTACAACCCCGTGCTCGACGGCTGCACCGTCACCTACCCCGACTTCGAGGTCATCGCCTCCACGGGCGAAACCTACGAGAACGGCATCGAGTTCACCCCGTTCATCGACACCTTCCTCGACACCTCCGACCCGCTGAACCCGGTCGTCGTGCAGTCGGCCAACAACACGCCGTTCTCCGGTGTCTCGATCGACGACAACGGCAACATCAGCTTCACCGCAACCGACGAGCTGTTCATGGAAGAGCAGGTCGTTGATCCCGGCTTCCCGGACATCACCGCCGAGGTCGTCTACGCCTCCAACACCTCGCTGTACTACTACCACGCCGATTCGCAGTCTCTGCACCGCATCGTTTCCGGCGGCCAGAACGGTGAGATGATCGAGAGCTCGGGCAACCCGACCCTCCAGCTCGGGCGCTTCCCGGTCGACAACAACGACTCCAACGCGTTCGGCGGCTTCTCGGCCAACGCCGGCGTCGCCACGGTCATGTTCACCAACGGCTTCGACGACGCCCGCTCCGGCGCACCCGAGGGCAGCGTCCAGGACGGCGGCCAGCTCAACCCCGGCACCGAAAACCGCCAGGGCGTGCGCGGCGTCGCGCTCGTTGAGTTCGGCGCCTACGACCCGGACTTCGGCGGCCCCGACTGCCTCGGCGACGCCAACGGCGACGGCATCGTCAACCTCGCCGACCTCAACATCGTGCTCGGCAACTTCGGCCAGACGACCGACGAGGGCGATGTGACCGGCGACGGCGTCGTCAACCTCGCGGACCTCAACCTCGTGCTCGGCAACTTCGGCGAGTGCAACCAGGGCTGATCGCTTCGGCGGTCTCCGGCCGCCGCGATCGCTACGACTTTTCAGCGGCGGGGAGTGAAAGCTCCCCGCCGCCTTTCGTTGAGCAGACCACCCGGACCGATAAGGAGTGCCGATGTCCCGCAACCACTTCTCGAGCGTGTTGATCCTTGCCGCCGGCGCTCTGCTGGCCCCCGGCCTTTACGCGGGGCCGTGCGACGCGCCGTCGGAACCCGTCGAACTGCGCATCGTGACCTACAACGTCAAGCAGGGCCTCGGCCCGGTCGGATCGACCGCCTGGAACAGCGTCGGCGACATGCTGACCACCATCGACGAAGACGGCGACGGCCCGAACACCTCGCTGATGCCCGACATCATCTGCTTCCAGGAACTCGACCAGCAGGCCCAGAGCGAACTGGTGGTCTACATCAACACCTTCCTGCCCGGCTACCAGGCCCGGACCGCCAGCGGGGACGGCTTCAACTACAACGCGATCGTCTTCCGCCCAGACCTCACGCTGCTGGGCTTCACCAACCTGAACACGCCGGGGCCGCGCAACGTCGTGCGCTGCACGTTCGAGGTCCCCGGCGCTGCGAAGACGCTCACCGTCTACAGCGCGCACTTCAAGTGCTGCGGCGACATCGGCAGCCAGAACACGCGCCGCGCCGAAGCCGACGACCTCGGTGAGGAAATCTGGCGTGACCGCAACATCGGCCTCGACCTCGACAACAACGGCAGCCGCGAAACCGAGCCCGGCTGGTTCGTGCTCGGCGGCGACCTCAACGCGAACACACTGACCGGAGACACGACGCTCGACGGGGTGTTCTTCTACGACGACCAGAACGAACCGACCGGCGTGCTCGACCTGCCCGTCGAGTCCCTGTTCGGACGGATCTCCGGTTCGTTCTTCCCCAACACGTTCCAGAACTCGTCGAGGCTCGACTACATCTGCCTCGACGAAGACCTGGCGATGCTCTACGACGCCGACGAAAACGGCGCGCTCAGCGAGTCCGAGATCAACGCGATGGGCTTTGTGTACTTCTCCAACGACAACACCCCCGAGCACGCCCCGGGTCAGTTCGCCAACGGCAACTCCAACGCAACCAGCTTCGGCTCCGATCACCGCCCCGTGGTGTTCGACATGCTCCTGCCCGCGCTCCCCAGCGAGCCGGCCTGTCCCGGCGACGTTACGGGCGACGGCTCGGTCGACCTGGCCGACCTGAACCTCGTGCTGGCAAACTTCGGGACTTCCCCCGGAATCGGCGGCCCCGGAGACGCAAACTGCTCTGGGGAAGTCGACCTGGCAGACCTGAACCTGATTCTCGCGAATTTTGGGTGCCAGCCATGAACCAGACGGGGAGCGGCCAAAGCAGCCTTGCACCGGCGGAATCGCCGAATCCGGACGTCCGGACTGGGTTATTTCACCCAGACAGCCGGTTCAGAAGCGAGAATTCAGCAATTCGGGCCTCCAATCACTGGAAATGGGCCCGAAACCGTTGCATAGTATCCAAAGCGTACAAACCGTCGCGATCGATTGTTTGACGTAAAAACCACTTGAGCGCTGGAGCTTTGGTGGTATGGTTTGAGTGACAACCCCACGGTGCCCGGCGAAGTGGATTGCCGAGCATCCAACTGGTCTAGAGAGATGGAGATTAGAGTGATGAAGAAGATTCTTTCGACCGCTGCCGTCCTGGCTTTCGCTGGTTCCGCCTTCGCTGGCAGCTTCGCTGTTGACGGTGCGGCTGACTTCTCCAACGGCGAAGTCGCCGGTGGCGTCGGTGCTGGTCTGGTCCTCGACGGTACCGCCAGCTACCTGTTCTTCGGCGGCCTGCTGAACCCCTCCGCCTTTGACAGCGGCTTCAACCACAGCGGCGCGTTCATTTCGACCCCGGACGGCTCCGCTTTCGGTGCTCCGGCCGAGTCCACCGCGTTCGCTCCCGGCGGCTCGCAGGGCGCCAACAGCTTCAACCGCGCTTGGTTCGCGGCTGTCGCCGGCGGCACCCCCTCCGCTGACGTCAACGGCTTCCAGTCGGTTCACCTCGCCTACTTCGACGCTGGCGTGACCGGCATCAGCCTGGCCCAGGGTGGCGACGCTGCCATCCAGATCAACGGCTCCAACGAGTTCGTGAACTTCGACGCCCCGAACGCGAACGGCTACCAGCTCGTCGCGCTCGAGAACAGCACCTACGGCGGCACCAACCTCTACGTGTCGCTCATCCCGACCCCGGGTGCTGCTGGCCTCCTCGGCCTCGCTGGCCTCGCCGCTGTCCGTCGCCGCCGCTAATCCGGCCTTCGGATACGACACAATCTGAATGATTGTCACCCGACGCGGTTCACCCCGCGTCGGGTTCTTTTTTGACCACACATCCCGCAGTCCTGAGACGCTCACGGTGTCTATTAACTGGTCAGAAAGTGATGACTTTGCCTTGGAGCACCGCGATTGCGCGGGTACTCTGTAGGGGAGCGAACGCTCCGTCGGTGGAGAGACCGACGACCTGTGCACAAGAAACAGAGAAGAGAGAGGGAATTCACATGAGCATCAAGATCGCCAGTTTGGCTGTTCTTGCCGTCGCCGGCGCCGCGTCCGCAGCCCCGTTCTCGGTGAGCGGTCTTGTTGATTTCGGCGGCCCCGGCAACGCCGGTGCAGCCCTGACCGTCAGCGGTGGTGTCATCGGCTTCACCCCCGGCCTCGATACTTACGCCGGCCCCGGTTCGACCGGCGTCGCCATCGCCCCGGACGCCGACAACCCCAGCACGCCGACGCTCACCGCCGGCAGCCCCGGCTTCTCCTTCGGCGGCTTCGAGGGCGGCTACGCGATGAGCAGCCCCGTCGCGTCGGGCTTCGCTCCCGACGGGCGTGACGGCGTCTTCCTGATGAACCTCGTCGGTGACTTCTCGTCGATCAGCATCAGCGATGTCAATGTCGAAATCACCGACGGCAACGGCACCTCGACGATCAATTTCACGGACTTCGACACGCCGGGCAACAGCGGCTCCGCTTCGTACGAACTCGCCATCTTCGATGAGTTCGGTCGCACGCTCGGCGGCAAGCAGATCTGGGTGGTCTTCATCCCGACCCCCGGCGCAGCGGGCATGATCGGACTTGCCGGTCTCGCCGCAATGCGTCGCCGTCGCTGATTCTTCTCTCTGATGCTCAATCCCACAGAACGCGGCCCACAGCCGCGTTCTGTGCGTTTTGGCGTCGCTCCGATTCCGACTGATTCAGTTCGAGGTGCTGGGCATCGCCCGCATCCGCTCACGCCAACCATCCATCGCGGACTTTTTGGTCAGGTCGTAGCGGATCGGTGTGATGCTGATCTTCCGCTCGAAGATGCAGGCGACATCCGTCCCGGGGTCCGCCGCCTGGAAATCGAGACCGTGCCCGGAGGCCCAGTAGTACACCTGCCCACCCGGCGCCTCGCGACGGTCGTAGCGGTCCACGAGGCCGTGCGTGTTCATCGGGGCGACAACCAGCTCCGGCTCGTCGGGGCTCGGCGGCTGGCTCGTATCGTCGCACACCGGCAGATTGATATTCACACACCGGTGCGCCCCCAGCAGCTCCGTCTGGTCGCCCCCGACTCCCCCGGCGATCACCGCCTCGATCGCCCGACGGGCCATGCCCGCGGCCCGGTCATAGTCCGGCGTCCCGTCGCCGATGTGCAGTGAGATCGCGATCGAGGGGACCCCCAAGAACGCCGCCTCGAGTGCCGCGGCGACCGTCCCGGAGTAGATCACGTTGATGCCCACATTCGCCCCCGCGTTGATCCCGGAGATCACGAGGTCCGGACGCGATTTCTGGCCGAGGATCTCGGGCCAGAGGTGGGCGATGGCGAGCTTCATGCAGTCGGCCGGACGCCCGTCCACGGCGATCGCGTGCTCGCCGGAGCGAGGGAAGCCGTCGGCGATTCTCCGGCTGGGCGAGGTCATCAGAGGCGTGTGGAATGTCAGCCCGTGCGAGGTCGCTGATTGGGCCGTCAGCGGGGCCACGGTCATCACGCTGGTGTCATCGCCGGCGATCGGTCCTCCGAAACGCCCGTTCGGGTCGGCGATCGCATCGTGCAGCGCGCGGATGCCGGGAGCGTTGATGCCGTCGTCGTTGCTCAGCAGGATCTTCATCGCCGAAGGGTAGACGATCAGTCGGACGCCGGAGTGCGCATCGCGTGAAAACACACCAGTGCCGCCGCGACCGCGGCGTTGAGCGACTCGACGCCATCCGCCATGGGGATCGCCAGACGTTCGTCGAGCAGGTCGTTCACGGCCGGCGAGATGCCCGTCGTCTCCGAGCCGATGACGTACGCGGCGCGGTGGCTCGGCACATGGTCGAAGAGGTCGCTCCCGCCGTCGGCCTCCAGGCCCGCCACACGGAAGCCCACCCCCTGCAGATGCCCAACGGCGCTCGCGAGATCCTGGCACACGACAATCGGCACCTTGTAGACCGTCGCCGCGGAAGACTTGATGACCAGACCGTTCACCCAGGGGCAGCCGACTCGGGGCCAGAGGATCGCGTCGATGCCCGCGGCGACGGCGGATCGGATGATCATGCCGAGGTTCTGCGGGTTGGTGATGGTGTCCATCGCCAGCAGCCGGGTCGGCTGAGCCGCGCGCTTGCCGTGGAGCGTCGCGGTCCAGTCCTCGAGTTCGATGACGTTGTTGAGGTGGATCCGGGCGACGACGCCCTGATCGTGGCGAGTGTCGCCGGAGAGTCGGGTGACGCCGGCGTAGTCAGACTTCTCGAGCTCGATCTCGTGGCGTCGGCAACGCTCGGCGAGGTCACTCCGGAATTCTCCGGGCGCCTGGCGCGCGACGCGCACGAACTCGACGCCGACGCCGGGCGCCTCGATGGCTTCCATGACCGCGCGTCGCCCGTAGACGGTGATCGCGGTGTTGCCCCGCCAGTTGCGGTTGTCGGTCATGACTGCACCTCTCTGGAGTACGAGCGACCGCCCCACTGCGTCTGCGTGCCGCGAGTCAGGTCGCGGGCGGCGCCGCGGAGCAGCCCCGCGACAACCCACGCGCCCCAGGGCACCAGCAGTATCCGCCAGATCGGCTGATGCTGCTGACGGTAGACGAGGCCCATGGCGACGGTGAAGGCGATCGCCCCGAGCCCGGACGCGATCGCGAGCGTGAGCGCCGTAGCGCTCGAGCCGGACAGCAGCAGCGCCGCGAGCGCGACCCAGAAGGCGATCTCGGTGAGCACCGGGAACACAGCGCCGGTGATGACGAGCCGGCGAGCCGATGCGCGGAGCCTCGCGGGCCTGCGACTCGCCGATTCGGTGTAAATCCGTTTCCAGCCGCGCTCGAACGCCTCGTAGGCGCGGTACATCTCGCAGCGGAGCATGCCGTCGGCGAGCAGGCAGTTCAGGCGCAGACCGCGCCCTTTCTGGGCAAAGATCTTGGAGAACTGTATGTCTTCGAGCAGGGCACCCCGGACGCCCGCGTGGCCGCCGATGGAATCGAAGGCGGCGCGGCGGAAGAGCATGAACTGGCCGTTGGCGAACAGCCGGGGCTTGGCCGGGTCGTTGACCTGGTCGAGCGGGAACTGGCGGATGAGCTCGAACGACGCGACGGGCTGGATGTACCGCTCGTACCACTCATCGATGGTCAGTGTCGAGAGCAGGCTCAGCAGGTCGACATCGCGCTCGACGAGCAGGGCAACGGCCGCGCGGAGGCACGCCGGATCGAACTCGGTGTCGGCATCGGCGAAGAGGACCAGCCCGCGCGAGAGGTCGTGGATCTCCTCACCGGGCTTGAGCGTCCAGTCGCCCTCGTCCGGTGAACGCGACCCGTCCAGACGCTTCGACTCGCGGTAACCGCGGTGCATGGCGTGGACTTTGCCCGCCCAGCCCTCGGGGCAGTGATCGTTCACGATGATCTCGACGCGCGGATCGGGCGAGCCGTCGGGCATACGGATCGCCTCGCGGAGCACCGCCTCGGTGTCGTCGGTGCAGCGGTCGAGCACGAAGACGACGCCGAGGTCGTGGTAGTTGCTCGCGAGCAGTGAGCGTGCCGCCCGCGCGATCACATCGCGTTCGTTGTGGGCCGGGATGATGACCGTCAGTTCGGGCCAATCGCTGACCAGTTCGGCGAGCGCGAGTCCGTCGCGTGCTGTCGGCAAGGTTCGCATCGAGCGGAGCACGCGCAGCGCGACCACGCCGTAAAACACGAGCGTCCCGATCGCGCCGATCAACAGCGGGATGCTCAGGATGGTCAGCCAGAGGGGCATCAGACTGCGTAGGGTACGAGCGAGGAGGCGCCTATGCACCAGCACCCGATCCGGTTCGAAGCGTGTTCGCCCGCAAAGGGCCTGGTGTTCTCGGTCGAGCAGATGCGCCGCGTGGACGCCTTCGCGATCGATGAGTTGGGTCTGCCGGGCCTCATTCTGATGGAGCACGCGTCGATCGCGTTGAGAGTCGCCTGCGGCGAGCTCGCGCCGCCGGACGCTCCGGCCTGCGTGCTGGTCGGTCCGGGCAACAACGGGGGCGACGGGCTCGCGCTCGCCCGTCTGCTGCACACCGCTTCGCCGCGGCGGGACATCACCTGCGTGCTGCTCGCTCCAGGGAGAACGTCGTCCGACGGCGCGACGAACCTGCGTGTTCTTGAGGCGATGCTGGACGGATCGGACGGGCATCTGCGAATCGAGGACGAACTGCCGGACCAACTTCCGGAAGGGTCGCTCGTGGTCGATGCGATGTTCGGGAGCGGGCTAGATCGCCCGCTCGCGGGTCGCTTTGAGGAGGCGGTGCGATGGACCGAGGCGCAGCACGCGCGGGGCTGCTTCGTGCTCGCCGCGGATGTTCCGAGCGGGTTGGATGCTGACACCGGTGAACCGGTGCAGAGCCATGCAGGACGCGACTCACCCACAGTCCGAGCAAACCGAACGGTCACCCTCGGCGGCGTGAAGCGTGGATTTCTGCAAGACGGCAGCCGGGTGTGGGCCGGCGAAGTCTGCGTCGGCGACATCGGGGTGCCGCGATGGGTGCTGGAGCGATTCGGCGAACCTATCGGTAGCGAGATCAGGGCTGAAGGCGGGTCGCGCTCCACGGGCCGGGAGTGAACGAGTCTTCGCCTTCGGGCCCGATTGTTGTTTCGAGCGACCGCGTCCACAGCGCGCGGTCGTGGATTCGACTGCGGTTGCCGACCCAGAGCTCCATTTTCTCCGCCCAGACGCGGTAGCCGCCCCAGTGCGGCGGGCGTGGAACGGTTTCGGGGTCCGGCTCGGTCTGGGCATCTGGATCGACGCCGAAGCGTTTCTGCGCATCGCGGACCTGCTGGAGCAGAGCTTCGCGCGAGCCGATCGGCTTGGACTGATCCGAAGACCACGCGCCGATGCGCTTGCCGGCGGTTCGCGTCGCGAAGTAGCGGTTGGACTCGCTCTCGGGGGACTCGACGACCGGCCCCTCGATGCGGACCTGCTTGTCGAAGCGGTCCCAGTGGAAGACCACGGCGGCCCGGGGGTGCGTGTCGAGCGCAGCGCCCTTGCGCGAGGTGCGGTTGGTGAAGAACACGATATAGCCGGGGTCTTCGACGAGGTACTTGCAAAGCACGATTCGCGCGGACGGGCGGCCGTCGGGGTCGATCGTCGCGACGGTCATCGCGTTGGGGTTCGGCTGGATCTTCTTTTCGTGGGCGGCCTCAAACCACCGGGCGAAGGTGGGGAACGGGTCCGACGGAAGCTGGTCGGGGAGCCGGTCCTCCATGCGGAAGGCCTCGGGCAGGTCCTGCTGGGCGGTGTCGATGCTCATACCAGACGATAGGGCAAACGCATCGGATTTTGCGTCCGGCCTGCGAGGTCGTTGCGGATATGCTGTCATCTGCACCGGGCGGAGCCCGGGGAGAGGTACAACCCCGACCGGTTGTCCCCACACCAGCCACGGAGGGTCCTTTGGACGAGCGGAACGGCACCAGCACGACGGCACCACGGCGGGATCGCAAGCGGTTCCAGGCCGAAGAGCGGAACCTCCAGAAGCTGTTCGATCGGCTGCCGCCTCACTCGCTCGAGGCGGAGATGTCGCTGCTGGGCTCGATGATCCTCGATCACTCGGTGATCGGCGATGTGATCGAGATCGTGCCGCTGGCCGATGCGTTCTACAGCGAGGCCCACGCGGCGATCTTCGACGCGCTGGTGCGCCTGTACGACCGCAAGCAGTCCGGCGACCTCGTGCAGCTGTCCGAGGCCCTGAAGGACCGGGATGTGTTCGAGGATGTCGGCGGGACCGACTACCTGCTGAACCTCGCCCAGTCGGTCCCGAGCGCGGCGAGCGCCCCCTACTACGCGGAGATCGTTCGCGAGAAGTGGCAGCTGCGCCGGCTGATCGATGCGTCGGGAGAGATCGTCTACAGCGCCTACCACGCCGGCGAGTTCGGCGACGACGGGGCACGGACGGTGCTCGACAAGGCCGAGCAGTCGATCTTCGAGATCGCCGAGCAGGCCGAGAGCGGCGGGCAGCTGTCGATGAAGAACCTGCTCGTGGAGGTCATGGAGTCGCTGGACCGGCAGGACGGGCGCACCGTCACCGGCGTCGCCACGGGCTTTTACGAGCTCGACGAGATGACCAGCGGGCTGCAGCCGGGGGAAATGATCATCGTGGCGGCACGCCCCTCGATGGGTAAGACCGCGTTCGCGCTGAACCTGACCGAGCAGATCGCCTTTGGGGGCGGACGCTACGAGGGCAATGGCGACGGGGTGATGCCGGTCGGATTCTTCAGTCTCGAGATGTCGCAGGCGTCGGTCGTGCAGCGTCTGCTCAGCGCGCACTCGGGCGTCGACTCGCACCGGATGCGGACGAACCGGCTCTCCAAGGACGACTTCGCGGACCTGATGCACTCCTGCGGCCTGCTGGAGAAAGCGCCGATCTACATCGACGACACACCGGGGCTGACCGTGATGAACCTGCGTGCGAAGGCGCGCCGGATGGTGAAGCAGTACGGCGTGAAGTGCCTGGTGATCGACTATCTGCAGCTCATGAGCGCGCCGTCTGCGGCGCGCGAGGGGCGTCAGCAGGAAGTCTCGACGATCAGCCGCCAGATCAAGGCGCTGGCTCGCGAACTGAAGCTGCCGATCATCTGCCTCGCGCAGCTGAACCGCGGCGCGGAGCAGCGCGAGGGGCACCGGCCGCGCATGGCCGATTTGCGCGAGTCGGGCTCGATCGAGCAGGATGCCGACGTGATCGCGCTGCTGCATCGCGAGGAGTACTACCACCTGCAGGACCCGAGTTGGGCCGAGGAGAACCCGGACAAGATCGGGCTGGCGGAACTGATCATCGCCAAGCAGCGCAACGGCCCGACGGGGACCGTGAAGATGAGCTGGGACGCGCGGGTCACGCGGTTCCGCAACTACGCGTCGCCGGGCTCAAGCGGCGGGTACATGCCCGCTCCGCGCCAGGACGAACCGGGTGCCGGGGCGTATGTCGAGCCGCGACCGGGCGGGTTCGCCCCCGGTGCGCGGTCGGGGCCGGTCGAGGACCATCGTGACGGCGGCGGCAATGAGCCCGACTGGGACGACGAGAACAACGATGGCCTGCCGATGTGATTCGGCGGTTGTCGCGCCGGCGCGACTCGGATCAACACGATCGCAAAAAGACAGCAGCCCGATCCGAAGACCGGGCTGCTGGTTCGATCATGTGATCGTGCGGGTCAGCGGGTGCTGATCAGCGACGACGACGGACCGCGGCGAGGCCGGCGAGGCCGAGCAGGCCAGCGGCACCCGGGGTCGGGATGATCACGTTGTACTCGCC
>Ga0070727_10001060_pt1 | contig 30501 bp, 20 predicted proteins | sample tdAd472_FD_66722 | JGI IMG/M metagenome (GOLD analysis project Ga0070727, IMG submission 66722) | Marine sediment microbial communities from the Atlantic coast under amendment with organic carbon and nitrate - tdAd47.2 | ecosystem: Environmental > Aquatic > Marine > Coastal > Sediment | place... | reverse complement strand
TCAGGTAGACATTGGCGCCATCCCCGAGACGGTTGGGGAAGTTCCGGGTTGAGGTAGACAGTACCGTTGAATTGGCTGCCACTCGCGCCTGGTTACCCATGCAGAGCGAGCAGCCCGGGGTTTCCATGCGGGCACCCGTTTTGCCGAGAATGGAGTAGTAACCTTCTTCAGAAAGAATGGCGGCATCCATTTTGGTTGGCGGGGCAACCCAGAGACGGGTCGGTAGGTCAGACATGCCATCGAGCAAGGTGCCGGCAGCGCGGAAGTGGCCAATGTTGGTCATACAAGAACCGATGAAGACTTCATCGATCTTCGTGCCAACTACATCAGACAAGGTTTTCACATCATCCGGGTCGTTCGGGCAGGCCACGATGGGCTCAACAATCTCGTCCATGTTGATCTCGATAACAGCTGCATATTCAGCATCGTCATCGCGTTTCATCAATTTCGGATCAGCGATCCATGCTTCCATGGCCTTGATGCGACGCTTCAATGTGCGCTCATCATGGTAGCCCATGCCGATCATCCATTTCATCAAGGTGATGTTGGACGTCATGTACTCGATAATTGGCTCTTCGCTCAAATGAACGGTACAGGCCGCCGCTGAACGCTCGGCAGCCGAGTCAGACAATTCAAACGCCTGCTCAACCTTGAGATCAGGAAGGCCTTCGATTTCAACAATTCGACCAGAGAAGATGTTCTTCTTGCCAGCTTTCTCAACCGTCAGCAAACCTGCCTTAATGGCATAGAGCGGAATAGCGCTAACCATATCGCGGAGCGTAATGCCCGGCTGAAGCGAGCCAGAGAATTTGACCAGCACAGATTCAGGCATATCAAGTGGCATGACACCCGTGGCTGCCGCGAAAGCGACCAAGCCGGAACCCGCCGGGAATGAACAACCGATTGGGAAGCGGGTGTGCGAATCACCACCAGTACCGACCGTATCAGGCATCAGCAGACGGTTAAGCCAGGAGTGGATCACCCCATCGCCCGGACGCAGCGCAACGCCGCCACGGGTTTCAATGAAGTCTGGCAGGGTCTTGTGCGTATTAACATCAACCAGCTTCGGATAGGCGTTGGTGTGGCAGAAAGACTGCATCACCAGATCAGCCGAGAAGCCGAGACAAGCCAAATCTTTAAGCTCATCACGGGTCATCGGGCCGGTGGTGTCTTGCGAGCCAACGGTCGTCATGGTCGGCTCACAATAGGTGCCGGGACGAACGCCTTGGCCTTCAGCAAGGCCGCAAGCCTTGCCAACCATTTTCTGAGCGAGCGAGAAGCCTTTGCCCGTATCTTTAGGAGCGTGTGGCTGACGGAATAGAGTGGAAGGCTCAAGACCCATGGCTTCACGAGCCCGAGCCGTCAAGCCGCGACCGATGATCAGCGGAATACGGCCACCGGCGCGCACTTCGTCAAAGATCACTTCAGACTTCACCGTGAACTCGGCAATCACTTTGCCGTCTTTCAAGGCTTTGCCTTCCATGGGGCGCAACTCAATTTCGTCGCCCATGTTCATATCGGTTACGTCCAACTCGATAGGCAATGCGCCTGCATCTTCCATGGTGTTGTAGAAGATCGGAGCGATCTTGCTACCCAGGCAAACACCGCCGAAGCGCTTGTTGGGAACGTATGGAATGTCTTCGCCAGTCCACCAAAGCACCGAGTTGGTAGCCGACTTACGCGAAGAGCCAGTGCCGACAACGTCGCCAACATAAGCGACCAAGTTGCCTTTGGCTTTCAGGTCTTCGATGAACTTAATCGGGCCGCGAACGCCGTTTTCTTCCGGCTCAATGCCGTCACGGGCATTTTTCAGCATGGCCAGAGCATGCAACGGAATGTCCGGGCGGCTCCAAGCGTCGGGTGCTGGGGAAAGATCATCGGTGTTGGTTTCGCCGGTCACCTTAAAGACGGTGAGTTTGATGCTTTCTTCCACTTCCGGACGGCTGGTGAACCATTCGGCATCGGCCCAGGACTGCATGATTGCCTTGGCGTTGGCACTGCCCTTGTCGGCGCGCTCTTTGATGTCGTGGAAATAATCAAAAACCAACAGGGTTTTCTTCAAGCCTTCGGTGGCGGCAGCGCCACATTCAGCATCATCAATTAAACCAATCAGCGGCTCAATATTGTAGCCACCCAGCATGGTGCCGAGCAGTTCGGTTGCCTTAACCTTGGAAATCAGAGAGCAGGTTTCGTTACCTGCTGCGACCTGAGCCAAATAGCTTCCCTTGACCCGAGCGGCATCATCAACACCAGCAGGAACGCGGTGGGTGATCAACTCGACCAGGGTATCCTCTTCGCCCGCTGGTGGGTTTTTCAGCAACTCAACCAGTTGTTCGGTCTGCTCAACAGAAAGCGGCAGAGGGGGGATTCCTTGAGCTTCGCGCTCGGTGACGTGGTTGCGATATTCTTCAAGCACTGTTGATCTCCGCATTAATGGCTAGAGGCGAGCGCAATGGGAAAGGCCCTTTTTATGCGCTGCAAAAAAGTGGGCTAGTTACACCACATTCTAAAAGCAATGTCCAGCCGATAAACCCCCGCAAACCCGCAGAAAGCCTAGGGGATTGGTAATACCATGCACGAAAAAGCTGCTGCCAATGAGGTAGGCAGCAGCTCTTCGAAATTCAAGCTCGGATTTGACTATTCCGCAGCGAGACAGCGGGCAATCCATTGGGCGGTGACTTTTTCCTGCAAGGCATTTTGGCGCAGGCGTTCGTTGAGACAGCCGAAGTCTACCTTGTCGAGTTCCTGATCTTGGTTGAAGCAAGTAAAGACCACGGTCTCTTCGCCTGTTTCAGGGTCCACTTGCTTTTGCAGACACTGAGCGCAGATTTTCTTCATCATGCATTGCATGGGTGAGTTGATCGAACCCAGCGCAATGTGCCCAGCCTTAAAGGCCTGTTCGAGCACATCATTTTCATGCCGAGAGCGGGCCACGGCATCCATCATCCGATCAGAACCAATCGCAACCAAACGGTCCACTTCACCGAGACCAATTTCGGTCTCGCCCAGTTCGCCCTTTGTGTAGGCCTCCATGGCCTGAACCACATTGCCAACAAACGTTTTGTCCTGAGGGCGACCCGCATCAAAACCTGGAGCCGTATCGCAGCACCAGATGATAATGTCAGCGGCCTTTTCGATGTTTTCCACGTGATAGCGGTCGATCACATCTTTATAGGCGGCAAAGTAGAGCACCTTGGACCCTGCTTCACGCAGCGCCTGACCGATGGAGAAGAGCACGGCGTTGCCGAGACCACCGCCAGCCAAAAGAACTGTCTCGCCACCCGGTGTTTCGGTTGGTGCGCCGGTTGGTCCCATGAGGATGACATGCTCGCCCGGCTTTAAATGCGAACAGAGATTGGACGAGCCGCCCATCTCCAGCACAATAACCGAAACCAAGCCTTTTTCTTTATCGACCCAGGCACCCGTGAGCGCCATACCCTCAGCCGTCAAGGTTGTGTCATCAACACGCTTGGCTAGGGTTTCGAAGTTTTGCAGACGGAAGAACTGCCCTGGCTTGAAGGCCTTGGCTGCCAAGGGGGCTTTCATCACCACTTCAATAATGGTCGGGGTTAAGCGTTCAACCCGCTCAACAGTGACCCGCAGGCCCTCGTCCATTTTGTGGAAGATGTCTTCAAACGAAGTGCTCGATGGTGGCTTTTGCGCCAGAACACGGTCAATGATGGGATAGCCCTTGCACGCACTGGCCATGGCCTTCACCACGTTGCCAGCAAATGAGGGATGCAAATCGCCAAAGAAGCTCATGGGTACGCCGGTCGCCGACTGGGCCATGAGAATGGAATTGTTTTCAGGCTTAGCGCTCCACTCTGGCGTCACCTTCTCGCCTGCCTCATTGATGGCCTGGAAGTATTTGCCATCGAGCTCAAACTCTTCGGGCTCTTCCTGGGCCAGCACCGTGTTAGGCCGCGTGCCAGCTGCAACCAAAACAGCCTTGGCTGGCAAGGTTACCTCTTCGCCTGTTCCTTGGAGCTTGCCTTCTTCATTGGCTGCCATTTTCTCAAGCTTTAGACCAGCCGTATGGTTGAACTCATCGACCTCAACGGCCAAAGGTGAGATCAATTCGGCAAACCAAATGCCGTGCTCCATAGCCTTCTCGATTTCCTCGTGATTGAGGCGATAGGCCGGGCTATCGATCATCTTGCGGCGATAGGCAACAGTCGCCCCGCCCCAGCTTTGCAACAGATGAATGAACTTGGGCTCCCGGTCATCTTCTTCGGCATCCTCACGCTCTTGGCGGATGGCTTTGCCGTGGGCGATGAACTCTTCGGCGACAGCGGCATCTTCCGGCGTCCAGCGGGCTTTAACCTCCTCTTCGCCGTTTTCAGCCACGAGCACCTCATAACGGTCGAGGAATTTCTCAACCTGTCGGGCGTAGTAAGCCAAGGCTTCCGTCGCCGCATCAATCGCCGTCAAACCACCGCCGACAACGACCACGGGCAAACGCAATTGAAGGTTAGCAATGGAGTCCTTCTTGGCTGCCCCCGTCAATTGCAGGGCCATTAAAAAGTCGGATGCCTGGCGCACGCCACGAGCCAAACCATTAGGAATGTCGAGCACAGTTGGCGCACCAGCCCCAGCACAGAGGGCGATATGGTCAAAGCCCAACTCGGCAGCATCTTCTGCTGTGATGGTGCCGCCAAAGCGCACGCCGCCAAACATATCGAACTCGCGCCGCCGTTCTAAAACAAGTCGGATGATCTTGAGGAAGTTCTTGTCCCAACGAACCGTGATGCCATATTCAGCCACACCGCCAAATCCAGCCATGGCGCGCTCATCAAGCATTTCACGCAGGTCGGCAATGCGGTGAACCGGCTCAAAGGGAACATGGTGCCCATCGGGAGCAACGCCGCAGAGACCCGGCTTCAAAGGCTCAATCTTTAGGCCATCGATGGCCGCTACAGCATGGCCTTCGTTCATCAGATGATGAGACAGCGTAAACCCTGCCGGGCCGAGACCAACAACCAACACCTTGTAGCCGGTTGGGGCTTTTGGGTACGGGCGGTCAAAGTTAAGTGGGTTCCAGCGGGTCAGCAGTGAATAGATTTCAAAGCCCCAAGGAAGCTCCAACACGTCTTTCAAAATACGAGTTTCGGCCTCAGGAATATTCACCGGATCCTGCTTTTGGAAAATGCAGGCCTTCATGCAGTCATTGCAAATTCGATGTCCCGTGCCGGCTGCCATGGGGTTATCAACGCAAACGATGGCAAGAGCAGAAATGCCGTGACCATGCATTTTGGCTTCGTGCATTTCTGAGATGCGTTCTTCGAGCGGGCAACCCTCGGTGGGTACGCGCAACGGATTAGCGCCAAATTCGCCGGATTTCTTATCTTTGATGCCATGCGAACAGGAATCTCGTCCCCGCTCATGGCACAGGACGCAGTAGTTAATTTCATCTAACGCACCAACCTGGTTGGTGCCTTTATCCGTCAAATGGAAACCATCGCGCTCGCGGAAGCGTTCTGGGGGTAAGCATTTAGCGGTCACCCCTGCAACTTCAGTTGTTTCGGTTTCGACCAGCTCGAAATAATCGATCTTGTGCATCAGCTTGAAGAGCTGACCTTTGCGATGCTTCGCTTTGCCTGCCTTTGTGTAAGACGCCCAAGCGCCATAACGGGAAGCAAGATCAAGCGCATCGGCATTGGCTTCTTTATCTTCGAGCCAGCCCATAACCGAATCGGCAAAAATCTGCTCGTTAAGCTCTTTGCCAAACAGGTCTTTAAGCTGCGCTGCCAAGGCTGCGCCATCAAATCCTTCGGCTTCTTCTGCCGAATGGGCCTTGGCAGCCACACGTTGAATGAAAACCTTTTTGCATTCGGGGATGCTCGCAAGCTTCTCGTACTTGCGCTTGAGATCAGTGATGGCGCGCGTATTGCCAAATAGCCCACCGATGAATGCATCTAGGTGAGGTGAGACAGCCAACATTAAATCGGCTTCGGCTTTGCGGTCCAGTGTCTCGCCACTGGCGACGGCCTCGCGGGCCTTGCGGACGCCCTCAGCTAAGGTCGCATCCTGCTGATTTAAAAAGTCTAGAAAAATCCCATCAAGCTTTACGAGACCATCCCGCTCGTAGAGCTCCTGAAAGGTCATCCCATGGGTAAGAGTTAACGTTTCTATTTTATCCATATGACCCATACTACATCCCTCTTGCGATAATCCGGTTCGATTAACGGTAACTTTGTGGTAAAGACTTTTTTGCAAGACACCCCTGTCTGAAAAAGACTTTAACCTTAGAAAGTCTTCCCTGCCAATGGATAAGGAGCAACACCGTGGCGGAAAATTCCACCGAGGGCCCATATGCCGGAGAAATCTCCTGCAAAGCAGCCTGGGAAAAGTTGGTTGAAGATAGCAAAGCCCAGCTGATTGACGTGCGGACCACCGCCGAATGGTCCTATGTGGGCATCCCCGATCTTTCCAACCTGGGACGGCAGCCAATACTCCTTGAATGGCAAGATTTTCCAGCGGGCAACAAGAATCCAGGATTTATCGACCAGATCGACAGCTTAGGCCTCGACAAAGACGCGCCGCTACTCATGCTCTGCCGTTCGGGCGTTCGGTCCAAGCATGCGGCGATATTATTGACCGCGCGGGGCTATACCCAGGCCTACAACGTCACCCACGGTTTCGAAGGCGATAAGGATGATATGAAACATCGCGGGACCAAAAACGGTTGGTGCTTTGATGGTCTGCCTTGGGCACAAGGTTAAAAAGCAAAAAGGCCCACCCAATGGGCAGGCCTTCTGACATTTTTTGAGAGCTGGAACTAAGCGCCGAGCGCGCGGTCCAGGTCATCCTTAAGGTCTTCCACATCTTCCAAGCCGACAGACAGGCGCACGGTTCCGGGGACGATGCCGAGGATTTCGCGGTCCTCTTCGCTCAGGCGCTGGTGGGTTGTGGTCGCCGGGTGGGTGACCAGACTCTTGGCGTCGCCGAGGTTGTTGGAAATATCAATCAGCTTGAGGGCGTTGAGCGCCTTAAAGGCGGCTTCTTTGCCACCCTTCACATCAAACGTGACAATGGTCCCACCGCCAGACATTTGTTTTTGAGCCAGATCGTATTGGGGATGGCTTTTAAGGCCCGGATAGATCACCCGGGCCAAGTCGCCACGGGCTTCCAGGTGTTCGGCAACAGCCAAGGCATTATCGCACATACGGCTGACGCGAAGTTCCAATGTTTCCAGGCCTTTGAGCATGACCCAGGCATTAAACGGGCTAATCGCTGGACCTGTGTTACGCAAGAACGGCACCAGCTTGTCGTTGAGCAGTTTTTCATCGTTGGTCAGAATGGCGCCGCCTAAACATCGGCCCTGGCCATCGATATGCTTGGTCGCCGAATAGACAACCACGTCGGCACCCAGTGCGAGAGGCTTTTGCAACATCGGCGTGGCGAACACATTATCGACCACCACCTTGGCCCCGGCCTTGTGGGCGAGATCGCAAACGGCAGCGAGGTCGATCACTTCAAGGGTCGGGTTCGACGGTGTTTCCAAAAAGACCGCATCGGTCGGTTTGGAAAGGGCTGCAGCCCAGGCTTCGAGATCGCGGCCATCGACCAGCTCGGATTCGATGCCGTAGCGCGGCAGGAGGTCGGAAACAATAAAGTGGCAGGAGCCGAAGAGGGCGCGGGAAGCCACGACCCGGTCACCGGCTTTTAGCTGCCCAATCATGGCGGCAAAAACAGCAGCCATGCCACTGGCCGTTGCGCGACAGTACTTTGCGCCTTCGATTAGGCAAAGCCGCTCTTCGAGCATCGATACCGTCGGGTTGGAAAAGCGCGAATATTGGTGCTTCTCAATCTCACCCTTAAAGGTTGCTTCGGCCTGTTCAGCAGAATCGTAAACGAAGCCTGAGGTCATAAAGATGGCCTCGTTGGTTTCGGCAAATTGCGAACGCTCGGTGCCACCGCGCACCAGTTGGGTGCGAGCGCGCCAGGATTGTTTGCTATCGGTGTTATCGGTCATCACTTCTCTCCTTAACTGATCCACCGACTGGATCAGGCCTATAACGAAAAAACACCCCGGACCACAGGTCGGGGCGCTTACTCGTCGCGGACCTATTTAGCGGTTTTTTTTACGTGGCCGCAAGCCAGTCGACAAATCACCACGTAACGAAGAGATAAACCAGCCAAACTACTTAGGTCAAGTGGGTAATCCCTGATTTTTTACAAGATGTAGATCGCGGGGCTTATAAAAGAAAAATCTGTTAGAGGATGATTCTTACTCTCCTTGAACCTATATGACGGCTATGATCCTTGTTCGTTTGCGTTTCTAAAAGGCCTGAGAGTAAGAAAAAGCATGTCCAAACTCGCCACCACCGACCAGTTATTTTTCGAGCAAACCGGGCTCGATAAATCCCGAACAGAAGCCCTGACCGTCGAAGCGCTCAATGGAGCCGACGATGGCGAGTTATTCTTGGAGTATTCTCAAAGCGAAACATTTGCTTACGACAATGGCCGGCTGAAATCGGCAAGCTTCGACACCTCACAAGGCTTTGGCCTCCGCGCTGTCGCCGATGAAGCGACGGGCTACGCCCACGCCTCTGATCTCTCTGAAGAGGCTCTGAAGCGCGCTGCCAATACGGTAAAGGCTGTCCATTCCGGCCATGGTGGCGAATTGGGCGAAGGCCCCGCAGGAACCAATCAAAACCTCTATAGCGATGAAAACCCTCTCGGCAGCGCTGCCTTTGAAGACAAGGTGAGCTTGCTTGAAGAAATGGACGCCTATGCTCGTGCTCAAGATAGCCGGGTCAATCAGGTCATGGCGTCATTGGCGGGCAGTTGGCAAGCGGTCCAGATCATTCGCCCAGACGGCAGCCGAGCTGCTGATGTTCGTCCCCTCGTTCGCCTCAACATTGCCCTCGTCGTGGGTGAAGGGGACCGGCAAGAAACCGGTAGCCATGGCTCTGGTGGGCGTGTTGGATATGAAGGCTTGCTCGACCCGACCAATTGGAAAGCATCGGTCGATGAGGCTCTTCGCCAAGCTTTGGTTAATTTGGATTCAATACCAGCTCCCGCTGGCGAAATGGATGTTGTGCTTGGCCCCGGCTGGCCCGGTGTTTTGCTTCATGAAGCAGTCGGCCATGGCCTTGAAGGCGACTTTAACCGCAAGAAAACCTCAGCCTTTGCTGGATTACTTGGTGAACGCGTTGCATCTCCTGGCGTGACCATTGTTGATGATGGCACCATTGCAGATCGGCGCGGATCACTGACCATCGACGATGAAGGCTCGCCCACTCAAAACACCGTGCTCATCGAAGACGGTATTTTAAAAGGCTACATGCAAGACCGGATGAACGCGCGCCTCATGGGTGTTGCGCCTACTGGAAATGGTCGTCGCCAAAGCCATGCCCATCAACCGATTCCCCGGATGACCAACACCTATATGCTGGGGGGCGACAAAGACCCCAAAGAAATTCTCAAATCGGTTAAGAAGGGCCTCTACGCCGTCAACTTTGGCGGCGGTCAGGTCGATATCACCTCGGGCAAGTTCGTCTTTAGCTGCACAGAAGCCTATATGGTCGAAGATGGCAAAATCGGCGCGCCGGTCAAAGGCGCAACCTTGATCGGTAATGGCCCTGACGTGATGACCCGGGTTTCCATGATTGGCAACGATATGGCGCTCGATCCTGGCATCGGCACTTGTGGCAAAGACGGCCAAGGCGTACCCGTTGGCGTCGGCCAGCCGTCCATGCGCATCGATGGCCTCACCATCGGCGGCACTCAGGTTTAGGTCCGCCTAGTAGGCAAATTCGGCAAATATAGGATCGACAGACCGGTGCCAACGGCGCTCATAGGCGCTCAAGAGTTCTTCGGCTGGCGTCTGTCCACTTTCGGCAATGCGGAACAGTGGGTTGAGGAACATGGTTTCGTCCTGACCCAAGCCGTTGAATTGTTGACGACGCTTTAGACCCTCATGGGCAATATCCAAGACATCAAGGGCGACATCCCCAACCAGACCGCCACGGAACGGGGTTTTCAGGCCCAACCGCGGCACTTCGGCACGCAGAAATTCGTGTTCTTCAATGGTCCAGTCCTTCGCCAAGTCCCAGGCGGCCATCATGCTATCCTGATCATAGAGCAGACCAACCCAAAGGGCTGGCATGGCGCAAAGGCGGTTCCATGGGCCACCATCGGCCCCGCGCATTTCAAGGAATTTCTTTAAGCGCACTTCGGGGAAAACAGTGGTCAGGTGGTCTTCAAAATCTTTAATCGTTGGGAACTCTCCCGGTAGGGCAGGTAACTTGCCATCCATGAAGTCCTTAAACGACTGGCCCGAGGCGTCGATATAGTTGCCATCGCGGTAAATAAAATACATCGGCACATCGAGCATGTAGTCCACGTAGCGCTCAAAACCAAAACCTTCCTCAAAGACGAAGGGCAAAATGCCGCAACGGTCAGGGTCCGTATCGGTCCAGATTTGGCTGCGATAACTCAAGAAACCAGACGGCTTTCCATTTTTAAATGGCGAGTTAGCAAAAAGCGCTGTGGTAATCGGCTGAAGGGCCAGTGAAATTCTAAACTTCTGCACCATGCAAGCTTCGGACTCAAAATCCAGGTTCACCTGAACAGTGCAGGTGTTGAGCATCATATCTAGGCCGAGTGAGCCGCGCTTGGGCATATACTCGCGCATAATCTTGTAGCGGCCTTTTGGCATCCAAGGCACCTCAGGAAGCGGCCATTTTGGCTGATAACCGAGGCCCAAGAAGCCGATCTTTAAGTCGCTTGCCACCTCTTTAACCTGAGTGAGGTGGATTCCCACTTCTTTGCAGGTTTCATGGATGGTTTTGAGCGGCGCACCGGAAAGTTCAATTTGCCCGCCGGGCTCTAAGGTAACCGAGGCCCCGCTATCATCTTTTAAGGCAATGAGGTTGTCGCCCTCCATTACCGGCTCCCAGCCATACCCTTTCAGGCCCTCAAGGACGGCCCGAACGCCCCGCTCTCCTCCGTACTCCAGAGGGCGGCAATCGTCTAGAGTATAGGCAAATTTCTCATGTTCTGTACCGATCCGCCATTGCTCCTGGGGCTTGCTGCCTGAAGCAATGTAGTTCACCAAATCTTCTTTGGTCAGGCGAGGGGCGGAGGATGAGGTCATGCTCTAGGTTCCAATCAATTAGATGCTTGGGTGGCATATAGCCCGATAGGGTGGTTAACGCCAGTCCCCACAGAGAGATTGCCAGCAAGAAAGCGCTGCCACAACCGCCGTTTCGGCCCGCAAAATACGCCGCCCCAGACTTATGGAAATGGCTGTGGGCTGCGCTTTAATCATTTCTAGTTCGTTAGGGTCAAACCCACCCTCTGGGCCAATCAGGATCGCTGCTGGTTTGCCAGCATACTTGGGGAAAGCTTTTGCAGGCTCCTGGCCGTCGCCCGTTTCGTCGAGAATAAACAAGGGCCGGTCTGCGGGCCAATCTTCGAGAGCTTTTTGAAGGACTGCTCCGTCATGAACCTCTGGCAAAGTTAGGCGCTCACATTGTTCAGCCGCTTCTACTGTTTGAGTAATCATGCGATCTTTATTGATGCGGCCCGATTGAGTTCTCTGAGTTGTTACCGGCCAAAGGGAAGAAACCCCCAACTCGGTGGCCTTCTCGACGATAAAATCGTTGCGTGCTTTTTTGATGGGCGCAAATAGGAGCCAGATATCCGGCTCTTGCTGTTGCTTTCGTGCCTGGCTTTGGAGAATCACCAAACCGGCCCTCTTGCCCAGCTCAGCTATCCTGCCCAGCCATTCGCCATCGCGCCCGTTAAAGACGGTCACCAATTCATCAAGCTCAAAGCGCATGACGTTGCGAAGGTAATGCGCTTGATCTTTTGAAAGCGACGCTTGCCCTCCTTTTGCTAGGGGGCAATCAATATAGAGGCGGGCGCGCGTTTTCTTTGTCATGACACCACTCTATCCAACAGACCCTTTGCCCTGAAAGCCTAATTTGGCCTATATCATCTTTATGACAACCGAAGCAGGGCAAACTCATACAGATATTCCCACCGGCGATTGGATCGACAGGCTCGTTCCAGCACCGGCGCGGCCCTACCTGCGCTTGATGCGCTTAGATCGGCCCATCGGCACCTGGCTGTTGCTATTTCCTTGCTGGTGGAGCATCACGCTTGCTGCCCCTCCCTGGCCCATCAGCACGAGCGCCTCACCCTGGCAAACCCTTTGGCTGTTTGCCCTTTTTGGCGTTGGGGCAACCTTAATGCGTGGTGCGGGCTGTGTGGTCAACGACCTCGCTGACCGTGATTTCGACGGTCAAGTAGAGCGAACGGCAGGACGGCCGTTGCCGAGTGGGCAGGTGACACCCGCCCAGGCGATGGCTTTTCTCGGCTTTCTTCTAGCGATCGGCTTGGTGATTCTTCTGCAGTTTAATATTTTTGCCGTTGTAGTGGGTGCTGCGTCTCTGGTGCTGGTTTTCATCTACCCCTTTTGCAAGCGGTTCACCTATTGGCCCCAGGCTGTGCTCGGCCTGACGTTTAACTGGGGGGCGCTGCTTGGCTGGGCGGCAGTGACCGGCGAACTGACCTTCGCGCCCTTAGCCCTTTATATCGCCGGACTATTTTGGACTCTGGGCTACGACACGGTCTATGCCCACCAAGATATTGAAGACGACATCATGGTGGGGATTAAGTCCACCGCCATTCGACTAGGCGACGCGACAACCTCTTGGTTGTGGGTTTTCTACGGCCTAACGATTGGGCTTATTGCTTTAGCCGGATATCTGGCAGAGCTTTCAGCTGCCTTTTATGGCGGCCTTGCCGTGGCAGCAGGCCACCTCGTCTGGCAAGCTCTAAAGACGGATATTAAAGACCCGGCGGACTGCCTTGCCAAATTCAAGTCCAACCGCCATTTTGGCTGGCTCGTCCTCACTGCTATTCTATTGGGCCAAGCCTTCTAGCTGTTCTCGATTTCAAAATCTGGATGCTGTGAGGGAAGAGCGGTTTTGCCAAGCAGGGCATTACGTTCTTCACGCAAATCATCGTTATTGATTGTTTCCAATATGAACTGATCAAGCTCCCGCCCAGGGGCAACTCGATCTCTAGCTAGCTTAAGTGCTTCTCTTTGCAACGCAGGTGGCCTGGTCCGCCCCTTTGCTGAAATTGCTGCCAGGGGAATGGCTTCACCATCGCTTTCCAAAAGCCCGCGACGCCCCATATAAACGAAAACGTCCTCAGCTACGTTTCCCTTATCTAGGCTAAGGGATGCACCTCTCAGCTTGCCAAAATCGTAGTTCTTGCCGCGCGATTCTGTTTCATGCATTTGCGCAAGCTGGACTTCATTGAGCCAAGTTACTGAAACCCGAACATCGCACCCTTCCTGACAAGCCAGGGCGGCTGGGACTGAGCCATAGGTGGTGAGATGGGCTGAATAGACAACATCGTGATCGGCAAGACTGCCATGATCAACTGGCAAGGGATCAGCCAGATTGGGAAACTTGCGTAACAACTGTCGGGGTGAACGGTTTGAGCCAATAGCGAGAACTGGCGCCCTATCTTTATAAGCACTCGATGGCATAGGTTCCGCCGAGACTTTTCCACCGGGCAACAGTAGATATGGCTTCTCTGGAATATGAAAAGGATAAGAGAGAGCAAACTCGATTGTTCGCTGGTCAGCTGCATCAATCATCAAGGTAGGCGGAAATATCGACCTCATCGATTTGCTCTGGCAACAAATAGCGCTCCGCATAGGTCACATGGAGCCCGCTCTTGAGGAAGAGTTGGAACAGGTCTTTATCAATGTGACGATCCTTGACCATGAAGCTCATGATGCGAACGGCTTGAGAGAGAGTCTTTGCCACCTTGTAAGGTCTATCGGAAGCCGTAAGGGCCTCAAAAATATCCGCCAAAGCCATAATCCGTGCCGGAACCGACATTTTTTCACCCGATATTTTTCTCGGATAGCCCGTACCGTCCATCTTCTCGTGATGGCCGCCAGCAAATTCCGGCACACGCTTTAAGTGGCGCGGCCAAGGTAGTTCTTCGAGCATCACAATGGTCTGAACAATGTGATGATTGATCTTGTAGCGCTCTTCTTCAGTCAGGGTGCCGCGACCAATGGAAAGGTTATAAATTTCGCCCAAATTATATTTGTTTTCTGGAGCAGGCATCTTGATGCCCCAAGGGTTCTCTTCGGGGAATATCTCGCCTTCATCCCAATGAATAACCTGCTCGGGTCGATCGGACAGCAGCTTTTCCTCAATTGGCAGAGGCTTCTTCTCTATACCTTCAAAATGGAGCTCTTCAGCCTGAGATAACCCCAATCGATCATCAAGAGTTCGAGTCCAGGTCCGCTCAGAAATTTCCTTGATCCGCCCGAGACGCTCGTCGTCGATGAACTCTCCGCCTACGTTGCATTCGGCAATGAATGCATAATCGTCGTCCAACTGAGTCAACTGCTCATCAAGCGTCTTCTTCAATTTGCCCGCATCACCAGCGCCATCTGCCAAGGCCTTGTAATATTCGATCTCGGCTTCCCGTTTTGCTACTTCAAAACGCATCCGGACTTCATGAATCCGGTTGTAAATGGTCTCAAGTTTGGTCGCTTTATCGACAACATATTCAGGAGTTGTGACCTTGCCGCAATCGTGAAGCCAGGAAGCAATATACAGTTCATACTGTCCGTCATCATCGAGCGCAAAGTCTGCAAATGGCGCCTCTGTCGCAACACAGGCTTGATCCGCCAACATTTCAGCCAAGGCCGGAACACGCTGGCAATGCCCACCGGTGTAGGGCGATTTCGCATCAATGGCACCAGCAATCAGCTTGATAAACGCATCGAGCAGATTCTTCTGGGATTCCAGTAGTTGTTGGTTATTGAGCGCGACGGCTGCTTGACTGGCAAGAGATTCGACCAACGGCTGGGTGATATGGCTAAACGGCACGACCTCACTGGTCTCCCAATCGCGTGCGTTAATCAGCTGCAAAACGCCAATAACATTTTCATCGCGATCTTTCAGCGGAACGGTCAAGAAAGATTTGGAACGATAACCCGTTGTCTGGTCAAACCGCCTAGTGCCGGAAAAATCAAAATCGGCGGCCATATAGGCGTCTTCAATGTTCACTGCATCGCCCGTTAGAGCCACATGGGTTGCCACGTTGCGATGGTTGGCATCTCCCGTCTCTGGATCATAAAGATTGAGCGGCGGGAAGGTGATGTCCTGGCCTGTCGTGCCGCCCATGGCGATGCCCAGCACGTCATTATGAACCGTCGTAAACTTAAGATGCTGGTGTTCCTCTACCATCAAATAGAGGGTGCCACCTTCTGCATTACAGATGCCTTTGGCTTCTAGCAGAATTTTTTCCATCAGCAGGTTATGGTCGCGCTCTGCCGAAAGAGAAATGCCCGTTTCGATGAGCTGTTGATAGACTTCCTGGTTATCAACCGCCACGGCTGCCTGTGATGCGAGAGCTCGTACCAAACTCTGGGCTTGGCGACCAAAATTTCTGACTTCGCCCGTTCTACGGCTTTTCGCATTGCGTAGAAGAACAACCCCAAGGGTCGAACCATTCCGACCGACGAGCGGCATGGCAAAAAGCGATAGGGTTTCGCCCCCTTTGCCGTCCTCTTTCCAAACGGCCGGATTCAAATCGAAAGTGACGTCACTTGCCACAATGTCAATCGCTATGGATTCTTGGACAAGGGCAGCCTTTGCCACCATTTCGCGTTTGTTGGGCTCACCGCCTGCCCCCACATAGAGCGGAACTGGGTCTAACTTAATTTCTTTGCCTGTCGTGCCACCCAAGCACTCGCCGGTCACATCGTTATGGAGGATGGTATAAACGAGTTCGTCGTTACCATTGCGCAATAACAGCGCACCGCCTTGAGCATTGGCGAGGCGTTTAGCCTCTATGACGATCCGCTCTGCCAGAGCATGTGGATCGCGCTCCGAGGTCAGGACGATGCCCATGGCAACGACCCACTCATAAAGCTCTAAGTTCTCAAAAAATCCACCCGACTGAGCAGCCAACATTTCTGTCAACTCGATAGCTTCTTCAGCGAAGTAGCCATCCATATCCCGATTGAGCACGACAAGAACGGCGATAACCTGATCGGCAGAATCACAAAGCGGGACGGCTAAAAGGTTTTCAGTCTTAAAGCCATACTCGTCATCAAAGGCAATTTGCCGAGAACAGTCGTATTCTGCTGCGGCGGAAACATCTTCAAGCACAATTGATCTATTGCTCTCTGCACAACGAACAATCGGCGAGAGGGTTTTGGCTCCCGTAAACATTGCCAGAGGGTCGATCTGCCCTTTTTGTTGATTTAGCGGGCGTTCCTCGAGGCCACCGCCATTGACCCCTTTGGATACATAGACCCATTGAGCCAACGAAAGCTTATCATCGGTTGTTCTGAGATAGAGCGCAGCGCCGTCGGCTTCACAAAAGCGCAGCGCACCAGAGATAACCTCTTCGGCCAAACGAGAGCGGTCACGCTCTCTGGAGAGCTTAATTCCTAGCTCCACAAGCTCGCGGTAAGCGCGGTCACGATGCCGTCGCTCTTCTACCCTTCTGCCTGCTGCGTCATTGGAATCCAGCAACAATCCCACTTCCCGTTTTTTTAAACCAACGAAGCCACACGAGAAGGCCCACACTCCCCCGCAGTGTTAGATCATCTCGTTCTTCTTGAGTTACGCTACCATATTGCATGTAAATTAGAAATCTTTGAAGATATTTAAAGGCTTTTTTTTAAAGGCTTTTTCGAAACTCGCTTGACCTTTATCGCCCCTTGGGAATGATGGGAGCAGACTTGACCGGAGACGCCTGACTATGCCCTACGACTCGTTGCGCGATTTCATTGCCCGCCTCGAACAAGACGGAAAGCTGGTGCGCGTCACTGAAGAGGTCTCCACCGACCTTGAAATGACCGAGATTCAGACACGTCTTCTGGCCGAAGAGGGACCGGCTGTTTTGTTTGAAAACGTGGTTAACGAAAAAGGCGAAAAGTCGCCCATGCCGGTGTTAACCAACTTGTTTGGCACAGTCGATCGGGTCGCCATGGGCATGGGGCGCAAACCCGAAGAGCTCCGTGAAGTCGGTCAAACACTGGCCTTTCTCAAGCAGCCAGAACCACCCGGTGGTCTCAAAGACGCGCTTGAAATGATGCCACTACTAAAAACCGTCATGGCGATGAAGCCAAAAACCAAGGGCATGGGGACCGCGCCTTGCCAGGAAGTGGTTTTGACCGGTGATGACATAGATTTGGCGAAATTGCCCATCCAGACTTGCTGGCCCGGCGAACCCGCCCCGCTCATCACTTGGGGCCTTGTCGTGACTCAAGGGCCACAAGCTAATCAAAAAGGCGGGCGACGCGAAGACGACTTCAATCTCGGCATCTACCGAATGCAAGTCACGGGCAAAAACACCACGCTCATGCGTTGGCTTAAGCATCGGGGTGGAGCGCAACACCATGCCCGCTGGAAAAAAGAAAAGGCCGAGCCCCTACCTGCCGCCGTTGTCATCGGCGCTGACCCTGCGACTATTTTGGCGGCCGTAACTCCCGTACCCGATACGCTTTCGGAATACCAGTTCGCGGGGTTACTTCGCGGCGGAAAGTCAGAATTGGTTGATTGCAAAACCGTGCCTTTGAAAGTTCCGGCAACAGCTGAAATCGTGCTTGAAGGCCATGTTTCGTTGGAAGACTATGGCGATGAAGGACCCTACGGCGATCACACCGGCTACTACAATTCAGTCGAAAGTTTTCCGGTTTTCACGATCAGCGCCATCACCATGCGCAAAATGCCGGTTTATCTCTCCACCTTCACAGGCCGCCCACCTGACGAGCCCGCCGTATTAGGTGAGGCCTTAAACGAGGTCTTCATCCCTTTGCTGCAGCAGCAATTCCCCGAAATTGTCGATTTTTGGCTGCCGCCTGAAGGTTGCTCCTATCGCATCGCAGTCGTATCCATGCGCAAGGCATACGCAGGCCATGCGCGGCGAATCATGATGGGGGTTTGGTCGTTCTTGAGGCAATTCACCTACACCAAGTTTGTAATCGTGGTAGACGACGATATTGATGCGCGGGACTGGAAAGACGTCATGTGGGCGATCTCAACCCGCATGGATCCAGTGCGCGACACCATGCTGGTGGAAAACACGCCCATCGACTACCTCGACTTCGCCTCACCAGAATCAGGGCTTGGCGGCAAGATGGGCTTGGATGCCACCAATAAACTCCCAGGCGAATCTCATCGAGAATGGGGCGAAAAAATCAAGATGGATGAAGAGGTGATTGAGAAGGTCAGCAAAGACTGGGACAAGTATGGCCTCCCCGGTTCTGGCAAACCGATCTGGAAATAATGGATAACTTCATTTTTCAAAATGAACCCATTATCCGGTTAAGCTTCTTTGCTGGCATTTTTACCGTCATGGCGCTCGCTGAATTGGCGGCACCACGACGGCCTCTCACCGCATCGAAATCAAAACGCTGGATGATCAATATTGGCATCGTGGTTATTAACACTCTCGCCGCTCGGGTCGCCTTTCCCGTGGCTGCGGTCGCCACAGCCTTCTATGCAGGCAAAAACGGTGTCGGTCTTTTAAACCTCGTCGACTTTCCCTACGCGGTAAAGGTCATTATCGCCGTTATTGCTCTCGACTTCGCCATTTACGTGCAGCATGTTTTATTTCACGCAGTCCCTGCTTTGTGGAGGCTGCACATGGTCCACCACGCTGACTTAGATTATGATGTCACCACCGGCGCAAGGTTCCATCCCATCGAAATCCTACTTTCCGTCGCAATCAAAATGGCCGTGGTCTTTGTCCTAGGAGCACCGCCTTTAGCCGTAATCGTTTTCGAGATTCTGCTCAATGCCACTGCCATGTTCAACCATTCAAACGTTAAGATACCGACCGGTTTGGACTCTTTGTTGAGGCTGTTTATTGTGACTCCTGACATGCATCGGGTTCACCATTCAGCCATTCCTGACGAAACCAACTCAAATTATGGCTTCAATCTACCCTGGTGGGACCGCTTGATGGGCACCTATATGGACCAACCTGCCAAGAGACATGACGGCATGACAATCGGGCTTAACCAGTTTCGCGAGTCTAAGAAGCTGGGGCTTTTAGGCATTCTTCTGCTGCCCTTTACCGGAAAAACGGGCGACTACCCGATCAACAAAGGCAGCAAGGAAGACTGACTCCGTTCAGGAGAGTTCCAGCCGTTATACTTCTGCCATATCCACAAACTTGACCCTATTTACTATACTTGAAATTGAGCCATCGGTTTCCCTTATCACTCTAGAGGGTTACTGGCATACAGAACTTCAAAAAGAAGAATGGGTATGGAGGTTGGTTCGAATGAAACGCTGAGAAACATAGCGACGACTCTGCTTATCGCAATTGCCTACACAGTCACGGGCAAGCTCGGCCTGCTTTCAGTTATGGAAGCTGCCGGAGGTGGAAATGTTACGCTCGTTTGGCCTCCGACAGGTGTTGCCTTTGCCGCTGTTCTCATGCTTGGCTACCGGGCTTGGCCCGGCCTCGCCATTGGAGCGCTGGCAATCAATTTCCTCAATGGGGCACCGCTCGTCTTCACGGTCGCGACCGCAATTGGAAATCCTCTTCCTGCCATCCTCGCCATCTATCTCCTACGTCATTTCGGTAAAGGGTCTTTGCACCTCGACCACTTAAAAGGTGTCTTATGGTTTGTTACTGTCCCCTGTTTTGCTACCACAACCCTTAGCGCAACCTTTGGCTCTCTAAGTCTTTTGGCTTCAGGGGTTATTCCAACCGAAGCTCTTTCTTCGGTATGGGTCAAATGGTGGATTGGGGATTCCATGGGCGTCCTCCTTGTCGCCCCCTTACTCCTAACCCTTCAGGACTGGAAACGCACTTCCTGGACCAAAGAACGGGCCGTTGAGGGTGTCTCCTTTGTCTTCGTTCTCCTAATCGGCTGCCTTGCAACACTGACAGATTTTCTGGGTGCCTCTCATGGTTCAATTCTCACTGCAGATCAACTCTATTTCTACCTCTTATTTCCAGTCGCGGTATGGGGATCAACGAGGTTTGGGCAAAAAGGTGCAGCTCTTGTTGTCAGCCTAGCCCTGGTCTTTTCTATTGTTGGCGCCCTCATCGGCCACGGACCATTTATCCTGGATTCACTCACCGCAACACTCCTTCATATGCATGCCTTCTTAGCGGCACTAGCCTTCGTTTCATTCTTCCTCGCTGCTGTTTCTGAAGAGCGTCTTCGGGTCACTGAAGAATTGAAAGAAAGCGAAACTATGTTTCGCAATCTATTTGAGTATGCAAACGACTCGATTTTTATTGTTGAACCCCATACTCGCCAAATTATTGACGCCAATGCCAACGCAGCAAAACGCCTCGGATACAAACGCGCTGAGCTTCTTTCATTTAATCTCCGCGAGATCGAAGACCCAGAATTTGCTGGATTAGATCCTGAATTCCTCAACGCACTTAAAAATGAGGGTTGCGCCACATTTGAACATTTTCAGCGGCATAAAGATGGCACCCTCATTCCTGTAGAAATCAGTGCACAAATTATTGATCGAGGCCCCAAAAAGGTTATTCAAGCCATTGTCCGGGATATCACTAAAGGAAAGGCTGCCGAATCACAGCTACGAAAGCTTTCGCTTGCCGTCGAACAGAGTCCGAACATGATTTTCATCACCGATTTGGATGGGAAAATTGAATATGTAAACGGCAAGTTCACCGAAATAACTGGATACACCAAAGACGAGGCCATCGGCACCAATCCCAGTATCTTAAAGTCTGGAACGACCTCACCCGAACTCTATCAGAATTTTTGGAGCACCATAAAATCAGGCAATGAATGGCGGGGAGAAATAGAGGACAAACGCAAAGATGGCTCCCTCTACTGGGCTGCTATGAGCGTTACACCCGTTAAAAACCTGGTGGGGGAGGTTACTCATTTTGTCGCCGTCCATGAGGATATTTCAGACCGTAAAGTGGCCGAACAGAGAATACTGGATGCGCATAGAGAAGCAGAGACCGCAAACAAAGCAAAGTCTGAACTTCTGGCCAATATGTCCCATGAACTCCGAACCCCCCTTAACGCCATCATCGGTTTTTCTGACACATTGCTAAGCGAAATTCTTGGCCCTCTCTCAACCGACAAACAACGAGAGTACGTCAATGACATTCACCACTCCGGTCAGCACCTACTAGAACTGATAAACGACATTCTTGATATGTCGGCCATCGAAGCGGGGAAAGTCGAACTAAGTCAGGACTTGGTCGAAATTCCGGACATCTTAGACAGTTCTTTCCGCTTGGTTGGTCCTAGAGCCAAATTGGGAGAAGTGAGCTTGTCTTCCGAATTTGAACCTGACCTCCCCTTGTTGCGCGTTGACGAACGCAGAACTAAGCAAATCCTTTTGAACTTGCTTTCCAATGCAGTCAAGTTCACTGAACCTGGAGGCTCAGTGGTCGCCAAAGCCAAACTCACTCAAAATGGCGAAATGGAAATCACTGTCTCAGATAACGGGATTGGCATGGATGCGGATGAAGTTAAGAAGGCTCTGACGCGATTTGGTCAGGCAGATAGTGGTCTTGACCGTAAGCATGAAGGAACAGGTCTCGGCCTTCCATTGACCCGAAAACTTTTGGAGCTCCATGACGGAAAACTCCGCATCGAAAGCAAAAAGAATAAAGGAACCGTGGCGACTGCGGTCTTTCCCTCTTACCGATTAGAAGCACGTGCTGTGTCTAACTCCGGTGCGGCAGAATAGGCGCCTTACACTACTTCAAAGGCTCAAACGTCACGTCGGCTGAATGCTTGCCACTGGTTCGGAAAGTTTTGTAGTTTCCGCCACCCAAATCATAGACCCGCCAGCACATGGGCTTGCCATCCCATAGTTCAGCAAACTTCATGCAGGCTTCATTTTGGTCGGTAACCAGCAGCATGCCTGCACCGCGTTTTTTATTGGCTGCAATGGAGCCATCGGCCTGAATGGGGGTACGGTAGCTGTATCCCTTGGGGGTCTTGCCAACGATGGTGTGGCCCAGATAGAGGGCCTTTAGCTCGGCAGCTTCAACCCGCTTTGCACCCGTCGCGGCTGTTTTTTCTTCATCGGTCTGAGCCAATGAGACCTGTGTTGTAGCAATCACCAGTGCGGCAGCGAGGGCGAGGGTGGTTTTCATCGACATAAAAAACAGGCCTTTCAATTTGAAGCTCACTACCGATTACCTGAACCCTCCAAATCATTCAAGACTATCATTCCCCTTTCCTCCCCTACAGCCTATCCCATATAAGAGAACAACAATCGTTTTTAGCCTTCCGGAGACACCATGGCCGATTCTGCCGACCACCTTAACTTGCTGGATTCCATTATCACCAAAGCCAAGAAGGCAGGAGCTGAGTCCGTCGATGCTCTGGTCGCCCAAGGAACCTCGCTGTCCTTGGGTTGGCGCTTGGGCAAACTGGAAAACCTGGATCGCTCGGAAGGTGGCGACTTGGGCCTGCGAGTCTTCATTGGCAAAAAGCAAGCGGTCGTCTCGTCTTCCGACCTTTCAGAGAAAACCATTGATGCCTTAATCGAACAGGCGATCAATATGGCAAAAGCTGCTCCTGAAGACCCCTTTTGCGGCATTGCCGAGCCTAGCCAGTTGGCTTCGTCGGTTCCCAAGTTAAGCTTGAGCGATACCGCTGAACCTGAAGCCGAACAAATGAAAGCCTGGGCCGCCGCTGCTGAGGATGCTGCCCGCGCGGTTAAGGGCGTGACCAACTCGGAAGGGGCTGATGCAAGTTGGGGCCGCAGCTCTGTTGCGCTGGCTGCCAGCAATGGCTTCTCAGGCGCTTACGCCATCACCCGCTACAGCCTATCGGCTTCTGTGTTGGCCGGAGAAGGCACGTCAATGGAGCGCGACTACGACTACGCGACGACGGTATTTTTAGACGATCTGCCCGACCCGGCAACCATTGGGCGCACGGCAGGAGAAAAGGCCGTTGGGCGGCTTAACCCCCGCAAGGTAGAAAGCGGACAGGTGCCGGTGATTTTTGATCCGCGTTGCTCCAACAGCCTTTTGGGCCATTTGGGCGGAGCGATCAACGGCAGCTCCATCGCGCGCGGCACCAGCTTTCTAAAAGACAGCATGGGCGAACAGATTTTCAAAGAAGGCATCACGGTGGTCGATGATCCCCACCGAGCAAAAGGCATGAAGAGCAAACCCTTTGACGCCGAAGGCCTCGCCAACCAGCGTCGCAACATCATTGAAAATGGCGTCCTTACCACTTGGGTTCTCGATCTCGCTGCCGCCCGTCAATTGGGCCTGGAGTCCACCGGCCATGCATCGCGTGGCACCGGTGGCCCACCTTCGCCATCACTTTCCAACTTTCATATGGAACCGGGAGCCCTTTCGCAGGCCGACCTGATCAAGGAAACCGGCTCCGGCTTTTATGTCACTGAGATGATGGGCATGGGTGTCAATGGCGTGACCGGCGACTACAGTCGCGGTGCGACCGGCTTCTGGATCGAAAACGGCGAACTGGCCTTCCCGGTGAGTGAACTAACCATCGCTGGGAACCTAAAAGACATGTTCTTGCAGCTAACCCCGGCCAGCGATCTCGAATTCAAATACGCCACCAACGCCCCGACAATCCGGGTCGATGGCATGACCATGGCTGGGAAGTAGTCCCAGGGCGTAGCGAAGTTTTAAAAAAAACCTTCGCATTTGTTCGCATTCATTTGCTTTTGTTCACATTCGGCGAATGAGCGCCGGAGGCAAATATAGGATTTTTTACCCTATTTGATCTGCGAAGTCAAGGCATCCACCGCTAAAAGCCCCTGTTTTGCATCTCTCCCGAGCTTGGCTTGGAAGGGGCGGAGGATAGCAGCCAGTCCACCAAGGATTCCGGCAATGCGTTTTAGGGGCTTCCAGACGGTTTCCGGCGCGCCATCTTTATAGGCGGCTAACATCTCATGCAGTGGGTTGCTGTCGTCTTTAGCGTAGCGGGCTGCCGACATCAGCATGAGCAAAACGTCGCGGGCCTGGGCTTCGGCAAGGCTCATGACAGCCAAGAGGTCTTCTTCAAAATCGATAAAGCCGATGCCGCCTCGGTCGAGCAAAATCAAATCGCGCACCTGGCCGCTGCCGTGCCATTCGTTTTCGTTGTGCAGGGCAGCCAAGGCTCTTGCGCCATCAACTAAGATCGCCTTGCGCTTGTCTGCGTCGGCTTCTTGGTCGAGCAAATCTTGCAAAGGTGTGCCGATATGATTGGTCGCAAGCCATTCGCCGGTCAAGGCAATGAGGTTGGGAACGGTAACGCCTTTTTCTTTAAGTTCCATCAGGCGGGTTGCTTCAAACTCCAAGCCTCTCGCCCCGCCGATGCTCACCGTTGGTTTGAGCATGGGGTTACCAAGCAAAACCGCGACGGCCCGCTGAACCTTGTGCCAGGTGTAAAAATTGTAGGGCGTAGATACTTTGAGCCAAATTTTCTGGCCCTGCCAATCAACAGAAAAGGCCCGGTGGCGCGCTTTTGGAATCCCCTCCTTTGCAAGAGTAGCGAGGTCATCGGTGGGCGCTGGAAAAACTGTTTTGGTCACGGGGCTAAGATTGCCTTGAAATTGACGGGGTATAAGGGGCATAAACCGGTCCTTAAGTGCCTGTCAACGCATTGGGTCCTATGGTAGGGTCCGCGCATCGCATTTTTGGGCTCGGAACCTTGGACGAACAGACCCAACTACACCGCTCGACAAAAGAGCTTTTCGGACGCCTGTTCCGTGAACACATCCGCATTTACTTCGGGCGGGTGATCTTGGCGCTTATCATGATGGCTTTCGTTTCCGGCGCCACAGCATTAAGCGCATGGCTCATGCAGCCGATTATCGATGATGTCTTTACATCTGCAAACCGCGACATGCTCTGGCCGGTCGGCTTGGCCGTGCTCGGAACATTCGCCATTAAGGGTGCTGCACAATATGGTCAGGCCGTGGTCATGGCCTGGATCGGCCAACGGATCATCACCGACATGCAAGTCCGTCTCTATTCGCATCTGATGAAGATGGACATCGCCTTTTTTCATGCCAATTCCACAGGCCGGTTGATCTCACGGTTTACCAATGACATCGGCATGATGCGCAATGCGGTCTCTAATGTGATGACCGGTGCCGGAAAAGATGCCCTGACGCTAATCGGGTTGGTTGCGGTGATGTTCATTCAGCAGTGGCAGCTCGGCCTGATTGCCTTCTTAGTATTTCCCGCTGCGATTATTCCCATCGCCCGGCTCGGCAAACGCATGCGCAAGGTGAGTGCCAATACTCAGGTCCAAATGGGCGAGTTCATGACCCTGCTGGAACAAACCTTCCAAGGCATTCGCCACGTTAAGGCCTACGGAATGGCCGATTATGAAAAGAAACGCGTTTCCGGCCTCGCCAATGGCATTTTCGACCTGGTTTACAAAGCCAGCAGAACCCGCGCCATGTCCTCACCAATCATGGAAACCCTGGCAGGCGCAGCCATTACCCTGGTCATTGTTTATGGCGGTTATCAGGTAATCGAAGGCACTACTACATCGGGGCAGTTCTTCTCGTTCATCACGGCAGCCCTTCTTGCCTACGACCCTGCCAAGCGGCTTGCCAACTTAAACACCAGTCTTCAAGAAGGCTTGGCCGCAGCGGACCGACTATTCTTACTGCTCGATACCGAGCCCACTGTCGTCGATCAAGCCGATGCCAAAGAATTGTCGATTAAGGGCGGAACCATCGAAGTGGCTGACATCCATTTTTCTTACGAAACTGCTGAAAAGGCGACCCTTCAGGGTATTACCTTGAAGGCAGAAGCTGGAAAAACGGCGGCCCTGGTCGGAGCGTCTGGGGGCGGCAAGTCGACGGTGCTTAACCTCATCCCGCGCTTCTACGATGTGGACCAAGGAGCTATCTTCATCGACGGCCAGGACACCTCGAAAGTGACTTTGGAAAGCCTGCGGGCCACCATGGCCCTGGTCAGCCAGGAGATCACCTTGTTTGACGATACGGTGCGCGCCAACATCGCCTATGGTCGCAAAGATGCCAGCGAAGAAGACATCTTCGAGGCAGCCAAAAATGCGGCGGCCCATGATTTTATTCTCGAACTGCCCAATGGCTATGACACGGTCGTAGGCGAGCTCGGCGTCAAGCTCTCAGGCGGTCAGCGCCAACGCCTCGCCATTGCCCGCGCCATGCTGAAAAACGCCCCTATCTTGTTGCTCGATGAGGCAACCTCTGCCCTTGATACCGAGTCCGAGCGCAAGGTTCAGGCTGCGCTCAACAAGCTGATGGAAAACCGAACCACCCTGGTCATTGCCCACCGGCTCTCGACCGTGGTCGATGCCGATGTGATTTACGTCATCGATAATGGCAAGGTGCTTGAGCAGGGAACTCACGCTGAACTCCTTGCCAAGCAAGGCGCATACGCCAACCTCTACGCCCTTCAGTTCGCCGAAGAGGAACGCCTCGGCCAATCGGTCTCGGCGTAAAGAGGGGGGCAAGCGGTCGGGCATGTCTCTTTCCAAGCGCATCCTCAAGAGCGATACAGTCCGCAACATCGCCTGTTGGCTTACCGCCAAATATATTCGCTTCGTTGTCGCAACAAGCACCTGGGAAACCATTCGCGGCGAAATCCCCGAAGCTTATTGGAAAGAAGGCAAGCCCTTCATTCTAGCTTTCTGGCATGGCCGTATTTTGATGACACCGCGCTGCTGGACCGGCGGCAAAACCATCAACATGCTAATTTCTCAACATCGTGACGGGCAACTGATCGCCCGCACCGTCACCCATTTTGGCGTAACAACAATTGCTGGATCAACTAGCAAAGGTGGTGCGATTGCTCTTCGCGCCATGCTTAAGATCCTAAAGAGCAACGGTTATGTAGGCATAACGCCAGATGGCCCCCGAGGTCCCCGCATGCGCGCATCCGAAGGAGTAGCAAGCGTAGCGCGTATCTCTGGAGCCCCTGTCATTCCAGTTGGCGTCGGTGTGAGTAACCGCAAGGTCTTGAGCTCTTGGGATCGGTTTATTATCGCCAAGCCTTTCTCTAAAGCAGCAATCGTTTGGGGTAAACCCATTGAGGTCTCTCGAAACGCCAGTGACAAAGAGATGGAAGCCGCTCGCTTGCAGATTGAGCAGTCGCTCATAGACGTTTCAGTTGAAGCTGACCAATATTGCGGCCAAGAAATCATTGAGCCTGCCCCCCCCATCACGCCTGACGGGGAAAGCCCATGATGCTCCCCCTCTATCGTGCGGCGACAACCTTACTGGCTCCCGCCATTACGCATTATCTGAAACGTAGAATGGCGCGCGGCAAGGAAGATCCAAAGCGGTTTGACGAGCGCCTCGGCATTGCCGGGCGTGAGCGGCCCAACGGCCCACTCATTTGGATGCATGGCGCAAGTGTTGGCGAATCTGTCTCGATGCTGCCACTCATTGCGCGGTTGAGGGCGTCCCATCCCTCGGCAACCGTTCTGGTCACCACCGGCACCCTAACCTCAGCTGCTTTGATGGCCGACCGATTGCCAGCCGGCGCGTTTCACCAATATGTTCCGGTAGACCGCATTCCCTATGTGCGACGTTTCCTCGACCACTGGAATCCTGATCTGGCTTTATGGTTTGAATCCGAGTTTTGGCCCAATCTCCTGTGCGAGACATCGGAGCGCGGCATTCCATTGGTTTTAATCAATGGTCGCGTTTCAGCCGATTCCTATCAAGGATGGCAAAAAGCCAAAGGGTTGATCGCCAATCTATTGGGCCGATTTGCCCTCTGCTTTGGGCAATCGGAAGAAGACACCGAAAGGCTGAAAGCGTTGGGAGCCATCAAGACCGCCTGCGTTGGTAACCTCAAATTTGCTGCCGAGCCGCTGCCTGCCGCCTCAGAAGAGTTGCTAAAACTGGAGCAGGCCATTGCTGGTCGTCCTTGCTGGGTCGCTGCCAGCACCCATGGTGACGAAGAAACCTTAATGGGTGAGGTGCATAGCGATGTTGCAAAAAAACACCCCGGACTCCTGACCATTCTTGCACCACGCCATCCGGAGCGAGGCGACACGATCGCCAGTATTCTGCGCGAGCAGGGCCGATTCGTCTCTCAACGTTCAAAAGGTGAGCCTCTCAACGCTGATACAGAGATTTACCTGACCGATACCATGGGTGAGCTGGGGCTTTGGTTTACCCTCAGCTCCATAGTTTATATGGGCAAGTCGTTGATCCACCAAGGGGGGCAGAACCCATTGGAGCCCGCCAAACTGAACTGCGCGGTCCTTCATGGTCCCGGCATGGAAAACTTCAAATACATTGCCAAAAAACTAAAAAAGGCCGACGCCAGTCTGGTTGTTCAAGACCAAGCAGCCCTTTCGAAAGCCTTGGGCAAACTTTTGGATGAACCCCAAACTATTGTTAGGCTCGCTAACGCCGCCGGCGAAGTGGCAGATGCAGAAGCCGGGGTGCTTGATCGTTTGATGAAGGAGCTTAAACCCGTTTTGACGGATGTCTTGCCCGGAGATATGTCGTGAAGGCCCCGGATTTTTGGCATAAGCGCGGGAGCTTCCTCAGCAAAGCGCTGTCCCCACTAAGCTGGCTCTATCGCCTTGGCAGTTTCAGCCATCGAACCTGGGCCCACCGCTGGGAAGCGGACGTGCCGATTATTTGCATTGGTAACATCGTAACCGGCGGAGCCGGCAAAACCCCCGTTTCACAATCCATCGGCAAGCTGCTGAGCAAACAGGGAAAGTCCCCCCATTTTCTCAGCCGAGGATATGGCGGCAGATTAGAAGGCCCCGTTCAGGTACGTCCCGGCATCCACGGTGCCATGGATGTGGGCGACGAGCCCTTGCTGCTCTCCCAAATTGCGCCCACCTGGGTTTCAAAAGAGCGTCGACCTGGTGCCGTTGCCGCCACTGAAGCGGGAGCCGATGTGATCGTCATGGATGACGGCTTTCAAAACCCTTGGATTGCAAAAAACCTTTCGTTTGTCGTCGTCGATGGGGGCTATGGCTTTGGCAATGGCAAAGTTTTGCCTGCGGGCCCACTACGTGAGCTCATCGGGGCTGGTCTTCTGCGGTCCAACGCTGTTTTAGTCATTGGCGAGCCCAAGGAAGGGCTAATGGAACTTATTCGGCGCAAGGCTGGGGCAGACAAACCTGTCTTGACGGCTAAGGTGGTTCCAGGCCCAGAAAAGAAGACGCTCGAAGGCCAGAGGGTCTACGCCTTTGCCGGGATCGCCCGGCCGGGCAAGTTCTATGAAACCCTTGAATCCATTGGCTGTGAAATTGTCGGCAAGCATGAGTTTCCAGATCATCATCCCTTTACGGCAGAAGAAGCCAATAAAATGATCGAAGAAGCCAGTCGCTTGATGGCCATTCCTGTGACCACAGAAAAAGATGCCGTTCGGCTGCCTACTGAGCTACATAACCGTATGCACGTCTTGACAATTACCCTGGAATGGGACGACCTACCGGCACTTGAAAAACTTTTGGAATCCGCAAAACGCCATGGCGGTTAGAAGCTCTACTTATCTTTTTTGGCAGAAGTACCTGGGCCATCCCTTGCAGGCTATCTTTGCCTGGATATTGGTCACCTTGGTTCGCCTTTTGCCATTGGATACCGCATCCAACCTAGGGGGATGGATCGCGCGCAAAATCGGCCCTGGCCTCAAGGTTACCAACAAGGCACGACACAATCTCAAGAACGCATTTCCCGAGAAAGCCGAAGCGGAATTAGAAGAGATCATTCTCGGTATGTGGGATAATTTGGGACGTACAGCTTTTGAGTTTCCTCACCTAGGCTCTATCGACATCCAGAACGACTCCAATCGCTTTGAGGTTGTTAACAGTGAAAACTTTTCATTGCTCGACGATGAAAACACCCCAGCCATCTATTGGGGTGGCCACTTGGCAAACTGGGAAGTCGGAGCCTTATCGGCTGCGCATTTCGGAAGGCCTTGCACGGCAATTTTCAGAGCACCAGACAACCAATGGGTCTCCAAACTGTTCTTTGAGCGGGGCCACCACCCAAAACTTGATTTGGTTCCAAAGGGTTCTAAAGGGGCAAAAAAGGTCATGGGCGTGCTCAAAGCGGGGGGAAATCTAGGCATTCTTGTCGATCAGAAGATGAACGACGGTATTGCCGTTCCTTTCTTTGGCCGTGACGCCATGACGGCCCCCGCATTAGCGACTTTTGCGCTCAAATACAAATGCAACGTGGTCCCAGCCAGAATTGAACGGCTAGGAGGAGCCCCAAAATTCCGAATAACCATTTTCCCTGCTATGGTTCTCCCTGACACGGGTGACCGACAGGCCGATACCCTTGCCTTAATGACCGATGTAAACGCCATGCTGGAAGGCTGGATCAAGGAGCGTCCGGAGCAGTGGCTTTGGCTCCACAAACGCTGGCCGAATTAATAGAAAAGTCCGCTTAAAAAAAACAAACAATTCGGTTATCCTCTCGACGCGCGATAAATGCGAACAAGCAACGCGCCAAATGCGGGGGCATTAGAGCTAAATGAACGACAAGACCGAGAACAACGGCGCCGACGATTGGCTGGCAGTGCTCG
>Ga0070727_10001059_pt1 | contig 30514 bp, 30 predicted proteins | sample tdAd472_FD_66722 | JGI IMG/M metagenome (GOLD analysis project Ga0070727, IMG submission 66722) | Marine sediment microbial communities from the Atlantic coast under amendment with organic carbon and nitrate - tdAd47.2 | ecosystem: Environmental > Aquatic > Marine > Coastal > Sediment | place... | reverse complement strand
GAGCCGGAAAAAACCGAGGAGCAACCGACACTCGGCGGCGTCACCACCAGTGAACTGCCGATCACGTCGCAAGCCGATGACGAACTGCTGGATATCCCGGCGTTCCTCCGCCGTCAAGCGAACTAGGCGCAACCATCGCCTTTAAAGAGAGCGGCGCGGCATAGGTCACGCCGGTCTCAACATCCAATCCACATCCGGGAGGCCGAACCAACGGGTTCGGCCTCCCACTCCCCTCCTATTCTCCACCGCCCCTCCGGCTCGTCCTAAAGGACTGAATTGACGCGAATCGGGAACCCTTTGAAACGGTTCGATTTTCGTAACATTCGGTAACATTCTTTGATTTGAGGCCTGGACTCCCCCCTGATACAACAATCAGCGTGGAAAAACCGGTAAGCGACCCTTCAAAACCGGAGTTTCCGGGGACATCGATGACGGGACGTTTTTCCTTTCATTAAGCAACATAAAAAATCCCAGGTGGGGGAGAACAAACCTTGAGAAACATGCGGCAGCGCACCTTAAAGACTTCGATCAAATGCGTCGGCATCGCCTTGCATTCCGGCGACAAAGTCTCGATGAAGCTCAAGCCTGCCGATGAAAATTCCGGAATTGTTTTCAAACGCACCGACATTGCCGGAAAAGGCAGCGTCATCCCGGCGCGCTGGGACCATGTGGTCGATACCCGCCTATGCACCATGATCGGCAACGAAGACGGCGTCACCGTCTCCACCATTGAACATCTTATGGCCGCGCTCGCAGGCTGCGGCATCGACAATGCGGTAATCGAAATCAACGGGCCGGAAGTGCCGATTATGGACGGCAGCGCCGCGCCCTTCGTTTTCCTGATCGAGTGCGCCGGCATTAGCAAACAACAGGCCGAACGCAAAATCATCCGTATCGAAAAACCGATCCGCCTGGATGAAGACGGCAAGACCGTCGAACTTTTGCCGGATCAAGGCTTCTCCCTCGGCATGTCCATCGACTTCGATTCCAGCGCCATCTCCCGCCAGGACATGGAAGTCGGCATGGCCGACGGCATCTTCAAACAGGACATTTCGCGAGCCCGCACCTTCGGCTTCCTTCATGAAGTCGAGTACATGCGTTCGGTCGGCTTGGCTAAAGGCGGCTCGCTGGACAACGCCATCGTCATCAGCGCCGACGGCGTGATGAACGAAGAAGGCTTGCGCTTCGAAGACGAGTTCGTCCGCCATAAAGTTCTCGACGCCGTGGGCGATTTGTACCTCGCCGGGGCTCAGATCATGGGGCAGTTCCGGGGCGTTTGTTCGGGACACGCCATGAACAACAAGCTGCTTCGCAAGCTCTTTTCGGAAACGGAATCCTGGAGTTACGCCTCTCCCGACAGCATGACCGGCGAAGGGTATCTACACTCCCAGGTCACCGGCGAACGTAAAACCGAAGCGGCGGCTTAAAAGTTTAAGGACCGGAGCGGTCATTCAGGGGACGAAACCGGCTGGATTTTCCAGCCGGTTTTTTTTGTTTCTTCCATTGCCAGGCGCTCGCTATCCCGTGATATATTGTCCGCCGCATCCGAAACTGGGTGACGACCGGCAGATTTGTGATGAGAAGGAAAGATTTGGCCATGCAGGGTACCGCGCAGTTCCGCCGACAGGTTAGGCGACGCCTATTGCTACCCATTGCGTTCGGCGCCGCTTTGGCGATGACCGCCTGCTCATCGACCGAAGAAGAATACATCGAGCGCCCCGTCGCCGAACTGTACAACGAAGCCCAGGATTTCCTGAACAAGGAAGAATACGCCGAAGCGGCAAAGGCCTTCGACGAAGTTGAACGTCAGCACCCCTACTCGGTTTGGGCGTCGAAAGCACAGGTCATGGCGGCCTACGCCAACTATCAGGCCCTTCGCTACGACGACGCCATTGCCGCCCTGCAGCGGTTTTTGCGCCTCCATCCCGGCAACCGCGACGCCGCCTACGCCCAATATCTCCTGGCGCTTTGCTACTACGATCAGATTTCCGATGTGGTCCGCGACCAGAAAATGACGGCGATGGCGCGGGAAACCTTGACCGAACTGATTACCCGCTACCCCAACAGCAAATACGCCAAGGACGCCCGGCTGAAGCTCGACCTCACCGAAGATCACCTCGCCGGGAAAGAGATGGAAATCGGGCGCTATTACATGCGCTGGCATCAATACATCGCCGCGATCAACCGGTTTAAACGGGTCATCGACGAATACCAGACCACCACCCATGTGCCCGAAGCGCTGCACCGGTTGGTGGAAGCCTACACGGCCATGGGCATGACCGACGAAGCTCAAAAAACCGCCTCCGTTTTGGGCCATAACTACCCCGGCAACGAGTGGTATCAGGATTCCTACGAATTGATGGTCAAGGGGCGGACCCGCCAAGAAGAAGGAACTCTGGATTTCCTTTGGGGCAAGAACGAGGACTCGGGCAAGGTGCGGTCCTTGGGCGAGGCTGGCGAGAAAGAAAAATCTTGGTGGAAGGTTTGGGAATAAGAGTTCCGACAGACAACCATGCTGCGTAGCCTGTCCATCCGAAATGTCGTATTGATCGAAAAGCTGGACATTGAGTTCCAGGCCGGTCTTTGCGTCCTGACGGGCGAAACGGGGGCGGGAAAGTCGATCCTCTTGGACGCTTTGGGGCTGGCGCTCGGCATGCGGGCCGAATCCCGTCTGGTCAGACAAGGAACGGACCAGGCCAACGTCGTCGCCGACTTCGAACTCCCCGCCAGCCACCCGGCCTTCGCCATCCTCGCCGAACAGGGGCTGGCGGTCGACGGCGAACTTATCCTCCGCCGGTCGCTCAACGCCGATGGACGGTCCAAAGCCTACGTCAACGATCAACCGGTCAGCGTCGGTTTACTCAAACAGCTGGGCGAAACGCTGGTCGAAATCCATGGACAATTCGAAACCCAGGGCTTGCTGAACGCATCGGTGCACCGGACCCTGGTTGACAGCTATGGCGGGCTTGAGAGGCAGGCGGGGCAAACCGCACAGGCCTTTAAAACCTGGCGCGCCGCCGAAACCGCGCGCCAAGCCGCCGAAAGCGCTCTCGCCAAGGCGCAGGAAGAGGAGGAATACCTCCGCCACGTCGCCGACGAGTTGAACACGCTGGCCCCACAGCCGGGCGAAGAAGAAGAACTGGGGCAACAACGCTCTTTGATGATGCACGGCGAAAAGCTCTTGGAAGCGCTGAACGGCGCGGAAACCGAAATGACCCGCCACCACGGCGTCGAAGCGGCCATTCGCGGGGCCATTCGCCACCTGGAAAGAATCGCCGAAAAAGCCGACGGACGCGCCGAGCCGATCATCCAAGCCCTCGACCGGGCCGCCGTCGAGGTGTCCGAAGCGATGACCCAACTCAACCGCACGGTCAACGAAATAGACCTTGATCCCCGCCACCTGGAAGCCGTCGAAGAACGCCTGTTCGCCTTGAAGGCCGCGGCGCGGAAACACAACACGACGGTCGATGCTCTTCCCGCCTTGAAAGAACAGTTTCTCGCCCAAATTAACGCCCTTGAAGATGGCGGGGAAAACCTCGGAAAACTACGGGCGGAGGAAGCCGCAGCTAAAACGGAGTTCGCCAAATCGGCTGAAACCCTATCCCGGCTACGCAAAGCCGTGGGTGAAAAGCTCGATCAGGCCGTCATGACCGAACTAGCGCCGCTAAAGCTTGAAAAGGCGACCTTTAGAACCGTCATCGAACCGCTCGATCCGGGCGATTGGAACGAACACGGCTGCGACAGAGTAAGCTTCCAAATTTCCACCAATCCCGGCGCGCCGCTAGGGCCTATTTCCAAAATCGCCTCGGGCGGCGAATTGGCCCGGTTCATGTTGGCGCTGAAAGTGGTTCTCGCACAGGCCGATCCGGTTCCGACCTTGATTTTCGACGAAGTGGATGCCGGAACGGGCGGCGCGGTGGCCGCCGCGGTCGGTGAACGATTGGCCCGGCTTGGCTCTGCCGTCCAGGTCTTCGTCGTGACCCACGCGCCTCAGGTGGCCGCCAAGGGCAATCATCATTGGCGAATCTCTAAAGGCTCCGTCGCCGGTGGAGACGAAGTCGTCACCTCGGTCGTTCCCCTGGCTGGCGGCGAACGGCTCGACGAAGTAGCACGAATGCTGGCGGGAGCGCACCTCACCGACGAGGCGCGCGCCGCCGCCGATAGCCTGCTGAAGGGCGCGCAACCGTGAACCAGGCGCTGCGGGACATCCCGGTCGATCAGCTGACCCCATTGGACGCGGCGGCCGAGTTGAAGGCTTTGGCCGAAGAAATCGCCGCCCACGACAAGGCCTACTATCAAAAAGACGCACCAACCGTCAGCGACGCCGAATACGACTTCCTCAGGCAGCGCAACCAAGCCATCGAACTGGCCTTCCCCGAATTTGTCCGGGCCGATAGCCCAAGCCGGAAAGTCGGAGCCGCCCCGGCGTCGGGTTTCGCCAAGGTCGCTCATGCCCGCCCCATGCTCTCCCTCGGCAACGCTTTCAGCCGCCAAGACGTGGAGGAATTCATCTCGGGCATTCGGCGTTTTCTGTCCCTCACGGTCGACGAGCCGGTCGCCATCGTCGCCGAGCCGAAAATCGACGGACTTTCCGCTTCATTGAGGTACGAAAAAGGACGCTTCGTTCTCGGTGCGACACGCGGCGACGGCGCAGTCGGCGAGAACATCACCGCCAATCTAAAAACGCTGAAGGGCGTTCCGGTTGAAATAAGCGACCCGGACATTCCGGCTATCCTTGAGGTCCGCGGTGAAGTCTATATGGCGAAAGACGATTTCGCCGCCCTCAACAAACGTCAAAGCGAAAACAACGGAAAGGTTTTCGCCAATCCCCGGAACGCCGCCGCCGGATCGCTTCGCCAGTTGGACCCGCAGGTCACCGCGTCACGGCCCCTCAGCCTTTTCGCCTACGCCTGGGGTGAGGTAAGCGAAAACATTGCGCCGACCCAATGGGAAGTGCTGGAGAAATTCAAAGCCTGGGGCTTCCCGGTCAACCCACTGACCCGCCGCTGCGAAACCGTCGATCAAATGCTCGACTATTACACCGAGGTCGAGACCCAGCGGGCCGACCTCCCCTACGATATCGACGGGATCGTCTACAAGGTCGACCGGCTTGATTGGCAAAACCGGCTCGGCATGGTCAGCCGTGCGCCGCGTTGGGCCATCGCCCACAAATTCCCGGCAGAGAAAGCGACGACGCGGCTGAACAAAATCGATATTCAGGTGGGACGGACCGGCGCGCTGACCCCGGTAGCGCATCTGGAACCGGTGACCGTCGGCGGCGTGGTCGTTTCCCGCGCAACCCTCCACAACCAGGACGAAATCGAGCGAAAGGACATCCGCGAAGGCGACACGGTTGTCATTCAACGCGCGGGCGACGTCATTCCTCAGGTTGTTCAGGTTATTCTCGACAAACGCCCTGCGGATTCCAAACCGTTTGCCTATCCCACCACCTGCCCGAAATGCGGCAGCGAGGCGAAGCGGGAAGAAGGCGAGGCAGTCACCCGCTGCACCGGCGGCCTCGTTTGCCCGGCCCAGGTCGTCGAACGGTTAAAACATTTCGTTTCGCGCAACGCCTTCGACCTTGAAGGGCTGGGTGGGAAGCATATCGAGACCTTCCATGAAGAAGGCTTGATCAACAGCCCCGCCGACATTTTCCGGTTGGCCGAAAAACGCGACCAACTGGCCGCCCGAGAGGGCTGGGGCGATAAATCGGCCGACAATCTGGTTGCCGCGCTGGAAGACAAAAAAACCATCGACCTGCCCCGTTTTATCTTCGCCTTGGGCATCCGCCAAGTCGGTCAGGCGACGGCCAAACTTCTGGCCAAGCAGTATCTGACTCTCGATCACTGGCTGGAGGAAATGGAAAAAGCCCAGGTACTGGGGTCGGAGTCTTATGAGGAACTAATCAACATCGACGGCATCGGCAAAGCCATGGCGTCGGATATTCTGGCGTTCCTCAAAGAACCGCACAACCAGGAAGCCCTGGCCGATTTACGGCAATTTGTCACACCGAAGGCGTTCGAGGCCGCCGATACGACGGGTTCGCCGGTTGCCGGGAAAACCGTTGTGTTCACCGGAACTCTTGAAAAGGTTTCGCGCAACGAAGCCAAGGCCCGCGCCGAAAGTCTCGGCGCTAAGGTTTCCGGTTCCGTTTCCAAGAAAACCGATATGGTGATTGCCGGTCCGGGAGCGGGCTCGAAAGCCAAAAAGGCCGAAGAACTCGGCGTGGCCATTCTCACCGAAGAAGAATGGTTCGACCTGATCGGAGAATAAAAAAAGGAGAGCCAATGCCCTCCTTTTCCGAAATCTTATTTGACCGTCGAGCTTAGTTGAACTTGCTCGGCAATTCCTTGATGGAGTCGTTGATCAGGCCTTCGGCCTTTTTCGCGGTGACGCCTTCTTTCAGGATTTGCTTGGTCGCGGCTAAGGCAACGTCTGCCGCCATGGAACGGATTTCCGCAATTGCGCGGGCTTCCGCCTGGGCGATACGCTCTTCGGCCAATTGCTTGCGGCGTTCGAGGTCGTGCTCAAGCTGCTTTTTCGCCTGTTCGCGGAGACGCTTGGCTTCTTCCTTCGCCTTGACGACGAAAGCTTCGGCTTCTTTGGCGGCTTCCTGCTGCTTGCGCTTATTGGCGGCCAGGATTTCCTGGGCCTCTTCACGCAACCGGGCGGCTTCGTCCAATCTCGCCTTGATGGCGTCGGAACGCTCGTCGAGCGCCGTGCCGGCCATCAGGTAAATCTTCTTACCGACCAGAACGATCAGAGTAACGAACGCCAGCGCCACCCAAAACGTGGGATCTTCGAAAAGCGACCCGTGGGCTGCGGCTTCACCGGCTTTTTCTGCTGCAAATGCCTGCATTAGCTACGCTCCTGCATGGCCGCATCGACCGCTTTGCCGAGCTTGGCGTCGGTGGGCTTGAGGCCCGCCAGTTTGCCAGCGGCTTCCTTGGCGATCTCGGCGGCGAGGTCGCGAACATTGCCGAGAGCGGCTTCGCGCGCCTTGGCAATCTTCTTTTCCGCGTCAGCCACGTTTTCAGCCAGCTTGTCGCCCAATTCCGAAAGCTGCTGAGCCGATTCGACCGATGCCTCGTCCGTCACCTGACGAATGATCGTCTGAGCTTCGGCTCTGGCCCCGGACAAACCCTCTTCATAGCTCTCAGCCGCATCTTCGGCTTCCTGCTTGAGCTGGGCAGCCATTTCCAGGTTGCCGTCAATGCGGTCCTGACGTTCTTCGAGCACTTGACCGATCCGCGGCAGAGCCGTCTTCGCCATGATCAAATACATGACGACGAAGGTAATCGCGAGCCAGATCCACTGTGTCGGGAACGTGCTGAAATCTAATTGTGGCATAAGACCCTCCTCATCGTATCGACGGGACCGCGCCCCACCCCCAACTCCCTAAAGGGACTCCGGGCGTAATGGGACGCGATGGTTAACCCGAACGACCGATTAGGTGAACAGGATCAGGAAGGAGATCAGCAGAGCGTACAGCGCAACCGCCTCAACCAGGGCGAAGCCCAGCATGGCCAGGCCGAAAACCTGGGAGCGGGCGGCCGGGTTGCGAGCGACCGAGCTGACCAGCGACGAGAAGATGCTACCGATACCGGCACCAACGCCAGACAGGCCGATAACGGCAAGACCGGCACCAATCATCTTAGCGGCATCAAGTTCCATGGTCCTTATTCCTTCTTAGGGTAAACAGTGAAACGAAAAAACTGGTTTAAGATCCTTCGCGGCGCGCCGTCCTTAGTGCAGGTGCAGCGAGTCGTTCAGGTAAATGCAGCTCAGAACCGCAAACACATAGGCCTGCAGGAAAGCCACAATAAATTCGAAGCCCGTCAGCGCGACGTCAATGGCGAACGGAGCCCATCCGCCGAGGAAGCCCAACGGCACGATAAAGGCGGCAAACACCTTCATCATGGTGTGCCCGGCGGTCATGTTGGCGAACAGTCGGATCGACAGGCTGACCGGACGGGACAAATAGGAAAGAATTTCGATCGGCACCAGCAGGATCAACATGACAGCCGGCACGCCCGACGGCACGAACAACGTCAGGAACTTAGCGCCATGCTTGATAAAGCCGACCAGGGTTACGCCGATAAACACGGTCAAGGCCATGCCCAGGGTAACCGCTACGTGGCTGGTGAAGGTAAAGCTGTAGGGCAGCAGGCCCAACAGGTTACCGAAAAGAATGAACATAAAGAGCGTGAAGATGAACGGGAAGAACTGGCGACCGGCGGAACCGACGTTGTCCCGCACCATGCCCGCAACGAACTCGTAACAGAGCTCGGCCATCGACTGCCACCGCCCCGGCACCAGCGCACGTCCCTTCATGGACAGCGTCAGGAACAGGGTCACTGCAACGACCGTAACGGTCATCATCAGCGCAGAGTTGGTGTAGGAGGCGTCGAGTTCTCCCAATTTGATGGGAACGATAGGGTTGATCTCGAACTGATGTAACGGATTAGCCACGGCTTGCCTCGTTCAAAAGCCCTCACGGGCCGGTTCTAAACGCTCTCGTCTCTTAATTCCCCTGTATGTCTTTCTTATCCGGCTTGCCGGTGGCTTCGGGCTTGTCGCCATCGCCGGAAACAATTTTCCCGCCGGGGCCAATCCCTACACCCAACCCAATTCCTTGTGCCGCACGATAAACGTTCATGATCCCCGCGGCGGAACCGAGAAAGAAAAACATAACCATCATCCAAGGCGCGGTTTCGAGCCAAACATCGAGCCAATACCCGATCAACAAACCCACGGCCAACGCCGCCACCAGCTCCGTACCAATACGAAACGCCAAACCGAAGCCCTGAGTGGGGGTGTTAGCGAACTCCCCGTTCTCCGGTCCGGTTGGCGATTGCCCTTCCCGGGCGCGCCTGAGGCGGGCGTCAAAGTCGTCTAATTCATTGGGAGATTTGTCATCGCTCATTGCGAATTAGGCTCCGTATTTCTTGCGTTACGGAACCCCCCCTTTGGATCGGACTCGCGCCTAAAATGTGCGTCGCAACATAAAGCCCGACCCTATGGCTGTCAAGACCCAAAAAGGTGAGGTTAAGTTATTGATTTTATTTAATTTTCAAGTGGTATTTCCACTTAAAATCGCTGTTTAATCCCGACTCCGGGGGTTCCATCACGCCGTCGCCCGTATCTCCTCGGCCTTGCGAAGATCAACGGACACCAACTGTGAAACCCCGCGCTCCGACATGGTAACACCAAACAGGCGGTCCATGCGGGCCATGGTCATACGGTGGTGCGTGATGATGAGGAAACGCGTCGCTCCGCTATGGGCGATTTCTTCCAGCATGGTGCAGAAGCGGTCGACGTTGGCGTCGTCGAGCGGCGCATCGACCTCGTCAAGCACGCAGATCGGCGCCGGATTGGTCATAAACACGCCGAACAGCAAGGCCAAAGCCGTCAAGGCCTGCTCTCCGCCGGACAACAGCGACAGGGTTTGCAGTCGTTTGCCCGGCGGACTGGCCATGATTTCCAGTCCCGCCTCCAGAGGGTCGTCGGACTCGGTCAGTTCCAGATGGGCCCGCCCCCCGCCGAACAATCGGGTAAACAGGTCCTGAAAATGCCGGTCCACTTCCTTGAACGAGGTCAACAAGCGCTCCCGGCCTTCCCGGTTGAGCTCACCGATCCCCCGGCGCAGCTTGTCAATGGCCTTCAGAAGATCGGCCTTCTGGCTTTCCATCGTATCCATCTGCTCGCCCAACTCCTGGGCCTCGGCTTCTGCCCTCAAATTCACCGGCCCCATGTTGTCGCGTTCGCGCTGCAACCGCTCCAAGCGATTCTCTACCGCATCCAACGGCGGCAGATCCTCGTCCTCACCCAGCTCGGCAACCTCCCGTACGTCGTCGGGGCGGCAATCGAGAGTTTCGGCGATTCGCTCGGCGATCGAGCGGCATTCGGCGTTACCCTGCTCAACAGCCGCTTCGGTCCGCACCCGCTCCTCCCGGGCCTGGGCCAAAAGGGTTTGCGATTCGCGCAAGGCCCGCTCAACCTCGGCCAGCTTGAGCTCATCCGCCGCCAACCGGTTGGCGGCGGCGGTGCGTTTTTCTTCGGCCTGGGCGATGGAATCGAGAATGGCCGAGCGTTGTTTCGCTATTTCTTCGGGCCGGGCCTTGAGGCGCTCCAACTCCTCCGTCGTCGCGGCGCGGCGCTCCTCGCGTTCAGCGACATGGGCCGAGGCCGCCTCTTTCCGGTCTTGCCAGGACTTCAGCTCTTCAGCCACATCATCCATCCGGCGCGCCCTGTCTTCGGCGTCGCGCAAAATACGGTCGTAGGTGCTTTGCAGCTCCAACTGCCGCGCCCGCATTTCCGCCACTTCGGCTCTCAACGACGCGACTTTTTCGCGCCCGGTGCCCGGTTCCGGCAAATCGCCGTACAGTCTTTTTTGGTCTTTCAGTTGCGCCTCGGCCTCCGCAAGATCGGCCGCCACCTGTTCTTCCGACTGAACCAACCCGGCCAAACGGGTCGACAGTTCGGCGGCTTTCTGGCGCAACTCGGCGAACGTACTACGGGCTTTTTGGAGTTCGCGGTCTTTCTCCCGCGCGGCTTCGCGTGCGGCGCGTTCGGCGTCTATGGCCGCGCTTTCCTTTTCCCGCATTTGGGTCAAACCGTCGGCGGCCTGCGTGACATCGGCCCGCGCTCCTTCAACCTCTTCCTTGATTTCTTTGAGACGATTGCGCTGCTTGAGCCGCGCCGCCGCCGCGGTCGGCACGCCGGGTTCGGTGAGCAATCCGTCCCATCGCCAAAAGCCGCCATCCCGGCTGACCAGCCTCTGACCTTGCTTCAATTGGCCGAAAACCGCCTCGCCCGCCGCCCAGTCTTCAACGACGCCGATTTGGCTTAAGCGGGCCGTCAATACCGAAGCGCCTTTGACCACCTCATCCAATGCCTGAACGCCGGTCGGCAACTTTTCTCCGGCGACAACCGTCGCGGGGTCGGTCCAACGGACCGGCGCGCTTTTATCCAGCGCCGCGTTTAAATCTTCGCCCAAGGCCACGGCCAGCGCCGTTTCAAAACCGGGCTCCACGGCCAGGGAATCGATCAACGGCGGCCATTCTCCAGCCTCGCCGGTCGCCAGCAGATCGGACAAGGCGCGCTCTTCGGCTTCCAGTTTATTCAATGCGGATTCCGCCGCTTGTTTATCGGCCTGGGCCTGCGACAACTCGTCACGTAAATTGTTCCTGGCACCCTCCGCCGCCTCTGCGGCCACCCGGGCTTGTTCAAGGGCGGTTTCGGCATTGGCGACCGCCTCTTCGGCGGCGCTGACCTCCGCGTCTTTTACCTGCCCATCTTGCAAGGCGGCCTTTTGGTTGTTGATTTCTTCGCGCCGGGCAGCCAACCGCTCAATCCGTCCGTCCAACTCACGAATACGGGCCTCAAGATCGCTGCGGCGCGCCTCACCAGCCGCCACCGCATCGGTCAGTTCGGCCAGACGGGTTTCCATTTCCTCGGCTTCCCGGTTGACCGCATCCAGCTTCTCGGCCGCCTCGGCCCGCGCCGCCGTCTCGCTTTCCTGGGCCTCCATCAAGCGGGTTCGTTCTTCGCCGAGCTTTTCGGTAAACGCCACCGCATCGGAAGCCAACTGCCGCTCCCGCTCGATATCGCCCGCCAATTGAGCCAACCGCCGCTCGCATTCTTCTTTTGCCGCAACGATGCGCGCCTCTTCGGCATCCAGGGTTTCACGCGCCAGCATAACCCTTTGCAGCTCCGCCGAAGCCTCCGCTTCGGCTTTGCGCAGATCGGGCAGGGTCGCCGCCGCTTCGGCCTGCTTGGTCGCCGCCACGCTATTGACCTGCGCCAACTCAGCGACCTTGGTTTCGGCCAATTTAAGCGCCGAGCGGGCTTTGTCGAGATTGTCGAGCGCCCGGTTCCAGCGCAGCAGATAGAGCGTCGCCTCCGCCTTGCGGATATGGTCGCTTAAATTCCGGTAGCGGGTGGCTTGGCGGGACTGCTTGCGCAACGACGTCATTTGGGCGTCCATGGTCACCAGAACGTCTTCCAGGCGGGACAGGTTGCTTTCCGCCCCGCGCAGACGCAACTCGGCCTCGTGACGCCGGGAATGCAGACCGGTGATCCCGGCGGCTTCCTCCAACAGGCCACGCCGCTGGGTCGGCTTGGCAGCGATGATCGCGCCGATTTTGCCCTGGCTGACCAAGGCCGTCGACCGCGCCCCCGAGGCCGCATCGGCAAACAGCAACTGAACGTCCCGCGCTCTGACGTCGCGGCCGTTGACCCTATAGTTGGACCCCTTCTCCCGTTCGATGCGCCGGGAAATTTCCAAATCTTCGTGATCGTTGAACATCGCCGGGGCGCGGCGGTCCGTATTGTCGAGCTGGATAATGACTTCGGCCACGTTGCGGGCCGGGCGGGAACGGGTGCCGCCGAAGATGACGTCGTCCATTTCGCCGCCGCGCATTTGCTTGGCCGACGTTTCGCCCATCACCCACTTGAGGGCTTCCACCAGATTCGATTTGCCGCAACCGTTGGGCCCGACCACACCGGTCAGGCCGCGCTCGATCATCAGCTCGGTCGGATCGACAAACGATTTAAACCCGGTTAACCGGAGTTTGGTGAAGTGCACCAAGGCCCCAGATCCCCCTGTTATCGGGGCCGCCCGGAAAAGCTTCCAAGCGGCTCCCTACGGCTTCCCCTATTTGGCCGCCGCTTCAATCGCCTTCTCAAACTCGGCGAACGGCACGGCGCCCACAACTTTTTGATCGCCGACGATGAAGCTCGGCGTCGAATTGATCTTCCATTGTTTCTCGGCGAAAACCCGACGCTTGAGGATCTCGTCCACAAGGGCTTGGTTTTCCAAACAAGCATCGGCGGCCCCTTTGCTCAAACCGGCAAGCCGCGCCAGCTTCATGAGGGCCTCCAACGGATTGTCGTCCGCCGCCCAAGACTGCTGCTGCGAAAACAGAACTTCCATGAATCCGAAGTAACGTTTTTCCGGCACGCAACGCGCTAGCTGCGATGCGGCAAGACCCAACCGGTCAAAGGGAAAATCCCGGTAGATCAGCTTGACCTTGCCGGTGTCGATGTACTTCTCTTTGATTTGCGGCAGGGTTTCCGTATGGAAACTGGCGCAATGGGAGCACGTCAAAGACGCGTATTCGATCATGGTGACGGGGGCATCGTCTTTGCCCAACGTGCGTTCGGTCAGGACGTGGTCGTCCGCTACGGCGGCAGCGCCGATAAAACCCAACAGACCCACGACCAGAGTCAGACCCACTATAATTCGTTTCAAAATTCCCTCCACCTACTAGATATTGGTGACTATAGAATCGCTTTTCGGACTCTACAAGAGCCGCGAATCGCCGGTTATCCACAGGTTGCGCCCTACCGGGCAGGTTTTTATCATTTGCCATCCGCCTTTCTCCGCCGCTTGACCGCCTGCCCCAGCCGGTCAAGCGCGGCTTTCAGATCGCCGTCATCGACATTTGACAGTTTGGCATCCAACACCTGTTCGTCATGAGTGTCGAGCGGCGGCAGCTCGGTTTCCTCGCGCTCTCTATATTTAGGCAAAGGCCCTTGGACCATGCGCAACCGGTCGACGGCCTTATACCCGTAGTAGGCGTTGATCCGCTCGATGATCTGGGTTTCCAGGTGTTGAATTTCCATGGCCAAAGCGCCGTTGTCGACGCGAAGGTGCAGCGTCCCGCCCTTGGCTTCCGGGCTGCGGTCTTTGACCACCCGCTCCGGGCAGGTGTGGCGGGCCAAGTGCTCCCCGACAATCGCCGCCCATTCGGTCAGCAACGCCCCCTCGCCGAACCCCCGCTTGGCAAAGGCCGATTTGGTGATTTTGCCGATGAGACCGGCGATGGATTTAGGGCCTGATTTGGGTCGGCGCATGAAACGATTGTCTCTTTCCTGTCCCGGTGGTAGAGCAGTTTTTCACGTATCACGACGGATTTGAACGGGAAACATGGCTTTCGTATGACCGGCGACAAAAAAAACCAAACGACGGCCGCCCTGCTCCTGCAATGGTACGACGCACACCGGCGGGATCTTCCCTGGCGGGCCCTGCCAGGAGAAACCAAGCCGCCCTATGAAATTTGGCTCAGCGAAATCATGCTGCAGCAGACGACGGTCGCCACGGTCAAAGACTACTACCGTTCGTTTTTGCAGCGTTGGCCGACGGTCGAAGATTTGGCGAAAGCTCCCTTAGACGACGTTCTGCACGCCTGGCAGGGGCTCGGCTACTATGCCCGGGCGCGCAACCTCCACAAATGCGCTCAGGCAGTCGCCTACGAACTTAAAGGACAATTCCCCAAAACGGAAAAAGGCCTCCGCGCCCTGCCCGGCATCGGCGACTATACGGCGGCGGCTCTGATGGCCTTGGCCTACGGCAAGAAAGCCACGCCCGTTGACGGCAACATCGAACGGGTGGTTTCCCGCCTTTTTCGTATCGCAACGCCTCTGCCCGAGGGCAAAAGCGATATCCGCGCGCGCGCCGTCGAGTTGACGCCCGACGAACGGCCGGGCGACTACGCCCAGGCCATGATGGACTTGGGGGCGACTCTTTGCAGCCCAAAGAAACCCGCTTGTTCTCTTTGTCCTTTGGGCGGCTTGTGCCAAGCGCGGGACCAGGGTGACGCGGAAATCTTTCCACGCCGCAAGGCCAAACCGCCCAAACCGACCCGTCAAGCCATCATCTATTGGATCGAACGCCCCGACGGTGCGGTTTTGTTACGGAAACGACCGGAAAAAGGATTGCTCGGGGGGATGATGGAATTCCCGTCTACCGACTGGACCGAAAAGCCGGTCGATATCGCCAAAGGAAAACGCGATGCACCCGCGCCAGCCATATGGAAAAGACTACCCGGCGAGGTGCGCCACACCTTCACGCATTTCCATCTCACTTTGACGGTTTTGAGCGGCAAAACCCGCGGCGTACCGGCAATTAACGGCCTATGGTGCACGCCTGACGATTTGAAAGACCACGCGTTACCGACGGTGATGAAAAAGGTTGCCCGCCACGCCCTCAAGAACCGCGCTAATTAAGTTGAAACGTTCCCAATAAAGCTTAGTCTGGTAGAGTAGACTTTTGATCAAACAGGATCAGGCGATGAACGACCTCCGTTGGAATTCGGTTTGGAGCATGGGCGTCCCGGATATCGACGACCAGCACAAACTGATGCTCGGCATTCTAAAAAGCCTCGGCGAATCGAAGGCGATTTATGAAGACCGGGATGCGGCGCTGGTCAGCTTGCGGAAATTTCAGGAAAACACGAAACAGCATTTCGTTTATGAAGAAGCGGTGCTGGCCAAAGCCAATTACCCTGAAACCGACGGTCACAAGGCCGATCACGCGGCCTATCTGGAAGCCGTTGAAGACGCCGTCAATTCTTTGGCCGATCTGGCAAAAGACGACCCGAAGGTGGGAGAAACGGTGATCCGTATACGGAACGACCTTCAGACCCTGTTCACTCAGCACCTCGTCACTTTCGATATGGACTACAAGTGGTTCCTCAGAGACGAGGGCTTGAGCGACCCGATGACGGGTGTCGTTTAGAAAAAAGAAAAAGCGGAGGAAAAGCCTCCCTCCGCTTGCTTTTATCATATTTCGATATCAGGAACCGTTAGACAGCCCCGACGTATCCGCGCTCTTCGGCGGCTTCCCGCACAAATTTAGCGATTTTCTCAAAAGCCCGGGCTTCGATCTGGCGAATACGCTCGCGCGACACGCCATAGTGCTCGCCCAGTTCTTCGAGTTTCATCGGATCGTCGGAGAGCTTGCGCATCTCGATGATGTGGCGGTCCCGTTCCGGCAGGGTTTCCATGGCTTCACGCAACACTTCGCTTTGCCAGGCGCTCTCGCCGCTTCTGACCAGGATGCTTTCAGGCGTTTCGCGTTCGTCGGCCAGCAGATCCATGTACTCGCCGCCGTCTTCGCTGGGCAGCGGAGCGTTCAAGGACATATCGCGGGCGCTCAAACGTTGGTCCATATTGACCACTTCCCGTTCGGGAAGGCTCAAATCGCCCGACAACTGCTTGACCTGCGGACCGGTCAGTTGAGCGTCGCCAAAGATACCCAACCGGCTTTTGATCTTGCGAAGCGAGAAGAACAGCTTCTTCTGCGCAGCTACCGTGCCCAACTTGACCAACGACCAGGACTGCAAGATGAACTCGGTCACCGACGCCTTGATCCACCACATGGCGTAGGTCGAAAGACGGAACCCTTTTTCGGGATCGAACTTCCGAACCGCTTTCATCAGGCCTAGATTGCCTTCCGAAATAAGGTCGGACATGGGGAGGCCGTAACCCCGGTAGCCGAAAGCGATCTTGGCGACCAAACGCAGGTGACTGGTGACCAGCTTGTGAGCTGCTTCCTTGTCTCCATGTTCCTGAAAACGCTGGGCGAGCATGTACTCTTCGTCGCGGTCAAGCACAGGAAACTGCTTGATTTGATCCAAGTAGCGGGACAAACCACCTTGAACGGGAACCATCGGTAAGGACGGCAAATTCATCGGGCTTCTTCCTTTCTCTCAAAATCGCTGGCACAAGGGCCGGCAGCGCGTCGCATTGCGGGTCTTAAACGAGCATTGCGGCAGACTTGTGGCAATTGCCAACAGCCGCATCCTTTTTTCTCAAGGAACTCGTTTGAACGAATGTCGGGAAAGAAAGACGCTATCTCGGATTTGCGTCAAAAATTGTTCGAACATTCGCCACATCCTCCTTTTGAAGCAACATGACCTTCCGGGATTTCTCCCGTCGCCTGCCGTTATGGCCAGACAATCAATTGAAACGGCCCCGTTTTTCGGCAACCGTTTTTACGTTGGTTATATTCTAATAAAGACTAATACCCGAGTCAACGGCTCCGGGATTAACATTTGGCGATATTTGCATTAGCATCGCCCGGCCTCGCTTTTCGGCCTCATATCAAGGACTTCCATGGGACTTTCCCTCCGCCTTTCGCTTTTTTATGCGGCGATTTTTGTTTTTTTGGGCATTTACGCGCCGTTCTGGCCGGTTTGGCTGCAATCCAGAGGGTTGGAGGCCGAAGAAATCGCCCTTCTGCTGGCGCTTTTCCTGTTGGGAAAAACCGTCTTTGCCCCGCTGTTCACCATGCTTGCCGACCGTCTGGGCGAGCGTAGAAAGCTGCTCATTGCCGCGTCCGCCGCCTCACTGGCCGCATTTTCATTGTTCGCCTGGGTAGACGGTTTCTGGGGATTGGCCCTTACCATTTTGCTGTTTTCCGCCTGCTGGACCGGCATGATGCCGTTGGGCGACAGCCTTTCCATGCAGGCGGCACAAGAAAACGGCATCGACTACGGACGGGTTCGTCTTTGGGGCTCTCTTTCCTTCATTGCCGCCGCCTGGGGCGGCGGTCTTGTCATCGGCTGGACCGGTGAAAACTTCGTCTTTCAAGTTATCCTTTGCGCCATCGTTTTTGTTTTCGCCATCACGTGGCTGCTTCCTTCGACAAAACCGCCCGCCGCCGTCGGCGACGGTTTTACGCCGAAGAAGGTCTTGGCACTTCCCGGCATGGCGTTCTTTTTTATCTCGGCCGCCCTGATTCAAGCGAGCCATGCGGTTTATTACTCGTTTTCCACCATCCATTGGCGCGGCGCAGGGCATGGCGACGGCCTGATCGGCGCGCTCTGGGCCGAGGGCGTCTTGGCCGAAGTTATTCTTTTCGCCTTCGCCAACCGGTTTCTCGGGCGGATCAATCCGCTGCACTTGTTAATTTTGGCGGGGATCGCCGGTCTGGTGCGATGGACCGTACTAGCGACAACGACCGAGCTCTATGTGCTCGTCGCTGTTCAAGCCCTGCACGCCTTTACCTTTGGCGCAACCCATTTGGCGGCCATGGAGTTTATCACGCGGAACGTTAGGCCGAGCCTTTCGGGAACCGCCCAAGGTCTGTATTCGGCGAGCGCCTTCGGCCTGGGGACAGGACTGGCGACCCTGGCCGCAGGACCTTTATACGACGCCTGGCAAAGCAGCGCATTTTTGGCGGCGACCGCCCTTTCCGGGTTGGGCGCACTCGCGGCTTTCGTAGCATTTAGAAGAAAAAGTCAAAAGAACAACAAAAGCTCTTGCCTGTAGTTAGAATAATTCTATATAACTTTGAGACCGATGGTGCTTTGACATTTCCTCGCACCCCCCATGACGCTCTTCGCCCCCCGAAGACGCCAATTTGCGAAAAGGACCACCCCCCTTTCGCAGCGTTCGAGGAAAGTCGCACCATCGGTTTTTCATTTTCATGAGCATTTCCTGATTAAAGCCATTGACCGTATAAGTCATTCAGACGACTTTATGGTTATGCCAAACGCCGCCAACCAGTTTCTGACCAAGCCCTTACGGATCGCCATACCAATTGTCATGGTGGCGATGGCGGTCGGGATATTCGCCTATTTCAAGACGACAAAACCAATGGTTCCGGCAAAAACGCCCGAAGAAAAGGTATGGATCGTTGCAGCTGAAACCGCAAAATCCGGCGACAACCAGCCGAAATTTCGCCTATACGGCGAAGTGGTTGCCGGGCGGGAAGCCGAGCTGCGGCCCCTGGTCAACGGACGGATCGAAACCGTCGGGATCAATTTCAAAGATGGCGCGGCGGTCAGGAACGGCGAACTGCTGATCGCCATCGATCCCTTCGACTATCAGGCGGCCGCCCAGGAGCGGGAAGCCGAGCTCACGGAAGCGAAAGCGACGCTCACCGAGTTGACTGCGGAGCTTGAAGGCGAAAAAGCCCTTCTGCCGGTCAACGAAGACCAAACCCGCCTCGCTGCCGACAACGAAAAACGCCGGAAAAAACTCCTAAAAACAGGCGCCGGAACCCAAACCGCTTACGACGATGCCGTCGCGGCGCTTAACGAACGCCAGCAACAGCTCATCGCCCGCCGTCAAACCATCGCCCGGTTGGATGCAAGAGCGGTCCAGACGAAAGCCCGGATCGAACGCCTGGAAGTCGCTGTGGCGAAAGCCGAACGGGATTTGGAACAAACCCAGCTCACAGCGCCGTTCGAAGGTTTTTTGACGGAAACTCAAGGAGCGACGGGCAAAAAAGTCAGCACCAGCGATAGGATCGCACGATTAACCGATTCCTCCCGGCTTGAAGCCCGGTTTTTTATGAGCGCTGGTCAGTTCGCGCAATTGCTGGAAGGCGGCGACTTTACCGGACGCAAGGTCGACGTCACTTGGGTGGCCGGAGAAAAAACGTTCCGTTTTCCCGCCGTTCTCGACCGTTCCGAAGGACGTATCGACCCAGCGAGCGGCGGCATTCTGCTGTTCGCCGCCTTACAGCCGCAAGCGCTCGATACGGTTTTACGGCCGGGGGCTTTCGTTGAGGTACTTGTTCCCGACCGGATTCACAAGGATGTCTTTCGCCTTCCCGCCAGCGCCCTTCACGGGCAATCGACCGTTTACATCATTGAAGAGGACCGCTTGGCCGCCCGGCGGGTCTCGGTCGAAGCCCGCGACGGAAACGAGGTTTTGTTGAGCGGCGACATCCCCAACGGCGCTCAGGTCGTCACCACACGGTTCCCGGAAATGGGCCCCGGGGTAAAAGTCAAGATCGGCCACACCCAACAGACCGCGGGAATTATCAAATGACGCCCGGCCGCGACGGGGGACTCATCAGTCTGTTCACCCGCCATCCAACGGCAGCCAACCTTCTTATGGCGCTGATGGTCATTGGCGGATTAATCGCCTTCCAGCGCATCAATACCCAGTTTTTCCCCGATTTCGGCCTGGATATCATCAGCATCAGTGTGGAATGGCCGGGCGCCAGCGCCGAAGACCTGGACGAAACCGTCGTTCAGGCTATTGAACCGGAGGTCCGGTTCCTCGATGGCGTAAAACGCGTCTTCTCCGATTCGTTCGAAGGTTCCGCCTTCATTATCATCGAGTACGATCCGGGCACCGACATGCAATCGGCGCTGAATACGGTTGAAACCGTCGTCGGACAGGTCACCACCCTGCCTGAAGATTCCGAAACGCCGGTGATCAAGCGGACGACCCGTTACGATCCGATCAGCCGTATCGTTCTGTCCGGCCCGTTCCCGGAACCGGCGTTGAAAGCCTACGCGAAAACAATTCGTGACGATCTTTTGGAGCGCGGCGTCGATAAAGTCGACCTCGTCGGCGCACGCGACGAGGAAATTTGGGCCGAAATAGCGCCTGAAACGCTCCGCCGCCTCGATCTCACCATCAGCGACATTTCACAACGTATCGCCGACACCTCGAAAGACCTGCCCTCCGGCGGCACTCAAGGCGCGGCAAGCAATCAAATCCGCAGTTTGGGGCTGGTCAAAACGGCGGAAGGCATTGCCGGAATTGAAGTAAAGGCTTTTGATGACGGACGCAAAATACTGCTCGGAGACATTGCAGACGTCAGCGAAACCTACAAAGACGGTCAGGTCGAGCTTTTGCGCGGCGGCCAACGCGCCATTGAGCTTTTCGTCCAGCGCTCACTGACAGCCGACGCTCTTGAAGTCGCCGACGTCGTGACCGACTACTTGGCGGAAATTGAAGGCACCCTGCCCCCCGACCTCAAAGTCGAACAATACGACATCACGGCCGATCTCATTAGGTCGCGGCTCTCTCTTTTGCTGGAAAACGGCGGAACCGGGTTGGTCTTGGTTTTAGCCGTCCTGTTTTTATTCCTTAATTTCCGCGTCGGTTTCTGGGTCGCCCTCGGCATTCCCGTTTCATTGCTCGCCACAATGGTTTTGATGCTGGCGACCGGTCAAACAATCAACATGATCAGTATGTTCGCCTTGATCATGGTGATCGGGATCGTGGTCGACGACGCCATCGTCGTCGGCGAACACGCGGAAACCCGCTGGCGGAACGGCCTACCGCCCGTCGATGCGGCGGAAGTGGGCGCCAGGCGCATGGCCGTTCCCGTGTTGGCCTCCTCCATGACCACCATCGCGGCCTTCGCTCCGCTCCTCATGGTCACCGACATTATCGGCAAGTTGATTACGGCAATCCCCTACGTCGCCATCGTCGTCATTCTCGCCAGTCTCGTGGAATGCTTTTTTGTGTTGCCCGGACATATGCGGCATGCCCTCAATACCGACGCTAAAAAAATCAGCGCCTTTCGGCTTAGATTCAACGCGGCCTTCGACCGGTTCCGCAACGGGTTGTTCCACGACGCTCTCGTCGCTGCCGTCCGTTGGCGATACGCAACGCTGGCCATCGCCATTTCATCTTTCATCATCTGCCTGGGTTTAGTCGTCGGCGGCCGTGTCGGCTTTCACTTTTTCGTCTCGCCGGAAGCCGATAAAGCCTACGCCAATCTTTCCATGGTCTCCGGCACGTCGCGCGCCGATACCATGGCGGCGCTTAAGGAGATCGAACGCGCCATGCTGGCCGCCGAGTCCGAACTGACGAACGGCCAAGGCGGCGTAATCAAGTTTCACGAAACTAAAATCGGTGGTAAAGCCGTCCGCGACCTCACCCTCGATGTCACCGGCGACAACACGGGCTCCATCATCGTCGAACTGGTCCCATCCGACGAACGAGAGGTCCGCACCGAACCGTTTCTTAAAGCCTGGCGGGAGGGAATCGCTCTTCCGGCTGGATTGGATAGCCTCACCGTCCTGGCCGCTCAAACCGGCCCCCCCGGCAAGGACCTGGACATCCGGATTTCAGGCGACGACATTTTTGCTCTAAAGCAAGCCGCAGGTGAGGTTATCCGCCTCGTCCAGTCCTATCCGGGCACCTCTTCGGTGGTCGACGACCTGCCATACGGTAAGGAAGAAACCATTCTGGAGGTAACGCCACGTGGAAAGGCTTTGGGGTTCACCACCGAAACGGTCGGCCGTCAGGTTCGCAACGCCTACGAAGGCGCCATCGCCAAGCGGTTCCCCAGAGACGACGAGGAAGTCGTCGTCCGGGTTCAGTTCCCGAGAGACAGGGCCGAAAGCGGATCACTGGCGGACTTTCACCTCCGGGCGGCCAACGGCGCGGAAGTCGCATTAAGCGAGGTCGTCAGCCTGCGCGCCAAACAAGGCCTCGCGCGGGTGCGGCGGGAAGACGGTAGCCGCCGGGTCGGGGTGACCGCCGAGCTCGACAAAACGCAAATCTCCACCGACGAAATTATCGAGTCTCTGGAACGCGACGGCATCGCCGACATAGCCGCACGGCATGGGGCTAAGATCGAATACGCCGGCAAGGCCGAAGAACAGGCGCGCACCTTTGCCGACATGCGCTTAGGTGCGTTGATCGGTCTTTGCGCGATCTACATCATTCTGGCCTGGGTGTTCGGCAGCTACAGCCAGCCGCTGGTCGTCATGTCGATTATCCCCATGGGATTTGTCGGCATGACTCTCGGACACCTGCTTCTCGGCTACGACATCACGATTTTGAGTTTCGTTGCGCTGATCGGCCTGTCGGGGATTGTGGTCAACGACTCGATTATTTTGGTCAGCACGATCAAGGAACATCTGGACCAACACGAAGATAAGTTCGAGGCCATCGTCAACGGAGCCAAAGAACGCCTGCGCGCGGTTATCCTGACTTCGGCGACAACTATCGGCGGATTGACGCCGTTGTTGTTCGAGACCAGCCTGCAGGCTCAGTTCCTCATCCCCATGGCCCTGACCATCACCTTCGGACTGATGGCCGCGACTCTTTTGGTGCTCTTGGTTATTCCCGCCCTGCTGGCGATCATTGAAGATTTCGCTATTCTCAAGCGTTCCTGGTTCGCCAAAGAAAAGAACGCTCCAGCCGAATAAAAATATCCCGGCTCAATGAGCCGGGATATTTACTCTTACCGTCCCCCAGTTTCCGGAGCCGGTTTTAGGGGGGGACACATGAAGTGAGTTTCAGGGGACTTCATTTGGCAAACCGGCCCCGGAAGAGGGGTAACTGCTACCCTGAAATCTACGCCTTCCCGGTCCATCCGTCCAAACAACTGTTCGTGATTAGGGACCGGCTCCTTAATCTTCCTCATCGGCCAGGATATCCAGAACGATCTCTTTATTGGTTTGGTCGAGACCGCCCCAGGCCTTCCAAAAATCCGGGCAGACTTCCGCCGCCTGGGCTGCGTAGTCCGATTTCATTAAAATCGCCGCCAAAACGGCCCGCTCCGATTTGTTGCCGAGAAAATTTTCAACAACCGCCTTAATCGCATCATTGGAAGAGAGTTTTTCGTAAAGATCGAACCAACGCGCGACGCCACCCAGCGGGCCGACGGCCTCCAACAAGATTTTCTCGACCGCCGGATTATGTTCCAAGGCATCGAGCAGCAACTCAAACCCTAGCGGTAGGTCGGTCGGATCGGTTGTCATGATTTCCCCCTAAAAAATAAACTGGCGTGAAGCTAAATAGGCTGAAGCCAAAATGCAAACCGCGTGGCGCTCCGTGGGGGGGGTAGGAGGAGAAAAGCGCCACGCGGTTACATGGTTCCGCGAATGGTCCGCGAAACTTGGATAAGGGTCTTTTAGGTCGTGATCAGGATGGCTGCGGAACTCAGGGCAGCGGTGAAAACAACGCCGACACCGGAGAGAACAACCGTAGCAATCGCCAGTTCCTTAAGGGTCTTCATGTTCATAACTCCAAATACCATACTTATTTGCTGGGATATTGATACCCACTCTGCATCCTTATTTGTTTGACCGAGGTCAAATAGTCAATATTAGTTACAAAAATAACTAATTTTTTTGGTCGGGATTTATTTGCATGTCGACCAAGCCCCTTTCTTTCACAGGGGCTTAACGGAAGTGTGAACGCTCGTGAAACGCCTCCGAAAAACGATAAAATCATATTGTTTTCAAGGTATTACACAAAACAGCAAATTCACCCCGCTCCCTTGGCACAGCTTTTTGCGGTTTCCAAAATCCCTTATTCGCGCTCATGTTTCGGTCATTGAAAACGCGCCCATCTCAACGGGGCACACCTCAACGTCAATGGAGTGAACGCATATGAAAACCAAGACCCTAACCAAAGCCGCCATCGTTTCTTCCGCCGTTATGGCCGTCGCTTTAACCGCCGCCATGACGCCGAAAAGCGCCCAGGCAGCGGAAAAAGAAAAATGCTACGGCGTCGCCGCGGCAGGCAAAAACGACTGCCAGACCGCAACCTCATCCTGCGCCGGAACCTCGAAAATCGATGGGCAAAAAGACGCCTTCCTTGTCGTCCCCAAAGGGCTTTGCGGGAAATTGGCCGGCGGCTCCCTTGAGCCGATAAAAGGCTAGAAAACCATCATGGGCGCGCCTTTCTCCACGAATGGGGTGAAGGAGAACCCGGTTCCGGTACGCGCCGGAATCGGGCTCAAGGCCCAGCACTATGCGGAAATCATCGCGGATCAGCCGGATATAGGCTGGTTCGAAGTGCATACGGAAAACTACATGGGCGCGGGCGGCCCGCCACACCGCTACCTTGAAGCCATTGCCGAGACTTACCCCCTGTCTTTTCACGGCGTCGGTTTGTCGCTCGGCTCGGCCGACGGGCTCGATCAAGCCCATTTGAAGCGCAAGAAAGAACTGGTTGAAAAGTACCGCCCGTCCCTGGTGTCAGAGCATCTTTCCTGGAGCAGTTTCGGTGGGAGTTACCTCAACGATCTGCTCCCGCTCCCTTATACGCAAGAGTCCCTCGACGTCATTGCCGCCCACGTCAAGGAAACCCAAGACGTTCTCGGGCGGCAAATTCTCATCGAGAACCCTTCCACCTATCTGGAGTTTGAAGACTCGGCACTTCCCGAGACAGAGTTTCTCATGCTGCTGGCCGAAAAAACGAAGTGCGGCGTGCTGCTCGACGTCAATAACGTGTATGTCAGCGCCTGGAACCACGGCTTCGATCCCCTGGCCTATATCCGCGCCCTCGACGGCGCGCCGGTCGGCGAAATGCATTTGGCCGGGCACCACTTCAATACCGAGATCATCAAGGACTACCCCCAATCCAACGGCCTCCGCATCGACGATCACGGCTCCGAGGTTAAAAACGAGGTCTGGGAGCTCTACAAACAAGCGGTCGCGATGTTCGGGCGTAAACCGACCCTCATCGAATGGGACACCAACATCCCCGCCTTGTCGGTTTTGATGGAAGAAGGGAGAAAAGCCGAGGCTCTGATGCTTGCGCAAGGGGGCGAACGCCATGCAGCTGAATGAGCTTCAAGGCCAAGTCAAAGCGGCCCTTCTTTCAAAAGAAACCCCATCCGCCGCCGCACATGCCATCCGCGGCGGCAGCCTCCCTCCCGAGGCTCGGCTGCAGATCCACCGCAACAACGTTATCATCACGCTGACCGAAGCCTTGGCGGCAGTCTATCCGGCCATCGCCCGGCTGGTCGGCGAGGCGTTCTTCAAAGCCTTGAGCGCTGAATTCATCCGCAAGCATCCTCCAAGCCAAGGGACGCTCACGGCTTATGGCAATCTGTTTCCGGATTTTCTTGAAACCTTCGGACCGGCCCGTCAACTCCCCTACCTACCCGATATGGCCAGGCTGGAATGGGCCCGCAACGAGGCCTTTCACGCCGCCGACGCCCTCCCTTTGACCGCAAGGTCCTTGGCGAACGTTGCCCCGAATGACATGCCCCGTCTCCGCTTCACGCTTTCGCCAAGCGCCCGGCTTCTAGCTTCCGATTTCCCGTTGGTCGATTTATGGAACTTCACCCAAACACCCGATGATCCCGAAGAAGCGGTTGAAATCCCCCCGGCGCCCGCCCGGCTGCTGATCCATCGCCCGGACATGGAGGTTGTCATCCTTTCCCTCGGTAAAGGAGCCTTTGCTTTTTTAGAGGCCTTGGACAGCGGCAGCTTCCTTCTAGAGGCTTTTGACGCCGCGTCTGAAATCGAGCCGGAATTCAACCTGCAGGAAACCTTATCCGATTTGATTGAAAGCGGCGTCTTTACCGCCGTAACGGCACAATAGAAAGAAACGGAAACCGCCATGACCGAGACAGACCGCACACAGACCGCCGACTCCCCCGTGGGAGTTACGGGTTTTACCCAGCACCTGCTTCAAATGGCCAATCGCATACCCCACAGCATGGTGGCCCTCCTGGCCCGTATCGGCATTGCCGGAATATTCTACCGCTCCGGCCAGACCAAGGTCGACGGCTTCACCATCACGGATAGCACCTTTTTCCTTTTCGAAGAGGAATACAAAGTGCCCTTGATCCCTCCTGAAATCGCCGCCTATATGGCGACAATCGCCGAGCACGTCTTTCCGGTCCTGCTGATCATAGGGCTGGCGTCCCGGTTGAGCGCCCTCGCCTTGCTCGGCATGACCCTGGTCATCCAGCTTTTCGTCTACCCCAACCTTTGGCCCGATCACGCCCTTTGGGCGGCGGCGCTGCTTTACATCATCGCACGCGGCCCGGGCTTTATTGCGCTTGATGCTCTGATCGCCAGAACGCTTGGAAAATAACTTGGGGACCCTATAGGTCCGCTGCCCTGGCGTCAATTCCGTTAGCAGCCGCACAATGCTAAGATATTGGTTTTAACCCGGTTTTTCTGGCCCTAACGCCTCCAAAGGAGTATGATCAGGGGTGAAAACAGGTGGTATTCGCTTCACAAACTTAAAGGGGGGAACCATGGTCAGCACACAAGCCGTCATCAAGGCATTGATTGCCGCCAACGAGAGTAAAAAACCGGAAATCGAAGCGACTCCGCCGCCCACCGTGACAATTTCACGGGACTTCGGCAGCGGCGGCAACGAAATTGCCGCCATGGTCGCGGAACGTTTGGGGGTCCGTATCTACAACAAGGAAATCCTCGACGACATCGCCAAACAAAAAAACGCCAACAAGGAGTTGATGGAAAAACTGCATGAAACCGTCAACACCGCCAGCGATGCTTGGCTTTATGCGATGGTTTTCGGCAAAAACGTCACTCGCGACGACTACCAAAAAGCTTTGGTCACCGCCATTCGGGCCATCTACCGGAGCGGCGGCGTCATCATGGGCCGCGGCGCCCATGTTATTCTGGAAGGCCGCAAGATTCTCCGTGTCCGGATTACCGGGACCGTCGACGCCTGCGCCAAACGGGTCGCCCAGCGGGAAGGCATCGACCTTGGGGAAGCGAAAAAGAAAGTCCGCGAACGCCGCAGCGTACGGGGAAAATATCTTTGGAACATCTTTTCCAGCCGGATCAACGACCCGACCAAGTTCGATCTGACCATCAACACCGACATGTTCACCAACTACGCTCAGGTAGCCGACCTTATTGTCAGAACTCTTGAGGTCACCGGCATGATCCCGGAAAACGAAACCGGCAAGGCCGCTGAGTAAACAAACGAAAAGGCGGCCTGGAACCAGCGCCGCCTTTTTCACACACCCGACGGCTTGATCAAGCCGTCCGGTAAATCAGGTGATAGCCGAAGTCGGTCTCAACCACATCGCTGGTCGCTCCCACTTCCAGCTCAAAAGCGGCCTTGTCGAATTCAGGCACCATCATGCCGCGGGCGAAGGGCCCCAAATTGCCGCCTTCGGCGCTCGACGGGCAATCGGAATACTCCCGCGCCAAGTCTGCAAAATCACCGCCGTCGGCAACCTTGTCTTTAAGTTCATTGATCAGCGTTTGGGCTTCATCCTTGCTCCGCGAAGCCGTTGAACGCATCGATCCCGCGTACATCAGCAAAATGTGCGACGCCGTAACCATGTCCGACATATCAAATCCTTTCTCGGTAGAAGTTGGCCTCACTCTAAGGCCGGGTCGTTTTAGGAGGAATCGCTTTTCTGCGATCCCACCTAAAACGTGAATCCGCCCGTATCAATAGCGTAGAGGGCGATTCACGGCTTAGGACGACGCATTTAAAGGTCGTCCTAAGCCGATCGCACTCTAAGGTCTAAAGACGTAAGGTCAAGGCTCGCCTGTTGAAGAAGCCGCGGTTATCGCTAAAATCACCCATATGCGAATCGTTTCAGTCTTGTTTTTAAGTTTCTGTTTGCTTGGCTTTGTCGGCGCCACACCGGCACAAGCCGAGTCCACCGCTCCCCGCTTAGTCCTTCCCCTTGATTGCATACCTAACGAAAACTGCTGGATCGCCAATTACGTCGATACCGACAAAGCCCCCAAAGAGGCCAAGGATTACCGCTGCGGCAAGCGGACATACGACACCCATAAGGGAACCGACTTTGCCGTCCGCGATCTGCGCACCATGCATATGGGCATGACGGTCAGGGCAGCAGCGGCAGGCGTGGTAAAAGGCACCCGAGACGGCATGGAGGATATTTCCATCCGGGACTTAAAAGACCAAATTTCGATCAAAGGCAAAGAATGCGGCAACGGCGTCTTTATCGCTCACGCTGACGGCTGGAGCACCCAATACTGCCATTTGAAAAGAAGCAGTATCCTGGTGCGATCGGGTCAAAAGGTTGAGGCGGGCGAAGCCTTGGGCCAACTGGGTCTATCGGGAAAAACCGAGTTTCCCCATCTCCATATGTCGCTACGCAAAGGCAAGGTCGTGGTCGATCCGTTTACCGGTCTTGGCGGCAATGTCGATTGCGGCAAAACCACCTCGCCGCTTTGGGACGATTATGTCTTGAACAATTTCACCTACGGCCCGGCCATTTACAACGCCGGTTTTTCCGGGGCCGTTCCCAAGGCAGACGCTGTTCGTAAAGGGCTATATCAGGGAGAGACGCTGGACAAACGGGTTCCGGCGCTGGTCCTTTGGGCCGACATCTTCGGCGTGGTCGCCGGCGACAAAGTCACCGTAAAAATAACGTCGCCGGACGGCGATGTGCTTCTCAACCACACCAGCACCAATCCTAAAACGCTGGCCCGCCGTCTGGCCTACGCGGGAAAGAAAAAACAACGTCCGTTCTGGCCGGAAGGAACCTACACCGGCACCTTCACCATTGCCCGACCGACAGACGACGGGGCGGAACAAACCTGGAGCGTTTCCCGGACCATCGAAATCCGCTGAGATTTTCAACGTTTCGTAAACACCGGCAAACCCCGTACATTAGGTCCACCTAATAATCAACTCAGGAGGGGCTAACCATGAGCGAATCCTATCCCGACATCGCAAAAGAACTGACGGCGGAGCTGAAAGCATTACGTGAAGTCTGCCCGGACACCATGGCCGGGTTCAGTCAATTGGCCAAGGCGGCGACGGCGCCCGGCGCCATGGATCCCAAGACCAAGGAATTGGTCGCTATCGGAATCGGCATCGCCGCCCGCTGCGACGGCTGCATCGCCTTTCATGTCAAAGCCGCCGTCAGGCACGGCGCAACCCGCGAAGAAGTCGCCGAGACCATTGGCATGGCGGTCTACATGGGCGGCGGTCCGTCGACCATCTACGGCGCAAAAGCTCTTCGGGCTTTTGACGAGTTTTCCGCCTAAACAGCCTTTTTGGATAGGAGGCGGTCAATGGCCGCCTCCACCATTTTTTCGGATACGGTTATGCCGTCCGTTTCTTTCGCCGACAAGGAAGCCGATAGATTGGCGGCGCGCATCTTCAGCTGTTCGCGCCCCAAAAGATTGAGCGCTTCGCCGCCGCCTTCGGCCAAGTCCTTAAGCACCAATGGGCTGACCATGCCCACTTCGTCGATCAAGGCAAATCCCACCGTGTTGTGCAAGGACGTGAGCAATTTGGGCCCGACGATCTGCGGCACCATTTCCCCGTCCATGCGTCTTATGATCGACTGGCAGGCATGGATGTAGAAGTCGAGAAAACTGTTTCCTGCGGTAAACACACAAAGCGCGTTGTGGACGTTTCGGTAGGCTTTGAGCCGGCCCTTGCCGTCTTTCTGCACCCAGACCTCCCGGCCAAAAGCAAATTGCTCAACCACATCTATTTCCAGTTTGTCCGGATCAAAGACCAAAACATCGGCATCGAGCCAAATGGTCCGTTCAAAGCCGTTGCCCAAAAAATTCCGCGCCAACAAAAGGCGGCCCAGGTCGGTGATAACGGGAATCCGGTTTTTAGCTTTTTCGCGGTACCAGCCGGGCGCCAGATCGAAGATTTCATCGCCAATAAAACGGTAGTCGTAGCCCTTTGCCCCGGCCCACAAACGCACGCTCTCCAAGCACCGGGAAATCCAAGCGGGAACGTTTTCGGTTCGAAAAGACTGATAGACGACGGTTCTCATGCCTAGAGACTAAGGCACCGAAGAAGATGGGGAAAGAAGGAAGAGTGGTAGGGCGCGCAGACCTAAACTCTCGAATCAGTATATTTTTAACTGATTGATATAATTAAACTATTTAATCAACGCCTCGAAAAACCCGACCAAAGGAGACGGGATTGCTTATGACTGCATGGCTCGTGCCCCGTTTTAAGCGCTTCTTGTAGTCGCCCAGGAAAGATAGTATGGTATCCTTACTTCCTTACTAGAGGATTTATCATGCTTGCAAAACTGACGTCGAAAAACCAGCTCACCCTGCCCAAGGCGGTTTTGGCATCTTGCCCAGACACCGAATATTTCGACGTGACCGAAGAGAACGGGCGCATCGTTTTGGTGCCGGTGCGGGTCAATCGGGCAAATGCGGTTCGCAATAAACTGGCGGAGTTGGGCCTCACTGAAGACGATATCGGCGATGCCGTCTCCTGGGCGCGCAGCAAGGGTGATCCCGCTTAATGCCCTCAGCACGCGTCGTTCTGGATA
>Ga0070727_10001058_pt1 | contig 30523 bp, 19 predicted proteins | sample tdAd472_FD_66722 | JGI IMG/M metagenome (GOLD analysis project Ga0070727, IMG submission 66722) | Marine sediment microbial communities from the Atlantic coast under amendment with organic carbon and nitrate - tdAd47.2 | ecosystem: Environmental > Aquatic > Marine > Coastal > Sediment | place... | reverse complement strand
CACCCGGTCTTCTGGCCGTGGCTCTGGCTGCAGCTGTGGGCCATTGCGATTCATCAAAAAGAGACGGGTCAGGACTTTCTGCTCAACGTCACGCGCTGCGGATTCGTCCGCATCAAATACGTGTCGGACGTCCGCAAGCCCAAGCCGAAGAACCTTTATAAATACGAGGCCCCCGTTGTGTCTGCGTGGGACCGCCCGGCGCTCGGCAGTGATATGCCCGCCGAGTTTACAGAAGACGCTCAACCGCTCTTGCTGAGCGCGCTTGTGCATGCCCTGCATGCGGCCCTCTCAGAGTTGTGCCCGGCCTATCGCGAGCCGGCACCCGACACGTCCTGACACGGATTTCCTACCCGAATTCAGCTCACCCAACCGGATGGCCCCCGCCATGCCGGGCAAAGGTGCTGGTCGCTTCACACAATATCTCGCCGGAAGCGCGCCGAGATCAGATCCAGCGCCATCACGGTCAGGAAAATAACCAGAAGGATCGTGCCGACGCGATCATACTGGAACATGTCAAACCGCCCTTTCAGTTCCTGGCCAATGCCGCCGGCGCCGACCAGTCCGATCACGGTGGCCATGCGGATATTGCGATCTAGAATATAGAAGGACAGGCCCGTATAGCTGGGCAGCACCTGGGGCAGAACGGCGAGACGCAAGATGGTGAAATCGTTGGCGCCCGCCGCCTTAAGGGCCTCCTGCGGGCCTGTGTCGGCGCTCTCAATATCCTCGGCATAGAATTTCGCCAGGAAGCCGATGCTATGCAGGGTCAGCGCCAGAATTCCGGCAATCGGGCCGAAGCCAAAGGCCAGAACCAGAAACAGGGCACTGATCAATTCCGGAACCGCCCGAAAGAAGGAAACCAGAGACCGCGCAGCACCATAGACAATCGGATGAGGAGAGTAATTTCCTGCACACAGCCAGGCCAGCGGCAGACTGAACAGAATGGCGATCAGGCTGGCCCATGCCGCAATCTCAATGGTCTCGACCATCTTTCCGAGTACATAGACAAGATAGCCCACCGGCTCGACCAGATAGGCCTTTTCGACGGTGATCGTATTCATCTGCAGGGTGTCAGGATCCAGGCTGGACTGGTCAACACGCACTGTCTCGACATGAGAGAAAAGCGGTAGGTTTGTCTCGTCGAAATGCTCGATTAACTCCACCGGGCGGCGTTCCGCAATGGCAATCGGGAACATGTCCTGAAACACGCCGCCCATGCCGCGGCCGATCTGGGAGTCTTCCTTCAGGCCCACACTGGCGAACGCAAAATCACCTATCTGGTTCAGCATACGGTCAAACTGCATCCGCTCGGCAGATACGGCGGCAAATACAAACAAGGCGGCCAGCACCAGCAAGGTGCGCCAACCATAGGGCTGTTTCAGGCGCCATGCCTGGGCGGCGGAAGAGGTCGGGATATCTGTCATCTCAGGCCACCGCAAATTTCAGGCGCGGTCCGGTCTCATCCGCTTTGAAGATCGTGCTGAGGGCCGCGTGGTCCAGTTCTTCTGGCGGGCCATCGAAGATGATGTGGCCGCCCTGCAGGCCGATGATCCGGTCTGCAAAGGCGCGCGCGAGATCAATCTGGTGCAGGGAGCAGAGCACCGCTGCATTGCGTTCCCGCGCGGCATCTTTCAACAGCTGCATGATTTCTGCAGAGGTTCGCGGGTCCAGACTTGCTACGGGTTCATCTGCCAGGATCAGGCTCGGGTCGGTAATCAGGGCACGGGCAATGCCGACGCGCTGTTTCTGCCCGCCGGAGAGCGCCTTGACGCGGCGATTGGCATGGGCCTCCGTCAGACCCACACGCGCCAGCAACTGGCAGGCCTTTCGCTGAACGGGCAGGGGATAGGCTTGCAGCATAATGCGCCACGAGGGTGTGATGGAGGCCGCGCCCGCCATGACATTCTGTGCCGATGTCAGGCGCTCGGTTAGGCCGAAATCCTGATGCACCATGCCGATGGTACGCAGCGTCTTGCGTGTCATTGGGGTGCCGTTCACGCGGATCTCGCCAGAGCAGGGTGTCACAAGGCCCGTGATGCACTTCAGCAAGGTGGACTTTCCCGAGCCTGATGATCCGAGCACGACGCAGAAGCAGCCCTGATCAACCGTCAGTGAAATATGGTCCAGTGCGGTCGGCCCGTTGCGATAGGATTTGGTCAGTCCCTTCAGGTCAAGGGCAGGGGCGGCAGGGGCTGAGGCAAGCGGATCAGTCATGGCGGGCTGCCCTGCGCCTAGAAGCGCTGGGAGGCGTCAGCTTTTCTGAGGATGGCGGCCTGATAGTCATCTCTCAGGAAGGCTGTTGTGCTGACGACCTTGTCGAACAGGGCTTCAGGCGCCTCCGTATTGTAGCGGTCCACCTGCTTGCCGCCATAGCCGCGTATGGACTCCGGCCGCACATCCGGGTCTTCATGCACGGTGGACATGGCCGCTTTCAGGCTGGCCTTGATGTTGCTGGGCAGGCCAGGCCGCATGGCGATGGGCGGATTGGGAATCGGGTCGGATTTGGCCAGAAGGCGGAAATCCGCGGCGTTCAGATCGCCCTGATTGACCGCCCGTTCGAATGAGATGAAGGAGGCCCCGGCTGCATCGACCAGATCGTTGCGCAGGGCGAGAAGGCTGTTTGTGTGGCTGCCGGTAATGCGGATGGCAGAGATATCTTTGAGCGGATCAATACCAGCCTCGACCAGCATGGCCAGGGGATAGGCAAAGCTGCTGGCTGAATGGCTGGAGCCGAGCGCCAGGGACGCGCCTTTCAGATCCTCCAGCGATTTTGCATCCGAATTGGCGCTGACAAACAGGCCGGCATAATAGGTGGAGCTGCCGTCGCGCTCTTCCACGGCCAGCAATTGGGCGCAGTCCCGGTCGCGTGCCTCAATATAGGAGGCCGGGCCGAACCAGGCGATGTCGGCAAGCCCTGCGCACATGCCTTCAATGACGGAGGAATAGCTCTGGCCCGTCTTGACCTCGAAATGCAGGCCGCTGGTTCGTGTGATGGCATTGAACAGGGGAAGAAAGTCCGCCTTCGTGCCGTCTTCCGTGCCGCCATCTGCCGGGATCAGCATGACCCGCAGCGGCCTTTCAGCACTGCCAATGGCCTGGGCCACAGCCCGTGAGGTAGGTAGGAATGACAGGATAGCGAGAATGAGAAATGAAAGGATTCGCATATGTGTTCCCCTGTCAGCCCATTGCTGCAGCCACCTTTTGTGCGCCGCAAAATCATTGGCTCAGCGAATAACATCAGCTTGTGACATTGGTGTTACGGAATTCATATATCGTTGAGGTAGTTTGAATATAATTCAATAAATTCATAAGAGGGCAGGTATGACTGACAGCAAGAGCAAACGAAAATCTGCGCCACGCCGGCGCACGGATGTGCCCATCGTGGATAATGTCATGACCCGCATCCGCGTGCGCCACACCTCCCTCGGTCCCAGCACGCGATCCATTGCAGATTACATCCTGGAGAATCCCCGTCAGGTGGTCGGCATGTCTGTCACCGAACTGGCCGAAGCGACCGGCGCGAGCGATGGCAGTGTCATCAATCTCTGCCGCCAGCTGGACCTTTCAGGCTTTCAGCAATTGAAGTTGAGTCTGGCTCAGGAGGTTGTGCAGCCGGTTCAGTTCATCCATGAGGATCTGCAGCCCAAGGATGATACGCCTACCGTTTGCCGCAAGATGTTTCATGCGGGCATACAGGCCCTGAAGGACACGCTATCCATCCTTGATGCCGATGCGGTGGCAGCCGCCGTGGACATCATTCGTAACGCCAAGCGGGTGGAGATTTATGGCATCGGCTCGTCTGCCCCGATCGCGGAGGACGCGCAATATCGCATGTTGCGTATCGGTCTGGATGCGCGGGTTGTGGTGGACAGCCATGTACAGGCGATCAGCGCCTCTCGGACTGGTCCGGACGTGGCCGTGCTGACAATTTCGCACTCTGGCGCAACACATGAAACACTTGCCGCTACGCGTCTGGCCAAGGATGCGGGCGCGAAAACGATCATCGTGACCAATTTTTCCAGCAGCCCGCTGCAGGCCTATGCCGATGTCAAACTGTTCACCATGGCGCGGGAAACAAAGTTCCGCACCGAAGCCATGACCAGCCGCATCGCCCAGCTCTGCGTACTTGATGCGCTGATCGCCGCGCTGGCGCTGGCTGATTATGACCGTGCGACCGATACTCTCAAGAAAACATTCGATGTTTTGTCCCTGAAGCGCTTTTAGGCTGAGCGCTCACGCAACAGGATTTCAAAGATTTCCGGCGTGTCGGTAGAGGTCAGAATGGCCTTCATGCCCAGTGCCTTGGCGCCAGCCAGATCCGTCGCCGGGTTATCCCCCAGCATGACGACTTGTGACGGTGACAGGCCTAACGCTTTGCATCCTTTGAGGAAAAGGTGCGGGCCGGGTTTGCCGATGATCTCAATCTCTGCCGCGTCCGGATCGATGCAGGCTTTCAGCGCCGCCAGCAGCGCGCCGGTTTCCGGTTTGACGTGGCCATTCCGGCCTGGATGCGTCAGGTCAGGATTGGCCACGATCAGTCTGGCCCCCTGACGCAGACTGTTCACGGCACGCTCAAGGCGGCGATAGGTGAAGCGCGTGTCACGCAACAAGACGATGATGTCAGCCTCTTCCTGAGTCAGCTGCAACCCGGCATTGTGCGCGATGCCTCGCATATGCGGATCTCCCATCACCATGACCTGGCTGCCGACATATTTGCCGGCAGTGTATATGGCTTCCATGCCCGCCAGAATGATTTGCTCCGCCTGCATATCAATACCCGCGGTGGAGAGGATTTCCAGAAAGTCCTGCGGGGTTTGTGTGGAATTGTTTGAGACAATGGCAACACAGTCGTGATTGGCCTTCAGAAAGCGCGCTGCTACAGGAGACAGTGTATTCTCAATGGCGCAGCACCCATCCCAGTCCATGAGGTATCCGCGCGTGGATCGCGCAATCGCGGCAACATCATCTGCCCCAAAGGGTGCAAAGCCATGGGCCATTTTCAACTCCAGCTATCATTGATCTCTATGTTGAGTATTTCTCAATTATAAATCGCATTTGAAGTAAATACAGTTCATCTAAGTTTTGCTTAATCTTCATGTAAGTGTTGCGTTCGGCCTCTAGAGCGGCGGTGTGGCAATGCAACATTTTCCTACGTGTTGCCGCGGCCCGCCGATGACCGGTGGGTGATGGGGTTATACGGAGAGACTTGTTATGAACAGAATGTTGAAGTTCAGCTTGAGCGCCCTTCTGGCGACGGCTGCCATTCCTGCTGCGCTGGCAGAGCCGGATGCAGGCGGGGAAGACACAAAGCGCCTGGAAACAATTCGCGTTGAAGGGCAGGCGGTTGACGCATCGGTCAGCGACCTGGCCATCGATTTCGCTGAATATGGTACCCAGGTGCAGCTGATCACGGATGAGGAGATTGAAACAGGGGGCTTCACCAATTTTGGCGAGCTGGCATCTGGCCTGATCCGCGGGGCCAATATCGGCTATTCCCCGGATGAGGGCGAGTTCACGATCCGCATCGATGGCGGCACTGACCGGGATACACTGTTGCTAGTCGATGGCGTACCGTATTTTGACCGGTCCTCACCGCTGGAAGACCTCTGGCCGGCCACAGCGATTGATCCACGTATGATCAGTTCTGTTGAAGTGTATCGCGGCGGCAACAGCCTGTACTTCGGGTCAAATGGCGGTCTTGGGGTGGTCAGTGTAAAGACGAAAGAGCCTGATGGGACGCTGAAAGGACAATTCGGGGTCTATGCCGGCGCATTCAAGACGCGCGAGATCTACGGTAATATTTCCGTGCCGCTCGACAAGGAGGGAAAACATTCCTTCCTGGTATATGGTCGTTCCTATGAGACGGACGCGCACGAGCTGTTCTCTGAAGAGGCGTATGGCGATAATGTGCTGGCTTTGGGCGGCCGCCACGAATTTCCTTACAGCTACAACAGCCTGGGTCTGAAATATCTCTGGCAGATTGCCCCGGAAACAGAGCTGCGTCTGGGCGCCTCCTATTCTACGGTCGACTTCCGTGACTCCTTCCCGCAGTCCACAGTCTTCCAGCCTAACTTCACGGAATTTCCGATTTACAATGCGTCCTTCAAGCACCGCTTCAATGACAAGCTGAAGCTGGAAATCGAGGGGCATTACCAGAACCCGCAATTGAAGAATAACGAGATCGACGCCCGCATCTGTCAGATCCCGCGCGTTCAGGATTTGCCGCAAGACATTCAGGCCCTGGCGGCCGACCAGGGGATCACCAGCTTCAGCACGGCTTCGCAGTTCGAGGCGTTCGCCGCAGACATTCCGGGACTTCCGGCTGGCTGTGTGACGAATCCATACGGCGGCGCGGGCGGCGCATATGACAACCCGGCAAACACGCCGGACGGCATTGAGCGCTCGTTCTGGCTGAACAATGATCCGGACAGTCCCTATTACGGCCAGCCCTACGGCACATTTGACAACCCGTTCCCGATTGGCAATCCCATCGGCTATGTCATCCAGTCTACGGCGAGCTTCGGCGATGGCGGCCCGACAAAGGGATTCGGAACGGTTGACCAGAGAGAGTCCGGTTACACCGATTATGGCCTCAATGCTCGTGCGACATACACATTGAACGACATGGTGGAAGTCGTCGCGGGTATTCAGAATACAAGCTATGAGGACAATTCCGACGAAGATTTCGGAGTTCGGAATGTAACGCTGAGCAGTACGGGCATTTATGGTGATTTGCGCCTCAGCCTGCCTGTTCTCGATGGCTTTAGCGGTTCTTTCGCGGCCCGTCAGGACTTCAATGATAAATTCGATGACCAGTCTGTCTGGAAGGTCGGTCTGCGCCAGAACCTTGGTTATGGTCTTTATGCCCGTGGATCCGGCGGCACATCCTACAGCCTGCCCAAGATTGATGAAATTGGTGCCTTTGGTTCCGGCTCCAACATCAATCCAGGTCTGGAACCGCAAATGGTTGATGCTTTCAATATCGGTACGGGTATCGATGGTGACATGTTCGGCGGCACTTACAATATTGAGCTTGGCTATTTTGAGACCCAGATTGAGAACCTTTTCTCTTCCCGCACGATCGGCCAAGTGTGTTTGCAGTATGCAAACGATGTTGCAAATCCGCTCTATCCGGATCTGGATAATGATACATCTGCGATCCAGAACAACCGTAAGTCAATCATCCCGCCGGATTCCTTCTGTTCCTACGCAGCGTCCAAATCTCTTGAGGCCAGCCAGGGGGTTGCCGTCAACGCGTTGAACACCCAGGAGATCCAAGGCTTCACCATCGATGTGGCCTTCGACTTGGACAAATGGGCGGCTGACTTCTCTTTCACAAAGATGGAATCGCTTGAAGAGAACGCGACCTATGGCCAGTTTGCCCGGCTTGAAGGCACTGGCATCACGCTGGACGGCAGCTACTCCGCTGCAGAACTGGACACGCTGATCTCCAGAGGGGCATCTGCTGCGCTGCTGTCACCGGATGGCTACATCATTCCGGGTGTTCGCGGCAGTGCACGGAAGATCCAGTCCACCGAGCGCCCTGACTGGACGCTGTCCGGCCTGATCACCTACAAGCCCAATGATCGCTGGGTCTTCTCCCTCAATCCGCGTTGGCAGGGCGACGAGTTTGCCAATTCCGGCACGTCTGTGGCCCGACTGGTCAATCCGCAGGGCGAGCGCGTCTTTGAGCGTCTGAACTTCGGTAACTATTTCGTACTCAACGGGTCTGTTCAGTACTTCCTGGGAGATGAGAAACAGCACCGCTTCCTGATCCGCGGTGTGAACCTTCTGGGTGAAGATTATTTCGAGCGGGCCTCAGGCGGATCAAGCTATACGCGCGACCGGGCGGCTGTTCGAGGCGAGATCGGGCCAAACGATGCGGCCTATTATCGCCAGTATGGCTGGAACGGTAAGCCGCGCTCGTTCTGGATCCAGTACGAGTACTCCTTTTAACCGTCCAATGACCTGACCGGGCGAAAGCCCGGTCAGGCGTTCGCCCGCATTGGACGGCTGGCCACCGGCGATATCCCCCGCCGGTGGGCCCTCCTTTTCAAAAGCTTCGCAAAGGTTTTGCCCCATGTTTTCCCGTCGTCTGTTTCTTGCCTCATCAGGTGCTGCGCTCTGGGTGCCCAAGCTGGCCCACGCACAAAGCAGCAAGCCGCATTTCACGCTGGGTGTGGCCTCAGGGTCTCCCCATCCCGATAGCGTTATTCTCTGGACACGTTTGGCGCCGGAGCCGCTGAAGGGCGGCGGTATGCCCGAAGGCATCGCCCAGGTACGATACCGGGTCTGCAGTGACGCCGCCATGCGCAAGACGCTGCAGGATGGTGTTGTAGAAACATCAGGTGACAAGGCGCACTCCGTACACGTCAAGGTGAAGGGGTTGCAGCCAGGCCGCGAGTATTTCTACCAGTTCTATTATGGCGATGAGGAGAGCCCTGTCGGGCGGACCCGCACTTCCAATCCGGCAGATGCGTCCGCAAAGATCGCGCTTGCCTCATGCCAGCATTATGAAACGGGTAATTATGCGGCCTATCGCGACATGGCCGAGTGGTCTCCGGACTGTGTGGTTCATGTCGGTGACTATATCTATGAGGGCGGGATCAGCCCGCTGGGGGCGCGCATGATGGATGTTGGCGGCGGTGAGCGCCGTCTTTTCGAGATCGTGCGCCAGCATAATAGTGGTGAGATCACATCGCTGTGGGACTATCGCAATCGCTATGCACTCTATCGGTCTGATCCGCACTTGCAGGCGGCCCATGCCGCTGCGCCATGGATCGTTGCGATGGATGATCATGAAGTGGACAATAATTGGGCGGCTGACATTCCTCAGGACCCGGAGAAACAGACGCCGCTGGAATTCCAGGTTCGGAAGTACGCCGCTTTCAAGGCCTATTATGAGCATATGCCGATAGAGCAGCCGCCGGTGCTGAAGAATATGCAGCCGGCTTTGCAGCTGTATAATAAATACCGTTTTGGCCCGGCTCAGGTACATTTGCTGGATACGCGGCAATTCCGGTCCGATCAGCCGTGCGGCGATGGACGGAAGCCTTATTGCGATGGGGCGCTGGACCCGAAACGCAGTATGCTGGGCAGTGAGCAGGAGGCTTGGCTGACGCGGGAACTGAAGCGCTCTGAAGCGAATTTCAATGTGATCGCCACTCAGATATGGTTCACATCCTACCGCTATACCGAAGCGCCGGAAGAGCCGGTGAAGAATATGGATAGCTGGGATGGCTATCCGGCAGCGCGTGACCGCCTGTCTTCCGTGCTGGCACGTCATGATGTGTCCAATCCGGTGTTCCTGACTGGTGACTGGCATACGGCGATGGCTTCGACGCTGCGGGAAAACCAGTTCGATCCATCATCGCGACGGATAGGCCATGAACTGGTTGGCAGTTCCATTTCCTCTTTCTGCTCCTGGGCGCGAAGCATGGAAATTGTGCGCGATGAAAATCCGCATGTGTCTTATCTGAATGGTCAGAAGCGCGGCTATCTGCGGGCGAGCTTTACAGGCGATACATGCCGCGGGGAGTTCCGCATCGTTGAGGATTCCGGCCGAGCGGACTCGCCGGTCAAGACCGATCTGGATGTCACTACGAAAGATCTGTGATCTGTCATGGCCATGTGACCTGGCCGTGTTTGCATAGAATACAACCAAGTGAAGGAGTGGGTGGATGAAAACGAAACTATTGTCAGCGGCAGCCATGGTGGCCGTCGTCGCATGTGGAGCCTCGGCGCATGAGCGTGCCGTAGAGTTTCCCAACACAAAGGATGGCCGGATCATACTGGCGGCTGACCTGCATACGCATTCGGTCTTTTCCGATGGGGAAGTCTGGCCCTCTATCCGTGTTCAGGAGGCGCACAAGGACGGTCTGGAGGTTTTGGCAGTGACAGAGCATCTGGAACACCAGCCGCACAAGGCCGATATTCCGCATCCGGACCGCAACCGATCCTATCAGATCGCCGAAGAGACACGAGAACGATCTGACTATGATGAGCTGATCGTCATCAATGGGGCAGAGGTAACGCGAGGTCCGCCGCATGGGCATATTAATGCGATCTTTCTGGACGATGCCAATGCCCTGCTGCAGGATGACCCGAAAGATGCACTGATTGCCGCAAAAGCGCAGGGAGCTTTTGTGTTTCTGAACCATCCGAACTGGCTGCCGCATACGCCGGACGGGATTGCCCGACTGACGGATTACCACAAGGAACTGATTGCGGGGGGCCTGTTGCAGGGCGTTGAAGTGGTGAACGGCACGCTGGACGGCCATTCAGAACATGCGCTTCAAATTGCCCTCGATAATAACCTGACGGTTCTTGGGACATCGGATATTCATGGCTTGGTTGACTGGACGCATGAGGCTGGCCATGGCGGACATCGTCCGATGACTCTCGTTCTGGCCAAGGCACATACACAGGATGCCTTCAAGGATGCGCTATTCAACAAACATACGGTCGCCTGGTCCTATGACGATCTGCTCGGCCGGGAAGACGACGTCCGCGCCGTAGTGGAGGCCTGTCTATCATTGGAGCCGTCGGCATTTGACGGAAAGTACACAGTGCTACCGGTCAGTTTGGTCAATGCCTGCCCGCTGAGCTTTACGCTTTTAAATACCAGTGAGGCGACATTCCAGAACACAGGTGATTCTGTTCACGCCGAACGCAATTCCGAAACGCCGCTTACGGTGCGCTTGAACGGGGATGAAGACAAGGTCATTCTAACATTCACAGTACTGAATGCCCAGATCGGGTTCCGCAAGCCTCTAAGTGTGACATTTGAGGCGAACATCCCTGGCTGATCAGGTCTGTTTTACTTTTCATAGAAGAAAGGCCGCACCTGTCATAAGGTGCGGCCTTTTTTATGAGGTCATGGAAGACGCGGCAGAGCTTACTGCTCTGTCGTTTCGTAGCCTTCCAGAACTTCCACTGCGGTGCCGGGATAGTCTGTCCAGATGCCGTCGGCACCTGCGTCATAGAGGGCACGCAGTTCTGCGCGGGAGTCTGCAAAGCCGGGGGCCGGCTCATCATCGCGGACCGTGAAGACATGAACCAGAAGACCCTTGTCGTGGGCCTGATTGATATAGTCTGTCGTCGTCCCATCCTCGTTGAGGATCATGGTCTTGTTGGCGCCGACGCCAGCTGTTGTGACCTCATCCAGGCTGATTTCCATTCCCAGCATCTTGTCATAGGGCGGGCCGATCAGATTCTGGATCAGCGGGATGTCGCTTTTCTTGGCGACTTCAGCCAGGAATTGCGGTTCAAAGCACTGGATGTAGACCGGAATGCCTGCGGCTTTCAGGCCTTTGGCGTCCATGGCATCCAGAATGGGATCAACCATGTCCAACCCTACAGAGGAGAAATGGCTCGGCCATTTGGCTTCAATGTGCAGGCCGACTGTGCGGCCTTTCTTTGCCTGCTCTGTCACCAGATCTAAAATTTCGTCAAAGGAGACGAGATCGAACTGGTCATTATATTCTTGGTCACGGGCCTCGACACGCTGACGCGCTTTCAAGGTTTTCAGCTCTTCCCAGGTGAAGTCGTCAGACCACCAATCCTCGCGATCACCAAGGGGTGTCTGACGAACTTTTTTGCGGTCTGCAAATTCAGGGTGATCGGCGATGTCTGTCGTATCAGACAGATAGCCATCATGATTTGCAAAGAGAACGCCATCAGAGCTCATGACCAGATCCGGCTCAATGAAGTCTGCGCCCTGTTCAATGGCGGTTTCATAGGCCTTGATCGTGTGTTCCGGGAAGAGGCCGCTTGCGCCGCGATGGGCGATGATGATTGGGGCCTCGCCGGTCAGGGTCTTGAAGGCTTTGGTCTCTGCCTGCGTTTCTGGTGCGCTTGCCCCAGCTTGAGGCGCAACGGGTGTCTGGGCTGACTTGGTTTCCTGTGCCGGGCCGCATGCAGCGAGCAACAGAACAGGAGCGGCAGCAAGAAAATATTTCATGGTGTGTGCCTGTCTTTAAAAGAAAAAGGCCGGAGCAATCAGCTTGCTCCGGCCAGGTCAGGTGGGATCAAAATTTGAAGTAGACGCCCGCTTTCAGCATTTGCGGTTTGCCGCGGATGATCGTGTGCAGACCAAATGCACCGCCTGTGTTGCCGACGTCGATCAGGTATTCCTCATCAAAGATGTTCTCGCCGAGGACATAGGCACCCCAACGTTCGCTGGCGCTGTCAAAGCCGATGCGGAGATTGGCAATGCCATAAGCATCCTGGAACTCATCGACCGGTGTGCCATCCGGATACGTCTCGCGAACCCGGCTGAAGCCGCCATTGCCGTCGGCCACATAGTCGTAGCCATTGTCATCTTCGAAGAAGTGATCGCCTTTCCAGATATAGGTTGGCACGATGGAGAACTGCCCGTACCCACCCGCAGGGATGGTGATGTCTGCGGCGAGAGAGAAGCTGTGCTCCGGGCTGATGCGGAAGCTGTTGCCGGCGAATTGCAGCGGATTGCCGTCATCATCTTCATCATCATACTGGGAGTGCGTGTAGGCATAAGTCGCCAGTAGGCGGACATTCTCTGACACCAGCGCCTGACCGTCGAATTCAAAGCCATATTGGGTGGCGTTGCCAGAATTCTCCGTGATGAAAACGCCCTGGATCGGGTCGAATTTGGTCGTCTGGAAGTCTTTGTACTGGCCGTAATAGATGGAGCTCGTCATCTGCAGGCGCTCATCGAAGAAGCGACCGAAGATACCAGCTTCGACGTTGTCCAGCGTTTCGGCGTCAATCAGGCTGTAATTGGCGCCCTCTGCGCTCAAAACTTCCGGACGACGGCCACGCCCATAGGCGACCCAGGTGTTGATGTTATCAGAGACGCGGTAAGCCGCGTTCAGGCGCCATGTAAAGGCACCATCTGTGTCTTCGGAGGCTGAGGCCAGATTGTCCAGGGTTGCGGCGCTAAGAAGAAGGGTCGGTGAGAGGGTAACGCCATTCAGGCCACCCAGATATGGATTGCCCTTCAGAACGTGGCCGATACGGCTAGAATCGAGATCTTCTTTTGTATAACGAAGACCGCCAGTCAGTTTAAGGCGATCCGTGACGGCATAAGTGATGTCTCCAAAAATGTCATACGTGTCGCGTCCATCGGTCGAGACCTGTTCTTCCAGATGTTCGCCATAAAGTGGAACGATCTGGTTCATAAGTAGGGCGGCAAGCGCCGAATATTGAAGAGGATTGTCGAAGCTGCCGAAATTCTCGCCGCCTGGGACACCGCCCTGTTGCAGGAGGGCGGCAGCCTGTTGGACCGTTAGATTCGCTGCGCCTGCGAGACGCGATGCGAAGAGGGACTGGGCATAGGCCTCGTCCGTGGAGAAGCGCAGCACGTCCTTGCCACTGATCGTAAAGTAGTTGCCGCCGAAGAAGGCGGTCAGCTTGCCACCGGCATCATAGTTTAGTCGCAGTTCCTGGCTGAACGTGTTGGCCTGGCGGGCCTGATAGAACTGGAGAATATTCGCTTCGATGCCGTCAGAGTCCCAGGCTTCGTTTGAGAACAGGTTGCGGTAGTCCGTCAAAGAGGTGAGGGACCAGGCATCGTTCAGGTCATACTCGACGTTTGCCGTGACATAGAAGAGTTCACGATCATTGCCGAGCTTGCCGCGGACCTGGTCTTCATTGACGTTCATGGCCGTGGCGCCATACGGGTCAACCTTGCCATTGACGGGTAAGAAGCCGGAGGTGAACTGCGTGCCGGTGGAGTCGTCTTCCTGATAGTTCACATAGAGGTCCGCCGTGAGTTTTGGAGTCGGAGCCCAGCGGATAGCGGTGCGCACAGCCGTTGTGTCCTGCCCCATCAGATCCGGTGAGTTGGCGGTATTCGGAACATATCCGTCCATGTTTTTGACCTGACCGGCGACACGAACCGCCAGCGTATCGCTGAGAACATAATTATAGTGGCCTTCGGCGCGCAGGAAGCTGTAATCGCCACCTTCCAGAGTCAGGGAGCCGGAATTCTCGTTCAGAGACGCATGGTTTTGAATGAAGTTGATGCCGCCGACGAGAGCGCCTTGGCCGAACAGCGTGGCCTGCGGGCCTTTGACGACCTCAACGCGCTCCATGTCATAGATAGCCAGGTTCGTAGCAAAGCCTGGGTTACCGATGGCCACACCATTCTGGAACATGGCAACGCGCGGGGTGCCGCTGTCCGAAACTACACCGCGAAGGGAGTAGCTGGGCGCGTTGAGGCTTTGTGCCTGAACGGAAAGGCCCGGAATGAAGTTGCCAAGATCTTCCAGATCATCGGCGGCCAGTTTGTCGATTAGGTCCTGGCTGGTGACCGAGACGTTGATCGGCACGTCGATAAGGGACTGTTCCTGTTTCTGCGTTGTCACGGTGACAACTTCCAGACGACGGGAATCGTCTGGCTGCGCAGTTTGTGCGTATGCAGAAATTTGGCTGGAAATGCCGATGGCCGCGATCGCCGTCGCGGAGAGATAATAACGTTTCATGGTTCAACCCGTCTTTGTGTGCGGCGCAACATGGCCGCCCCGGGCGCTGGTTAGTCACAGCCGGGAACCGTCTCAAATCAAGGTTTTGCAACAGATATGCGGCAATTCCACTACAGTCGCCTGCTTTGTCCCTTTGAGGTGGAAGGAGCGCACCAAAAGTCTGTAAAGGGCATGAAAGATTGGAGTGCAGATGAAATTTTTATGACGTTTGTGTGTGCTTCTGCATACAGTTCTGCGTCACCTTTTCAGGGTAAACGGGTGCGCTGACCGCAATGTGGGCGGGGATGACACAGGACGGGGCAGTGCGGCAACTCGGATGAGTCTTGCGCAACGCCTTGCGGCGTGGCCGAGGGCGAGTTTTCATCGCGCCACGTGGTTTGATATATGAATAAAGCGGCCCGGAACATTAATTCTGTAAAAGCGCAGGAATGACTGGTCTTAGAGCAATATCAATTTATCTGCCTTTATAGATACTTGCTGACAGTTGCGTGGGCACCCCTGTGCCTACGACAGCAAAATACGAGATTTCTGCGACGGTTTCTGGCGTTTAGGCCGTTTAAGTAGAGGTATGTTTGGGCGGTCTATCGGTTCTGGTGAGAAAAGTGTTGTTAAACAAGGTTTTAGTTTTCGCTCTGGTGCCGGGCGTTTTGCTCGTCACAGCTTGCGGCGGGTCTATTGAGGCGGAGCAACCGGCTGCGCGCGGGGCTGAGCACAGTGTGCGTATCATTGCAGAGCCTGTCCGGCTGACCAATGAGGCCGCGAAGGTAGAGGCGGTGGGGACGGCCCGCGCCGAGCGCGCGGCGACGATTTTTCCTGAAACTTCAGGTCTGGTCACATCTGTAAATTTTGTCTCCGGGCAGTATGTCGAGAAGGGCGCGGTTCTGGCCCAGCTGGACAATGTCCAGCAGCGCCTGGCAGTGGCGAAGGCCGAAATCGCCTTGAAGGATGCCCAGCAATTGCTGGAGCGCTACCAGCGCATTGACGTGCCCGGCGCGGTTTCCACCAGCCAGATAGATGCCGCCAAGACCGCCGTTGAGGCCGCCAAGGTAGACCTGGATGTGGCGAAAGAGTTGCTGGCTGACCGTGTGGTGCGGGCGCCGTTCTCTGGCTATGTCGGCTTTACGGATATTGATGCCGGTGCGCGCGTCACTCAGTCTACAGAGATAACGCGCATTGATGACCGCGACGTGCTGTTCGTGGACTTCTCCCTGCCGGAACAGTTGTTCGGCCAGATCGAGACGGGCAGCATCCTGCATGTTGATCCGTTCGCCAGTGTGGATGCCAGGGTTGAAGCGGAAGTCACCGTCGTCGGCAGCCGGATCAATGTGGAGCAACGATCCTTCACGGTCCGCGCGGCCATCGACAATTCCGCTGATGTGCTGCGCCCGGGCATGAGCTTTCGTGTCAGCTTCGATGTGGCCGGCGATGCCTATCCGGAAGTGCCGGAAGCCTCCATCGTCTGGGGCGGTGATGGCCCGTATCTCTGGGCGGTCGAGGATGGCAAGGCCAAGCGCATGCCGGTGACGATCATCAACCGCAAGGAAGGCCGCGTCCTGGTTCGTGCCGATCTTCAGGAAGGTGATCTGATCATCGCCGAAGGCGTTCAGAAGGTGCGTGATGGTACGCCGGTGATGAACATTGTGGAGTCGCGCAAGGAAATCAGCCTGGATGTACCTTCTGGCGCGGTGTCGGCTCAAGGGGCTCTGGAATAATGCATTTTCGCCGCTCCGGCGGGATTGCGGAACTTGCTGTCCGCCGTCCCCTTTTTGTTACGGTCCTCAACCTGCTGATCATCATTGCGGGCCTGGCGGCCCTGTTCGGCACAGAGGTGCGCGAGTTGCCGGATGTTGACCAGCCCATTGTCATGGTGCGGGCAACCTTGCCGGGCGGCGCGCCGGAAACCATCGATGCGGAAGTGACCAGCGTTCTGGAGGGCGCCGTTGCACGCGTCTCCGGCATTCGGGAGATTGTCTCTTCCAGTGAAGAGAACAGCGCGCGTATTCGTGTCGAATTCAATCCCGGTGTGGACCTGGACGTGGCCGCCTCGGATGTGCGCGAAGCCGTCAGCCGCGTGAACCGCCAATTGCCGGATCGTGTGGAGAACATCTTCGTTACCAAAGCGGATGAGGATGCCTCTCCGATCATGACGATTGCCGTTGTCAGTGACACGGTGCCCGAAGATGAACTTACCCGGATTATCGAAAAGGATATCTCGCCTGAATTGCTTGCGGTGGAAGGCGTTGCCACGCTGCAGGAATTCGGCACGCGTGAGCGTCAGATGCGCGTGGTGATCGATCCGCTGCGCCTCAACCGCTTTGGCTTTACGATCAGTGATGTTGCAACGGCCCTTAGGGCCGCGCCCTTTGATGTGCCGGTTGGCAGCTTCCGATCGGATGACCAGGAATTGCTGGTGCGAGCCGAAGCGACGGCTGCGACGCCGGAACTGGTAAAGGATGTGATCATCCGCGACCCGATCCGTATCGGAGATGTTGCGGATGTTGTGCTGGCCCCGGCTGATGCCGAGAACATGTTGCGCCTGAATGGTGCGCCCGTGATCGGCCTGGGCGTAGTGCGGCAGGCGCAATCCAACACGATCGCGATTTCCAATGGCATCAAGAAGAAGGTCGACCTGCTCAACAATCGCCTGCCGGATGTGGAGATTCTGATCACGTCTGATGAGGCCGTCTTCATCGAAACCTCTGTCAGTGAAGTGGTAACCAGCCTGCTGATCACGATCCTGATCGTGATCGCGACGATCTGGCTGTCGCTCGGCTCCCTGAAGGCGACGATCATTCCGGCTGTGACGATCCCGGTTGCGCTGATCGGCACATTGGCAGGTATCTGGGCGTTTGGCTTTTCGATCAATTTGCTGACCCTGCTGGCCCTGGTTTTGGCGACCGGTCTGATTGTGGACGACGCGATTGTCGTGCTGGAGAACGTCCAGCGCCGTCAGTCTGAAGGCCTGAAGCGCCGCGCCGCAGCCGTACTGGGCACAGAGCAGGTGTTCTTCGCCGTCATCGCGACGACCGCTGTGCTGGTCGCTGTGTTCGTGCCGATCTCCTTCCTGCCATCCATGACCGGGCGCCTGTTCCGGGAGTTTGGGTTTGTGCTGGCCATTGCCGTGATCATCTCATCCTTTGTGGCGCTGACCATCGCACCGGCGATTGCGGCGCAGTTCAAGTTCAAGGAAGAGACAGAGCATAAATCGGGTTTCATCTCCTCCATCGGCAGCGTGCTGCAGGGCGGCTATGACCGCGCGTTGAATGCCAGCCTGGTGCACCCGATCATCACCGTGCTGATCTCCATCGCGCTGGCTGGCGGTGCTTATTTCGCCTTCAAGAATCTGAACAGCGAGCTTGTGCCGCCGGAAGACCGCGGTCGCATTCAGGTGTTTGCGACCGGGCCGGATGGCGTTGGCCTTTCCTATATGGAGCGCCAGGCCGATCAGATTGAGGAAATCTTCCAGCCCTTGCTCGACAGCGGTGAAGTGCAATCCCTGTTTACCGTTGTTGGCCAGTGGGACCCGAACCGCGTCATGGTGACGGCGGAGCTGGCCCCTTGGGAAGAGCGCGAAAGAAGTCAGCAGGACATTATCGCCAGCCTGCGTGAGCCGTTGTCGCATATTCCGGGCGCACGGGCCTCTGCCTTCGGGCGCAGCAGCCTGGCCGTGGGGTGGGGCAACCGCGCGGGGCTTCAGGTGGCTATCACCGGTGCGGACTATCAGGAGATTTACGAGGTCGCGCGGGAGATGGCAAACCGCATCGAAACGCAATCCGCCATCCTCTCCAATCCGGAGATTTCCTATCAGCCGACCCAGCCCCAGCTGCGCGTCGAGATCGACCGTCGCCGTGCGGCGGATCTGAAAGTGCCCCTAGAAGAGATTTCCCTGACTCTGAGAGCCATGGTCGGAGGGGAAGATCTGGTCGATCTGAACGTGAATGATGAGACCATTCCGATCTTCCTGGAATCCCGGGCCACAGCCATCGTATCGCCAGCGGATCTGAGCAACCTCTATGTCCGCTCATCCACGGGTGCGCTGATTCCGCTCTCCAGCCTCACCAAGATCGTGGAAGAAGGCGTCGCGGCCCAGCTGGACCGTGTGGAACAGCGCCGGGCAATCCAGTTTGAAATGGATGTTGCAACAGGCGCGCCGATGGCGGATGCCGTTGCTGAGATTCAGGCGATAGCGGCTGAGCTGCTTCCAAGCGGCATGAACCTTGTTCTGCAGGGAGAGGCCGCCACACTGGAAGAGTCTTCCCACGAATTGCTGCTGACCTTCGGCTTTGCCCTGATCATCGTGTTCCTGGCACTCGTCGCGCAGTTTGAAAGCATTACCAGCCCGCTGGTGATCATGCTGATAGTACCATTCGGCCTGGCAGCGGCGATCTATGCGATGGCGCTGACGGGAACGTCGTTGAACATCTTCTCGCAGATTGGGCTGATCCTGTTGATCGGCCTGATGGCGAAGAACGGCATTCTGCTGGTTGAATTTGCTGACCAGTTGAGAGGCGAAGGCAAGTCTGTGCGCGAAGCCGTGCAGCAGGCGGCCTCCATCCGTGTCCGTCCAATCCTGATCACGGTGATCTCCACTGCGCTGGGCGCTGTGCCGCTGATCCTGTCCAGCGGGGCAGGGGCCGAGGCACGCCAGGCGATTGGCTGGGTCGTTTTCGGGGGATTGGGGCTGGCGGCTGTCTTCACCCTGTTCCTGACGCCGGTTCTTTATCTTGGTATCGCCCGGTTTGCGAGCACGCGGACCTCCAGCGGCAAGGCGCTGGATCATGAACTCAAAAGCGTTCATGGCGAAACGCCTGAGACGCATATGGGGCCTGCAGAATGAAGTATTCAATTTCGGCAATCGCCTGCCTGGCTGTCCTGCAGGGCTGCATGGTTGGCCCGTCAACCGAGCCCCCGGCCATTCCGGTGGCAGAGGACTACCTGACGCAGATCAATCCGTCTGCAGAGCAGGCTATGGATGCTGAGTGGTGGGAGAAGTTCGATGATGCGGAGTTCTCCCGTGTCATGAATGCCGTGCTGGAACAGAATCTCGATATTGATATTGCCCTCGCGAATGTACGCGTGCGGGAGGCGGACGTCGCGATTGCCGGGTCTGCCTTGCTGCCTTCGTTTGATGGTTTCATGCAGACGCAGCTGAATTCGGTACTGACCGGCGGCGTGGACGGCGATATCACCGCAGCAGCAGGCGGTACGCTCGGCTATGATGTGGACATTGCCGGCGGCAACAAGCGTAGCGTGCAGGCCGCGATGGCGCGTCTGGAAGCAGCGCGGATCTCCGTCAATGATGTGCGCCGGCTGGTAACGCGTCAGGCCGCGCTTCAATATATCGAACTGCGCCGCGCCGAGGCGCGTCTCGAATTATTGCAATCCTCTCTGGATCTGCAGACGCAGACGTTGGAGATTGTACAGTCTCGCTATGGCGCGGGCCTCTCGCCCGCACTGGATGTTGATCGTGTGGCCGCTGATCTGGCGCGTACCCGTGCGCAGAAGGGCGTGCTGGAAGCAACGCGCAAGAGCGCCGATTATGCGCTGTCCGTCCTCGCGGGCCGCAGTCCGGAAGATCTGGTGCTGAAAACTGAACGCCAGGAAGAATTGCCGACCTATCAGGGGTCGCTGTCCGCCGGAGTGCCAGCTGACTTGCTGCGCCGCCGTCCAGACATCCGCTCGGCCGAGGCGCAATTGGTGGCAGAGCTGGCCTCTGTCGGCGCGAGGAAGGCAGATCTGTATCCGTCGCTGCGTCTGCCGGGTACGATCCAGGCCAGTGGCGGCTCCAGCAATTCGGTGGCCGAGCAGGTCACGCTTGGCCTGTCCGCCATTCTGGATGTGCCGCTGTTTGATGCGGGCGCGCGCAAGGCGCGGCTGGATGCGCAAAGGGCGCAGGCTGATATTGCGCTGATGAATTACCGGGCAAGCGTGCTGGAGGGACTTCAGGAAGTCGAGACAGCATTGGTGCGCATTGAGGCGCTGCAGCAGCGTCTGGATGAGCTGAACCGCGCTGTGGAGGCCAGTGAGTCGGCCTATCGCCAGCTGGAAGCTCTCTACCGGGAAGGCCTGTCGAGCTTTCTGGATGTGCTGGATTCCCAGCGCCAGCTGATCGACAGCCGCGAGACCGTGATCGACACTCAGGCCGATTTGGCCGCCGCGATCATTACGCTGAACGCCTCACTGGGATTTGGCGACATCTAAGTTACGTTCCATTACGAAGTAAACTTGCAGTTCGCGCGGTATCATAAGGGGTGCCAATGCGCGAATTTACTGGTTATGAGTCTGGCGATGATGGATACAGATACGCCCACGCTGCCGGACCCCGTCGTGTCCGGTTATCGCAACATTATCGCGGTTGTCGCGGCGCTGACCGTTTTGGCGGCGGCAATGTCTGCTTTGTCAGTTCTGATCGCGCTGAATTTGCGGAGTGCGGGCATTTCCAATGCGGCGCTGGGCCTTGTAGCGTCAGCCTTTTCCCTCGGTTTTCTGATCGGGACCAATCTGTCTCCGTTCGAGATCAAGCGGATCGGGCACATCCGGTCTTTTGCCTTCTTTGCAGCGATCGCGGCGATAGTGGCGCTCGCCTACACGCTCAGCATCAACGTGCTGGTCTGGACCGGATTGCAGGTATTTCTGGGTATTTGCTGCGCAGGGCTGCTGACGTCAGGCGAGAGCTGGATTGCCGATGCTGCACCGTCTGACAAGCGCGGGGCGGTGCTGGGCTTCTATTACTTCATCTCGAAAACGGGCGCTGTGGCAGGGCCATTCGTGATTGCGGGCATCAGCAGTCTCACGACAGGTTTCATGGTGCTGGCGGCGCTGTTTGCGGCATCGCTGTTGCCGGTGACGGCGACGAACCGGGCGCAGCCATCCTTCTCCGGCGCGGTGCCGTTCGGGCCCCGGCAGATATTTCGGAAAGCGCCGGGCGCAGTCTATGCAGCCTTTACGGTGGGGATTGTGAACAATGCCGTTGCCCAGCTTTATCCGGTTTATGCTTCTCAGGTGATGCCGGAAACCAGCACCGTGTTTGCCGCGCAGTTCAATGCGGCGCTAACCATTGGCACCATGCTGGCGCTGTGGCCTGCAGGTACAATTTCCGACCGCGTGGACAGGCGCCTCGTGCTGTGCGTGCTGGCCACAACCGGGGCGGCCGCATCAGCGGGCATGGTGATGTTTGCAGGATTTGGCTCTGCCGTGATCATTCTGGGTCTCGCGCTGGCCTTCGGGGCCGGCTCTCTCAGCTGTTACGCCATCGCGGTGGCGCATGCGGCGGACCGGGCGAACCCGGAACAGGTCACTTCCATGATGGCGGGCATGCTGACCATCTGGGCCATAGGCTCTGCGCTGGGGCCTGTGCTGGCAGGTCTTGTCATGACGCGGTCCCTTGGTGCGCCGGGGCTTTTTGTGTTCTCCGGTGTATCGCTGGGTATTTTGGCAGTGCTGATGGTGACACGTGCCGTGCGCTATGAGGATACGCCAGAGGAAGACAAGGAGCCGTTTGGCGTCGTCACCGCCACCAGCTACGCCATTGCGGAAGTGGACCCGCGTGGCTCAGAGGAAGAGCAGTTGGACCTGTTCAGCGAATAGGGACAGGGGGGCGTCTGGCAAATACGGGCCACGCAAGCGCCTATACCCCCCAAGGGTGTAGTGATCTGTCGCCAATGCCCCTAGACACGTCTCTCCACAAGAGATTGGCCGGGGCATTATGGACACGTCTACAATCATCATTTTCGTTGCGGCATTGGTCTTTGTGTCTGCTACTGTCGGTCTGCTGAAAACGTTCGTCAAGACAGCCAACAACACGCTGAGACAGGAAGCTGCTGCAGAGTTTGCCGCCCATGTGCCCGCGCCGATGCAGTTCATCCATGCCTATGGCAAAACGGCGCTGGGCTTTAGTGAAACGGGAGACGTCTGGGTCTGGCGAAAGCCATCGCCGGTTTGGCAACTGAACAAGGGTGATGTGAGCAGCTGGTATGCTGGCGAAGTCGTGTTTACGGCCCTGGACGCGGGCACGGCCTCAGCCACGAATCTGATACTGGAACAGTCCGGAAGCCAAGACAGGATGGCCGCGCGGGAAGCGAGGCCGTCCTATGTGCTTGTCTATGGGCCCGAAGAAGACCTGATTGCGAAGGTCGGCATTGTCGAACAGGCCGACACGGAGGAAGTCCGCGCCTGGCTGGAAAAAGCCTATCCGGGGAAAGAGCGGGAAGAGCCTGGCAGCCTGACACTGCAATCGACAGGCTCTTCTGCGGCCTAGTTAGCTTCGGCTTCAGTCGGCGCTTCCTGTTCCCATGTGCCAAGCGCGCGGTAGAGCGCGAGGGCGTTCAGGTTGCGGTCCAGATTGGCGATGATCAGCTGCTGTTTGGCGCTGTAATCTTCCCGCTGAGCGTCCAGCACTGTCAGATAGCCATCCAGGCCGGACTTGAAGCGTTCTGATGAAAGGGAGAGCGTAACGGTTGTGTCATCTGCCAGCTGTTCCAGCGCCTCAAGCCGCTTGTCGATTGTCTCGGAAACAGCGAGCGTGTCAGAGACATCGCGGAAGGCTTGCTGGATTGTGCTTTCATAATTGGCGAGCGCAGCATCCGCATTTGCACGGGCAGCATCCAGACGACCCTGACGGTTGCCAAAGTCAAAGATTGGTATGTCGATGCTCGGCGTGAAGGCCCAACCGCTTGTCGGATCGCCATTGAAGAGATCATCCAGATCGCCGCTGGCGATGCCAACATTCCCGGTCAGCGAGATGGACGGGAAGAATGCCGCGCGCGCCGCGCCGATATTGGCATTGGCTGCCAGAAGCTGACGCTCGGCGGCGATCACGTCGGGCCGCATCAGCAGGGCTGCGGAAGACTGGCCGACAGGAATGTCCACTCTCACCGGAGCCGGGAAGAGAGAGGCTTGGCTGGCCAGGTTTGCAGGAAGATCCGTACCCGTCAGATAACGAAGGGCATTGAGGTCCCGCCGCACGGCCGCTTCATATTGCGCCGCTTGTGCCTGAGCCTGTGAGACAGATGCAGACGCCCGGCGAACGTCAAGTTCGCTGGCCGTGCCAGCTTCAAACAATTCATTTGTCAGTGAAAGACTTTCGGACTGGCTCTCCACAGTCTGGTTGGCCAGGCGAAGCAATTCCTGATCGGATGCGAGTTGCAGCCATGTCTCTGCAACCGTTGCCACAAGAGCAATCCTGGCCGCGCGTTCACCTTCAGCCGTCGCGAGATAGGTTTGCAGGGCGGCAGCGTTCAGATTGCTGATCCGCCCGAAGAAATCCAGTTCCCACGCTGCGACACCCACTTGGGCGTAGGTGCTGTCAACAAAGCGAGTATTGGGGCCAGACCCATCATCGAAGGTGTCAGCAATCTGACTGCTGGCGCCGGCGCTGATATAGGGCCACAGTTGCGAGCGTGAGCTTACAAGGTTTGCCTGCGCAGCGCGGACATTCGCCACGGCAGCTTTCAGATCACGATTGTTCTCCAGCGCCTGTTCGACCAGATTACGCAATGCCGGGGAGGTGATCACGCCTTCCCAATAGAGCGGGGCTTCATAGCCCTGGTCCACCGTGGTCGAGTCGAACTCCGCCGGTACAGGCAGGTCAATCCGCTCATATTCCGGGGCCATGTTCATGCAGCCCGTCAGGGTGATCAGGCTGGCTGCCGCGAGAAGATTCAGTTTGTGGCTCATGCTGGGTCTCCGGCTGTGTTGCCTTGTTTGGGAGTACGGGAAGTCAGCTTACGCACCAGAACATAGAAGAGCGGTGCGAAAAGCAGGCTGAAGGTCATGGCCGCGATCACACCGCCAAGCACGATTGTGCCAATGGCGTTCCGGCCTGCAGCCCCTGCGCCACTGCTGAGTGCCAGAGGCAGCACGCCAAAGGCAAAGGCGAAGGATGTCATCAGAACCGGTCTGATACGCAGACGGACGGCTTCGATCGTCGCTTCCACCAGTTCCTTGCCTTCATTCTCAAGGTTGCGGGCAAACTCGACAATCAGGATGGCGTTCTTAGAGGCCAAGCCCACTGTGGTGAGAAGGCCCACCTGGAAGAAGACGTCATTTGCAAATCCACCAACCGCTGCGCCAGCCACGGCACCAGCCACGCCCAGTGGGGCAACCAGCAGAACGGAAACCGGAATGGTCCAGCTTTCATACAAGGCTGCAAGGCAGAGGAACACAAACAGGATGGAGATGATGTACAGGGTGGTGGCCTGGTTGCCTGACTGGCGTTCCTGACGGCTGAGCCCGCTCCACTCATAGGAGATGCCGGGCGGCAGCTGACCGATCAGTTCTTCCATGGCCTCCATGGCACCACCTGAGCTCAAGCCAGGTGCGGCGGAGCCTTGAATGTTCAGGGCAGAGATGCCGTTGAAGCGCTGCAGTTGAGGTGAACCGATGATCCAGTCACCGGTAATCATCTCGTCAAGCGGAGCCATTTCGTTGGAACTGGTTCTCACAAACCAGTTGGAGATGTCTTCCGGCTGCATGCGGTCGTTCGTATCACCCTGGATATAGACACGCTTGATCCGGCCGCGGTCGATAAAGTCGTTGACATAGAGGCTGCCGAACATGGTGGACATCAGGCTGGTCGCATCAGAGACAGATACGCCGAGGGCCTGGGCCTTTTGGTAATCCAGTTTCAGATTGAATTGCGGACCGTCTTCCACACCATTCGGGCGCACACCTGCAAGGCGCGGATCCTGGGCGGCCATGCCAAGCAATTGGTTGCGGGCACCCACAAACTCTTCATGGGACAGGTTGCCGGTGTTCTGAATGAAAAGATCAAAACCGCTGGCATTGCCCAGTTCGCGAATGGCGGGTGGGGAGATTGCAAAAACCTGCGCTCGGTCGATCTGGGAGAGTTCCCCCATGGCGCGGCCCACAATGGCCTGTACAGAGTTTTCTTCGCCGGGGCGCTCAGACCAGTCTTTCAGGGAGGCAAAGGCGATACCGTTATTCTGGCCCTGACCGGCGAAGCTGAAGCCTGCGAGGGAGAAGATGCCTTTAACGTTTTCACCCTCTTCCGTCTGATAATAGTCAACGACTTCATCCATGACGGACATGGTGCGCTCAAGGCTGGCATTTGCTGGCAATTGGGCAAGGGTAAAGTAGTTGCCCTGGTCCTCGTCCGGAAGGAAGGAGCTTGGGATGCGGGTAAACGCAAGGCCCGTCAGCGCGACAATGATGGCGAAGACGCCAACCATGATCAGGCGCCGTCTGAGGATGCGGTTCACCACAGCTTCATAGCCGACGGTCAGCTTGTCAAAGCCGGTATTGAAGACTTCGGCCGGCTTGCCCAGCCAGGAGCTTTTCGAGTGATCCTTTGGCTTCAGGATGGTCGCGCAGAGCGCCGGGGACAGCACAATCGCGATCAGTACGGACAGCGCCATGGCAGATACGATGGTCACCGAGAACTGGCGATAGATGATGCCCGCAGAGCCCGGGAAGAAGGCCATGGGCACGAACACAGCAGAGAGAACCACTGCGATACCGACAAGGGCGCCGACGATCTGTTCCATGGAACGGATCGTTGCCTCACGTGGCGGCAACTTCTCGTCATGCATCACACGCTCGACGTTCTCCACAACAACAATCGCGTCATCCACCAGCAGGCCGATGGCGAGCACCATGGCGAACATGGTCAGTGTGTTGATGGACATCCCCATGACAAGAAGCACGGCAAATGTGCCAAGCAGCACGACAGGAACAGCAATGATTGGGATGAAAGAGGCGCGGAAGCTTTGCAGGAAGACCAGGATCACGATGAAGACCAGGAAGATGGCTTCAAACAGGGTCTTCTGAACTTCGTGAATGGAGGTCTCGATGAAAGGCGTGGAGTCCACCGGGAAGGCATATTCGATGTCCTCCGGGAAGTCCTTGGACATCTCTTCGACCGTTTTCTTCACCCTTTCGGCTGTGTCGAGTGCGTTTGCACCGGTCGCAAGAGAGACGGCAAAACCGGTTGAGGGCATACCATTGTATTTCGAGATGAACTCGTAGTTTTCTGCGCCCATCTCAACCTTGGCAACATCCTCGAGACGGACGGAGCCGCCTTCGGGAGTCGTTCGGATCAGAAGGTTGCGGAACTCTTCCGGTGTCGAGAGAAGGGACTGCAGCGTGAGGGTGACGTTGATTTCCTGGCCTTCGACTGACGGTGCGCCGCCGAGGGAGCCCGCGGAAATCTGCGCATTCTGTGCCTTGATCGCATTCACGATGTCAGAGGGCATCAGCTTGTACTGGACCAGCTTTTCAGGCTCCAGCCAGATACGCATGGCATAGCGCGAACCGAATGCTTCAACCCGACCAACACCATTGAGGCGGCTTACAGCGTCGTAGATATTCGAGCGGACATAGTCCCCCAGATCGGTCTGGTCATATGTTCCGTTCGGAGAGTACAGCGCGGTAATCAGCAGGAAGCCGTCACTGGCCTTGCTGACTGTCACGCCTTGCCGCTGCACCTGTTCGGGAAGGAAGGGTGTTGCGAGAGACAGTTTGTTCTGGACCTGAACCTGCGCGATATCCGGATCGGTGCCCGGCTTGAAGGAGAGGTTGATGGTGGCAGAGCCGTTCGAGCTGCTGGTGGAGGTGATGTAGTCAAGCCCGTCAAGACCGGTCAGCTGTTGCTCGATCACCTGCGTGACTGAGTTTTCCACCGCTTTGGCCGATGCGCCCGGATAGGTGCCCATGATGCTGATCGTGGTCGGGGCAACATCTGGGTACTGTGCAACCGGAAGCGTTCGCAAGGCCAGGCCGCCTGCCAGCATGATGAGGATCGCAATCACCCAGGCAAATACCGGGCGATCAATGAAGAATTTTGCCATTTGAAACTTCCGTAGGTCTTATTTCGAGCCGCCGCGTGCATCCTGGGATGCAGACAGCTTGCTGGCGGCGGAGATAGGCGTGACTTTCATGCCAGGACGGATGGACTGGAGGTTGGACACGGCGATCTTCTCGCCGGGCTTCAGGCCGGATGTGACGATCCATTGGTTGTCGACCTGTTCGGCAATCTGGACCACACGCTGCTCCACAGTGCCATCCTCTTTGACGACCATGACGGTTGCCTGACCCGTGGCGGATCTTGAAACGACTGACTGGGGCAGCAGGAAGACGCCTTCATAATTGCCGGCGTCAAAGTTGGCTCTCACGAACATGCCAGGCAGAATGATGCCGTCAGGATTGGGAACCACGACCCGAACGGCGACGGTGCCAGCGCTCTCATCAACGTTCACTTCGCTGAACTCCAGTTCGCCGACAAGACCGTTTGAGTCATTGTCGCTCAGCAGGATGTTGACCGGGATGGTGCGTCTCTCTGTGGTCGCAATCTCACCGGAGGCCATCTGTTGGCGCCAGTTCAGGATACGGGAGCTGGAAACCGTAAGGTCGACATACACCGGATCGAGTTGCAGTACACGCGCCAGAGGTTCGGCCTGGTTCTGCGTAACAAGCGCGCCTTGCGTGACAGAGGAGCGGCCGATCGTGCCTGTGATCGGAGAGGTGATCTTGGTACGAGCCAGATCAATCCGCGCGCTATCCAGAGCGGCTTTTTGCATGGAGATGTCGGCCTCGGCCTGGCGTGCGGATGCGACCGCTTGGTCGTATTCCTGCTGGCTGACAGCGTTGATCTCTGCGAGGCGCTTGTAGCGATTGGCTGTTTCGCGAGCGACATCAGCCGTTGCCTGGGCACGCTCCAGTGAAGCTTCCGCACTGCGCGCCGCCGCAGCGTATTCGGCCGCGTCGATCTGGTAAAGCGCTTGGCCTTTCTGAACAACATCGCCTTCCGTGAAGAGGCGTTCCTTGATGAGGCCAGTCACCTGGGGGCGAATTTCGGCTTCAGCATAGGCGCGTGCGCGGCCCGACAGTTCAATCGTGTTGGGCACGCTGGTCAGCTCCGCCGTCATTGTTTCAACACGGGGAGCAGGCTGCTGCTGGCTCATATCGGCTGATGGGGAGTCATTTCCACATGCCGCAAGCAGCAGTGAAGTGGCCATAACCAGCGCCGAAAGGGTTTGTGTGGGTATGCGCATGAAAGTTCCTTGACGACTGACCAGCCCGCGGGCTATTCAAAATATAGAATGAGCGCTCTATCTAATGCTGCGTCGCAGCAAGTCAAGGAGACGGTGCATCAAATTATGGGTAGGAAACGTTAATGAGCCAGCTTCTAGGAACAAGGATGAGCGCAAAGCGCGAAACACGCATCGCATCCATCCTTGATTGCGCGGAAAAGAACTTTGTTGAGAAGGGGTTCCATGGGGCCGGAATCTCCGGGATCGCCCGTGATTGCGGCATCAGTGTGGGCCATCTGTATCACTATTTCCCCTCAAAGGACTCGCTGGTCGAGGCCGTGACGGAACGAGAGCTTTGCCGTCAGCTTGAGCGCATGAGGGAATTTGAGAATGATACACCGCAAATGGTGCAGGAGGGTATCGTCAGCACGATTTCCGACATCATCATGCGCAAGGAAGACCCTTTCCGAACGGTTCTGAACTTCGAAATTCTCGCCGAAGCGCAGCGAAATCCCTCTGTTGCACACATTCTTCAGAAGCATGACGCGGTGATGCGTCAGGAATTCAGCGCCATTCTGGAGCGCGCAGGCCTTGATTCCATTCAGCTGCGAACCGAGCTTCTGTTTACAATGTTTTCCGGACTTCCTGCCCGCGCCCTGCGACATCCCGAGCAGGAGCGGGCCTCATTCCTTGAGACCATGAAGCCTGTCCTGGAAAGCATTCTGGGAGATTGTTGGGATGGGGACCCCAAAAAGCCGAAATAAAATGCCCCTTATTTCCTTACGGAAGACATTTTTAGCCCAAATAAGCCTGACAAACCGGTAAGTCTGCGCTACCCGGCTATCATGGTCGTTACGCCCATGAAACCTGCTGCCGGAAAGCCATGACACAAAATACGATACAGCATCTTAAATCGATTGAGCAGCGCCTGCTTTGGCTGTCTGCCTGGATTGTTCACAATGCCAATCATTTGCGTGCCAAATCAGATGGCGATGTCAAAGTTGGCGGCCACCAGGCTTCTTGCGCCTCAATGGTTTCGATCATGACGGCGCTGTATTTTCATGAGCTGAAACCGGAAGACCGTGTCGCCGTGAAGCCGCACGCTTCGCCCGTGTTCCACGCCATGCAGTACATGATGGGCAATCAGACACGCGAGAAGCTGGAGAATTTCCGCGGTCTTGGCGGCGCGCAATCCTATCCGAGCCGTACCAAGGATGTGGATGATGTGGACTTCTCCACGGGCTCGGTTGGCCTTGGTGTGGCGATCACGGCATTTGCGTCCCTCATGCAGGATTATCTGGAGGCCAAGAAATGGGCCGCTGACAAGCCGCTTGGGCGGATGATTGCGCTGGTTGGTGATGCCGAGCTGGATGAAGGTAATGTCTATGAATGCCTTCAGGAGGGCTGGAAGCATGGCCTTCGCAACACGTGGTGGATCATTGACTATAACCGTCAAAGCCTGGACGGCGTTGTCCGCGAGGGGCTGTGGGAAAAGATCGATGCGATCTTCAAGGCATTTGGCTGGCGCACAGTGGTGCTGCGACATGGCGTTCTGCAACGCGCAGCCTTTGAGGAGCCAGGTGGCGAGGCGCTGAAGCAATGGATCCAGTCCTGTCCGAATGCAGACTATTCTGCGCTGACCTATCAGGGCGGCAAGGCATGGCGCAAACGCCTGATGGACGATATTGGCGATCAGGGCGATGTGACGGAATTGCTGGAGAAGCGCTCGGATGATGAACTGGCGGCCCTGATGAACAATCTGGGCGGTCAGTGCGTCGAGACGCTGATGGATGCCTTTGACAGCATTCAGGATGACCAGCCGACCGTGTTTCTGGCCTATACAATCAAGGGCTGGGGCACGCCGCTGGCGGGGCATAAGGACAATCATGCCGGCCTGATGAATCCGGCGCAGATGTCTGATTTCCAGAAACGGATGGGCGTTCCGGAGGGCCAGGAGTGGGAACCTTTTGCCGCGCTTGATGATGTAGGCAGCCTGCGGGCGTTCATGGAAAAGGCCGAGTTCTTTTCCAAGGGGCCCCGCCGCTATGAGGCGTCAATCGTGAAAAGCCC
>Ga0070727_10001055_pt1 | contig 30532 bp, 30 predicted proteins | sample tdAd472_FD_66722 | JGI IMG/M metagenome (GOLD analysis project Ga0070727, IMG submission 66722) | Marine sediment microbial communities from the Atlantic coast under amendment with organic carbon and nitrate - tdAd47.2 | ecosystem: Environmental > Aquatic > Marine > Coastal > Sediment | place... | reverse complement strand
CGTTTGCGCGCGATAAACACCGCACCGTGGACGACACGCCGTTTGGCGGCGGCGCCGGAATGGTCATGCGGCCCGATGTGGTGGACCGCGCGATCGGCGACGCAGCCCAGCGCCAACCCGAAGCGCGGTTGATTTATTTGACGCCGCGCGGCCGTCTTCTCGATCAGGAGAAGGTCCGGGAATTGGCCGAAGCGCCGGGAGTGATCCTGCTCTGTGGGCGCTACGAAGGGGTCGACCAACGGGTTTTGGAAGCGCGTGAGGTCGAAGAGATTAGCCTGGGAGACTTTGTCCTTTCAGGCGGCGAGGCGGCGGCGATGACGTTGCTGGACGCGGTGGTTCGGTTGTTGCCCGGTGTGACCGGAAACGCTGAATCGCTTGAAGACGAGAGTTTTGAAACGGGTCTCCTGGAGTACCCGCACTATACCCGGCCCCAAACGTGGGAAGACCACCAAGGGATCAGCCGGGAGGTTCCGGAAGTTCTGCTTTCGGGGCATCACGAGAACATCCGGGCCTGGCGGCAAGAGCAAGCCGAGCAGGCGACCCGGGAACGGCGGCCGGACCTTTGGGAGCGGTTCGCCGGAAAAGACGAGACGTCCTGAAAGGCGTCGCTTGGAATTTAATGGGCCGTGCCTCTGAAAACATGCACTGCTAACGAAGAGAGTAAGGAAGAAAGCCATGAATATTCTCGAAACCATCGAGAAAGAGCAGTTGGACAAGCTCGCCGCGGACAAAGAAATTCCCGAGTTCGCTGCCGGTGACACGATCAAGGTTCACGTGAAGGTCAAAGAAGGCGAAACCGAGCGTGTCCAGATTTTCGAAGGCGTGTGCATTGCCCGCAAAAATGCCGGCCTGAACTCCAGCTTCACGGTTCGCAAGCTGTCCTTCGGCGAAGGCGTCGAGCGTGTGTTCCCGCTGTATTCGCCGAACGTTGCGCAGATTGAAATGGTGCGTCGTGGCGACGTTCGCCGCGCCAAGCTGTACTACCTGCGTGGCCGGACCGGTAAGGCCGCCCGTATCGCCGAGAAGACCGACGGTTGGTCGGGTAAAGTGTCTGCCCAGGAAGCGAAGCAGGCGCGTGCCGAAAAAGCTGCCCGTGACGCCAAGGCGCGCGAGAAGGCCGAAGCCAAAAAAGCCGCTAAGGCTGCAGCCCAGGGCGACGCCCAATAAGCTTCTTCCAGTTTAGGAAGACGAGAGATAGACGCGGGCGCGCCCTCCTTGAAAAGGGCCTGCCCGCGTTCGCATGTTATATCCAGGGTCGGATCGTTTTAGGAGGAAGCACTTTCCAGTGATTCCGCGTAAAGCGTCAATCCGCCCGCACTCTAGCCGCATCGGTTCGAAGGAAGGCCTATCCATGCCCAAGACCCTGTTCGACAAAATCTGGGAACGTCACCTGGTTGAAACCCAGGACGACGGCACCAGCCTGATTTACATTGACCGCCACATGGTGCACGAAGTCACCAGCCCGCAGGCGTTTGAAGGCCTGCGCACCTCGGGACGTAAAGTGCGTCACCCCGAGTTGACCTTGGCGGTTGCCGACCACAACGTGCCGACGGTGACGGCGGATCGCGTCGGCGGGATTGACGCCGTCTCCAATGACGAATCCCGCACCCAGCTTCAGGCGCTCGCCAAGAATACCGCCGAGTTCGGCATCGAACACTTCGGGATTTCCGAGTTCCGTCAGGGCGTGGTGCATATCGTTGGTCCCGAGCAGGGCTTTACGCTTCCCGGAACGACCATCGTTTGCGGCGACAGCCATACGGCGACCCACGGCGCCTTCGGCGCTTTGGCGTTCGGAATCGGTACGTCCGAGGTCGAGCACGTTCTGGCGACTCAGACCCTGTTGCAGAAAAAACCCAAGTCGATGCGGATCAATGTTGTCGGCGACCTCCCGGTCGGCTGCACGGCGAAAGACCTTGTGCTGGCCCTGATCGGCCAGATCGGAACGGCGGGCGGCACCGGCTGCGTTATCGAGTATGCGGGCAAGGCCATCGAAGGTCTGTCCATGGAAGGCCGGATGACCGTCTGCAATATGTCGATTGAAGGCGGAGCGCGGGCCGGTCTGATCGCGCCGGACGAAAAAACATACGAATATTTGAAAGGCCGTCCCATGGCGCCCAAAGGCGCAACCTGGGAAATGGCCGTGGCCGACTGGAAGACCCTGCCGAGCGATGAAGGTGCGGCCTACGACGAGGAAATCACCCTCGACGTTTCCAAGCTGGTCCCGCAGGTCACCTGGGGCACCAGCCCGGAAAACGTTGCGCCGATCGACGGCGTGGTGCCGAACCCGGCCGATGCCAAGGACGATGCGCAAAAAGCCGCTTGGCAGCGTTCGCTCGACTATATGGAGTTGACCCCCGGCACGCCGCTTGACGGTCTGAAAATCGACCGGGTGTTTATCGGTTCCTGTACCAACGGACGGATCGAAGACCTTCGTGCCGCCGCCGCCATCGCCAAGGGACGCAAAGTGGCTGAAGGCGTGGGCGCCATGGTGGTTCCGGGCTCCGGTTTGGTCAAGGAGCAGGCCGAACAGGAAGGCCTGGATGAAATCTTTATCGAGGCCGGGTTCGAATGGCGCGAGCCGGGCTGTTCCATGTGCCTAGCGATGAACGACGACAAGCTGGTCGCCGGTCAGCGCTGCGCCTCGACCTCCAACCGCAACTTTGAAGGCCGTCAGGGCCGCGGCGGGCGGACCCATCTGGTCAGCCCGGAAATGGCGGCAGCCGCCGCCGTGACCGGCAAACTGACCGACGTTCGGAAACTCGAGGACTAAGGAGAGGCGACCATGGAAAAGTTCACCAAACTCACCGGCGTCGCGGCTCCCATGCCGATCAAGAACGTCGATACCGACATGATTATCCCCAAGCAGTTCCTGAAGACCATCCAACGGTCGGGCCTGGGCAAAAACCTGTTCGACGAGATGCGCTACAACGAAGACGGTTCGGAAAATCCGGATTTTGTTCTCAACAAGCCGCAATACCGCGACGCGACCATTTTGGTGGCGGGCGACAACTTCGGTTGCGGATCGTCGCGCGAACACGCCCCTTGGGCGATCCTCGATTTCGGCATCCGTTGCGTCATCGCGCCAAGCTTTGCCGATATCTTCTACAACAACTGCTTCAAGAACGGCATTTTGCCGATCCGTCTGCCCCAGGCCGACGTGAGCAAGTTGATGGATGACGCCCAGCGCGGCGCTAATGCGACCCTGACCGTTGATCTGGAAGCCCAGACCATCGAAGGTCCGGACGGCGGCAGCATCTCCTTTGACATCGACCCGTTCCGCAAGCACTGCCTGTTGAACGGTCTCGACGACATCGGCCTGACCTTGCAAAAGGAAAACAAGATAGCCGCTTTTGAATCCAAGCAGAAAGCCGAACGGCCCTGGCTCTAATCTAGACATCAGTGAGGGGGACACATGTCCAACACTAAACAACTTCTTATCCTGCCGGGCGACGGCATCGGCCAGGAAGCCATGACGCAGGTGGAGCGCGTGGCCAATTGGGTAGCCAAACACCGCAACGTCGGTTTCGATATGGAAACCGATCTGGTCGGCGGCGCCGCCTACGATAAGCATGGCGTGGCTCTGGCCGACGAAACCCTGGAAAAAGCGCTGAAAGCCGACGCGGTTCTGCTCGGCGCGGTCGGCGGCCCTAAGTGGGACAACGTGGCGCGCGAACATCGGCCCGAGGCCGGCCTGTTGGCGCTACGTAAGGAAATGGACTTGTTCGCCAACCTCCGTCCGGCCACCTGCATGCCGGCCTTGGCCGAGGCGTCGAGCTTGAAAGAAGAGATCGTTTCCGGCCTCGATATCATGATCGTCCGCGAATTGACCGCAGGCGTCTACTTCGGTCAGCCGCGCGGCATGCAGCAATGGGAAGGCCAAGAGCGTTGCATCGACACTCAGGCCTATACGAAGTCCGAAGTCGAGCGCATCGCCGAAGTGGCCTTCGACCTCGCCCGCAAGCGTAACAACAAGGTCCATTCGGTGGAAAAAGCCAACGTCATGGAGACCGGCATTTTCTGGCGTAAGGTGGTGACCGACCTGCACAAAGCAGGCGGTTACGACGACATTGAGCTGCAGCATATGTACGCCGACAACTGCGCCATGCAGTTGGTCCGCTGGCCGAAGCAGTTCGACGTGATCGTCACCGACAACCTGTTCGGCGACCTGCTTTCCGACTGTGCGGCCATGCTGACCGGTTCGCTCGGCATGCTGCCGTCGGCCAGCCTCGGCGGGGCCGATGAGTTTGGCACCCGCAAGGCCATGTACGAGCCGGTCCACGGTTCGGCCCCGGATATCGCCGGGCAGAACCTGGCCAACCCGCTGGCCAGCATTCTGTCGTTCGCCATGTGTCTGCGCTACAGCTTCGACATGGGCGCGGAAGCGGACCTGATCGAAACCGCTTCACAAAACGTGCTCAATGCCGGTATCCGCACGGCGGATATCATGCAGGACGGCGCGACCCAGGTCGGCACCAAGGAAATGGGCGACGCTCTGCTCGCCGAAATGGACAAGCTGGCTTAAAAGCAGCCGATAGTTTTAAAAAGGCGGTCTTCGGGCCGCCTTTTTTTGTGCGGGAATAACATGCCCGCGTATTCACCCTGGACTTGGGTCTTGCTGAATGACTAAAGTTTATAAAAGAAGGGAAACGGCGGGGGCGGCATTTGGCCATAAAATTTGCGATCGGGCTTTTGGCTGCAATGCTGGTATGGGGAGGCATCTGCCCAACCTCGGCCAAGGCGGAAGGGATACTTCGGGTCGCTTATTTTAGCCATGACCTCCCGGGGATCGATCCCCTGTCTCCGACCTTCGACCCGGATTCCTATTCGGTTATCACGCAGCTTTTCGACAGTTTGGTCTACCATGACCTGGATGGCGATCTGACGCCGGGATTGGCGGTCGGTTGGCGGCGTTTGCAGCCGACCGTTTGGGAATTCAAACTGCGTAAAGGCGTCGTCTTCCACAATGGAGAACCGTTTGATAGCCGGTCGGTAAAAGCGACTTACGATACGGCGTTGGACCCAAACCGGCGCGCCGGTAACGCCTGGATCCTGAATTCCATCAAAGAGGTTCGTCTCGATCCCGCCGATCCGTATCGCGTGGTGATTGAAACCCACTTTCCCGACGGCATGTTTCTCAACCGGCTTTCCATGTTCGGCTCTCTATGCCCACCGAGATACCTGACCGAAGCTGGGTTGGACGGCTTTGCCGAACATCCGGTGGGAACGGGCCCCTATATGCTCTCCGAATGGGCCAAAGGGAAATACATCGAGCTGGTGCGCAATCCGAAGTACTGGGCGAAAGGATTGCCCAAGATCGACAAAGTCCGCTTCCTTATTTTACCGGAAGAACAGTGGGTCGACGCCTTTCTGGAAGGCAAAGTCGATTTTCTTCCAAACTTGGCCGGAAACGAAACCACCCGCCTGATGACCGAAGCCAAAGGCAAAGCGACGATCTTGAAGAGGTTGGTTTTGGCGGGATATTGGACGGTCATCCGCAATCAGGGAGTTTTGGCGGATCGGCGGGTGCGCAAAGCGTTGAATCTGGCTCTCAATAAGCAAGCACTTGTGACCTATGCCGATAAAGGAAACGCCGAGCCCCTTTCTTCGCTGGGCAAGAAGGGGGAATTTGGCGCAAACCCCGAACTCGAGCCTTATCCCTACAATCCTGAGCAAGCCCGCCGTCTTTTAAAAGAGGCCACCGTTGAAACGCCTCTCAAACTTACCGCCATCGTCGCCGACATTGCCGCGCCGGTGGCAAAAATCATGCGGCACGATTTCGCCCAGATCGGGATTGATTTGGAGTTGGATATCGTGCCGCGAGTGGAGTGGTCCAATCGCCTCACCACCCACAAAATGACAACCGGCGAACCGATTGATTACGATTTGGCGATCAACCTGGTCGACAACCCCATTTATAATCTGGCGTTCCATGCCGGACTTTTCCTTCACTCAACCAGCCCCTGGTCCTTGTTGTCCCATCCGGAATTTGAAGAACGGTTCGGTCAGGCGCTGACAACGGTCGACCCATCGGCCCACCGCCGGAGTCTGGAGCAATTGGATAAGTACATCCACGATGAAGCCTTGATGGTCTTTACCACCCAGCGGATCATCACGGCGGCTGTTAGTCCTAAGGTCCGGATCCCAAAATTCGGGATGAACGGGCATTTGGATTATCTGACGCTGACCACGGCGGAGGCAGTCCAACCGTAATGTCCATACTCGAAACCCTTCGCAAGACCGTTCTTTCAAAGATGATGATGCGCAGCATCGTCGTTTTGTCGGTATCTATTTTTCTTGTCGAGTTCCTTGCGTATAAACAGGCCAGCGAACAGATCGTCAAGCTGACCGAAGAACGCCAACGTGAACTGACGGCTTTGTACGCCGAGCGTTTCGATCAAATCGTCAACACCATCAAGATCGATATGGAATCGATCGCCAGCCTTCCGTCGCTACGCGATTATCACCTCAACCGGTTATACGACTTGCGGGCCGAAGCCGGTCAGCAACTGGGTAATGTTGCGGGGTTTCTTGCAAGGCTCTATGAACGCAACCGGGCCTATAGCGAAATTCAAATACGGGATAAGCATGAGCGTCCCCACCTGACGCTGATTGATGGCAAAGCGGTCCTTCATCCGGTGCCCCCCGTGGATTATTTCGAACAGCCGATGGATTTGGAACAAAAGACCGCCCTTTCCGCCGGGTTCGTCGATGAGGGCATCCTGCCCGCCACGGCGGAAACGAAGACCAGCCTTTTATACAGTTATCCGTTGTCGGTTCATGGTGAGGCGATAGGCCGGGTGACCATTGCTTACGACTTCGAAAGTCTGATTGCCGACTTGAAGAAGCAGAAGATATTTGAAACTGGACATCTGGCGGTCCTCAATCGAAACGGCGATGTGGTTTACACCCCCCACCTGCCATTGGGGGAGCGCTTGGTCGAAAAACGCCCGGCCTTCTGGCGTGCCTTGGATGCGTTGGGATTTGGCGGGACGGGACGGTTTGAAAACATGGAAGGGCGTGGAAACTGGATCGGCGCCGCTCCGATGAAGGCAAAGCCTTGGGTTGTCGTTGCGGTTGTTCCCGAAAGTGAAATGTTCGCCGACCTCAATAAAACCCGGAACGTCATTATCGCGTTGGTTATTCTGACTATCTTGTTGGAACTGCTGGCGGTCTATGTGTTTACCCGTCACCTGATCAGCAAGCCCATGGAAGAACTGCTCAATGGGACGCGGGCAGTGCACGAAGGCAATCTAACCCACCGGGTGGTGATTAATACAAACGATGAGTTCGGCCAACTGGCCCAATCTTTCAATCACATGACCGAATCCTTGCGGGACGATCAGGATCTTTTGGAACAGCGGGTTAAAGAGCGGACGCGAGAGCTGGAAAAAGAAATCGAACAACGGCGGCAGGCTGAGCGGGCGATGAGGGAAAGTGAGAGCCGGTTCCGGGATTTCACCGAAGTGTCTGCCGACTGGGTCTGGGAAGTGGGCAGCGACTTTAAGGTAAGCTATGTGTCCGAGCGGGCGAGCCGGGTTCTTGGGCCGTCGATAGAGAAAATCCTAGGGCGGGAGGCGCATTTGGGTATCGATTTCTCAACCGGTTCCATGGACAGGGAAATCTTCCGGCAAATCCTTAAAGACCGCAAACCGTTTAGAGATTTTGAGTATTGCTACAACCATCCCAATGGAGAGGTCCGTTATTTAAGGGTGAATGGAAAACCGTTTTTCAATGCCGATGGCGAGTTTATGGGATACCGCGGTTCGGGCAGCGACGTGACGGAGAAAGTGTTGGCGAAGGAAGAAATCCAGCGGGCGAAAAGCGAGGCGGAGCACGCCAACGAAGCCAAGTCGGAGTTTCTCGCCAAGATGAGCCATGAGCTAAGAACGCCGTTAAATGCGGTGATCGGTTATTCGGACGCCATGCGGTCGGAGATTTTCGGCGCAGTCGAGGTGCCGCAGTACCGGGAGTATTTGGAATACATCCACGGATCGGGTTCCCATCTTTTGGGGTTGATCAACGAAATCCTCGATCTTTCGAAGATTGAGGCGGGGCATGTGGATCTCGTGCCGGAAGAATTCGATCTCTATGAATTCGCCGTGGACGCGCTTAGCACTTTGAGGCCGATGGCCGACGCTAGAAATAACCAGCTGATCTTGAATTGCGCCAAAAATATTGGGGAGATTGAGGCGGATAAGGCGCGGTTGAATCAAATCCTGTTTAACCTGTTGAGCAACGCTTGCAAGTTTACGGACGATGGCCGGGTCTGCCTGGATATCACGCCGGATGAAGCAACCGGTGAAATCGTCTTCAAGGTCGAAGATACGGGGATCGGCATCCCGGCAAACAAGATGGATAGTCTGTTTGATGAATTTACCCAGGTGCATCCCGAGATGGTGCGGTCTTACGGCGGGACCGGCCTGGGGCTTTCGATCAGCCGGACGTTGTGCCGGATGATGGGCGGTTCTATCGAGGCGCAAAGTGAGCATGGTAAAGGCTCGGTGTTTACCGTTCGGATGCCACGGAAGGCGGCTTAACCGCTATCCGCCTTCGATGGGTGGAAAAACCACCAAGTAATCTCCGTCTCTTAACACCGTTTGGTCGCGCTCCCCCGGCGGGATAGGCGTTCCGTTGACCAGAGCCGGATAGACTTCATCCGGATCGGTCTTGAGGTCCAGCCGGTTAAGAACGTCGGCCAGGACGGTGCCGGGCGGCAGGTCCAACTCCCCTTCGCCCGACGGAAAAAGCCCGCAGGTGATGGCGTGAACCTCCACCGAAATCCGCATTACCCGAGACCGAGCCGTTCCAGGGTTTCCGGTTTGGGGTTTCCGTCCGGAGTCCAGCCGCGCAGCTCATAGTACTCGGGCAGCATCTTCTCCAAATCGGCCGTCTGGCCTTTGGCAGCGCCGCTTTTGGCCGGTTCTTTCAACTGCCTGTCGGGCAGCGTGTCGTGCTCGGGGCCTAATCCGGCTGCGGTGTTGTACAGACGCTCCATGTTCCAGATGCGCTCGCCGCAGGCCATCACCCGCTCGACCGGCCAGTCGCCGGGCAGCGCCGCGTCCAGTTTCGGCGCAATGTCCGCCGGGTCCCAGACCGGTCCGGGGAAGGTGCACAGGCCCAGCGAGTCGACGAGGGCGTTTTTGTCCTGGGTGAATTTAACCACCTCGGCCTTGCCGTCTGTCGTTGTGCTGGAGAAGTCCTGAACGAAGGGGGCGGCGCGCAGATGACAAGCCCCGCGGCTGGAGGTAGCATAGGCCAGCCCCATGCCTTTCATGGCGCGTGGTTCGTAGCCGGGGAACTCCTGGCCGCGAACGGTCATGGAGAGTTCCGGGTGGCCGTATTTCTCGCATAGCCGTTTCGAGCCCAGGCCGATTTCCTTGCCGAATCCTTCGCCCTTGCCGGTCAGTTCGACCATGGCGATCAGGGCGTCCGCATTGCCGAAACTGAGATCGATCCCGCCGGTTTCCTTGGTGGTGATCGCGCCGATTTCAAACAGCTCCATGGCGGCGCTCAAGGTTGCGCCGAAGGAAATGGAGTCCAGGCCGTCTTCGTTGCAGACCATGTTGGCGTACATCAAGGCGTTCAGATCGTCGATGCCGCACATGGGGCCGAAGGCGTAGGCGTTCTCGTATTCCAGGCCGCCGGTGCCTTTTTGATAGCGCTCTTTGCCCTCAACCGCCTTGTAGGTCGGGTCGATCAAGCCCATGCGGCCGCAGGCGATGGTGCAGCCGAAGCAGGCCTTGGTGCCGATCAGGTTGGGCTTGCCGTCGCTCATGCGGGGAACGGTGACCGATTTGGCGTTGATTTTCTTGACCCCTTCGAACTGCATGTCGCGGCAGTTGCGGGTCGGCAGCGAGCCGAAGGAATGGGTGGCGTCCATCATGGCGTGGGTGCCGAATTTTCCTAGCCGGATGCGCCGCTCTGACGGGTCGAGCTTGTCTTTCGCCGCCTTGACCGCCGCCATGAAGCGAGCCGGGTCTTTGACCGAAACCCCGCCGGTTCCCCGGACGATCATCGCTTTGAGGTTTTTCGATCCCATCACCGCGCCGACGCCCGAGCGGCCCGCCGCCCGGTGCAGATCGTTGATCACGGCGGCAATCCGCGCTTGGGACTCGCCGGCCCGGCCGATGGAGGCGACGCGGGCCTGGGGATCGCCATGCTTGGCTTTGAGCGCCGGTTCGACCTCCCAAATGCTGCGCCCCCAATAGGCGCTTGCGTCGTGAAGGACCGCTTCGTCGTCCTTGATTTCCAGATAGACCGGCTTGGGGGATTTGCCTTCGAAGATCACCATGTCCCAGCCGGCATTCTTCAACTCGGCCCCGAAGTAGCCGCCCGAATTGGAGCAGGCGATCGCGCCGGTCAGCGGGCTTTTACAAATCACCGACCAGCGTCCGCCGGTGGAGGCCATGGTCCCGGTCAATGGCCCGGTGGCGATGATCAGCCGGTTGTCGGGCGACAGCGGATCAATGTTCGGATCGGTTTCCTCGATCAGGTATTTGCTGCCCAAGCCGCGCTGTCCAACGTAGGCGGCGGCCCACTCCATGTTGAGGGGGTCGCTTTTGCAAGACCCCGTGCTGAGATCGACCCTTAAGATTTTTCCTTGCCAGGACATGGTTGCCTCGTTCGTTTAAGCCTTGGCGCTCGGACGCGCGGAAACGGCGTCATGCCAGCGCTTTAAGTGGGGTTGCTCGTCGGTCGGTACAATCTTCAACCAACCGGCGAAATCGACCACGACCATCGCTGTGATATCGGCGAAGGTGAAATTGTCACCCGTGATGAAGGGCTGCCCGGCCAGCAAGCCGTCGAGCATGGCAAAGAAGTTTTCGGTGCGCAGTTTGCCCCGCTCGGCCAGCTCGGGAATTTGCTCGTAGCCGATTTTGCCGGTTAATGCCCGGCCTTTGAAGCCGGGGCTCTTGTTGCGCAAACTCTCGGCAACGGCTTGAAGCCCCTCCACCTCGATGCGGTGGTTCCACATGGAAACTTGTGCTTTTTCTTTGGCCGTTGCGCCGAAAAGCGGCGGTTCGGGATGTTCGGCTTCGAAGTAGCGGCAAATGGCTTCCGGTTCGCCGATGCCGGTTCCATCGTCGAGCTCCAGGAAAGGAACGTCGCAACGGTCGTTCAAAGAGACAAAAGGCTCTTTGAGATGTTCGCCGCCCCTAAGGTCGATTTGAACCGTCGGAACCTCAATGCCTTTTTCGGCCAAAAAAATACGGACTCTCCGGGGGCTGGGGGCGGTGGCGCAATCATAGAGTTTCATCTGTCAAAGCCGTCCTGTGATTAAATTCGGTTCGCCAATCCCCTTTTTTGGGGCTCTTGCCTATAATGTAATAGGTGTTCCCTATTCGTCACAATGAAAGACTATGATAAGCGTCATATTCCACCTTCCCCCTTGCTATTGGGGGGCGATCTGCGCTAAACGTCGGCGCAATGGAGATCAAATATGTTTTTTGCGACGAACAGCAGCATTCAAGTGTTGAGCGCCGGAGCGAGAGTTCCGTCGGCGCCGTTTGCGTGCGTCTCCGTTAAAACTACCAAAACCATGAAGACTAAGACCGCGAGGTAAGCGGGCCTGACGTTCGTCGAACAAACCAAGGGCCCGCGGAACATTCCCGCGGGTTTTTCGTTTGTCCAATGAATTTGAAAAACTCCGGGTCTCATCGAAGCAGGCCGGAATTTAGGAGTAAAAATACTATGGGTTTTAAAGTTGCAGTCGTTGGAGCCACGGGCAATGTGGGCCGTGAAATCCTCGATATCATGTGCGAGCGGAATTTCCCCGCCGATGAAGTCGTCGCGCTGGCGTCCAGCCGGTCGGTCGGCCGCGAAGTCGCTTATGGCGACGACAAACGGCTGAAATGCCAGGACCTGGCCGAATACGATTTCAAGGGCACCGATATCGTTCTGTCGTCGCCGGGGGCGTCGGTTTCAAAGATTTATGCGCCGAAGGCCGCTGAAGCCGGAGCGGTGGTCGTCGACAACACCTCCTACTTCCGCATGGAGCCGGATATCCCGCTGGTCGTTCCCGAAGTGAACCCCCAGGCGATCGCAGGATATAAAAAACGCGGCATCATCGCCAACCCGAATTGCTCGACGATCCAGATGCTGGTTGCCCTGAAGCCCCTGCACGAGGCCTTCAAGATCAAGCGCGTCGTGGTCTCGACCTATCAGTCGGTTTCTGGCGGCGGTAAGGATGCCATGGATGAGTTGTTCAACCAGACCAAAGGGATCTTTACCAACCAACCGGTTCATGAAACGCAGAAAAAGTTCACCAAGCAGATCGCCTTCAACGTGATTCCGCACATCGACGTGTTCATGGACGACGGCGCGACCAAGGAAGAGTGGAAGATGGTCGTCGAGACCAAGAAAATCCTCGATCCGGATATCGCCGTTCACGCCAACTGCGCCCGGGTGCCGGTTTTCGTCGGTCACGCCGAGTACATCAACATCGAAACCGCAAAACCGATCGATGAGGAAAAGGCCCGCCGCGTGCTGCGTGAGGCCGATGGTATTTCGGTGGTCGATCACCGGGCCGACGAAGGCTACGTCACCCAGGTCGAGAGCGCCGGTGAAGATGCGACCTATGTCAGCCGTATTCGCCGCGATCACTCCGTGGCTAACGGTCTGTCCTTCTGGTGCGTCTCGGACAACCTGCGCAAAGGGGCGGCCCTCAACACGGTCCAAATCGCCGAAGTGCTGGCTCAGGACTATCTGAGTTAACCCGGGGTTTAAAAATCGATTTGAGAGAAAGGCGGTGCCGGTGTCGGGCCGCCTTTTTTACATGGCATCGAGAGGAAGAAAGTCGTCCTCTTCGCCGTCTTGAGTTGCCTGAGGCGGAATTTTGCGGCGTTCGGTGCCCGGATAGGCCGGATTGACGACCCGTCGGCGGTCGGGGCCGAAGTAGGTTTTCGATTTGACGAAAGGCCGCGGCTTTAAAATGATCGAGGCGATCCGCGAATAAAGCGATTTGGCGGATAGGGGTTTGACCAGAATTTCCGTCACGCCGGCGTCGCGGGCCGAAACCACTTTGGCGTATTCGGAATGGGCCGTCATCATGATGATCGGCACGTAAGGATTGGGGCTGTCGTCGCCGGTTCGTACCAGACGGATAAAATCGATGCCGTCGAGGGTCGGCATGTTCCAGTCAAGGATGATGATGTCGGGCATGGTGCCGGACTTAATCAACTTGAAGGCGTCGACGCCGTCTTCGGCCTCGCTGATCGCCGATACCTGGAGGGCGGCCAGAATGTTTTTGACCAACGTCCGCATAAACGGGTTGTCGTCAACCACCAAGAAACTGACGTTATCGAGCTTTAAGCCGTCCATGACCTACCCTGCTAGCCCCTTTGCCGTTTTTTTCGTCACAGTGTTGTGTCAACGGCATTTCGAAGTTTCTTTGCCCACCAAGTCATTGTCCTAACAGAACTTTTATATTCAACCAACGGTAAAGATTAGATTTCTATAAATTGCCGTCCTGGCGGCGGTCTTCGTAGGGCAGTTCATTGAGGAACTTTCTGCGCCGGTCCGGGCCTGTGTAGGTTTTGGCTTTTACGAAACTGCGGGGATGGGTCACGACCTCGAAAATCCGCCGATAGAGCTCCGCCGCGGAGACCGGTTTGGCGAGAAACTCGTTTACTCCGGCATCGCGGGCTTGGATGACGCGGCTGATCTCGGAGTAAGAGCTGACCATGATGATCGGCGCGAACTGATAGCTGCTCTCCCCTTCGGTGCGTAAAATCCGGGTGAATTCAATACCGTCGAGCGCCGGCATTTCCCAATCCAATAAAATGATATCGGGACTGAAACCGGTTTGCATGAGCTTAAGTGCGTCCGCCCCGTCGGTGGCTTCCTTGATCGTGCCGACCCGAAGGGTGCGTAAAACGGTCTTCAGCAGCGACCGCATGAAGGTGTTGTCCTCGATGACGAGGAAATTCACCTCTTCCAGGTTTAGCCCCTGCATTGTTGTCCCTCTATCTGCGGATTTCTTTAGTCTGCGGGCTTTATGAGTATTTAGTATCTCCCGGAGGCCTTAACAATCCTTGAAGTCATTAGATAAAGTAGAATGTCTCTATTTTGCATTAACCGTATGGTCGAGGCGCTACGCATGAGGGGCAGGACATATCGGCAAATACCGTGCTCCCAAATGCGTTTTTAGACAATCCGTTCGGCGGCAAACCGCTCGTAAGCCGCGCCGAACACCGCCCGGTTCTCAACCAACAGAAGTTCTTCGGCATTGTTTTCGGACGTTTTTTCAATCACCTGAAAAAGTGCGGAACAAGTCTTGTTGAGGGCTTTCGACGGCGGGAGGCCGTCGAGGACGTGACCCAACAGCAAGGCAGCAAAAACATCCCCCGTGCCTTTGGCCTTTAACGGCAACAGGGGGGTGGTAATGCGCCAGGCTCCGTCGTCGGTGACAATCATGGTGGCGATGTCGGTCGCCTGTGGCGCGGCCAAAGAGGTGATGGCGACAATCGTCGTTCCCTGCGCGATCAAGGTACGGGCGTTTTTCACAAGTGCTTTTTCGCTGTCGGCGGTTCTGCCGGTCAGAAGGTTCAGTTCAAACTGATTGGGCGTCAGGATATCCGCCACGGGGGCAAGTTCGGTTCGAATGAAATCGCCAATCCCTTCGCCGACATAGATTCCTTCCCTCGCATCGCCGATCACCGGGTCGCAGCAGTAGACGGCCCGGGCGTTGGCTTGCTTGACGCGTCTAACGGCATCGGCGATCACCGCGCCGTTCTCCTGCGTGCCGAGGTAACCGCTCAAAACCGCCCGGCAGTGCGGAAAGAGGCCTCTGGCCTCAAGCCCGTTGATAATATCGGCAATGTCGGTCGCCGCCATGGCGGTTCCGCCGAAAGTTTCGTAGCCGGGATGATTGCTGAACTGCACCGTGTTGACCGGCCAGACCTCGTGGCCTAGGCACTGGAGTGGAAAAACCGCCGCCGAGTTGCCGACGTGGCCGTAGGAAACCGCCGATTGAATGGATAAAATAGACAGGATTCACACCCCCCGGTTCGTAAAACGTCGTAAAAGGCCCCTTTGCAAGCTTGCCATAGCTTTTACACCGATTATAGTCTGCCGCAAATTTGCTGGCAGGCCTACCTGCCGGAAAGACTGGGGAAAGACATTTTAGGAGTATTGACCATGCCGCAGACCGCCCGGCCGCGCCGTAGCGTTCTCTATATGCCCGGCTCCAACGCCCGCGCCTTGGAAAAGGCCAAAGGGCTCGCCGCCGACGCCTTGATTTTGGACCTGGAAGACGCCGTGTCGCCCGACGCCAAGGAAACCGCGCGCGAACAGGTGTGCGCCGCCGCTTCCGAAGGCGGATACGGTAAGCGTGAAATCCTGATCCGGGTAAACGGTTTGAGCACGCCCTGGGGATATCAAGACGTTGCCGCCGCCGCCAAATCGGGCGCCGACGCCATTTTAATCCCGAAGGTGGAAAGCGCCGACATGGTGCGTCAGGTCGAGGCCATCATGGATGCGTCCGGTGCGCCCGCCGATATGGCGATCTGGTGCATGATGGAAACGCCGCGCGGTATGCTGCATGCCGAAGAGATCGCCGACGCCACGCCGCGTCTCGGCGGTTTCGTCATGGGCACCTCCGATCTGGCCAAGGACCTGCATTGCGCCCACACGCCGATGCGCCTCCCGATGATCGCCTCGCTTAATCTCTGCATTTTGGCGGCGCGGGCCGCCGGGATCGCCATCGTCGACGGCGTCTATCTCGACCTCAACGACGAGGAAGGCTATGCCGCCCATTGTCAGCAGGGTCTGGAGTTGGGCTTTGACGGCAAGACCCTGATCCATCCGAAACAGATCGACGCCGCCAACGAAACCTTCGCGCCCAACGACGAAGCGGTCGCTTGGTCGCGTAAGATCATCGAAGCCCATGCCGAAGCCGAAAAGGAAGGCAAGGGCGTGGTGCTGGTCGACGGCAAGCTGATCGAAAACCTCCATGTGGAAAACGCCAAGCGGCTGATCGCCCTGGCCGACGCCATCGAAGAGATGAAGGGGTAGGCGGCCATGGCGACCAAAACCAATCCCGGCAACTACTTCGAGGATTTCGAACTCGGCCAGGAAATCTTTCACGCGACGCCCAGGACCATCACCGAAGGCGACGTGGCGCTCTACACGGCGCTCTACGGACCGCGTTTTGCCGTACAGTCGGCCGACACCTTCGCCATGGATATCGGTTTCGAGGCCGCGCCCATCGACGACATGCTGGTCTTTCACATGGTGTTCGGCAAGACCGTCCCCGACGTGTCCTTAAACGCCGTCGCTAACCTGGGCTACGCCGCCGGGCGCTTCGGCGTACCGGTCTATCCGGGCGACACGGTGAGCACCAAGTCCAAGGTGATCGGGCTGAAGGAAAACTCCAACGGCAAAACCGGCGTGGTCTACGTCAATTCCGTCGGCACCAACCAGCGCGACGAAGTGGTGCTCGACTACTGCCGTTGGGTGATGGTCAAGAAGAACGACCTTGATGCCCCGACGCCGGAAGCCTCCGTTCCCGAGCTGCCCAAAGCGGTGGAGGCCGATACGCTGTTCGTGCCGGAAGGGCTCGATATGAGCGGTTACAATTTCGACCTGGCCGGCGCCAAGCATACCTGGGGCGACTATGAGGTCGGCGAAAAGATCGACCATGTGGATGGCATGACCATCGAAGAGGCCGAGCACCAAATGGCGACCCGGCTCTACCAAAACACCGCCAAGGTCCACTTCGACCAATTGGCCGCGACCGGCAACCGGTTCGGCCGTCGTCTGATCTACGGCGGGCATATCATCAGCCTAGCTCGCGGTCTATCGTTCAACGGTCTGGAAAACGCCTTCAAGATCGTTGCGATCAACGGCGGCGCGCACGCCAATCCGACCTTTGCCGACAAAACGGTTTTCGCCTGGTCGGAGGTTCTGGACAAGATGGAACTGCCGGGCAACGACGGCCTGGGCGCCCTGCGCCTGCGCACCGTGGCGACCACCGACAAGCCCTGCGCCGACTTCCCGCTCAAAGGCGAAGACGGCAAGTACGACCCCAACGTCGTGCTCGACTTCGACTACACGGTGCTGGTGCCCAAGGGGTAATCGGCACTTTGTTCGTCAAGTCCGCGTATGACGGTTTGGAATTGCAAGAAGGGGAGCTTCGGCTCCTCTTTTTTCTTTCCGTCCCGATTGCGCTATGCTGTTTGGAAAGACCGTTGTTTATGGAGAGGCAATATGAATGAGAGCAGCGACCGATTGATCGACTACATCGAATTCAATGTAGCCGATATTTTCCGCAGCAAGGCCTTCTATCGGGGCGTTTTCGGTTGGACGTTTAAAGACTTCGGCACCGAGTATAGCGAATTCACCGACGGGCGGATGAGAGGCGGGTTTGATGCGACCGGCCCGGTCCAGCCGGGCGGTCCGCTGGTCGTGCTTTACGGTGACGACTTGGACGATCTGCAAACCCGTATCGAGGCGGCAGGCGGTAAGATCGTTAAGCCGGTTTTCGAGTTCCCCGGCGGCGAGCGATTCCACTTTACCGACCCGGACGGCTACGAATTGGCCGTTTGGACGAAAACGTAACCTGTTACGTTACGTCCCCAGCTCCGGTTTCGAGTGATCGACGACAACTCTCAATCCGCCGAAATTGGCTTCGGCGTCGGGCAGAGACTCGCCGCTGGCCAGGAAAGCCGAGAACTCAACGGCCTGTTGGCTGTTGGCCAAAACGAAATATTCCTTGAGGTGGCGGAAGACGCCGGTTCCCGCGAGAACCTTTTCAACTCTGATGCTCAACCCAACGAAGATGACATGAATGTTTTGCTCCTTGGCGCGGATCAGCGTGTCCTCAATTGCGAAGGCGGCCGAGGTGTCGACGTCTGTCACGTCGCGGAAATCGAGTATCAGAACGCGTGTCTGCTCGCCGACGACGATCCGTTTCATCAAATCCTTGGCGGCGCAAAAACTTAAAGGGCCGCCGAAGTGGTAAAAGGCGATCCGCCCGTTGCTGCTGTCGATGACGGCTTTGGAGTCGGACGACAGATCGTATTCGTTGGTGACGTCGCGATGCGAGCGAATGCTTTCGGACTGGATGTCCGACATCCGTTTAACGAACAGCAGGCTGGCCGCCACGACGCCGACGGACACGGCGAGCACCAGATCGACGAAAACGGTGAGTCCTAAGGTAATGAACATCACCAGCACGCCTTTGCGCGGCACGTACTTTAAGCGGCTGATGTAGCGCCAATCGATGATGTCGAAGCCGACCTTGACCAGAATGCCGGCCAACACGGCGTGGGGAACCTTTTCGGCCAGAGGGGCCGCGCCGAGAACGATCCCCAACAGCACCAAAGCGTGCACCACGCCGGAGATCGGCGTTTTGCCGCCGGAGCGGATGTTGATCACCGTCCGCATGGTCGCGCCCGCGCCCGGCAGGCCGCCGAACAGACCGGCGAAGACGTTGCCGATCCCTTGGCCGATGAGTTCGCGGTTCGAGTCGTGGTGGGTTTTGGTAACGCTGTCGGCGATCAACGAGGTCAAAAGACTGTCGAGCGAGCCCAACAACGCCAAGACCAGCGCGGTGCCCAGGATATCGGTCAGGACGACGAAGTCGATCACCGGCAGATGCAGGCTCGGCAGACCGGTCGGCACATGGCCCAAAACCGGCGCTCCATCGAACAAGATAAGGACCGCAAAGGAGCCGATGACCAAGGCGAGGAGCGGCGAGGGAATAAACCGGCTGATGGCCTTCGGCGTTGCGATGACGATGAGAAGCGTCAGCAAACTAATAAGGAGCGCATGGAGGTTGATATCGCTAACCAGGGTCGGCAGCGCCGTCAAGGTGCCGACAACCCCGCCGGTCGCCGGTTCGTGTCCGAGCAGCGGGGCGATCTGCAAAATAATAATGATGACGCCGATGCCGCTCATAAATCCCGAGATGACGGTGAACGGGACAAGGCTGATCAGTTGCCCCAATTTCAGAACGCCGAAGCCGATCTGAAAAAGGCCGGCCAACATCACCACGGTAAAAGCCACCAGAGGTTGGTCGGCGTATTGGATGACGACGGCCGCCATGACCACGGTCATCGGACCGGTCGGCCCAGAGATTTGCGTGGGAGTGCCGCCGAAAACCGAAGCGAAAAAACCGATCAGGATGGCCCCGTAGAGACCCGCCATGGGGCCGACGCCCGAGGCGACGCCGAAGGCCAGGGCCAGGGGAAGGGCGATCACCGCGGCCGTGACGCCGCCGTAGAGATCGCCCACAAGATTGTCAAATCTCAAACCGTTAACCAGGCGCATGAAGCACCTCCAAAACGGGCCGCAGGTCGGTTTTGCAGATGAGCAAAGAAACTGTCGGCCATAAAAGGACGTCGGGAGGCGCGAAGGGGGCGCCAGGCATGAGTGGCCATCGTTATCGCGGCCTCCCAACGCTCGCCCGGGAGGGAACTCGGGCGAAACTCAGCTGATAAAAAAAGGGATTAAACGGTGGGAGGGCCGGTGGCCTTGGGGAGCCGTGTGACCAGGAGCGGGCGATGGTCGGCGGTAGCCTGAATGGGCACAATCTCAGGCGCGGTGTCGGGCTCGGAGAGTTGCGGCTCATCGGGGGCGCTGGCGGCTTTCTCGTTTTCCGCATCGAGAAAAACGGAAGGGGCGCGTTTGTCGGCCAATTTGAGCGGAACGAACCCGTCGGAAAACAGAACGCCCGTCAGGTTGGCCAGCATGAGGGCCAACAGCAAGGCTTGCAGGGTTCTGGACAGGCATGCGCTCAAGAGCTCGACCCACGAATTCGCGTTGGATTGATCATCAGTACAACATTGCCATTATGTTAATCAAGGATTCTAAATTGAGTTTGGGGGGTGACAAAGAAACGCCCGCCGGTTTTCCGGCAGGCGCTTCTCCCCCGTCTCGGCAGGATGATCCCCAGCGTACTTGGGTCTTTCCGGCGGTTGTTCGCGGACGCCGGATAAGGAAACGGGACGTCAGGTGTGCAAGCCCTGGGAGCCTCGCACTGACGCACCACCCGCATGGTGCTCCTGACGTCCCGTTCTGAGCCTTCCCGAGCCTGACGAGTCAGGTCGGCTCGATGCACATTAAAGCCATCTTCCCCTCCAAATGGAGCGGGCCGGTTGCTGGGCGAAGCCCTTGACCTTGCGCTCCAGGGAATGCACCGGTCAGTTTTCAAAATCCGTCCGCAAGAGGGCGGGTCCCAAATCCTTGTCTCCGGTGCGTCCGCCTCGATATCTGCGGTTGTGCCTCCGTGTCGCCACGGCGGCGCTTCCACAAATTGAGACGGCAATGCCGACTGAACGATTTGCCTTGGGGGCCGTTTGACAAGAGGGTAGCCCTCCTTCAATCCGGCTCCCTACCCCTTTGGGTGAGAAGACGCCCCCTCAGTCAGACCCCGAAGGACCTGGTCGAAAGAACATGCTCTCCGTTTTCAGAAAACGAGCCGGAGGATCCGCCGCTTGACCGTAAACGGCCCCGAAGGGTGTTTTCGGTCCAAATCCCCCCAGTCTTGCCGCCGCCGAACCCTTTGGCGTTGCCGCCGCAGAGTTCTTTGCCGGGGCCGACTGCCTAACAAGGCTTCCGTGGGCTGCAAATCCGACCGCTCCCTGGCGGGAGGGTGGAAGCGCTCCAATCGAGAGCCTGCTTGTGGCCCGCCCCTTCCAACAATAAAGAGGCGTGGCGCATCGCCGCAGGATGAAAAGGCTTTTAAGCGGAAGGGGCGTTTCGCAGCCGTGCCGAGTTCGGCCAGCGAATCACGGACCTTCCAGCCGTTCCACCTGCCTCCGGGGTGAGGGTGAGGATGTTGGCCCTACAGGAGAACCTCCTCGCACTTCGCTCCGGAGCAAACCGTTGCTTAAGCTGTAAGCTGGGCTTTTGAAACTGCGGGGTTCGTAAGAACCGCCGGTCGTTCCAAGAAGCCCGGTGCCCCACTCTAAAGAAACGGTCGTGGCACTGCTTCCCGTGCAAGAGGTATGATGTGGAAGGGACGAAAACCGCTCAATATCAAATTTTTCAAAAATACCAGATTCTTGTGAATAAAGTTTCCACATGCACACAATTCACCCACACCTTATCCACATTCCTGCACACAAGAAAAAAGTAAATCGTTTAAAATCAACTATTTAATATTTTCCCGTCCGATGGCGCCGCATTTGCGAATATATACACCTACCTTTCTGTGTAGTTTTAAGTTCGCTTTACAAAACGAAACTGCCTTGCAAAGCGTTGACTTGCCAGATGCCAGGGGCTAAACCTCAGCTTGAACTGCGCAGGGTTGCGACGCCCGTCGACTTCCCCTGCGTAAATTGGGGGAACCCCAAGATTGCCAACCAGCTTTTCTTGCAAGAGAGGCGCGATCCATGTCCACCGGAAACCGGCCCCTATCGCCGCATCTCCAGATTTATAAGCCCCAGATTACGTCCGGGGTGTCCATTCTTCACCGTATGACCGGCTTTTTCCTGTCCATCGGGACTCTCCACTTGGCCTATTGGCTGGGTGCGATGGCCTATGGTCCGGACGCATTCGCCGCGGCCCAGGAGTTTTTCGCTTCCTGGCTCGGTCTGCTGATCCTGTTCGGATGGTCGGCCTGCTTCTTCTACCACCTGTGCAACGGCATCCGGCATTTGTTCTGGGACGTCGGCATGGGTTTTGAAATCGAACAAACCGCTAAATCGGGCGTGTGGGTCCTCGTCGGCGCCGTCGTGCTGACCGTCCTCGCCTGGTGGATCGCTTTGGCTTAAGAGGGGGAAGAGAAACCATGAAAATGCGTAGTTCCCTCGGCCGCGTGCGCGGCCTCGGCTCCGCCAAATCCGGTACCGCCGCTTGGTGGGCCGAACGGATGACCGCCTTGGCGCTGATTCCTTTGTGCGTTTGGTTCGTCTCCGCGCTGATCGGTGGCGTGGCCGCCGACTACCAAGCGGTTAGGGACTGGATGAGCAACCCGGGTTCGTTGACCCTGATGGTCTTGTTGATCGCCGTCTTGTTCTGGCACGTCAAACTGGGCCTGACCGTGATTGTCGAGGATTACATCCACGACAAGACCATGGAAGTCGCGCTGCTGATCGCCATCAAGTTCGGCACGGTCCTACTCGGTACGTTCTGTATCATTTCCGCACTCAAGATCGGCCTGCAGGGGTAAGTCCAGATGAGCCAATCCTACCAAATTATCGACCACGACTACGACGTAGTGGTTGTCGGCGCCGGTGGCGCCGGTCTGCGCGCAACCTTGGGCATGACCGCCGCCGGGCTGAAAACCGCCTGCGTCACCAAAGTGTTTCCCACCCGTAGCCACACCGTTGCCGCCCAGGGCGGCGTCGGCGCCGCACTCGGCAATATGGCCGAAGACAGCTGGCAATGGCACATGTACGACACCGTCAAGGGGTCGGACTGGCTGGGCGACCAAGACGCCATCGAATATATGTGCCGCAACGCCATTCCGGCGGTGCACGAATTGGAACACTTCGGCGTGCCGTTCTCGCGCACCGAAGAAGGAAAAATTTACCAGCGTCCGTTCGGCGGCCACATGCGCAACTACGGCGAAGCCCCGGTGCAGCGCGCCTGCGCCGCCGCCGACCGGACCGGTCACGCCATTCTGCACACGCTCTACCAGCAGTGCCTGAAGTACGACGCACAGTTCTTCGTCGAGTATATCGCCATCGACCTGATCATGGGCGAAGACGGCTCCTGCCAGGGCGTCATCTGCTGGAACCTGGACGACGGCACCATGCACCGGTTCCGCGCTCACCAGACCGTTCTGGCCACCGGCGGCTACGGCCGCTCCTTCTTCTCCTGCACCTCCGCCCACACCTGTACGGGCGACGGCAACGGCATGGCGCTGCGCGCCGGTCTGCCGGTTCAGGACCACGAGTTCATTCAGTTCCACCCGACCGGCATCTACGGCTCGGGCTGCTTGATTACCGAAGGGGCTCGCGGCGAAGGCGGTTACCTGACCAACTCGGAAGGCGAGCGCTTCATGGAACGCTATGCGCCGACCGCCAAGGACTTGGCGTCGCGCGACGTCGTCAGCCGCGCCATGACCGTCGAAATCCGCGAAGGCCGGGGCGTCGGCAAGGATAAAGACCACATCTATCTGCACCTGGAACACCTGGGCGCCGATGTGCTGTGGGAACGTCTGCCGGGCATCACCGAAACGGCCAAGATTTTCGCCGGCGTCGACGCCACCAAGGAACCCATTCCGGTGCTGCCGACCGTGCACTACAACATGGGCGGCATTCCGACCAACTATCACGGCGAAGTGTTGCGCCCGACCAAGGACGACCCCGACGCGGTTTGCCCCGGCCTCATGGCCATCGGCGAATGCGCCAGCGTTTCGGTCCACGGGGCCAACCGTTTGGGCACCAACTCGTTGCTCGACATCGTGGTGTTCGGCCGTGCGGCCGCCATCCGGGCCTCCGAAACGGTCAAGCCCGGCGCGCCCTTGCCGCCGCTCAACCCCAACGCCACCGACTTCGCGCTGGGCCGCTTCGACGCGGCGCGCAACGCCAAAGGTTCGCAGCCGACGGCGGTGGTCCGCGACAAGATGCAGCGGACCATGCAGAACAACGCGGCGGTTTTCCGGACCGCAGAAGTTCTCAAAGAGGGTTGCGATCTGATGGACGAAGTCTGGAAAATGAAGGACGACGTCGGCGTCACCGACCGTTCCTTGATCTGGAACTCCGATCTGGTCGAAACGCTCGAGCTGGACAACCTCATGGCCTGCGCCAAAACCGCCATCGTGTCGGCGGAAGCGCGTCACGAGAGCCGCGGCGCTCACGCTCACGAGGACTATCCCGAGCGCGACGACAAGAAATGGATGAAGCACACGCTCGCCACCATCGACGGGAAGGGTAAGGTGAAACTGAGCTATCGCCCGGTGCACACCTACACGCTGACCGATGAGGTCGAGTACATCGAGCCCAAGGCTCGGGTCTACTAAGAGGGAACGAGGACAATGGCTGAATTCAATCTTCCCGCCAATTCCGTTCCGGGCAAAGGCAAGGTCTTTGAGGCTCCCGCCGGGGCGTCCCGGGTGCGGGCGTTCAACATCTACCGCTACGACCCGGATTCGGGCGAAAACCCGCGGATCGACACTTTCAAAATCGATCTCGACGACTGCGGCCCGATGATCCTGGACGCGCTGATTAAGATCAAGAATGAGGTCGATGCGACGCTGACCTTCCGCCGTTCCTGCCGCGAAGGCATTTGCGGTTCCTGCGCCATGAACATCGACGGCACCAACACGCTGGCGTGCTTGAAGCCGATCGACGACGTGGCGGGCGAGGTCAACATCTACCCGCTGCCGCACATGCCGGTAATCAAGGACTTGGTTCCCGATCTGTCGGTGCCCTACGCCCAGTACCGCGATATCGAGCCCTGGATCCAAGCCGATACGGCCCCGCCGGCCAACGGCGAACGGCTTCAGAGCATCGAAGAGCGCGCCAAGCTCGACGGCCTGTGGGAATGTATCCTGTGCTTCTGCTGCTCCACCTCCTGCCCGAGCTACTGGTGGAACGGCGAAAACGGCTATCTCGGCCCGTCGGTCCTGCTCCAGGCTTACCGCTGGTTGGTCGACAGCCGTGACGAAGCGACCGGCAAGCGTCTGGATCAGTTGGAAGACCCGTTCCGGCTGTTCCGCTGCCACACCATCCTGAACTGCACCAAAACCTGCCCGAAGGGCCTGAACCCGGGCAAGGCGATCGCCGAAACCAAGAAAATGCTGCTCGAGCGGCAAATCTAAATTTCGACAAGCAGACGTGTTTTAAAAAAAACGGGGTCTTCGGGCCCCGTTTTTTTGTCTTCCGATCGCCCGGCGGTTACGCCCTTCCGGACGACAACATCTTCTCCATGTAGTAGATATTATAGTATCTATTAATATTATATTATGCTATAACGATTACTATGATATCTATTGCCATGACGCCGTCAAGCGAGGTTGCGCTGGAGCTGGCGGCGCGTCTCAAAACGCGCCGTCTTGCCCGTAAGCTGACCCAAGAGGGGTTGAGCAAGCGTTCCGGCGTGCCGCTCGGGACACTCAAGAAGTTTGAGCGCACCGGGGCGATCTCGCTTCAGTCCTTCATCCGCTTGCTCGTCGCGCTCAAGGAGGAGGCCGCACTCGAAGACCTGCTTAAAGAGCGGGATTTCAAGACCCTCGATCAGGTTCTCTCGGAGCCGAAGACGCCGAAACGGGGGCGAATCACATGAAGAGCACACCCCTAAAAATCTCGCCAGGCACGCCGCTTCTCGTCACCCTGCGCTGGGAGCCGGGCGATATTCAGCCGGTCGGGCGTCTGGCTTGGCGGGACCGTGTCGCCTATCTGGAATACGACGAGGCGTTCCTGGCCGCTAAATTGGAAATCTCCCCGGTGCATCACCCGGTCGATCCCGGCGTGATCCGCCCTCATGATATTGCCGTATTCGAAGGCCTGCACGGCGTCTTCAACGACAGTCTTCCCGATGGCTGGGGACGTCTTCTGGTGGACCGCCGCGCCCGCCAACTGGGCATCGAACCGGCGACGCTGACGCCGCTCGACCGGCTCGCTTGTGTCGGCGAGCAAACCATCGGCGCGCTGTGCTACGCCCCGGCCATCGATGTGTGGGACGCGTCTGGCCCCTCCCTCGACCTCGATAAATTGGCGGTCGACGCCCACCGGGTTCTCGAAGGCGACGCAGGCGACGTAATCTCCGAGTTGGGCCAGGCGGGCGGATCGCCCGGCGGCGCCAGGCCCAAGGCGCTGATCGCCATCAATGGGCAAGGCCATGCCGTTCATGGCGCCGATGACGCGCCGGATGGGTATACCCCGTATCTCGTCAAGTTCCGGGGTCCCGACGACCCGGAGGACGCCGCCCAGATCGAGCAGGCCTACGCCGAGATGGCCAAGGCCGCCGGAGTGCGCATGCCGGAGACCCGCCTGATCGCAGGCACTGGGAAACAATCCTACTTCGCCGCTCGGCGCTTCGACCGCGAAGGGGGCAGACGTCTGCATGTGCATTCGGCCAGCGGTCTGCTGTACGCCGATATCCGCCTGCCTTCGTTGGACTACACAGACTTGATTGCGCTCGCCCGCTTTCTCACGCGTGACCGGCGCGAGGGGGCGGCCATGTTCACGCTCGCGATCTTTAACGTGCTGTCCCACAACCGCGACGACCATGCCCGGCAGTTCAGCTTTATCATGGAGCGGGACGGCGCATGGCGGCTCGCCCCCGCCTACGACCTGACCTTCGCGTCTGGTCCCGGCGGTGAGCATTCGACCTCGGTGCTCGGTCACGGCAAGGCCATCACGCGGGAACACCTTATGGAATTGGGCAAAAAGGCCGACCTGAAGCGGGGCGAGATCGACGACATCATCGACGTCGTCGCCGGAGCGGTGACGAACTGGCCGCGCTTTGCCGACGAGTGCGGCGTCGGACCTGTGTCCCGCAAGCGCATCGCCGCTGTTTTGGAGGCCACGCTCAAAGAAGGCGGTGTCGCATGAACGCAACATCCCTTTTTGAAGATATTTTAAAACCGGACATATCATTTGTTACCGACAATCGTGTCCTGTAATCGTGTCCTGTAATCGTTGAAAAAACACATAATATTTGTTATATTAACTGTAGCGGATGCCGCATAAGTGGGTCCGCTCGTAAACGTCCCTGTTTGGGGCCGTGGTTTGGTTGCATTGCTCAAAGGAGGGTGTCGCCATGAAGGTCTACGATTTCTCACCCCTGTATCGCAACGCCGTCGGTTTCGACCGTCTGGCCCGTCTCGTCGACAACGCCATGCGCCACGACACGAGCGCCCATGGCTACCCGCCCTACAACATCGAACAGGCGGACGACAATAAGTACCGGATCACGCTCGCGGTCGCCGGTTTTTCCGAAGACGATCTGTCGATTGAAGCCAAGGAAAACAAACTGACCGTGACCGGGAAAAAGACCGAAGAAACGGGCAAGGACGGCGGCGAAGAAGGCTTCCTCTACAAAGGAATTGCCGAACGCGACTTCGTCCATAGCTTCCAGCTGGCCGACTATGTGAAAGTGGTTGGCGCAAACCTGAACAACGGCTTGCTGACCATCGATCTGGTCCGTGAAGTGCCGGAAGACATGAAGCCTCGCAAGATCGACATCACCCCGGGTGAACCGGAAGGTCTGGTCGCCAAGGCCAAGAAGATGCTCGGCAAGACTTCGGACAAGGAAGCGGCATAACCTCTATGCAGCGAGGAAGACGCCGCTTTGTTTCGGGCGGTGTCTTCCTCTTATTGCCAAGCCGCGTTTAAACGGGCTAATGGAGGCATGGAGATAAGCCATGACCGATAAACTTTATAAAGTGCTGGGCGTTTCCAAAAGCGCGACGGATAAGGAAATTTCCGCAGCCTACCGGAAGCTGGCCAAACAGTATCACCCGGATCTCCATCCCGGCGACAAAGCGGCCGAGGAGAAATTCCGCGAACTGTCGCAGGCCAATGAGATTCTAGGCGACAAGGACAAGCGCGCCCGCTACGACCGCGGTGAAATCGACGAGCACGGGAAGGAAAAGGCCCCCTTTGGTTTCGGCGGGACGCATGGCGGCGACGGCGCGCAGCATTTCCACTTTAGCCAAGGCAACATGGACGACCTGGGTGACGTCTTCTCGACCATCTTCGGCGGTGGCGGCGGGCCGGCCGGTTTTGGCGCCCGCGGCTTCCAGGGGTTCGATACGGGGCCGCAAAATGCCCGCTACCGGCTGGACGTTTCATTTCTTGAAGCGGCCAACGGCGCGAAGAAACACATCACCTTGCCGGACGGAAAAACGCTCAATATCACCATTCCGGCGGGAACGGACACCGGCCAAACCCTGCGCCTGAAGGGGCAGGGACCGGCCGACCGCAAAGGCCGCAAAGGCGATGCCTTGATTGAAATCACCGTAAAACCGCATCGTTTATTCAAGCGCAATGGTCTCGATATCGAAGTCGAGTTGCCGATCTCCATCGATGAAGCGGTGTTGGGCGCGAAAGTGAAGGTCCCGACCGTTCACGGTCCGGTGACGGCCACGGTGCCTAAAGGGTCGAACACCGGTTCGAAGTTGCGCCTCAAAGGCAAAGGCGTGAAAGCCCATGGCAAGACCGGCGACCAATACGTTAAGCTTTCGGTGATGATCCCCGATGCCCCGGACAAAGAACTGGAAGCCTTCCTGGAAAAATGGCGGGACAAGAAGGCGCACAATCCAAGAGCTAAAATGGAGAGCGTCTAGTCGCTACGGCGTCGTTTGAAAACCGAAATGCCAACATCAAGTATGCGGAGAATATACAATGTTGAAAAAAGAGAAATGGGCGGTCCAGTCTCTTGGGGCCGTGTGGAAGAACGTCCCTTCTGAAAAGGCCGTGAGGCGGTCCTTGAGGCAGTTCCTTAAGGGCCGCCCCTGGATAATCGAAGGTCTTCATATTGTGACGGCCCCGGTTATATATGCCGGGATCGTTCCTTTTATGTTGCTTGATTTATTCGTCACCCTATACCAGACGGTGTGTTTTCCGGTTTACGGTATCCGTCGGGTGCCGCGCTGGCATTTTGTCGTTGTCTTGGACCGTTTCCACCTGCCCTATTTGACCCTAAGAGAAAAGATAAACTGCGCCTACTGCGGCTATGCCAATGGGGTGATCGCCTATGCCCGCGAGGTGGCGAGCCGGACGGAAAAAAGATGGTGTCCGATTAAGCATGGACGTGTCGCCCGGGGACGGCACGACCGCTATGCCGCGTTTGCCGACTATGGCCGTTCCGAAGCCGTTGAAACCTGGCGTCGGCAGAACAAGTAACCGCCGGTGGTTGACCGGGGCCGGGTGGCGGGCGCTACCCGGCCGTCTTAAACCTGATTAATGAACCGCTAGGCGCGCGTCGACGTAGCCGAAACGGCTCGGCATAATGACCTTGGCGGCTTCCACCTGTACGGAATGAATGGGGCCGTCCAAATTCTTTTCCCAAAAGTCCAAGAATTTCGTTAGCACCGGGAATTTCGGCGCTAGGTCCATGTCCTGCCAAATGTACTCCTGCAGGAGGCTTGGATAGTCGGGGCGGTGATAGATGATTTTGGCCGTCGTAATCCGGTAACCGTCGAGTTGCCGTGAAAGCATCCGTTGCCTCTTTTTTTGTTTCTCCTCCCGAAAGCATGAAAAAAACAAAGGTAAAAATCAATAAAAACAGCGCATTAGCAGCATGTGTAAGGGAGTGCTGATTTTTTCGTTATCTCCTCTTGACCGGATGAAAAAGCGGAATATATCGATTTTTGCCTACGGAGCTTTTTGGGAGGAAACCTTCGCGGGAAACCCCAAAACCGGTTCCCCGGCATTGTCGATTGCTTATGTTGAAGGATTGGCAAAAAGGAGAAGCCAATGAAGTTTAGACCTTTGCACGACCGTGTTTTGGTCCGCCGTCTGGAACAGGAAGAAAAAACCGCCGGCGGCATCATCATTCCCGATACCGCTAAAGAAAAGCCGATGGAAGGCGAAGTCGTTTCCGCCGGTCCTGGCGTTCGGGGAGAAGACGGTCAACTGATCGCCCTGGATGTGAAGGAAGGGGACCGTATCTTGTTCGGCAAGTGGTCCGGCACCGAGGTGAAGATCGACGGTGAGGAACTGCTGGTCATGAAAGAGTCCGACATTCTCGGCGTTATCGAACAGGAAGAAGCGAAGAAACAGGCTGCCTAAACAAGGAGCCTTCAGCTTTGATTTTGTGAGCTGCCTACAGATAAAGGAGCTTTGAAGATATGGCTGCTAAAGAAGTTAAATTTTCAACCGACGCCCGTACGCGGATGCTTAAAGGCGTCGACACCTTGGCCAACGCGGTCAAGGTGACCCTCGGCCCGAAAGGCCGCAACGTCGTTCTCGACAAGGCTTTCGGCGCTCCGCGTATCACCAAGGACGGCGTTTCCGTCGCCAAGGGAATCGAACTGAAAGACAAGTTCGAAAACATGGGCGCCCAGATGGTCAAGGAAGTGGCGTCCAAAACCAACGACCTTGCCGGCGACGGCACCACCACCGCGACCGTTCTGGCGCAGGCCATCGTTCGTGAGGGTGCTAAGGCCGTGGCGGCGGGCATGAACCCGATGGACCTCAAACGCGGTATCGACATGGCGGTTAGCGCCGTGGTCGACGACGTCAAGAAGCGCTCCCACCAAGTTAAGACCAATCAGGAAATCGCCCAGGTCGGCACCATCTCCGCCAACGGCGACAAGTCGATTGGTGACATTATCGCTCAGGCGATGGAGAGGGTCGGCAACGAAGGCGTCATCACGGTGGAAGAGGCCAAGAGCCTGCACACCGAACTGGACGTCGTTGAAGGTATGCAGTTCGACCGCGGTTACACCTCGCCGTACTTCGTGACCAACGCCGAGAAAATGACCTGCGAACTGGATGATCCCTACATTCTCATTCACGAGAAAAAGCTGACCAATTTGCAGGCCATGTTGCCGGTGTTGGAAGCGGTGGTTCAGTCCAGCCGTCCGCTGCTGATCATTGCCGAAGACATCGAAGGCGAAGCGCTGGCCACCCTGGTGGTCAACAAGCTGCGCGGCGGCCTGAAGGTTGCCGCCGTCAAGGCTCCGGGC
>Ga0070727_10001054_pt1 | contig 30549 bp, 20 predicted proteins | sample tdAd472_FD_66722 | JGI IMG/M metagenome (GOLD analysis project Ga0070727, IMG submission 66722) | Marine sediment microbial communities from the Atlantic coast under amendment with organic carbon and nitrate - tdAd47.2 | ecosystem: Environmental > Aquatic > Marine > Coastal > Sediment | place... | reverse complement strand
CACCTCTGTCCTCTCGCTTCTGTCCTCTCACCTCTACCTGTCCAATAGTAATGGATGAAATGCCGACCTTACATTTTCCTCGATTGGGTCAATTGGAATTCCGTCGTCGGGCAGGAATTGAGCAGCCTTAGGAGGAAAAGCTCCTTTTATCAAAGGAATTAAATGATAAATTCATTGATTTTTCAGACCTTTACCTACAATAGCAGAAACCGCATAGTTTGGATTACCCCAATATTTTATCATCAATGGGGTAAGTGCAAGTTTGACGTCCACCCTTTGGACTTAAAGCTGCTGCCGCTTTAGTGGCACTTCGTTATTTTTCTTGACCCTATTTTCCAGATATGCTCTTCAGAGAATCACCTTTTTAAGGAGCGTTTATGATGAATTTTCATGCAAAGCATGCTTTCCCTGTAGCAGTCATACTGCTAATGACAATGATTTCTTCCTGTGGGAGTAAGCAGCCCGTCGATCAAGAGAAAGAAGCGCAAAGGCTTCCCAACTTTGTATTGTTGATGAGCGATGACCAAGGTTGGGATGAAGTAGCTTACAATGGCCATCCACACCTGAAAACACCGGTTTTGGACGAGATGGCGGCCCAGGGATTGCGTTTTGACCGATTTTATGCTGGACATCCGTCGTGTTCTCCCACTCGGGGCAGCTTTCTGACCGGTCGACATCCGAACCGTTATGGCACCTTTGCTCCTAATTGGTCCATCCGGCCGGAGGAGACGACTATCGCTCATGTTTTAAAGCAAGCTGGATATACTACTGCTCATTTTGGTAAATGGCATGTAGGACCGGTAAAGAAAGCGTCACCCACCAGTCCCGGGGCAATGGGGTTTGATGAATGGCTCTCTCATGACAACTTCTTTGAACTGGATCCCGTCCTGTCTCGAAACGGCGGTCCACCCCAAAAGTTTACGGGAGAGAGTTCGCAAATTATAGTGGATGAAGCGATCCAGTTTATGGAGAGAGCCAAACAAAATGACCAAGCCTTTTTAGTTGTCATTTGGTTTGGCTCTCCGCATGAACCTTATAGTGGATTGGCGGAAGATCTAGCGCTCTATAATGACCTACCAGCTGATTATGAGAAACAAAGCGTTCAACTCACCTCCAATGAAACCGGTAAACGGGTTGAACGGCCTTTGCGTGAAGTCTTGCAAGAACGATATGCGGAAATTACGGCGATGGATCGATCGATCGGCAGCTTACGAAATTACCTGAAAGAAGAAAAATTACGGGAAAATACACTACTCTGGTTTTGTGGGGATAATGGTACACCACTCAGTGCCGCACGCACCGGTATGAGCTTGCGCGGGGAAAAGGGGACGATGTATGAAGGCGGTATTCGAGTGCCGGGAATTATCGAGTGGCCCAGGTATATTCCTGCCGCAAGAACCACTCAACTCAGTTCTGTTACCAGCGATATTTTACCCACCCTTTGTGCTTTGGCTGGAGCAGATCTGCCAGACCGGCCATTGGATGGAATGAGTTTGGCCCCTTTGATCATGGACAGCATGGAGGATCGTACAAATCCGCTCTTTTTCTGGCATTTTGAACCCAATAAGGTGTTCAATGAGGAATCTCAGGCCTATATTGACCCCCATCTTCAAGAAGGGACGGTACCCTTGGTCAAGATAATGAATGGCAAATACACCCGTAATTTTCGGAATTTGCACTATCCCTCCTTATCAGAAGAGGATATTGGCGGCGCAAGGGTGATGATAGACCGACAATACAAATTGGTGGTAGATGCACAAGGAGGAGATTCATCGGGAATTGAATTATTCGATCTTAGCAACGATCCAGCGGAAAAGAACAATATGGCTTCTCTGCATCCCGCTATGGTTGAAAACATGCAGGGACAGCTTTTTACCTGGCAAAAATCTGTCCTATTGAGTTTGACCGGGCAGGATTATCGGTAAAGGATTCTTCTTTTTCCTTTTTTAGCCTAAAAGCAAAGAGCTTATTCATTCAAATATTATCTTGAAGCATAAAGTCTTTAAAAATCAGAGAAAATTAATATCAAAACATTGAAAAACGATGAAAGAAAACAGAAGAAAATTTATTAAAAAAGCTGCTGCTGGAGTGGCCGGTGTTGGTCTTGGCAACAGCCTCAATGCCATGTCAGCGAAGAGCTATTCGAAGATCATTGGTGCCAATGACAGCATTAACCTAGCGATCCAAGGATTGGGACGAAGGTATTCTGCCTATATCCCACCAATAGCTAATAAAAAGAACAATGTAAGACTCCTTTACTTGTGTGATGTGCTGCAAAGTCAGAGCGACAAGGCATCCGCTAATTTCGCTAAGCATATCGATTATAAGCCCAAATTAGAAACGGATATTCGTAAAATTTTAGCGGATAAGGAGGTGGATGCTGTCTTTATGGCCACACCCGACCATTGGCATACGCCAGGAGCTTGTATGGCTATGAAAGCCGGTAAGCATGTCTACTTAGAAAAACCTTGTAGCCACAACGGACGGGAAAATGAGTTGGTGGTTGCTTTTCAGGAAAAGTATGACAAGGTGGTTCAGATGGGGAACCAGCAACGATCATCCGTGGAGACCAATGAGGTGATTGCTGCCATACACAAGGGCGAAATTGGCGACGTGTATAAGGCCATCGCTTTTTATGTAAATGGTCGGGGCGAAGTACCGATTCCTACGAAAATGGCACCCCCAAAAGGACTAAACTGGGAGCTTTTTCAAGGCCCAGCCCCCCGAAAAGATTATATGGATGACACCTGGAACTACAACTGGCATTGGTATGGTTGGGACTATGGAACGGCAGAAATGGGCAACAATGCTACGCACGAACTAGATATCGCGCGTTGGGCCATGGATGTGGAATACCCAGAACATGTTGAGGTGATTGCGGGAAAACACCAGTATAAAAATGATGGTTGGGAAATGTATGATACGATGGAGGCGACCTTCAGGTATTCCGACAATCGAGTGATTCAATGGGATGGCCAAAGTAGAAATAAGCACAATAAATATGGGAAGGGTAGAGGTACTATCATCTATGGTTCCAATGGCTCTGTATTTATTGATAGAGGTGGCTATGCTATGTATGATCTCAAAGGGAAAAAGGTAAAAGAGAGTCTATCAGCTAATAAAGAATCCGGTATCGCTCTGGGCGGTGGTGGAAGCCTTACCACTAGGCATTCGGTTAACTTTTTTGAAACGATAAGAGGTAAAGAAAAATTGACCTCACCGATTCAGCAAGGTGCCCTTAGTCAGAGTCTGACGCATTATGCAAATATCGCAGCTAGAATCAATAAATCATTTGACATTGATCAAGAGACCGGTCGCATTTATGATCGAGAGGCGATGAAGCTGTGGTCTAGAACTTATGAGCCAGGGTGGGAGCCAAAATTGTAAGAGCATATTTGGGCAATGCTTTTGGAGCAAAAAAGAGTCATTTTTTTGCTAAGACGAGGCTCTTTTTGAAGCGCATATCCATAGATACGGGCAAAAAAAGGAACGAAGTATTAGCGAAAAAAGGATGTTTTAGGCCCAAATGGTGTTGCCCAAACATGCTCTAAGCTCGTAAAGCCTACTACAGGACAATTATCGTTGAAGCGTTTAAATGTTGAGAAGTTTAGTCGCCTTTCCCTGGCCTAAGCCTTCTAAGCCCTTAAGTTTTTCAACGATCTTAGAATAAAATGCCCAGTAGGGAGTGAGCAATAACAAAGTGTAGCTGGTGGGAAATCAGGGAGTGCCGCAGGCGGAAGTACCTCCAAGAGCGAGGGCTTGGTCCAACACTCGCCGATGTTGCGTGTTTTGCACCAACATCTTTCCAGGGCGTGGCGCCTCCAACATGATAGCTATAGGTTGACTACCCACCAGCTGCCCACTTTGGGTGTTTTTTTTTAGGAAGTCCGAGAGGCGGACTTGAAACACGGACTTAAGACTGCCCCCGAAAGTTAGGACATCAGAAAACAAGGTCGAAAGAACCTCCATTTTAAAGCAACTCCAACATATGCGACAATTAATTTTTAGGACAATAGGATTGTGTCTTTTAACACTCCTCTTGTTCCAGTGTAAACAGCAAGAGGTTTACCAGGACGAGGTTTATCAAAAACCGCCGATGGATTCTGACCCGGCGGCTCCTCCTCTTTCTGCGGAGGAGAGTATGAAGAAAATGTACTTGCCAGGTGGATTCGAATTAGAACTAGTGGCCAGCGAACCGATGATTGAAGAGCCCATTGACATTGCTTGGGATGGGGACGGTAAAATGTATGTGGTAGAGTTGCTCACTTACATGCAGGATATTGATGCTACTAATGAAAACGAACCTTGGAGTAGGGTGTCGGTATTGGAAGATACAGATGGAGATGGCGTCATGGATAAGAATACGGTTTTTGTAGATAGTCTGCTGTTGCCGCGAATTATTCTTCCCTTGGACGATCGAGTCATAATCGGTGAAACCTATACTCGGAACCTTTGGAGTTACCGCGACACGGACGGGGATAGAGTAGCTGATGAAAAGGAACTCGTATTTGAAACAGAGAGCCGATTTAGGGGTAATTTAGAACACCAGTCGGCTAATCTAACCTGGAATATTGACAATTGGCTATACCTGAGTAAAGATGCTTTTAGGTTTCGGTGGGAGGATGGCCAACTACAGATTGATACGATGCTGGATGCCCCAACGGGGCAATATGGCCTGACCCAGGATGAGACGGGGAGAATGTATTATTCTAGGGCTGGGGGAGAGGTAGTAGCATTGGGTTTTCAACAACACCCCTCCTATGGGATACTGGAAATGGAAGGAAGGTGGGCCGATGACTTTGAGGAGCCGTGGCCAATCATCGGCACGCCTGATGTGCAAGGGGGAGAGAAACGACTGAGACCCGATAGAACACTGAATAAGTTCACTGGCGTGAGCGGTCAGGAGATTTTTCTGGGGGATCGACTGCCCGTCTATGGCGATTTGTTCGTTCCCGAGCCCGTAGGCAGGCTGGTGAGAAGAGCTACCGTCACGACGGTTGATGGCAAAAGAGTATTGGCTAATCCTTATGATAAAACGGAATTTTTGGCTTCAACTGATCCAAACTTTCGCCCAGTACGAGCGGCTACCGGACCAGATGGCTGTCTCTATATCGTAGATATGTACAGAGGAATCATACAAGAAGGTAACTGGACCAGGGAAGGGAGTTTTTTAAGACCAGAAGTAAAGCGTAGAAAGCTGGATGAAAACATTGGAAGAGGCAGAATTTATAGAGTCGTGCACAAACAAATGAAGCCCTACCCACCCGAAAAATTACTCGCCAAATCATCAAAAGAATTAGTACCCTTTCTAGGGCATCCGAATGGATGGTACCGAATGACCGCTCAAAAATTATTGATCCTGAAGAAGGATCAAACTGTGATCAATCAACTGGAAGCCGTCTTGAAGGATAATGAATCAGCATGGGCGAGCCTGTTTTCCGATCAGGATTTCGGCATACAACGACTACATGCCTTGTGGACCTTGGATGGACTCGGGGCGCTCGATAGACAACTGTTGTTGGAAAAACTGGAGGATACCGACGCTCGGGTAAGAAGTGCAGCCATTAGAATAGGAGAGGGTTATTTAGCGAAAGGGGATGAGGAATTAATGGCCAAAATGAATGGAATGATTGATGACCCTAATACAGAAGTTCTCATTCAACTTGTACTTTCTGCCAAATCCTACCTCAATAGAGAAGAAGCCAGAAAGTTAATAACAGCCATTGAAGAATCGAATCCAGCCAATGAAGTAATAAAAGCTTCTGCTGTTCAAACGCCCTTGGAGGTCGAAGAATTGAAAAAGAAATTTATACTCGTAAATGATAGACTAAGGGCTTCGATTATCAGAGGATTTGAAACTTACAAAGGTTTATGTGCTACTTGTCATGGCAAATCCGGTGAAGGTATCAAGGACCTCGCCCCACCACTTGTCGGTTCTCCGCGAATCATGGGAACCGATCTTCGAACACCTGTGAAAATATTACTAAATGGCCTAACTGGAGAAATCGATGGGAAAAGCTATAGTGTCATGGTATCTATGAAAAACAATGATGATCAATGGATTGCCGATGTGCTAACCTATGTCCGGGAAGACCTGGGCGATGGGGGTAGAAGAATCACGCCTGGACACGTCAAGGGGCTCAGAGAACTCTATCAGGATAGAGAAGAATATTGGACAATTCCTGAATTAGAAAAAGAGGCAAATGAATACACTAATTAAATATCTCTTGTTGATAGTATGGGTAGGTAGCTTCGAACGGAAGAAGCCTACTGCCGGTGATTACTAAGCCTGAGTCCACGACCTTACATCCAGCCGGTTATTGTTGGCAATTCCAGAAGATGTGGGTGGTGCGTAAAGGGAAATGGAAATTACTGGGCAATCCCTATGACACCAGCCAACGGGGGTATACCTTTTCGGAAAAATTGTTTTTAGTGAATCTGGAGGAAGATCCAGGTGAGCAGAACAACCTGGCAGAACAGTATCCTGGTAAAGTGAAGGAATTAGAAAATCAATATCGTCAGTGGTTGGCCAATAACAGCAATTGAATATTTAAAAAAAAGATATGCGATTAAGAACAACGTTTTTGAAACCTACTTTGCTAGCGGTAATACTGTTGGCGCTACCTGGCCTCGCCTTTTTGAATAGGACCGCAGAGCCACCCAAGGTACTACTCATAGGTGATTCCATATCCATTGGCTATTTACCCTTTGTGCAGGAATTAATGGAAGGCCAGGTTTTAGTGGATCGAATACCTTTAAAACCCGATGGGAAACCTGAAAATTGTCAGGGCACCACTAATGGTATTGCTAGTATCGACCGATGGCTAGGCGATACAAAATGGGATGTAATCCATTTTAATTTTGGGCTGCATGATATCAAACATGTGAATCCAGAAAGTGGTAAAAATAGTAATGACCCCAATGATCCTCCACAAGCCAATTTGAAACAATACAAAAAGAACCTGAAGGAAATTGTTGGAAAATTAAAGGCTACTGGGGCTCGCTTGATCTTTGCCACCACGACGCCTTATCCCGATGGAACCAAGCCTTATAGAGAAGCTGGTGATGTGGCGAAGTATAACAAAGTGGCCAGAAAAATAATGAAGAAAAACAAGATTGCTATTAACGATCTACATGCCTTTGTGTTACCTAGAATGGAAGCATTGCAACGACCCCTTAATGTGCATTTCACAGCAGATGGAAGTAAGCAATTAGCCGCACAGGTAGTAAAGAGTATCAATAATAGTTTACAATAGAAGGATATATCGGTTTACAAGACCACGGTTATCCGGTTTGGTTTAGAAATATCAAAATTCGAGAACTGTAGTAAGTTCATGTGTTTAGCGCATCTTTGGAGTACACTGACCTTTCAGTGAAAAACTGAAGGTTGAAGGACGTTCGACGCTTCAACCTCCTCACTGGTTACCAGCTCGAATTCGGATTCATTCTTGAGCTGTTCGGCCAGCTCGATAGCCATAAGCAATAGATCTTGGACCACCAGACCAAGCGCCGTAATACCGGTAGCCAATGGGAGAATGCGGATTGAAATCAGAGTAAAGTGTTCCGGCTTGATAATATCCGCCCCCACGATAACCAAATCCGCCAACTTCATCATCACTCTTTGGCCAATCGGGATTAGTAGCATGACCAAAACGCAGTTTCCCATCTCCATGGCTGCCCTTAAACGCTCTTCCAATTGGGTTACCTATGGTGATCACCTTTTCCCACACAGAGCCGCTCAAGTCCATGACCCAATAATAGGAAGCACCAAAAATCGGCCTAGTTTGATCAGAAAGTTGACTTTCATCGTACTGATTCGCCAGTACCAATTCTGAATGATCATCTACATATCGTTCGAGTAAGTCATAGTTATTTGTTCCCCAAACAAATTCAGCAGGAATGGGAGCGGAAGTCCCTCTTGCCGCTTTCTCAAACTCCAATTCTGTAATAGGTCTCAATCCGGCCCAATCCGTAAAAGCCAAGGCGTCGGTAAAGCTGACGTAATTCATGGGGCGGTGAGGATTGTCAGCCACATATTGGCCATTTTTTAGCCGTATCCCTCCGCGGTCCTGATAATAGGTTTTTCCACCTATCGGAGATCTAGAATAAGTCCATCCATCGGGTAAGGTATTCAGGAAGGCCGCATATTGCCCTTGTGTCAGTTCATATTTCATCAAGTAAAAAGCATTGAACCCCTTGGGGAATTCCGCCGGAATAGGGCCTTGCTGATCCCCATTGTACAGGGCCGATTCACTCCAATAGTACAAGGCGTTTTCTTTTGCTCCTACTTCGATAGCCGCTTCTGATGAAACTGTTATCTCACCTGTCCGCTGACCCTCGGCATCACTCTTGAAAAAGGCCGCTCTATTGATCGCTGCTTCATCTGGGCTTCCCAAGGTAAATTTTCCTTTGGGAATATAAACCATCTCTATGGGATGCACAGAAAGCCCGGTCAGTTTGGAATTGCTCATGCGCTGCCCCGTGGTATCCAATAGGATTTGCAATTTATAATTTTGATCTCCTCTATAGGCTTTTGAGGGATATATCAGAAAACCTAGCCCGTCTTCACTCACTTCGATGGTCGGAGAAGGGGATTCTTTTATTCTATTTTGTAAGACTTTATGTCCAGCTGACTTCAACTTTACATGGTTATTGTAAGGAGTGCCATACTTCATGAATACCCAGACGGCATCATGGTTTTTATCATTATTCCAGGCATTTTCCCAATGCAAATCAAAAACCACACTTAAGGGAGTTTGGAGCACATCCCCCCGATTCAAGACGCGAATATTCTCTACTTTTACATTCGTACCCGATAGGCTACTGGTCAAAACCGAACAAACAAAAAAGATAAATAAAGTCCGCCAGCAAATGGGAGGTATTTGACGTTTACTTGAGTTGAAGTGTTTATCCAATAATTTTTGATAGGTACGTAATAATCTGATGGGCAAATGAGATTTCCCTTTTCTTAAAATAGGCATGTCTAAACAGTTGGTGATTTATTTTAAATAGTCCTATTAAAGATAAGGGATTTTACTTTCTCTGGCAATGCTCTTAATCTGCCACCTTATTAATATCATGGCCTTCCAGCAGTTTCAAGTCTTGAGGATGATCAATCAGATTGATCATAGCTTTGCCGATATTTATGGTCGTTGTTACCGATTTCATTCTCTTAAAAAGAGGAAAAATAGGTCGGGTGAGGACATACATTAAGTTGTACAGTTTGGTTTTTGACTTCACGCCACGTTCCGGCAGAATGACTCCTGGTCGAAAGGCATAAGCATCCTTAAAATTCTTGTTGAAAATCAGGTTTTCGGTTTTACCTTTTACCCGCTTCCACAAAGTGCTGCTTTTTTCGGTACTATCTGTACCTGTTCCTGAGACATACGTAAAAAGCATTTTGGGATTGGCTTTGTATGCCGTTTCTACAAGTGCCTCCGTGATGGTGTACGTTAATGTATAATAGGTCTCATCACTTATGCCCGCAGAAGATACCCCCATACAATGATAGACAGCATCATAAGCTTTAAACTCATCCTGAATAGCGCTGAAATCTGTAAAATCATTGTGGAGAATCTCCTTAATTTTAGGGTGATTCATATTTATTGGAGACCGATTGATCAAAAGGACTTGATTTATCCTATTATCATCCAGGCATTCTAATAAAACGCCTTTGCCTACCATTCCGGTAGCGCCTGTTATGATTACTTTCATGTGGTTTGGTTTATTTAGAAATTTATTCAACAGCATCCTTTGCAAACACACTTTCTACAACTTCCCAGTTGTCGGTGCTAATGGCTTCGATTACTTTTCATGCTAATGTTTTATTGGTTTCCATGCTGTTTAAACCTTTCATTTTGTGCTGCTTCTAAATTAAAAAATTGTTGGATTAAATTTTACAACCACCGGCTTAATGCCTTTGCAGTAATTTGTTCAAGCTTTTCCCTTTTTGACGTAATTTGAGCTTCGCTATGAGGCGGCATAATTTGGTCTTCTGCGACATAGACTCCAGTAACCTCCTTATATTCAGAAGATATGGCTAACCGCACGATTCTATCTGCTCCCACTTCAGTTGGAGATGCCATGATATTCATCAAGAATTGCATCATTTTCGCTCCTCCTTTCAAGTTTCGCAATAAATTCGATTTGATGTACCCGGGATAGAGATAATTTACGGTAACACCTGTGCCTTCGAGTCTCTCTGCTAAATCAATGGAAAACATATTTAGAGAAAGTTTAGATGCGGGATAATTATCATGGGTGGCAAAATCAGCTTGTTTTTCAATTTCATCGAAGTTGATTTTATCCAAAAAATCGGTGTTAGTAGTTACATTCACTATGCGAGCAGGAGCTGATTCTTTCAGCCTTGCTAATAGTAGATTGGTCAAAAGATATGGACCAAAATAGTTGATAGCCCAATTCATTTCAAAACCCTCTTTACTGACCGCTTTATTGGTAGAATTAATTCCTGCACAATTCACCAAAACATCTATTTTGTCATATTTCTTTAAAATACGATTGGCACAATCCTTTACACTTTTCATCGATGCCAAATCGCAAATTTCAACATGTATTGCACCTTGACTTTTTGTCCACTCCAATTCTTGAATTACATGCTGTGCTTTCTTGGGATTCCTGGCTAACAAAACAATGTTAGCATTCATTTCGTACAGTATTTCAACGGCTACTCGACCTATGCCGTCTGTTCCACCTGTGAAGACAATGGTTTGCCCAGACAAATTTTTATCTGACTCAGGGATCGCATATTTAGGATCGATTTTTTGCCGTTGAGGAAGGAACAGATTGAGTAGGATACGTGTCCTTGCATTCAGTAATTCCATGATTAAGTATTTGTATTGTAATAAGCATTATACCCTTTCTCCCAAACAGGAAGTTGGGATTTCATCCTTGATTTTAAAAACCATTTGAAAAACCAATTTGTGCCGAAATACGTTGGTTCAAAGTTTCCTTTGTATCGCCACAGCATTCCACCATCTTTTGATTCATAGAAAAATTCGCCTCGATACTTATTAACAGGCATGCCACCCTCATGGACAGCATAGCTAAAGTAGTTTGGCGCATCAAACCCAACAATATCTTCGGTCAGGTTGATGTCTCCAATTATTATTTTTCGGACGGCTCCCAAGCCTTGTGGATGGTCTTTCCCCTCTTTGACCACAGCAACTTCCCCCGCCATAATATCGGATTGAGAATACCAATTATGGTCAACAAAAAACGCCCAGAATTTTTGAAGGTCTATGTTTGGATAGAAATGTGAAAGTTCGAAAGAAACTAATTTTGAATTTGCCATGTCAATTGTTTGTGATTGTATACCACAAAATTGCAGGCTTTTTACAACAGGGAATTAAGCAGATTACAGATTATCTAATGCGTTTTACTGTTTTTTGTTTTTCTTGCTGGCTTTATTCTTCTGATATGTAAATTTCTTTTTAAGGCCTGGCATTTTTGGCATCGCTATACCGATAAATACCAAAGCCTTTGAGTTTTAAAAACGCTTTATTGGTGATGTCTGTGCTGGCATCATATTCAGCCGCCCATTCCACAAAGGCATTTTCAAACTCATGGTTCATCCCAGTGCTAGCAAAATAGTCCCAAATCTCTGGAGAGGGTGACATTTGATAGACGTTAAATAGAATGACAATATTCACTTCTTTATTGAGTTCCATACCTGCCTGGGCCAGTAGGTTCAATTTGTTGACAATAGAATTTTCAGCAGTAGAGCTGGATAAATGCCAGGCATCGCTATGATAATTGGTTAAAAAAATCTCGTCGTGGTGCATCACCAATTCTTTTGCGATAGTTAAGCTGGGGGGCATACCGGGGTCCTTAATTTTACCAATGTAGAATTGACGAGTGATACCTGCATTGAGTGGCGCGACTTGGCCTGGGGGTGGCGTAAACTTCAAATCATTTACCTTGTCTATCCAGGGTGCATAGTCATCAGCAAAATTCATGCTGCCGTTCCAAAACTCAATTTCGCTTACAATACCATCGGGCTTACTATCTTTCCGGCCATCATGGTAGGCTTCAATATCCGTAAATGAATCTCCAAACCCAGCAGACACGAAAGACACCCTGACATAAGGATCTTGGTTATGTGCTTTGTCCACAAAAGCACGCAAATCATCGTCTAATCCAGCGGCAAGTGCCGCTCCAATATTGTAGAGGTATATATCCGTAAAATCATTTTCATCCACCCAGGCGAGCAGATCATCTTCAAGGGCAGGATTGCCTAAAATACCTCCTGTATAAAAGTCATTAATGTATACGCCTCGGTGTTCGGCTAGGAGACCAATAGAGATAGAGTCGTCATCGTCGTCGCAAGAACAGCATAGCGCAAGAACAAATAATATGGTGGTTAGATATTTCATGGAATAGATTTGTAGGTGATGTGTAAATGGTTTCCTCAGTGCGCCTTTTTAAGTAGCTGAACCTATATACTCGACACTTTATGGCGGGTTCTTTTTGCGTTATACTGCGTTAGATTTTCTTCAAGTAGCTGGGGCTATTATCATCAAAGCTGCCTAGTCTAACACAAAAATACCCTCCTCCAAAATTGACGATTATATACATCCAGCTACTTATATATTAGAATCAATAAAGATCCGCCATGCTCCATCTTCCTCCTTTCGCCATATTATAATATACTTTCCGCCGTAACTTCCTGAGCATTGGCCCAGTTCAAAAATGATATTCTCATTGACCTTATCCACGATTTCTGGTGCTAAGGCTAAATTGTATTTCTCATTGTTCATATATCCATATTCCTGGGTTAATTGCGCCCTACCTTTGACAATGGGTTTATGGTTATAGTAGAGCGTATTTTCACTATACAAGTCGTCAATTAAGTTTTTTGCATTATGTTTATTACATAAGATCATCCACTGTTTTCTCCGTTCGTTAAGTGCCAAATGATCTAATTTTGATGCTTCCATTTTTGATACAAATTCAAACACCCTTTTTCTCTCCTGATCTTTGGTTTGCCATATCGTTAAAATCTTCTCCTTTTCATCCTTACCATAAATGTTCTCACTGATCTCATATTCTATGGCTCTTCCTTTGTGGGCAAGTAGGAGCGTATCTCTTTTGACCGATTGTAACCTTAAAGTGCCTTTCAAGATACTATCTTTAATTTGATCTCGCCCATTTAGCACTTCTCCACTTTCGAGAATTCTAATTGAATTTTCAGCGTATAGGTATTGCAGTGAATCAGATTTCAGGTTGTAATAATAGGTCCAATTATCAGAATCGCTATTTTTCTCTGATGTCGGCTTGGTAGAAGAGGCGGTCTTATCACTCGGGTTAATTTGGCTCATGCAGCTTACACTTACTACGGTTGCTAAGCTGATCATTAATGCGATATTTCTCATTCTTTTTATTTTATATGGTTGGTTTTGCCTAACACTATACTACTGGACATTTTACTCCAGCGGAGGGTAAAGGTTTAGGGTTGAAGGTTCATCAAGTCATTAAACCTTCAACTTTCAACGGATAAACTGTATTTGTCCAGAAGCATGGTCAGCTTGTTCACCCTTTTCTTCAAAGTTGTAACTTATTAGGCAAACAGTCCAGTCTTCTTGAAAATTTTAGCCCAAAGGGTGTTGTCCAAACCTGTTCTTAGGAATTAATAAGCTGGGCAAGGAGATTCCGCCATTTTGTTGACAGGCTAGGCGAGAGAGGCGAATGCTTATCAGGGAAGAAGGCCTTCTGGGATAGCAAGGAATAGCTAATTTGATGGACGACTTGCTGCGCTTTACTCGATGAGGAGAATCGGTTTGGAACTGCGTTTTAAGGTGATCAGAGCGCCGGCATTTACGGCGGCGACTAAGATGTTTGCACCGGAATTGGAATCGAATGTCGATAGCGCTTTAACCGCTTTATTCAAGTATAAGCCACTTTCTGCTGGAGAAAGGATGCTGAAGGTATTCTTTCCCGTTCCCAATAAACAAGTGCCAAGAAAGGCATTTTGTGCGCCGTAAGTGTTTTCGGAGCTATTGTGATTTCCAGCGATAATAAGGTCTAGATTTCCATCTAGATTGATATCCTCTACCAGAATGGCATGGACAGGAGCCACTTGGGCTTCAACGGGCAATTCCACTTGCTGAAAGACACCTTTCCCTGCGTTAATGAAAAGACTAGTGGAAAAAGTATGGGCTTTGAAAGTCTGTGCCTTGGTCATCATTTCATCTGAAAGCACCTGCTTTATGGTGGCTTCCGAATATTGTTGATAGGAAGGGAAAACTCTTTTGTAAGCTGTAATTTGACGGGCCAGATCATCTTTACCATGAAAGGGAAATAATTGAGCGTCCCCATTGGCATGACTTTTCATATAGCCTGCAAATATCGGGTCGATTTTTCCATTTTGATCGAAATCATCGGCATATAAAACGAAGGGCTGATCCTTACTGGCTTTGTAATCTTGATTGTTGCCAAGGTTCCCAGCCACATAATCTATATCACCGTCATTATCAAAATCTCCCTCCTTGATCACATTCCACCAACCTTCTGAATGTGGACTTATATTTTCCATTTTTTGCAAGACCCCTTCTACATTCCGAAAAATGGTCAGCGGCATCCATTCTCCCACTAAGATCAAATCTACCCATCCGTCATTGTCAAAATCTGACCACAAGGCACTAGTGACCATTCCGACCTTCGGAAGTCCAGCGACGGTCGACGTAATATCTTCATACTTGTTTCCATCGTTTCGCAATAGATAACTCCTAGGACTAAGTGGATAGGCGCCTGGCAAATATCGGCCTCCTACAAAAAGATCAATATCACCGTCTTTGTCAAAGTCAGCCCCTTGTACGCAGCTTCCACTGGCATTGATCTCCGGTAGTGCATTGGATTTGCTAAAATTCCCTTTTCCATCATTTATATAAAGGCGATCCTGATAATTCGGCGATCCCGCCTCAAATTCACTTCCTCCACTTACAACATATAAATCTTCATCTTCATCTTGATCAAAATCGAATAGTAGCGAAGCAACGTCTTCATACTTTTCTTCTCCCGCAGGGAATGCGGTCTTTTGAAAAAAACCATTTTGATCCTGGAAGAATAGGGTAGGGGCAATGCCATGACTGCCTCCTATATAAAGATCTTTTCCCTGCTTATCATCTATCTCTCCGACACTAATACAAGGCCCATTTCTGGAATACATCTGCAATAAAAGCGGATCCCGATCAAAATCATTGTAAGCATTTTCCTGATGGTCATAATCGATCAAAGTGGAGATGGTTTCGAAATAGGGAACAGCATCGACTGTCCTAGCTAAGCTAGCTTCTCCTTCTGGCGAATAGTTTACCTCTATGCTTTGATTAAGTGAGATGTCAGTCAATTCCTGCTGTTTTCCGTCCGGCCATAGCACGGACAAAGACTGGAGGAGGGTATCTTGTCCGAAGCCTAGCTGCACTTCGCCCTGTATACTGGAAAGGTAACCCCTAGTTGGCGAGACGTATTGATAAAACTTGGAGCGGTCGGTTACTGCAATGATCCGAGCGCCGGTAGCCTGTGTATTAAGTCCCCTGCCCTTGAGTTTAATTTTAAGATAGGCGTTGTCTTGTCGACTTGTATTTTCATAGACTAAGGCGGGTGCATTGATCTCATTGGTGACAATATCTAAATCGCCATCGGCGTCAAGATCGGCATATACAGCTCCATTCGAAAATGAGGGTGTGTTTATCCCTGCAGGTATCGTCACATCTTCAAACTCCAAATTTCCCTGATTTTGATACAAGAAATTCGAGATCTTCACTTCTGTTAATGCCTCCATCAATCTTTTCTCTCGGTCTACTTTTGCTTCTTTGGTACCGAAGTAGGATTTACTGGCTCTGAAATTAACATAATCAAGATCCGTCATATCTTTGACAAAGCCATTCGTAATGAAAAGATCCTGATCACCGTCGTTGTCAAAATCTGCCAACAATGGACCCCAACTCCAATCCGTAGCATGCACCCCAGCCACCTGGCTTACCTCCGAAAAGTACAATTGACCTGTAGGATCCTTTCCTCGATTTAATTGTAGGGTATTCCTCACATATTGAGCTTGATAGCCCTCCTTTTTCCTCAAATGAAAGGCTTGAGGCTTCATCGCCCCGATCATTGATTTTCGGCGGTCGTTATTATCAGGGAGCATGTCTACTACCACGATATCAGGGCGGAGATCATTGTTGACATCTGCAATGTCTACGCCCATGCCATTGTAACTTTGGGTCGGTAAGAAATCTTTAGCGCGCTCTTCAAATTTCCCATTGCCCTGATTGATGTATATCTTTTCATCTGGCATGAAGTCATTGGCCACATAAATGTCGGGCCAGCCATCCTGGTTCAGGTCGTCTATTCCTAAGCCAAGCCCGTAGCCTTCGTGAGAGATTCCGCTAGTGGTATCCCGTTTAACATATAAGGGATGCCCCAAGCTATCTATATAACCTATGTTTTCGTATAGGTGATCAATGGTCGTGCCATTGGTGATCGCTTTACCGTTTTGGGAAATTTGGGTCTTATCTATTTTATCCACCCGATTGGTCAATACAAAGAGATCCAGGTCTCCATCTCGATCGTAATCAAAAAAAGCAGATTGCACGCTGAAAGAAGGGTCATTGATACCATATTCGGCTGCAGCTTCTTCAAAAATGGGTATTCCGTTGTGGTCTGGCCCTCGATTGACAAACAGTAGATTATCCATCCGCTGTGAGGATGGTCCTGCTATATTCAAGTAAATGTCTAGTAATTGATCAGCATTAATGTCAACCATCGTCACCCCCATCACCCAGCTATCGGTCTCCAAGCCTGCAGCTGAGGTAATATCTTGAAAAACAAGAGAACCCTTATTGAGATACATCTTGGAAGTGACCATGTTGCCGCCGAAAAACAAATCGAGCAGTCCGTCATTGTTGATATCACCGACTGCGACCCCAGATCCATTATAAATGTAGTAGTAATCGAATAGGTTGACGGAATCGTTTTCGGTGATGGTGTTTTCAAAATTTATACCTGTCTTTGAGGCCGGGAGTAGTTGAAACTGCAAGGACTGTTTTTCATTGGCAGAACACCCCAGTATGTAAATCAGAGAACAAAAGACCAAGTATCGCTGCAACATATGATAAGGTTAAAACAAGAGAGATCTTGCCTTAGAGCATGTTTGTTAACTCTTAGGGCAGGATCTCTCGAATACTAGACTTTATTCTAAAAAACTAAGTTAATCAATATCCAGGATTTTGATTCAAGTTGGGGTTACTATCTACATCTTGTCTGGGTAAGGGGTAATATTCATGCTTTCCGGTAACAAATTGTCCACCGCTGTTTCCTCTAAGCTCTGGATTGTTTTGGAATCGTTCGGCGGCAATGCCCCAGCGTCTGAGATCCCACCAACGATAACCCTCGATGGCTAACTCTCGAACCCGCTCATCACGAATAGCTTGTCTGAAAGTAGCCTGATCCATAGCTGTATAAGCGGGCATATTGGCTCTGGCACGGACTAGGTTGATCGCATCGAAAGCTTCCTGGGACGGCCCCTTACTTTCATTTAGTGCTTCTGCATACATCAGTAGGACATCAGCGAAACGAATCAATCGCCAGTTGTTGGTGTCTCCCGCCCAATCTCCCGGAGCCAGAGCAGTCTCATTTTCAAAATTTAGATACTTTCGTACCCAAATTCGTTCTAAGTCTGGCCCACTGAACGCCTCGGTAAAGGTTTTTTGGTACATCATGGCTCCTGGGTAATTCCATACCATCGTTGCTTTTGCGCGAGGATCTTCCCCTCCATCAAGGGTTTGTTGCGCCATAAACAGGTCAAAAACCCACTGATTGACCGATACGCTTTGCTGGCTTGAAAAGGCGCGTGGCGCAATATCAGCCTCCCAGGCTTGGCCACGCCAAACATTAGCTCCTGTTCCGCCCCATCCCCCGGTCGTATTGCCATCATATTGGACTTCAAAAAGGGATTCGGTGTTATTGGTGGATGCTTCAGTAAAGTTATCGAAATAATCATCCGTTAACTGATATAAGTCGGAATCGATTACTTTTTTAAATTCAGCTGCGGCATTATCCCATTGTTGTGTGTATAAATAAGATTTGCCGAGCAGGGCAGTTGCGGCTCCCCAGGAAGCTCTTCCTACCTGATCAGCTGGCCAGGTTTGTGGCAAGGAGTTTTGGGCTTGTTTCAAGTCGTTGATGATGGCTTCGAAAACCTGGTCCGGTGTTGAATTTCCGATGAAAATCTGATCTACCCCTTCGGTTATCTCTTCCAGTACCAAAGGAATATTTCCCCATTGGTTAACGAGGTAGAAATAGGCATGTGCCCGTAGGAAGTAGGCTTCTCCCAAAATCTGGGCTTTTCGCTGCGCATCCATATCGATGTTTGGAACATTCCCCAAGACTTGGTTGGCAGCAGAAACCTGTTTGTATAGTTCTTCCCAAGGTTCTCTTAGTCGAGGGAAGTCGGGCGTTGCGCCGAATATTCCTCCATCGTTTACATTGATCTGGGGGAAAGGGTCTACCTCGTCCGATCGCTGTATGAGCAATAAACCTACTCCGATACGACCAAAAGCAGGAATACTGGGAAGGGATGCATAAATGGCTGTTACCCCAGATTCGGCATCCGTTGCATTTCGCCAAAATACATCAGGACTCAATCTATTCGGGTCTGTTATTTCCAGGTCCTCTGTACAGGTGGATAAGGTCAGCAAGCAAAACAAGCCTGCCAAAGCCACCATCGTTTTAGTTATTTTATATCTGAATAAATCCATAATTTTGGAATTTGAATAATATAATATATTCTCGTTATTTAAAAAGTAACTTGAATCCCGGCGAACCATGTTTTGGCCTGTGGGTAAGTGTTTCGATCTACTCCACCATTGAAAATGCTGGTATTTTCAAAAATCCCTCCTCTGCCAATTTCTGGGTCATAGCCGGTGTAGTTGGTTAGGGTGAAAACATTTTGGCCGCTGATGTAAATACGGGCGCGGGAAATCGAAATTTCCTCCACAATATTGGTCGGCAAAGTGTAGCCGATTTGAAGACTCTTTAATCGTAAGTAGGAGCCATCTTCTACGTAAAAGCTGGAAGATCTTCGGTTGTTAGCCTGATCTCTAACAGTAAGACGAGGAATATCGGTATCGGTGTTCTGAGGTGTCCAAGCATCCTGTACCGCCGAAATTTTATTGCCACCACTACCGTCGAGAATGAACTGCAATCGTTTCCCATTCCAGATGTCAATGCCGGAAACCCCTTGAATGAATATGCCTAAATCGAAACTCTTATAGGCCGCATTAAAATTAAAACCGTAAGTCAAATCAGGAATGGCATCTCCGAGAAAAGTCCGGTCATCATCATCGATATCTCCGTCCTGGTCTAGGTCCAAGTAATTGAAGTCTCCTAAGACGGCATCCGTGCGCCCGTCAGCTATGATTTCTGCCTCGTTTTGATACAAGCCTTCTACCACTAAGCCATAAAAAGCGGCTACAGGATGCCCGACATCTGTACGGGTGGCTACCACGCCCGACTGGCTGAATCCTCCTCCCGAGATAGGATTAACCCCTTCTCCCAGTGCAATGACTTCATTTTTTAGGGTGGTGAGGTTGAGTCCGATACTATAAGAAAAGTCTGACAAGGAGGAACCTCCTCGATAAGTAGCAGCCAATTCAAAGCCCTGGTTGTCGATGGTAGCGGCATTACTACGCAATGAACTTCCGACTCCACCATGTAAAGGAATCGGGAGGTTGGTTAAAATATCCTCCGCTCTCTTTTTAAAATACTCTAGAGTAAGGGTAATCTTATCGTCGAGAAAGCCGGCATCGATACCTATGTTTGTCGACTTGGTGGTTTCCCAAATTAAATTTCTATTGGCCAATTGACGAACGATCGAGCCGGAAGAAGTTCCGCTATTGACCCCGGCGTAGTTGTATCCATTGTCGATGTTGATACCACTCACAATATCGAAGTTACCTATATTCTGGCTTCCCAATTCGCCGTAGCTTCCTCTGATTTTTAAGTTGGTAATAAAACTTTCTGGGAAAAATGCTTCATCACTGATTCTCCATCCAAGGGAAATAGAAGGAAAGGTACCCCAGCGATTTTCTTCGGCAAAACGAGAGGATCCATCCCGTCTAATGGTGGCACTAAGTAGATATTTACCTTTAAAGTTGTAGTTGATTCGGCCTAAAACCGAAAGCAGGGTATTTTTCTGCAACTGGCCGCTAACATCAGTATTGTCGATGGCAGCCGACAATACTCGTTGTTCATTGGTTGAGAAATTGGTACCGGTACCACTGACACTGCGGGCTTCTCCCTTCTGGCTGGTGTATCCGGCTAATAGATCAAGGTTGTGATCGCCAAACGATTGGGAGTAATTGAGGGTATTCTCCATTAAGACACCTACAAATCGCGTATAGCCTTCATTCAGACGTGCAATATCATTGGAGGCTTCCTGGGATGTACTTAAGAAGAATACCGGTTGGAAGGCATAATTGTGTTGGACGGAATAATCAAGGCTCAGGTTCAGCTTATAGGTCAAACCCGGAAGTAGTCGAAGCTGCGGGGTGATATTGCCAACCAGGCGATCAGTCGTAAACTTGTTTTCTTCCAAGATGGCCCGCCCGTACCAGTTGATACCTCTTGCTACGCCGTGTAAAACCGGATCGATACCCGCAAAACCACCAATGTTATTTTCATTATAGACCGGAATGGTAGGAATTTCTCCTCTTTCTCTACCAAAAAAGGTATTTGGGTTATTTTCTTCTCTGCTAAAAGCCAAATTCTCCTCCATGGAAAAGATACCCTTTGAAAAAGTGGAATTAGCACGGAGGTTGTAACGTTTAAAGTCAGAATCCACGACGATACCTTCCTGGTCTAAGTATTGACCGGAGATGTAGAAGGTAGAATTTTTCCCTCCTCCGGAAACACTCAAATTGTAGTCTTGGTACAAAGCTGTATTTAAGGACAAGTCTTGCCAGTCTGTGTCGATACTGGGATCAAAGCCAGTATCATTGGGTACGGCTCGGGGATCACCGTCATTGTCATTGGCTGCATTTCGATAATCCGCATATTCACGAGCATTGAGGAAGTCGAAGGTATTGGTTGGGTTCTGTGCACCCCATTTTACATCAAAGTTGATCTGAATATCACCCGCTTGGCCCTTTTTAGTCGTAATCAAAACCACACCGTTTGCAGCCCTGTTTCCATAAATAGCAGCAGCAGCAGCATCCTTCAGCACTTCAACGGATTCAATGTCATTGGGATTGAGGAAATTCATCGATTCCACGATATTCCCATCCACCACGTAAAGCGGCTGGTCATTGCCAAATGTTCCGGTTCCTCTGATCACTATATTGACGCTAGACCCGGGTTCTCCACCATTGGTTTCTACCCTTACACCTGATATTTTACCTTGCAGCAAAGCGCCTGTGCTGGCATAGGAAGTATTGGTAAGATCCTCTTTCGAAACGGAGCTAATGGCGCCCGTTATATCTGCTCTTCGTTGTGTTCCATATCCGACGACTACCACTTCATCCAGTTGAGAGATCGACTCGGCCATAATGATATTCAAGCTGGATCGTCCGTTTACGGCTATTTCAAGGGGCTCGTATCCGGTGTAAGAAAAAAGCAGTACCTGATCCCCATCAGGAAGATCCATGGAAAAGTTGCCATCAACATCACTTGTAGTACCAGTGGCTGTACCTTTAATCAAGATGGTAACGCCGATTAAGGGAATCCCGTCTGGATCAGTGACCTGACCACTTACTGGAAAGACCGCCGTCAGGTCTTTAATGCCCTTTGCTAATGCCCCGACTGGTAATTTATAATTCTTGCTTCTATTCGTTCTTTGCAGACTAAGGACACCTTTGTTTTCTAAGGCTTCTATCTGCCTGATTTTTCGGGCCAGTTTCTTCTTTGTCCGGTGTCCCTTTTTACTATCCTTAAAAATGACACAGTATTTTGAGTTGATCAAATCGAAGCTCAGCCCGGATCGTTCCAGTAAACTACCAATAGCTTCCTCCAGTGAGCTATAGGCGGTGGCATCGTCTTCTACTTTGATATCCCGTAAGAGGTCTGCATCATAAGCAAAAAACACTTGGAATTCCTCGCTGAGTTGATCGAGTGCTTCGGTGAGTAAAACCTCTTGTTTGGTATCAACAATATTTGTTTTGACCGAAGATCCATACAAGGGGGGCATGCCTAGTCCGAAAATGACTAGGATGATCCCAGTTAGCTGATGTTTCATTTTTTTCATATCGCTTTGATGTTTGTATTGTAGTATAATGTAGAACCAGACATAGCCCTCCCAGTGCAGATGGGTACAATATCTACAGTAAAGGTTTGGCATATCGATGCCTGGTACCTTGCCGGATCCTATTTAGTTTTTGTGTTGGGGCGCTTTAATGCAGCAGCAATGTCCTTTTTTCCTCCACTTGTTCAATCTCTATGCCGATAACCCGGCTAAGCATTGTTAAGGCAGTTACTAAATCATTGGATGGTAAGCCCATCGAAATTCTTCTATTTACCAATTCTTCTTGCTGGTAGATAGGGCGCCAACCATAAATCTCTTCTATTCTCCTCATCACCTCACTCAGCTTTACATCCTCAAATTCTAGTGTTCCATCCTTCCAGGAAGTGAGCTGTTCGGGTATAATTTGTCGTTTTTCTATTGTTTCGGTTTTTTGCACAGAATAAGCTACAAACTCGCCGGGGTCCATGTACACCTCTTGCTCAAAATCCCGCTTGAGGTTCAATTTAATGCGACCTTCTTCGAGAACGACCTCTGTTTTATTTTCCTTTCCATTGACATTAAAGGTCGTTCCCAAAACTTCGATGGTCAGGTCATTAGTCAATACGAGGAAGTTGGCATTATTTTGTGGTTTCTTCCGTACTTGGAAAAATGCCTCACCTTCCAGCCAAACCTTGCGCTCGTTTCCTTTACGATAGGTCAGGACTGAATTGGCGTTTAGGGTAATGGCTGTGCTATCCGGCAATACGAGGCTCAATTGTTTACCAAAGGGGGTTCGAAAAGTAATCTGGGGATTAAGCACATAGTTTTGCAGTAAAAAACCTAAAGTTGCCAATAGGACAACGGAGGCTACTGCTCGAATGGCCCAATTTCTCGATAAGAACCGGCGTTTCCCCGATGCTGTTGACGGAGTGGGGCGCGTTTGGGTATTACCCTTTGCGCGCTTGCTCAGTTTCATCCATTCCGCTTGTATCATTTTCTGGTCGGGCTGCTGTTCCTTAAATGTAAAGGGCAGTTGTTGCAAAATGCCGATCGCCTGTTCAAACAGGGCCTTTCGCTCTGGAGCTTCGGCCAACCACTTATCCCAGAAGGAGTGGTCGGCTTTCGAATCGTTCATTACCCAGTGCCGGAAGGAGTCATCCGCTAATAAATCCTCCAAGGTATCGTAGTCCTTTTCTTTCATAATTAGCTTGTATATTTATAAAGAGGGTGCTACTGAAATTTTTTAACCTAAATCTCTTAAAAAAAACATTTTAATCAGTAAAAAAGAGAAAACCACAGAATAATTATTAGGTTTGAAAGACTCTTAGCGCTAGTATTCAACTGTTTTTTTGCGTAATTTTAGAGGAAAAGACAAAGAATGGCTAATAAAAATAGAAGACATCAGGAGATCTGGACGGCGTTCAGATTCGGCGGAGAAGAGGCCTTCTCCCGTTTCTTCTTTGCCTTTTATAGTTCTTTGTATAATTATGGACTTAAGCTGGTTAGAGATGAAGAATTGGTTAAAGATGTGATCCAGGATTTTTTCCTCTATTTATTCGAAAATAGAACAAGCTTAGCGGAAAAAGTCGATTTTCCAATTTCGTACCTCTTGGCCTCTTTTCGCAGACGACTTTTGAAGGAAAGAAATCGGCTAAAATTAAGACAGGAGCGGCTAGAAAAAAATGATTTAGCGATGGCTGAATTGTTTGTTATCGGTAAGGAAGATCTGATCATTAAGGAAGAGTCCAATTCTTGGAATAAAGCGGTAGTTTTAAAGTTATTGAATGAGTTACCCTCCCGCCAACGAGAAATTATTTACTTGAAATATTACCATGACCTGAGTATACAGGAAATTGCCGATGTGTTTTCCATTTCTTATCAAGTGGTAGCTAATCATTTGTACCGGTCGCTAAAAAAACTAAGGAATAACGAGATAAGTAAAAAGATCGCCCATTCTAATATTCGAATGTTTTTCTTTTTGTGAAGCACCGTAATAAACTACTTCGATAAGCCTCAAAAGTACTGCCCACGCATGCCCTAGGAGTCAGGCACGGAAATATTCTATCGCTCTACATATTTTCGAAACATATTCTTCACCTTATCAAAATCCTGATGGCTAATTTCTGCGCCTTCTAAAGCCATAATATCATTAATAAAAACCTGCCCACAGGCTTGGGGCTGTCCATCCGTAAAAAAGGTTTGTCCACGCCACATTTTATAGATTCGATTCGCTTCTTCCCATTGATTATTAAGAATATACCCAATGGCTAAAAGGGATTCAATGGTTCTATCCCTTTTGTCAATCTTTAAGGATGATTGAGCCGCTTTGATGGCCTCCTTGGGCTTGTTTGCATACAAAGCCATCCGACTTAATTCGTTCCAACTTTTACTGTTTACATTATCAAGGTTTGTGGCTTTTACTACATATTCATAGGCCTTCAGGTAGTTTTTCTCCTCAAAATAGATATTAGCTAAGTAGGTCACCGTTGAAAGGCGACTAGGTCTTAGAGTATGACTCTCTTCAAGGTATTCCACCGCCTTTTTATTATCCTTCAAATAGTAGTAACAAAGACCAGCGTATTCATTAGAAAATGGAGACTTCGGGTCTTCGATGTCTTTTAAAAAAGAAGCCAGGGCTTCTTTATAATTTCCGCTCTCAAAGGCAATGTATCCGATTTCGAAAAAATTATCTTCAAATTCATCATTTGACAATACAAACTTACACCATGGCATCTCGTCTTCTAGAGGTCTTACTTGTAATGATTGATTGTATCTTAGATCTAGAGTAGTTAAATATTTAAGTTCAACGAATTTTAAAGGTAGTTGCTTTAAGTCATTGTCCATCAATGATAATGATCTTAAGTTGGTCAAGGATTCCACATTAATAGAATGCTTATAAAGTCTATTTTTAGACAGGTCTAATTGTTTGATGTTCTCTAACTCTTTGAGCCAAGTTGGTAACTTCTCTATTACATTATTGTTTAGCTCAAGTGTAGTCAGCTCTGTTAAATCCTTAATACCCACAGGGAGTGATTTGAATGCATTGGAACTGAGGTTAATGGATTTTAGTTTGACCATATTGCTAATTTGGTCGGGTAAATCAGCCAAGTCGTTATGACTTATGTCAATATGCTCCAAATGTTTTAATCCGCCTATTTCAGGGGGTAGCTTTTTTAAGTCATTTTTGCTTAAATTAAGGAACCTCAATTTTAATAGTTTTCCAGTTAAGGTCGGTAAATTCGTACATTTATTGTTGCTGATGTCCAAATACTGCAAGCTTCTTAAGGATTGAATGTCGGCAGGTAAGTCCTTGAGTTGATTCTTATCTAAGAGTAAAACTTGCAATTGTGGATTTTTAAAAACCTTGGTAGGTACCTTAGTAAGATTTTTTTCGGATAAATCTAAAGCTTTTACCTTCCGATTTAAATCACTAATGTCATAAGCAACTAGGAAGTCTTCACCAAGTGTATCAAGGAGCCTTTCCGTGCCTTCTTTTCGAACTTTGGCAAAGCCCCTACTATCAAATTGCTCTGCCTGGTCCCATTCTCCTAATTTTAATACTTTATTGCCATTCCTATCTATGAAGTAAAATTTATCATCCTTGAAGGCCAATGCAAATTTGTCATCATAGAAATGGAAAGCCTTGATTAGCTTCCTAGCACTCCTTAAAGCTTTTCGAGCTTGGAACTCTGCCTGTTCTACCTTATCAAGGGCAATTTCCAGTTTTTCTTTCTCTTCTGCTAGTTTGATATTGGTTTCTTCGACTTCCTGCCTAGCTTTTTCTGCCTCGTCTCTAGCTGCTTCCGCTTCCGCCACCGCCAACGCTAGTTGACTCTTGCTTTTATCTACTTTTCGGAGTGCTACTCTAACAGTCCTTTCATTTTTTTCGGCCGTCTGGCGAAGTTGCTCTATTTGATCTAGGGCATTGTTGACTTTAACATCAATAGTGGCCTTATTGGAAGGAAGATACCCTCTAGCAGCAAAATAGTATTGTATGGCTTCCTTATAGGATCTATTTACTAGTGCCTCATCCCCTTTTTTAACGAAAATCTCATAGTTTTCCGAATTGCTTTGGGCGCTGAGTATACTGATGAAGAATATAAATATTAAAAAAGATAATGTTTGTTTCATTCCTGAAGATTATATTGCTTGATGAGTTGATTCAATCTGAATGTCAATGTAGTATCAGGGTAGGTATTGGCAAATTCCCTCATTTCTCGTAATAGACCTTTAGGCGGAGCATTATCGATGTTTTGGTTCTTGACCTGCCGAATCCTTTCTTCATGGGAATTGAACTCTTTTAACTGCCATTTGGCTGATATTTGTTCTGCCCTTTTTCTTTCCGTATTCGCTTTGTCTTCAGCTACTAAGGCAGCTCTTTTTTCCCAGTTAGCCTGCAAACCGAAATAGCCTGCTAGTAAGAAGGCGACGAAAACAATAACCAATAAAGAACGTACAATTCGTAATTGGCTTTTTGCATTTTCTTTCTCTAGTCTGTCTAACTCTGCTTGCTTTGTTATTCGTTCTGCTTCCGCTAAACGTTTCTTTTCTGCTTCAATTTCCTTTCTATGCATTTTGGCACTGAGAACGGCCGGGACCAAGCGATCATGTGCAAGTTCATAATTATACCCACCTCGAATAAAAGGTTCTGCTCGCAGCAAACGGTTATTAACCAGTCTTTCTAAAAGTTCTTTATCAATATTGTATTCCTTAAAGATGAATGCCTCATGCAAATTTAGTCGCAGGCCTTCTCCTTCAGTCACCAAGCCATCTTCTATTAGTAGACGAGCAGCCAGTCGATTCGCTTCGGGTAAGGAATTTATTTTCTTATCGTAATAGTTCTTAATGACATTGCTGGGATCTCCTACTTGCGGCAAGTCCAAAATTCGAATCCCCATCCTTCCCACCTGTTCTTTCTCGTAATGATCACAGAGCATTTGAATGAGAATTCCTTCTACGCGATTATCCTCTTTATCTACTAGAAAGTCCAATAGTTTTTTTACTACGGCATCTGTAAATTCAAAGGTTGGAGTAATGAAATTTCCTGATATTCTAGCAGGGCTAGTAATGGCGGTTTTGGCACCTTCAATCGTTAAAGCTTTTAATTCATAAGCATGCTGGAAGATACCTGGTAAAAAATCTTTTACGCGATCTAGTAGATGAAGTCGATCAGATCTTATGGCAAATAAAACTCTTGCATTAAGTGGAAGTTCAAGCAGGTCTTCATCTTGGTCACTAGCAAAGCCTTTTTCCTGTTCAATTATTTCTAATTTCCTTCTAAATCGTAGTGGTAAATCTGTATATAGCAATTCGGATAATCCTTTTTTAAATTCCGTTTGTTCTGCTTCTGGATAACTGAATAATTCTTCAAATTGATCAAAAATAAGTAGGGGCTTTCCTTTACCCTGCCATTGTCTATTTTTGGCATGGAACCATAGGGTGTCATCCTCGGGTAGCAAGTTTGATAGGAAAGTGTTGGCTTGAATTTTGGGTTTTAATTCATCCTTCGCTATGTCAAGGGGTGTTCTTTCTGTGGTCGCTGTCCAAGTACCGAAGCGAATCAATGTTGGGGTATATTCCCCATCATTAATCATCTTAGGAATGATCCCAGCATTTATTAAAGAACTTTTTCCCAATCCGCTTTTGCCGTACACTACCACTAATTGTTCTCTATAGATGCGTTTACAAAGGTCATTTGTATCTTGCTCACGGCCAAAAAATAGATGATTTTGTGCGGTGGAAAATGGAATAACACCCGGATATCGATACTGCACTGTGTTTTTTTCGTCTTTCATGCTAATTCTACTTTTGAAATAAGGCCAATTAGCTGTTCCACTACCTGGTTATTCTCGACCATAAAGTCCTGGTGGTAAATGGTCCCAATCTTATAGCGTTGCTTTAAGATGTTGAAGCGATTGTGTAAGATCGTTAGATTGTTTAAGTTTTGTTGATTTTTTGTTCCCCCAGAACTGAATATGATTTTTAGATTATTAATGGCTTCTTCCGTTTGATTTTTGCCGATCAGTTCCCTAATGCTACTAATTGAGATATGGTGTGACGCTTCATTTGTCGGAGTATTGGATGTTTTCTCCTTCAATATATTAGCTTCTTCACACTTTGCATGAAGCTGTTCGATAAATAGAGAGAGGTTCGATGGTATAAACTCGATCTTAAACTCCTCCGTGTATAATTCGCGTAAATGAGGATGAGCAAATTCTGTCAGCGCTAATCTCTCAATTTCTTTTAGTTTATCTGAATGCATCGAGAGAATCCGAAGTAATAATTGAAAGTACCACTTTTCATAAGGTAAACCAAGAAATATATATCGCTCAGCATTTTCAAGCTCAAATCGCAAGTCTGCGTTCATGCTGCTACCTATGAAAACAGAATTCAGGTAATCAAAGAAGTCCCCGTGGGTCAGAATAATACTTTCCGGTTCTTCGATATTCCCTAACAAGTTATAAATGAGTGGTTTCTCTTTGGTTGGTTTTTCAAAGAAGTCAGGTGCTTTTCTATGCCGAAAGTAGAAATCTGAGTGATAATCAAAGCCAGCAAGGTCAAAAGTTCGGGTAAGGATATTATCAGGAGTTATAGATAATATCATATTAAATGGTATCTGTGCCAATTTTTTGAACTCTTCTTCTATTTCTGGAAAGGGTTGGTTATAGAATTCCTTTATCTTGCTGATTACTCTACGCTTAAATCTGTTTTTCCTGAAGAGGAAAAAACCATCAGAACTATAAAAATGAATCAAGGGGTTATCTGGGTTTTTCGCATCTAACCAATCTGATAAGGCTGCTTCGATATTAGGAGTACCGGGTGATTTGTATGCACCACTGCCAAGAAACAGAATGCATTTTTGTTGTTGAAGTGTATCTAAAATATCTTCCCAATCTAGACTTGAGAGTTCTTCGGTCATTACATTATAAATTTTTGATATTGTATCTGTTTGAGAAGTTTTCTTTTTATTTGATAAATATATCATTCTATTTGCTCAATTAAAACGGGAATCAGAACTTTATTTGGAAATTTAGGACACTATAGATTCCTTCATCCTTTGTTGAATAGTCCTACTTTTAGGGTGAAACCCATCTTCTCTCCTGCAAACCTTCAAATTGCCATTATCTAAAAAATGTAGGACTGCTTCTCATAAATGTAGCTGAAATATGCGGCCCATCTCCCCAAAAACCGTAACTTCCTACCTCAAGACAAGAAAACAAAAACCAACAACAATGAATCTTTCCTATCGGATCAGGTTAATCCTGACCTCCTGTCTGTATACTTTACTTTTTTGCTCGCTAGGAGCCCAAGAAAAGCCCCTACAAATCATAGTAATCGGTGCGCACCCCGACGATGCCGACCTCGATGCCGGGGGGACGGCAGCGCTATGGGCCAGCCTAGGCCATAACGTCAAGTTCTTGTCGCTAACGAATGGGGATGCGGGGCATCAAAGCCAGGGGGGCGGTGCGCTAGCCAAGCGCAGGCGAGCCGAAGCCCAGGAATCAGCCCGCCGATTAGGGATTATGGAATATGAAACCTTGGATAATCATGATGGAGAACTGATTCCCTCTTTGGAGGTGCGGCTGCAGGTGATTCGGCGGATTCGGCGCTGGAAGGCAGATATTGTGATTCTACCGCGGCCTAATGATTATCATCCGGATCATCGCAATACGGGATTAGTGGTGCAAGATGCGGCTTATATGGTAATTGTGCCCAATGTGGCTTCTGACACGCCGCCGTTAAAAAAGAATCCCGTCTTTATATATTCGCAAGATCACTTTCAGAAACCGAATCCTTTTGAGCCAGATATTGTCGTCAATATCGATCCGGTCTTTGAGCGCAAGATTGACGGAATGGATGCCCATGTCTCTCAATTTTATGAATGGCTGCCCTGGACCTCTAATTCCCTGGATCAGGTGCCCGAGGGTAAGGCGGCTCGGAAACAATGGCTGGCCGGCGTGCGAAATTGGAAGTTGAAGCCGGCATGGAAAAGCATCGTCGAAAAATGGTATGGCCCTGAAGTGGCAGCAGACGTTCAGTATGCGGAAGGTTTTGAGATTTGTGAATATGGCCGACAGCCTTCCCACGAGGAGATTCGGAAATTATTCCCAATGCTCGGCAGCCCAGCTTCGGTAAAGGCGGTGAAAACGGAGGCACCCTTGAAAATAGATGGCCTGCTGGAGGAGTCAATTTATGCGCAAGCCCCAAGGATTTACTTGAAGAATAGCTTGACGCGGGAGCTGACCAGTGACCCTGCCTATGAAACTTATGCGCAAGTGGCCTACGATGACACCTACTTGTATGTAGCCTTTAGTTGTAAT
>Ga0070727_10001053_pt1 | contig 30576 bp, 23 predicted proteins | sample tdAd472_FD_66722 | JGI IMG/M metagenome (GOLD analysis project Ga0070727, IMG submission 66722) | Marine sediment microbial communities from the Atlantic coast under amendment with organic carbon and nitrate - tdAd47.2 | ecosystem: Environmental > Aquatic > Marine > Coastal > Sediment | place... | reverse complement strand
CTCTTAGTCTTTGTATTTATTGGAATTTCGTGGGCAACGCGCCAGTCCTCAAAGTCGCCGTCAACGTACCGCTGTCGCGGCCCTTCGACTATCTGCCGCCGGCAGGCGTGCCTTGCCCGGAGCCGGGCTCGCGCGTGCTCGTGCCGTTCGGCCGGCAACGCCAGGTCGGTCTCGTGCTGGCGCATGCCGACAGCAGCGGTCTTCCTGCCTCGAAAATCCGTCGCGCGGTCGAGAGCCTCGACGAACTGCCGTTGTTCGGCGCCGCGGAGCGTTGGCTGATCTCGTTCACGAGCGACTATTACCACCACCCGGTTGGTGAGGTTGCGGCTGCCGCAATACCGACGTTGCTTCGCCAGGGCCGGCCGCTGAACCCGGTTCTGCAGTGCATTGCGATTACCGATTCCGGTTCCCGACACGATATTGAGATGCTTGCGAAAAAGGCTCCACGGCAGGCCGAACTCCTCGAAGCACTTCTCGACGCCGGCGGCAACGGCATCGATGTCGACGTCTTGAAGGAGCTGATGCCCACATGGCGTCGTGCCTACAAGGCGCTTGCCGGGAAGGGTTTCGTCACGCAATTCACGGCACGCGCCGACGGTCCTGAAGTGCCTGATCGGGTTGCGGGCTCGCCCGGGCCGACGCTGAACGAGGATCAGGAACGTGCGCTTGCGAGCATTCGCAGTGCAGACGGCTTCAGCGCCAGTGTGCTCGACGGTGTTACGGGCAGCGGCAAGACAGAGGTCTACCTGCACCTTATCGGCGACGCGATCGACCGGGGCGAGCAGGTCCTGGTGCTGGTGCCGGAGATCGGCCTTACCCCGCAGCTCGTCTCGCGTTTCCGACACAGACTCGGCATCGAGCCGGCTTTACTGCATTCCGGACTCACGGACATCGAGCGTCTGAACGCCTGGCGGCACGCTCGCAGCGGCGACGCGAAACTTGTTGTCGGCACCCGTTCCGCGGTTTTCACGCCGTTGCCGGGGGCCGGGCTGATCATCGTCGACGAAGAACACGACCATTCGTTCAAACAGCACGAAGGTCTGCGCTACTCGGCGCGAGACCTGGCGATCGCCCGCGCAAAATATCTCGACATTCCCATCGTACTCGGCTCGGCGACGCCCACACTCGAGATGCTGCAACACTGCGCGGCGGGCAACTATGCACACCTGTTACTGCCGCGCCGCGCGGGCAGCGCAGCGCCACCAGAGATTCGCCTGGTCGATCTCGGTCGCGCGGCATCGACAGACGGGCTCAGTGAGCCGCTAGCGGCCGCAATCGAAGAACACCTCGGGTCGGGAGGCCAGGCACTGCTCTATCTGAACCGGCGCGGCTTCGCGCCGACTCTCATCTGCACAGCCTGTGGCCACGTCGCGGAGTGCGCTCGTTGCGACTCCCGCATGACCGTGCATGCGAACGACCGCCGCTTGCGTTGCCACCATTGCGGTGCGTCGCGAGCGCTCGACGAAACCTGCGGCGAGTGCGGTGAGGTTGTGCGTCCGCTTGGCGAGGGCACGCAACGGCTGGAAGACGTGCTCCGACGACGGTTTTCGCGGGCAAACATCACGCGCATCGATAGCGACAGCACGCAACGCAAAGGTGCCATGCATGAAGCCTTGCAGCGCGCGACGCTCGGCGAGGCCGATATCCTCGTCGGTACCCAGATGCTGTCGAAGGGCCATCATTTTCCGAAGTTGACACTCGTCGGGGTGGTCAACGCGGACCAGGGCCTTTTCGGTACGGACTTTCGCAGCGACGAGCGTCTTGCGCAGTCGATCGTGCAGGTTGCCGGGCGCGCAGGGCGTGAGAGTCGCGTGGGTGAAGTGCTCATCCAGACAGCATTTCCGGCCCATCCTTTCTGGCAACGATTGATCGAGGGCGGTTATCCGGGTGTTGCCAGCCACGCGCTCGAAGAACGACGCGCCACCCACTGGCCGCCGTTCTCGCGACTCGCCTTGCTTCGCTCCGCCGCACATCGCCGCGGCGATGCCCACGCCTTCCTCGATGTTGCTGCGGCCCGTATCGCCGCAACCGGCTCCGCACATATTCGTGTGCTGGGGCCCGTTGACGCGCCTATGGCGCGACGTGCCGGCCGCTACCGCGCCCAACTGTTGTTGCAGAGTACTGACCGCCGGGCCCTGCACGAGATGCTCGCAGACCTGCGACCGGCGCTCGAGGGCGAGCCTGTCGCGCGGAAAGTCCGTTGGTCAATCGACGTCGATCCCGTCGAGTTGTTCTAGACTCAAGCGCAGTGGCACATAACCGGGTAGAATCGCCGGCTCTTCAAGCATCGCGCTGCACGTAGCGCCGCCAAGTCACTCCTGCACACCGATGAAATCCGCCGTCGCCCAATTTCTCTCAGAAGCCCTGGACGCGTTGCCCGACCTCGGCGACGTCGTCGGCGCCCTTGAGATCGAAAGTACGGTCGAGCGCACACGCGACGCGACGCACGGTGACTTCGCTTCGAACCTGGCAATGCGGCTTGCGAAACCGGCGCGCCGCAGTCCACGCGATCTCGCCGCGGCCATCGTCGAGAAACTGCCCGACACGGACCAAATCGACAAGGTCGCGATCGCCGGGCCGGGCTTTATCAATTTCTACCTGAGTGCTGCGGCGTTTCACGCCGAGATTGAGACCATCCTGGAAAAGACGGACGAATATGGCCGGCATGCGCCGAGGTCGTCCCCGCGAGTGCTGCTGGAATTCGTTTCTGCAAATCCCACGGGCCCGTTGCACGTCGGTCATGGCCGTCATGCCTCTTACGGCGCGACTGTCGGCAATCTTCTCGAGGCGGTTGGCTATCCGGTCCATCGCGAGTACTACGTCAACGACGCCGGACGGCAGATGGACATACTCGGAGTGAGCGTGTGGCTTCGCAGGCTCGAGCGGGCCGGGACGGCGATGTCGTTTCCAAGCGCCGGATATCGTGGCGAATACATCCGCGACATGGCGAACGCTGTCGACGGGGACGCGATGAATAGCGTGGACGCGAGCACACTTTGGGACGGCATACCCGAGGACGCTCCGGACGGCGACAAGGAAGCGCACATCGAAGCACTGATTGCCCGTGCGAAAGAATTGCTCGGCGACGACGGCTTCGACCGGATACGCCAGCAGGCGCTCGAATCCATTCGCGAGGATATCGAGGACGATCTCGCGGAGTTCGGCGTTACATTCGACCGCTGGTACTCGGAACAAAGCCTCTCGAAGAGCAGCCGGATCGACGACGCGCTCGCCGTGCTCGAGGAACGCGGCATGCTCTACGAGAAGGATGGCGCAACCTGGTTCAGGGCGACCGATTTTGGCGACGAGAAAGACCGCGTCGTGGTTCGTGAAAACGGCGCGAAAACCTACTTCGCATCGGACATTGCCTATCACTTCGATAAGCGTGAGCGCGGTTACGATCACCTCATCGACATCCTCGGCGCAGATCATCACGGCTATGTCACGCGCGTAAAGGCCGGGCTCGATGCCATGGGCTACAAAGCGGAAGACCTGGAGGTGGAACTCGTCCAGTTCGTCGCGCTGTACCGGGGCGGGAAGAAAGTACAAATGTCGACTCGCAGCGGTGAATTCGACACGCTGCGGCAGTTGCGCGCCGACGTCGGCAATGATGCCGCACGATTCTTTTATGTGTCGCGGTCGAACGACCAGCACCTCGACTTCGACCTCGACGTTGCGAAGTCGCAATCCAATGACAATCCCGTGTATTACATTCAGTACGCGCACGCGAGAATTGCGAGCGTGTTCAGACAACTTGCTGAAAAGAATCTCACCTGGGATGAGAGTAACGGCCGCCGCCATCTCGCCCTGCTCGAAGAGCCGCAGGAGAGGGCGTTGATGACGGCGTTGAGCCGTTACCCGGAAGTCATCGACCTGGCCGCTGGCAATCTCGCACCACAGCACCTGGTTCATTACTTGCGCGACCTGGCAAACGACTTCCATACTTATTACAACGCACACGTGTTTATTGTTGGTGGCGATGCGCTCCGGGATGCAAGATTGGCTCTGTGCGAGGCCACACGCCACGTCATCGCGAACGGCCTGACGGTTATCGGCGTCTCGGCGCCCGATTCGATGTAATGGCAAAGAAACGCAGCAAACGACGCAAGAAGACGAGCAAACAACAGGACTACCCCGGCTGGGTCTGGATGCTGTTCGGCCTCGCGATCGGGCTCTCTGTCGCGTTCGCGATCTTCGTCAGGGACCGACAACCCGCTGAAGTGGCGGCGCAAGCCCCGGAACCCGCAAGCCTCGAAAGCGCCATTGACGACAACGGTGAAGCCACGCCGGCGGAGAGTGAAGAGTCGCCGCAGGAAAGCCGCTTTACCTTCTACAACGTGTTACCCAATTTCGAGGTCGTGATTCCCGAGCAGGAACCGGATGTAACCGCCGATGTCGAGCCGCAGGCCGTCGTCGAACCCGGCGTCTATGTCCTGCAGGCAGGATCGTTCAGCCGCTTCGAGGACGCAGACCGGCGCCGCGCCGAACTGGCGCTGCAGGGCATCGAGTCGAATATTCAGCGCGTGACGATCGATGACCGCACCTACCACCGCGTACGCATCGGGCCGATCGACGATCTCGAGGAGCTGAATATGCTGCGCAGCAGACTTCGCGCAGCAAAGATCGACGTGCTTCGCATTCGTCTCGGTGAATAGACCCGGTCACAGCGCGCTCGGTCTTACGCTGCTGTTACTCGCAGCCTGTACGACGACGGTCGTAGCCCCACCGCCGGCCGAAGAACCCGTCGTCGTCGAAATCCCCGCACCAGTCATCGAAGAGCCCGCGCCGAAACCAATCCGCGTTGCGGCCGCCGGCGACATGATGATCGGCACCGACTATCCAGAGAACCACCTTCCGGATGACGACGGCATCGGCTTCCTTGCGGGCGTCGCACCATGGTTCTGGTCCGCGGATATTGCATTCGGCAATCTCGAAGGCGTACTCGTCAATGGCGGCGAGCCCGGCAAGAAATGCAAGAACCCGCAGGCCTGCTACCTGTTTCGCTCGCCAACCCGATACGCGTATCACTATCGTGCCGCTGGATTCGATGTATTGAGTCTTGCCAACAATCATGCCCGGGACTTCGGCGAGGAAGGTCGCACGGAAACCATGCAGGCCCTCGATCGCGCGGGCATTCTCCATTCCGGACGCGAGGGCGACTTTGCGATTACTACGGTTAACGGACTGCGCGTGGCCGTGCTTGCATTCGCGGTAACGAAAAATTCCAACATGCTGCTCGACTACGAACTCTCCGAGCAGACCGTCAGGGAATACGCAGCATCGCACGACGTCGTGATCGTGTCGTTTCACGGCGGCGCGGAAGGCCAGGACGTCACTCACCTGCCGTTCTCCGACGAGGAGTACTACGGCGAACCGCGCGGTGACGTGGTGCGCTTCGCACGCATGGTCGTCGACGCCGGCGCTGACCTCGTGATCGGCCACGGACCTCACGTTGTGCGCGCAATGGAACTCTACAACAACCGGCTGATCGCCTACAGCCTCGGCAACTTCGCAACCTATTACGGCATCAGTGTCGCCGGCATCAAAGGTATTGCACCAATCCTGATTGCGACCCTCGACAGCGATGGCCGGTTTCTCGACGGTGAAATCATCTCGACCATACAGATCCGCCCGGCGGGTCCCTCGATCGATCCAAAAAAACGCGCACTCAACATGATCCGCGGACTAAGTCAGGAAGACTTCGACAACCCGGGCCTGACCTTCCACCCCGACGGCCGCATCACCCCCACTCCCCGCTAGCTCGCAAACATGGACAGGCCAACGGGGTATTCCTCTCCGACATGGCTCGCTGCACGGGCGTTTATGCCGGGTATTTGTTCTCACTTAACCTCGCTCGACGTCCTGTCTCGCTCGCATCGTCCTCCGCTTGCTCGGGCGTCCTGCTTCGCAGCGCTCCGTACGACGCTCGAACAAACACCCGGCACTCCGCCCTTGAGACGCGCGGTCAATTGTCATCGTGCGACCGACTGCCTATCTCGATCGCGCGCTGGGGCGCGCTCCCACAGGTATTCTGCGATGCCGACGAGGCGGGCTGCCGGACAGGCCGGCGGGGTGTTCTTCGACGGAAGTAAAGCGCAGCGCAGCGAGCCATGACGGAGAGGAATACCCCGTTGGCCTGTGCCAGCTAAATTCGTGCGTCGTGACTCAGTCGTCGGACGTCACCGATTTAAAGTCGACGCCGAGTGAGCGCAACTTGCGATAGAGATGCGTGCGTTCCATGCCGACTCGTTTTGCGAGTTGGCCGACCTTGCCGTCGCAGAGCACAAGTTGTTGTTGCAGATACGCGCGTTCGAATTGCTCCCGCGCTTCGCGTAATGGCAATGCCAGCAAGTCCTGTTTCACGAGCGGCTCGTCGATTGGTGCCACGCTCGAGATTTCAGCCTCCACCTCTTCGAGGGAAATGTCGTCGTCGGATTCCGCCATGAGCAATCGCCGTACCAGGTTCTTTAGCTCACGTACATTGTCCGGCCACGGGTAATTACGCATCCTGTTCTGCGCCGCCACACTGAAACGGCGGAACGAGAGGCCTTCGGAGTCGACGAGCTTGTCGACGTAATACGTCAGCAACTCCGGGACGTCTTCCGCGTACTCGCGCAAGGGTGGCACACGCAAACTCAGAATATTGAGGTGCGCGATGAGATCACGTCGTAGCTCACCGGCCTGGACTTGCGCTTCGTACCCCGAGTGAACGGTTGCAAGAACACGCGCATCGAGTCGCACCGGCGCACTGGAGCCGATGCGAGTGAAGCTGCCTTCCTCGAGCACGCCCAGCAGAATTTTCTGACCTGCTGCGTTGAGATCCGCAAGTTCGTCGATGATCAATGTGCCGCGACTCGCCTTTTCGAAGGCGCCCATGTGAACCTCGCCGGCTTGTTCGCTGCCGAGGAGTTTTTCATCCACGTTACTATCCGTCAGCGCCGCCGCAGTGACGCTTATCAGGGGCTCCTCTGAGCGGTTGCTCAGGGCGTGCATATAGCGCGCGAATGCTCCACGGCCAGTCCCGGGCTCGCCACTCACCAACACCGCAGAATCATGTCGCGCGTACTGTTGCACCTTTTCCCGCAACGCTTGCATCAACGCGCTGCGACCGACCGGCGCCAACAGCGACGGCAACATGCCGCGGCCAGTCAACCCTTGCTTGCCAGCGGACTCCAGCGCTCCTTCGACCGTGCGCAACAGCTTGGCCAGGGATAGCGGCTTCTCGACGAAATCGTGCGCGCCAAGCCGGGTGGCCTCCACGGCAGTATCGACGGTGCCGTGTCCGGACATGATCACGACCGGACAACCAATATCGCCGTCATCCGACCATTCACGCAGTAAGGTAATACCGTCCGTGTCAGGCATCCAGATATCGAGCAGTATGAGGTCGAACTTATCCTCGCCACGCGCGGACCGCGCTTCTTCCGCGTTCGCCGCGACGGTAACGCCGTAGCCTTCCTCGGATAGAATTTCCTGGATCAATGCACGAATATCAGCTTCGTCATCGACTACGAGCACCTGAGAATTACTCATGCTCTCTCTCTCCTCTTTTCAGACCGGCCCGTTCCCTTCGCTATCATTTCTTCGCGAGCCGTTTCATTGATCGGCAACCGGATACTGATGATTGCTCCGCCATCGTTGTGATTTGTGGCAATAATCGTTCCAACGTGTTCTTCGACAAGCTTCTTCACAATTGCAAGCCCAAGCCCGGTTCCCTTCGGCTTGGTCGTAACATATGGATCGAAAATCTGGCTGATCGAGCCGGTATCAAAACCGGGCCCGTTGTCCTCGACCTTGATCTGCACAAATTCGATGCCACCGAATTCCGCCGCGCTCGCGTGCAGGTCGATACGCGGATTCGGCGTGTTTTCCAAAGCCTCGGTCGCGTTGCGAATCAGGTTGTGCAGAATTTGACGCACGCGGCCGGCATCGGCTTCGAGCTCTGGCATCGACGGGTCCGTGGTAACGAAGACTTCCACGCCCGTATCCTGCGACCGGTACAGTTCCACGACCTCGTGCACCAACCTGTCAAGATCGAAACGGTCGATATCCAGGTCCGGTGCGCGCGCGTAGTCACTGAACGCGTTGACCATCTCTTTCATCGCCTCCACTTGCTGCACGATTGTGTGCGTCGCACGATCAAGAATCTGTGCTTCTTCTGCGGTCATCTCGTCGAGGTACTTGCGCCGCAGACGCTCTGCAGACAGTTGAATCGGCGTCAGCGGATTCTTGATTTCGTGTGCGAGCCGACGCGCAACCTCGCCCCAGGCCGCATCGCGCTGTGCCTGCAGCAAAGCCGTGATGTCATCGAACACGACGACGTAACCGGCGGCATGATCTTCATCGCCGGGTAACGTAGTGCAGGCACAGGTCAGGACACGGCGCCCGACCTCGCCTCGCAACACGATCTGCTCACGCCACTCGGTCTCGCCGGCGTTCAGGTGCACTCGTGCGACATCGACAAACTGCTCCAGGAGTGGTTCGTTTTTCGAAATGTCGGGCAGATACTCGCCGACACGATTCTCGAGATCCACGTTGAGAATTGCGCCGGAAGCCTGGTTCGCTGTACGGATGCGAAGATCCGCGTCGAGCGCGACGACACCCGTGGACAACCGCGCAAGTATGACCTCAAGATTGGTACGTTCGGCCTCGACCAGCGCCTGGCTCAGGCTCGCTTCGCGTCGCGCTGCCGCGAGGCGTTGCGTCATATCGTTGAAAGAGTTGATCAGGAAGCCTATTTCGTCGCGGGTCGGTGACGGCAACCGCGTATCAAAATCGCCGGCTGCGACGGCCTGCGTACCGGCGACCAGGTCCTGGATCGGAGCCACGAGCCGCCGCGACACCACGAGCGCCCCGTATATCGAGGCCAGCAACGACAGCAGGAGCACGACGGTCAGCGTCAGCGTGAATGTGACTTTCAAGCCCTCGCGCAGAATCTCCAGGCGCTTATAGCCGGTCTGTGAGGCGCCAACGCTCGACGCCATTCGACTCAGGCGCTCTGTGACCGGGAAGAAAGCCTGGATGACGCCGACAGGTTCGGCCCGGCCACGAACCGTGAACAGGACCGCGGTTCGAATCTCGTAATTGCCGTCTTCGGTGTCCTCGATTCTGGCGTGATAGGGCTGCTCTTGCGTCAGCATTTGCAGCTCGTCGATCGGCGGCCGCGGCATTTCGGCGGACGCGCTGTCCGAACTCGTCGCCAGAATCTGCGCATTGTTACCAAACAGCGTGGCTTCGCTGGCGCCGGCCTCCCGGCGCAACATGCTGAGCTCGGAAACAAACCGCCGTTCGCCGACGATCGCCAGCCGGCGAGACATTTGCTGCGTTGCAAGGAGGTTCTCGCGCCTCTGAATGTCGAGCACGGCGCGCACGAGCTCGATCGCGTTGCCGAGCCCCTCCTCGATCTCCACGTCGAACCAGGAGTCGATGCCCCGATTGATGTACTGCACCGCGAAGTAGAAAACGACGATCAATGGCAACACGGCGAGTCCGACGAACATACCGACCATGCGCGCCTTGAGCCGTGCCCCGGGGACATTCTCCCGGTATTCGCGCAACAGGCGAATCAGGTTGCCGATCAGCAGCACGAAGAGTACGACCGCACCGGCAATATTCACGCCGATGAGCACGTTGTGAAGGCGATCGAATTCGGCCGAGTTCTGCGCCGTCACGCTGAGCAGGAACAACGCGACGAGCGACAGCAGCACGCCGCTTGCGGCGAGCAAGCCATAAAGTGCGCGCTTCAGCGTCCGAGCAACCATTCGTACCACTCGCTTGTCAGTTGCCACTCGTCCCGCCAGAAGAACAGCAACCGCAGCGGCGCGGAATACTGTTCGGTCGCAAGCAGGGCACGCAGTCGAGCCCGGTACTTGCGATCGGCGATGAGCAGGGATTCGTCGATGACCGGCAGGCCCTGGATCCTGCCGAGGTTATTCAGTGCCGAATACAGGGTTGCGAACGAGTCCTGATCGCCACTATTGAGATTGCGCACGACGTAGCGCTGACTCAGCGGCCGATACTCGAGTTCGAAGCGAACTGCCAGTTCAGCATCTATCGAATCGACATAGAATCGCCGCACCCGGATAACCTGCATCTGCAGTTCAATCGTCAGCGGCACGCCGCTGTTCAGGGCATGGAGGGCCTCACTCGATAGCACCAGCTGCAGACGCGCATCGAGCGTGTGCACGCCACCGGTCAAGAGGGTCGTTGCTGATCGAACTTCGAAATAGCCCTCGCGCTCCACCGGGTCCTGTGCCGATACGCCGCCCATGAGCAGGAGCGCAGCTATGGCAACCATGCTGCGGCAAATGTGCCGGCCCACGCCCTGGACTGTCGCTCTGGACATTGTTCTTCAGATAACCCTCTCGAGGCAGGCGTAATAGAAACCATCCATGCCGGCTGTACCCGGCAACAGTTGGTACCCGCATGCCTTGCGGTGCATTACATCGCGGATGTTGTTATTTTGCAACACGTCATTCTCCCGGGCGTCCTCGGTCGCTTCAAGAAACGCCTGCACCACACGGTCATTCTCCGCCGCCAGTACCGAACAGGTCACGTATAACATGCGCCCGCCCGGCGCCAGCAGACTCCAGAGGCTGTCGAGCAACGCCCTTTGGGTGGTGCCCAGGCGCACGACATCCTGCTCGCGACGCAACAACTTGATGTCCGGGTGCCTGCGAATGACGCCACTCGCCGAGCACGGCGCATCGAGCAGAATGGCGTCAAACGCATCGCCATCCCACCACGTCTCTGGCGTTGATGCGTCGCCGCACACAAGCGTCGCACTGACCCCCAGTCGCTCGAGATTTTCCGAAATAGACTGCAGGCGTTTTTCTTCTACTTCCACACAGGTCAGAGCGATATCGGCACCGCCAAGTTCCAGCAGATGTCCGCTTTTACCGCCCGGTGCGGCGCAGGCGTCGAGCACTCGACCACACTTGCCGTCGAGTAACCACGGTGCCGCCAGTTGCGCCGCGGCATCCTGTACTGAGACGACGCCTTCGTCGAAACCCGGCAATTCGTCGATGCCGACCGGGTCCGTTAGTCGCACAGCACCCGGCACTACCTCGAAAACTTCAGCACCCATACCGGCACTCTCGAGTTGCTGCGCATAGGACCCCGCCGTTTCACGCGCCGAATTCACGCGCAGCCACATCGGCGCACGCGAGTTGTTGGCAGCGAGAATCTCGTCGGCCTGGCCTGGCCAGTCCGCGCTGATCGCATCGATCAGCCAGCCCGGATGATCGTGCCTGGCTTCACTCGTCACAAGCTCCTGCGACGCAATGTCTTCGCGAACGAAGCGCCGCAGCACTGCGTTTAGCAGTCCGGCGAGCTTCGGGCGGCGCAGCAGACGCGACGCCTCGACCGTCTGCGACACGACAGCGTGATCGGGGATGCGGGTTTCTGTCAGTTGGTACAGGCCGATTGCGAGCAGCGCATTGATCACGCTGTCTCTGCGCTTCAGTGGACGATCCAGAAGTTGGTCTATCCACGACTGCAGGCGCCAGTGCCGACGCAAAGACCCATAGCAGAGCAGTCGCAGTAAAGCGCGGTCGACCGGTGCCACCTTTTCTTCGTGCTCTGCGATCGCCGCATCCAGTGAGCGCCCGGCGGCGACAACAGCATCGACGACGACTGCGGCTGTCGCCCGCAGGCGAGCGCCTTTTCGTTGCTCGCTCACTCCGGCGAACTCAGTGTCCGGCCGGCCAGGTCGATGGCGGTCGAAAACTCGCCGCCTGTAACCGGGCGCTTGCCCGGTCTCTGCAGAGTGTCCAGGATCAGGCCGCCGTCACCGCAGGCCACGATAATTTCACGCCGGCCGCTCGGGACTACCTTGCCGGGTTTGTCATTAACGTCTTCGAGTGTCGAGACGTTCCAGCACCGGATGCGTTGACCATCGTGTTCGAACCAGGCGCCCGGCACGGGATTGTAGGCCCGGACGAGGCGTTGCAATTCCTGCGCGGAACGACGCCAATCCATGACAGCATCTTGCTTGGAGATTTTCGGCGCATAGCTCGCCTTTGACTCATCCTGTTCGACGGCATCGAGTTCACCGGAGACGATTGTGTCGAGGTGCTGTACGAGCATGCGCCCACCAAGATCAGCCAGCCGGTCGTGCAGTTCACCGGCAGTTTCGTCTGCGCCAATCGAGAGCGACTTTGTGATGTAGACCGGCCCGCAATCCAGGCCCGCGGTCATCGACATCAGGCTAATGCCGGTTTCCGGATCGCCGTTGAGAATCGCCGCCTGGATCGGCGCTGCGCCACGCCACCGTGGCAACAACGACGCATGCACATTGACACAACCATACGTCGGCAAGTCGAGAACATCCTGCGGCAGGATTAGCCCGTACGCTGCGACGATCATGAGGTCGCAAGATAATGCTCCGAGTTCTGCAACGACGTCGGCATCTCTGAGAGTCGACGGTTGCATGACGTCAATGCCTGCTTGTAGCGCGTACTCCTTGACCGGGCTTGCCGTAACTCGTTTGCCCCGCCCTGCAGGACGATCGGGTTGCGTCAATACAGCAATCGGCCGCGTACCCGCATCGACAAGCGCCCGCAACGACGCGAGCGCAAAGTCCGGCGTGCCGGCGAACACCACCCTCGGGTTCGTCATGTTATTTCTTCTTTTACCTGGAGGGCCGGCTCATATGGCAGCAACGGCCTGGTGACGACGTTCCTTCTCGAGTTTCTTGCGAATGCGTTGCCGCTTGGCTTCCGACAAATAATCGACAAACAGCTTGCCATCGAGATGATCGATTTCGTGCTGCACACAAACCGCCAGCAAACCCTCAAATTCTTCCTCATGTTCCGCGCCGTCGCGATCCAGGTAACGTACCTTGATGTGCTCGGCACGCTCCACTTCTTCGTAGTAGCCGGGCACGGACAGGCAACCTTCTTCGGTGACGGTAACGCCATCCTTTTCGAGGACTTCGGGATTGATGAAGACGTGTGGGTCGTCTTTGTCCGACGACACGTCGGCCACGAGCAAACGCCGGTGGACATCGATCTGTGTCGCCGCGAGGCCTATGCCCGGTGCCGCATACATTGTCTCGAACATGTCGTCGATGAGCGCTCGCAGTGGCGCATCGACCGCTTCGACCGGCACCGCTTTCTTGCGAAGGCGGGGGTCAGGGAACTCCAGAATTGTCAGTTTTGCCATAATTCGCCTGCGGCGATTTCCGGGATTGGCCAGTCAAAATGACCGGTGTAGAACATAATCATTCAACCCGAATCTCGCGTGTAACTCTACAAAAATCACCTAAATTATTGACTTCATTGAATAAGATGGTTGACAATGCCGCCAATCACGAGGCCTCTCCAAGCGCTTTTTGGGCCGGAAATGTGACGTAATTGGCAGCCGCGGCGATGCCGGAACGACATATTATAGCAACGCCGAGAAAGGCCCGGTTTGAATCCGTTGATATGGAGCACCTGCGAACTATGTTCCCCCGCACACAAAGCCCGAACACTTACCTCCGGCTCACCGCAGTAGCGCTGACCGCCACATTGGCCGGTTGCTCCCTGAACCCGTTTTCGGGCGACGACGACGCTACCGTTCCTGCGGCCGCCGCCGCACCGACGCAGGCGTACGATAGCGGCGCGACGTCGTCTGTGCCGGAGTACACCGGCCCGGTCGTCGAGCGTGTCGGCGAACCCGTACCGCTGGCCAACAATCATCCGAACGAGTACGTCGTGCAGGTCGGCGACACGCTCTGGGATATTGCTGCGACTTTTCTAAAGGACCCCTGGTTCTGGCCGGAGATCTGGCACATCAATACCCAGATAGAGAACCCGCACCTTATATATCCGGGCGACGTCCTCGGCCTCGTTTACATCGACGGCATGCCGAAGGTCACCAATATCCGGGCATCGACGTATCGCATGTCGCCGCAAGCGCGCGTCACGCCGATTACCGAGGCAGTAACCAGTATTCCGTACGAGTCAGTTTCGGCATTCCTCGCCAGCGGCGCAGTGCTCGAAAAACGCCAGGCCGATAACCTGCCCTACCTGCTACAGACTCGTGGCGATCATCTCATGGCTTCTGCGGGTAACGAAGTTTACGTGCGTGGCCTCGATGATGCGCAGCTCGGCTCGCGCTACCACGTGGTACAGGTCGGCGGTCCGCTGATCGACCCGGACGACAACAAACTCATCGGCTACCGCGGCAAGTTCATCGGCGAAGGCACGTTGCGACGGGTCGGCGATCCGGGAACGCTCGCGTTGACCGACACGAGTGAGGAAGCGATTCCAGGCGACAAGCTGCTCCCGGAAGCGGTGGATATTCCGCTGAATTTCTACCCGAGGTCACCGCGCACCGCTATCGACGGTCGCATTATCTCTGTTCACGGTGGAGTAACGCAGATCGGACAGTACCAGGCTGTCGTGCTGAACCGGGGAGAGAGCCACGGCCTTGCGGCCGGTGATATTCTGACCGTCTTCCAGACCGGCGCCACTATCAAGGACCGCTTCGGTGGCGGCAAGGTTCGGTTGCCGGACGAGGAAGCCGGCACGCTGATGATCTTCAAGGTCTATGACCGCATCTCCTTTGGCCTGGTCATGGAAGCGACCCAGGCGATTCATATTCACGACACGGTGCGCAACCCGACCTGATTTCGAAATCGCGATAATTCACGGACGGCGCCCTCGGGCGCCGTTTTTACATGTCATTGCGAGCGTAGCGAAGCAATCTCGAGATTGCTTCGCTACGCTCGCGACGACGTTCGTGAAACTCGATATTGCCAGATGTTTCACGACCGATGCCGGTACCAGCAGGCTGTATGATTGAAGCTTCGACGAATCCGGAACGCAAAGTGGACGAACTCGAGCGAGAATGGTTGCAGGATCCGAATCATCATCGGATATGCCTGGGCGAGGACGCGTATCCCGAGCTGCTGGCGCAAATTCCTGGCCCCCCAGCGCTTCTTTACGTTAATGGCAACCCTGAAATCCTGCACCTGCCGGCCCTTGCCATCGTCGGCAGTCGCAACCCGACAACCGCCGGCAGCCGCAATGCGTTCGAATTCGCACGCCATCTCGGCAATGCTGGATTTTGCATCGTAAGCGGTCTTGCCCAGGGTATCGATGCGCAAGCGCATCGCGGCGCGCTCCAAGCCGGCGCCCCGACGATTGCGTTCCTCGGTCACGGCATCGATCGCGTGTATCCGGCCAGCAATCGCGACCTTGCTCACGAGATCGCGTCTGCAGGAGCGCTGGTGAGCGAGTTTCCGCTGGGTATGCACCCGGACAAGAGTCTGTTTCCGCAGCGGAATCGTCTGATCAGCGGCACGAGCTTCGGTACGCTTGTGGTCGAGGCTGCACGTCGTAGCGGCTCCCTGATTACAGCGCGGCTGGCAGCGGAACAGGGCCGCGAGGTTTTCGCGATACCCGGCTCTATCCATAATCCGCTGTCTCGTGGTTGCCATAAGCTGATCCGTCAAGGCGCGAAACTGGTCGAGACCGCAGACGACATCGTTGCCGAACTCGGCCCGGTTGCGGGCCACGTACTGCAAAACGCCGTGGAATCAACGGAGTCCGAAACTCTGACCGTAACCGGGGACGACGAGTACGCAGGACTGCTTGATTTTCTCGGCCACGACCCCAGTAGCCCTGACGAATTGGTCGACCGTTCCGGATTGACGATTGATCAGGTTTCCTCCATGCTTCTGATCCTGGAGCTAGAAGGAAAGGTCGAGAAGCTGTCCGGGGGACGCTACTCATTACTGAGCTAGATATTTAGTCAAACGCCAGCCAAGGGAGCCGCTCCAGGCATGAAAGAAAATGTACTCGACGTACTGATGTACCTGTTCGAAACATACGTCGACACCGATGAAGACCCCGAGCCCGATCAGAACGAACTCCGCGGCGAGCTCGCCAGCGCCGGATTCGGCGATGCGGAGATCGACCGTGCACTCGACTGGCTCGAGTGCCTGTCTGAAGATCATGACAACCTGATTTGTAACTCGCAGACCGCCCGGGGTACGCGCGTCTATAACAGCACGGAACAGGAGCGTCTCGATGTCTCCTGTCGCGGTTATATCTCCTACCTCGAACAAATCGGTATCCTGTCGCCCACGCAACGCGAAATCCTCGTGGATCGCCTGCTGGCACTGGATTCGCCGGATATCGACGTCGAGCAAATTCAATGGGTCGTGCTCATGATCCTGTTCAGCCAGCCGGGCCAGGAAATTGCCTACGCCCGCATGGAAGACCTTGTTTTCGAAGAGAGCACCGGGGCACTTCACTAGCGCATCAGGCAGCCGATTTCCGCGGTGTGGGAAATACGATTTCTTGACACGCTGCGACTAAGCATGTAATTCAACCGCGGCATTGACCGCGGTTTTTTATTGAATGTCGAAGAATCTTGTCATCGTGGAGTCGCCCGCAAAGGCGAAAACCATCAGCAAATATCTCGGAAAGGATTTCGAGGTAATGGCTTCCTATGGGCATGTTCGTGACCTGGTGCCCAAGGAAGGCGCCGTCGATCCCGACAGCGGGTTCGCGATGAAGTACCAGATCATCGAGCGTAACGAGAAACACGTTAACGGGATTGTCCGGGCACTAAAAAAGGCGGACGCCCTGTACCTCGCGACTGACCCTGATCGCGAAGGCGAGGCGATTTCCTGGCACTTGATCGAGCTGCTCAGGGAAAAAGGGGCACTGAACGGCAAGCCGGTACATCGTGTTGTATTCCACGAAATCACCAAGCTCGCCGTCCAGGACGCGATTGATAGTCCACGCGATATTTCCAGCGATCTCGTCGGCGCGCAACAGGCGCGCCGTGCCCTCGACTATCTTTTTGGTTTCAACCTCTCGCCGCTCTTATGGAGAAAGGTAGGGCCAAAACTTTCTGCCGGTCGCGTGCAAAGCCCCGCGCTCAGGATGATCGCCGAACGCGAACTCGATATTGAAGCTTTCAAGGCGCGAGAGTACTGGTCGATCGAGGCTGACGTCAGCAAGAAGGAACAGCCGTTCATGTCACGGCTCGTGGCCTACAAAGGTGACAAGGTCGAGCAATTCAGCTTCGAAAACGAAACCGCTGCACGTGACGTCGAGAAAACAATCGTCGATGCGGCAGATGGCCAACTGACAACACTCAGCGTCACCAGGAAACAGCGCCGCCGCAATCCCGCCGCGCCGTTTACGACCTCGACGCTGCAACAGGAAGCCTCGCGGAAGCTTGGTTTTAACACGCAGCGGACGATGCGCACGGCGCAGCGCCTGTATGAGGGCATCGAAATCCCGGGTGAGGATAACGTCGGCCTTATCACGTACATGCGTACAGACTCTGTAACCCTCGCTGGTGTTGCCGTCGACGAGATTCGCGCGGTTATCGCCGAGCGCTATGGTCCCGAAAACGTTCCTGAAGAGGTTCGCGTGTTCAAGACCAAGGCAAAGAATGCGCAGGAGGCGCACGAGGCGATACGGCCGACGTCAGTTGCCCGCACACCCGAAGAACTCAGGGAGGCGCTCGAGGATGACCAGTTCAAACTGTATTCGCTGATCTGGAAGCGCACGATGGCGTGCCAGATGGTGCCCGCTGTTTTCGACACGGTCGCCGTTGACTTTGCGGCCGGTCCCGAAGAAGACGGCCACCGTTTTCGCGCCAACGGCTCAGTGCTCGTCGAACCCGGGTTCATTGCCGTATACCAGGAAGGCAAAGACGACGCCAAGGACGACGAGGGCGACCGGCTGTTACCCGAGATAGCGGAAGGTGACGTCATCAGCCTCGACATATTACGTCCCGAGCAGCACTTCACCGAGCCGCCACCGCGGTTTACCGAGGCAAGCCTGGTCAAGGCGCTCGAAGAGTACGGCATCGGGCGACCCTCCACGTATGCGAGTATCATTGCAACGCTCAAGAATCGTGAGTACGTCGAAATGGACGGCAAGCGATTCCTGCCGACGGACATCGGTCGCATCGTCAATGGCTTCCTGACCGACCATTTCACACAATACGTCGACTACGATTTCACGGCGCGGCTCGAGGATGACCTCGACGCCGTCTCGCTAGGCGAGAAAGAATGGGTACCATTGCTCGACGATTTCTGGCGGCCGTTTCGCGATCTTTGTGAGGACAAGGAAACGTCCGTCACGCGTGAGCAGGTCGCGCAGGCCCGTGAACTCGGCACCGACCCCAAGAGCGGCAAACCGGTCACGGTACGCATGGGCCGCTACGGCCCGTTCGTACAGATCGGCACGAAGGACGACGAGGAAAAACCGAAGTTCGCCGGGCTCAGGCCGGGACAGAAGATGAACGACATCACGTTCGAAGAGGCGATGGAGTTGTTCAAGCTACCTCGCAAGCTCGGTGAAACGCCTGACGGCCTGTCAGTTTCTGCAAGCGTCGGTCGCTTCGGTCCATACGTTCGCTACGGCGACAAGTACGTGTCCATACGCGGCGAAGACGATCCGTACACGATCGAACTGCCACGCGCACTCGAGCTGATCGAGATAAAGAAAGTCGAGGATGCGAATCGCATCATCCAGGACTTCGAAGACGACGGTATACAGGTGCTGAATGGCCGTTACGGGCCCTACATCACCGATAAGAAAAAGAACGCGCGTGTGCCGAAGGATCGCGAACCAAAATCACTGACGCTCGAGGAGTGCAAAGAACTTCTCGCCGCTGCGCCCGAACGGGGACGGCGTGGCAAGAAGAAGGCGAAGAAGAAGGCCGCGTCCAAGAAGACAGCAAAGAAGGCAGCCGCGAAGAAGAAGACGGCGAAGAAAAAGACCAAAAAGAAATCCAAGAAGATCGCGAAAAAGAAAACCGACTAAGCCACGAGAGCACCCGACGATGTTAACCGCCACGCGAGCCGCAGACGTATTGCTCGGCGGCGGCATAATTGCCTACCCGACAGAGGGAGTCTTCGGACTGGGCTGCCTCCCCGACGACGTTGCAGCGATCCAGCGACTGCTTGGCATCAAGCAGCGCAGCGCATCGAAGGGCCTCATACTGATTGCCGCGGCGGCGGAACAATTCAGCGGTTGGATCGACGCGAACCATCTCGACCAGCTTCCGGAAGCGGACCCGCAACACCCGATTACATGGATCGTGCGGCCTTCTGACCTGGTGCCGGCGATCGTTACCGGTGACCACGACGGTCTCGCCGTTCGCATAACGACCAATCCGACGGCTGCCGCAATCTGCAACGTCGTCGAGATGCCTGTCACATCGACCAGCGCTAACATCGCCGGCCAGCAGGTTGCACGCAACGCCCACGTCCTGCGCCGTAAATTCGGACATCTTGTAGACTACGTCGTGCCCGGCGAATGCGGTCCGGCAAGCGGGCCATCCGAGATTCGCGATCTCGAGAGCGGCGCCGTACTGAGACGAGGACGAGCATGAGCGACATCGATCAGGTCGGGGGCTGGCTGCGTTCGCTGCAGAACCGAATCGTCGCCGAACTGGAGCAACTTGACGACCGGCAGACGTTTCAACGCGATGCCTGGGAGCGGCCGGGCGGTGGGGGCGGTGAGAGCCGAGTCCTCAAGAATGGCGGTATCTTCGAACAAGCCGGCGTCAATTTCTCGCACGTCTTCGGCAATCAGCTGCCGCCATCGGCGACGAAGACGCGGCCCGATCTCGCCGGCAAGGGATTTCAGGCGATGGGCGTGTCTCTAGTCCTGCATCCGGAAAACCCCTACATACCGACCACGCATGCCAATTTTCGCTTTTTCATGGCCGGCGACGAAGACAGCGACCCCGTATGGTGGTTCGGTGGTGGCTACGATCTCACGCCGTACTACCCCTTCCACGAAGATGTCATCGCCTGGCACGAAGCCGCGAAGCGGGCCTGCGATCCGTTCGGCAAGGACCGCTATGCCCGCTACAAGAATTGGTGTGACGAGTACTTTTACCTCAAGCACCGTAACGAAACTCGCGGTGTCGGTGGCCTGTTCTTCGACGACCTCAACGACATGGGCTTCGATGGAACGTTCGAGTTTGTGCAGGCCATCGGCGACAGTTTCATGAAGGCTTATGCACCAATCGTAGTACAGCGGCAAAAGCACCCGTTCGGCGACCGGCAGCGCGAGTTCCAGCTGTACCGGCGCGGCCGCTACGTCGAGTTCAACCTGATCTACGACCGTGGCACCCTGTTCGGCTTGCAATCCGGGGGACGAACCGAGTCCATCCTGATGTCACTGCCGCCGCGGGTGCGCTACGAGTACGACTGGCGCCCGGAGCCGGGCTCACCCGAGGAGGTGCTGTACACCGACTACCTGCGGCCCCGCGATTGGCTGGGCTGCAATGACCGCTAAGGCGTGCGGATTCAACGAGAACTGTTGAGATGAGCCTACTCCGGGAAATTCATTCGCCGCACCAGGTCCTGGAAGCGCGGGTCGTCCCGCAGCGGGTCCCACCGTCGCCACGAATTGAGATAAACGAGTAGCCCATGCCGCTGCTCGTAGGCCTGCTCCAGTGTTGCCACCGCCAGGTCCGTCTCGCCCAGCTGTGCGTAGATGGAGGCAATAGTAATCGGTGAGCCGCGCCCGGTCTGGGCGGCCTCTTTCAGTTTCTCCATCCACGCCAGCGCCTGGTCCTTATCACCTGCATTGGCGTAGGCGATGGCAAATTCAGCGGGAGAGACTTCTTCAGTGGCCGCGGTTTCCGTCAGGTGGTCAGCGCGCTTCCGCCAATAGCCTCGTATTCCGCTTGCATTATATGAATCCCGCAGTGCCTGCGTTCGATCCGCGCCATCCCCAGCCAGGCTTCTGGACTGCAGGTAAGCCTCCAATGCTTCGTCAATTCTCCCGAGCTCCTCAAACACTCTTCCGAGACGGGAATAGTTTCCGGCATCCTGCGGCTCCATCTCGATCATCTTTTGATACTGCTCGATCGCCCGATAGTACTGGTGCGATTCGAGGAAGGTATTGACCAGAGAATTGTTGAGTTCACGCGAATACGGATCGAGCCGTAGCGCACGCTCCAGCACCTCGATAGCCTCGTCAAAGCGGCCAAGCGCCCGTAAACAAAAAGAATAATGCGCGACGACTTCTTCGGAGCCGGGATCCGACTCGTAGGCGCGGCGGAAACCGGCTTCGCCTGCCGACCAGTTCCAATCGGCATAGAAACTAAAGTCGGCGAAGTTGACTTCCACTTCGGCGAGACCCGGTTCCAGCTCGGCGGCTTTTCGGGTGTATTCCCAATGCTTCTGTTCGCCTTCTTTGACCGTAATCTGTCCGAAAGTCATCTGCATGGCATAGGTGTGTCCGAGTGCCGCATAAGCGAGGGCATATGCAGGGTCTTTCTGAACCGCTTCTTCGTAGTACTCGATCGCCTTAGGAAAGCGCCCCCTGGTTTCGTGATAGCGCCCCTTGAGGTACGCATCATAGGCCTCGGCGTGTACGGGACGCGTTTTCGGTAGCCGCGCCTGGTCCGCCGGCATAAACTCCAACGCAAGCGTGAGGGTAATGCGCTGGGCCACCTCACTCTGGAGGGCGAAGATGTCCTTGAATTCGCGCTCGAAGGTCTCGGCCCAGAGGGGGGCCTGGTCGCTAACCTGGATAAGCTGAGCCGTGATGCGGACGCGGTCTTCGATGCGCCGTACGCTGCCTTCCAGCACGTAGTCGACGCCCAGTTCACGACCGATTTCATCGATCCGTTTGTTCTTTCCCTTGTAATACATCGACGAGGTGCGGGCGATGACGCCCAGGCGGTCGCGCGGCAGGTATCCGAGCTGGGTAATCATCTCCTCGGTCAGGCCATCACTGAAGTACTCCTGCTCGGGGTCGCCGGAGAGGTTGTCGAGGGGCAGCACCGCCAGCATTACCTTGCCTTCGGGCGAGGTCGCGGCCTGGGTGAACTCTTCGGCCGTCTCCAACGCCGATTCCTCGAGCACATAGTTGTCCAGAACAAGATAGACGATACCGACAGCCATCAATCCAATGATGGCAAAATCGAGCGTGCGTCCTGTGCGCTGAGGGACTGATTTGGACGGGACTGCGTCCTCGTCCAGCTTTATTCCCTCGGGCGTGAGTTCAAACGCCCAGGCAAAAATCAATGCCACGGGGAACCCGATCATCAGCAGCACGGTGACAAAGGTAGCAGTCCACTCAGGTAGCCTGAGCATCGGAAAGGTGGTGGCAGAAATTTCAATCAATAGCCACGCCGTGATTGCATAGGCAATCGCAACCCTGATGACGTTGCGGCGTTTGAGCTCGTCAATGAAAGACATAACGGATTATCTATTGCTGTTAGCGGATTCCGTTCGAGCCAGTTCCCAAAGCATGGCCCCATCAGGGCCAGATTTCCAGTTTCCGCCCCGATATTTCAGGTCAATTTTGCGCGGACACTCGACCGATTGCTATCTGATGCTGACAGGTGCTGCAATGGATTCTCCGCCTCAGACAAACCCCCGGTGATTATGATTAGCGAGTGCTAAGCTTGCGTCGTTTCACCACCCCCGTTAGCCATCTTTGGACAAGCAACCATGAGCATAAGAATCACTCTCATCTCATTTGCCGCCACAGCGCTATCCGACGAGGACGGTTGACCCCCACCAGGAGGACCCGGTTCCAATATTCATGCAAATTCTTGAAACCGGACGCAACTTTTTGGCCCCGTAGAGCATCCAATGTATGAATCCAGAATAATGTCGGCCGGCACCCGCCGGCCGTTGATTGTGCATTGGGGAGTGCGTGATGAATGCTAATAAGGGAATCCGGGCCCTGCGCCGTTTCGCGGTGCTGGGCCTTGCCACGTCGATGCTGTTCCCGGTATCCGTTTTCGCCAAGAATTTCGATGTTCAGATGGACACGAGCGGTGTCGCCGCCCCGGCGGTCGAGCAAGCTCCGCCGGCCTTTCCGGACGGCAAGATGCGCCGTGGCCAGGAAGGCTGGGTGCGCCTCAATTTCGTCGTAGGTCCGGATGGCCACGCCGTGGATCCAATTATCGTCGACTCGTCGGGCGGCAGTCTGTTCGAGCAGTCCACACTCGCCGTGGTATCAAGCTGGCGATTCGAGCCATCCGAAGCAGGTCTGGAGCGCGCCGACAACACCGTGGATGTGCGCTTCGAAATAGAGGGTGACCGTGACCGGGCGACCCGCAACTTCCTGCGCCGCTATCGCGACATCGTGCAGGACCTCTATTACGAAAAGCACGACAAGGCTCGCGACCAGGTCGACACGGCGAACGAATTCGGCGGCTGGAACCTGTACGAATCGACGATGCTCGCGCTGCTGAATGGTCGCGTCGAAGGTGCGGAAGGTGACGATGTCGGCCAACTCGAGCACTATCGCCGCGCGCTCGCGGTGAGCAACCGGGCCACCCTCGACGGCGAACAGCGTCGCGAGGTCATTGGCAGGATACTCGAACTCGAGATCGAGACGCAGCAGTACGGCGCGGCGCTCACTACGCTGGAAGAACTGCGGGCCGAGCCCGGCAGCGACGAGAAGTTGGCCGGTATTTCAGATGAGGTCACACGTCTCGAGAGCTCGATCGGCGGTTCGGAGCCCATCGTCGCCAACGGCACGCTCTATAACCCCTGCAACTGCGATACCGGCGATCCACTGTGGACTTATTCGCCGGCGCGACGCAGTTTTTCTTTTGACGAACTCAATGGTAACGTCGAACGTTTCGAGGCGCGCTGCGAAAATAATCGTATCAGCGCGCAGGTTGAAACGGGCACCAAGTGGTCTCTGCCGGCCGATTGGGGAAGTTGCCAGGTATTCGTATTCGGCGATGACGCTGCAACGTTCGAATTCATCGAGCACGGCGAGGACACGGGTGACAATGATGTCGGCCGTAGCGCCGTAGCGAGCAGCGATGTCCTGGATTGATGAGGTAGACGTCAACAAAGCCGATGGCCGCCTGGCCGAGATGTATCAGGAGCTCATCGAGAAACGCGGTAAAGTTTCGAATATCCTGAAGGTTCACAGCCTGAACCCGGACGCGATGGGCAACCATCTCGACCTGTACATGACGCTCATGTTCGGCAAATCAGGATTGAGTCGTGCAGAACGCGAAGCGATCGCGGTCGTCGTCTCTGCCGAGAACGACTGTGCCTATTGCATCAATCACCACGTCGAAGCTCTGAAGCGTTACATCAAGGATGAGGAAGTACTCGGGATGCTGGCGACAGCAGATGGCCTCGAGACGCTGGAGCCGCGATTGTCGAACATCGTGCGCCACGCGGAAAAGCTCAGCTCGGCACCCGGTGCGATGACCGAATCCGACCTCGGTGAACTCCGGGCTGTGGGTCTCTCCGATGGTGACATCCTCGACCTCACGCTGATCACGGCCTATTTCAATTTCGTCAACCGCGTCGCCCAGGGCCTCGGTGTCGAATTCACGACCGATGAGCTGAGCGGCTACAGCGACGACTGAGCGGCCAATCGATGCTGGCGGCAGCGATTGCGAATGTGGTAACTTCCTTAAAAATCCACCACTTCGGGCAAATTTTTTAAGTAAAATCAAAAACATTAGCCCGGTCAGTGGCTTATATTCGTTTTACTAAGAGCTTACCGCTACCCTCGACGTACTCCCCCGTGAAACAGATCTCCATCCTCATCGCCTTTTACCTCGTGCTAACACCGCCGCTGGTGTTCGCCGAGAACGAGTCGGCGCTACACGACGCGGGAGTCGCGAAAGGTCTGCAGCTCGCCGGGGTGGATGACCCGGAAGCGCGCAAGGTGTTTATCGTGCAGTTGCGGGAACCTTCCGCCGCGGAATTCCAGTCGACGCTACGACGCACCACGACGTCGTTGGCCACGCAGAAACAGCCGCGGGTGCGCTTCGACAAAAACAACGCGGCCGTGCAAAGCTACGCCGAACAATTGCGGGCGCAACAGGACGCCCTTCTCACGCGCGCGGCACCTGGTGCGGAGAAAATCTACAGCTACCGCTTCGGCCTGAACGGGTTCGCGGCAAAGATGACCGCGACCCAGGCGCATAAGCTGGAAAATCTCCCCGATGTGATTCGTGTCTGGGAGGACGAGGTGCGGCCGCTCGCGACGAATTTCAGCCCGGGATTTCTCGAGCTGTTTGACAATCAAAGCGGCTTGCGGGGGCCGGAAGGTCTCGACGGCGATGGCGTCATCATCGGCTTCATTGACAGTGGCGTCTATCCCGAGCACCCGGCACTCAAAGACACCAAAGAAGCGGACCGGCCGAGCGCCTGCCAGGGCACCTGGGCGGAAGTGACCATTCTCGGTCGCTGGCTATGCCATCGCTTCACGAAGCTTGACGACGAACTCGTCTTCGAACCGCCCGAGAACTGGAACGGCATTTGCCAGGCAGGCGAGAAGTTCGAGGAGACCGACTGCAACAACAAGCTGATCGGTGCGCGCTATTTCATCGCCGGCGCCGAGAGTTCCGGACCGATCGACTCCGGCGAAATCCGGTCGGCGCGCGACGTTGACGGTCATGGCACCCACACCATGACGACTGCCGCGGGCAATCGGGCCAAGGCGTCGATATTCGGCACACTGATCGGAAATGTCGAGGGCATCGCACCTGGCGCCCGGGTCGCCGTCTACAAGGCATGCTGGCTGCGCCCCGGTGATGTCCGTGCCAGTTGCAATACGTCGGACCTCGCGAACGCGATTGATTCTGCAGTTGCCGATGGCGTCGACATCATCAACTATTCCGTCGGCAGCTCGATGCTGCAGATCACGGCGCCCGACGATATTGCGCTGATGAATGCGACGAAGGCCGGTGTGCTGGCAGTCGTCGCCGCCGGTAACGAGGGCCCCAACCTCGGCACGATCGGCTCACCCGCAGGCGGGCCATGGGCAATCACAGTAGCAGCATCCAGCCGCGAGGGTGAAACCTCGGTCGAGGCAATGCAGATCAACGAACCCGCGTCTATCGCAGGCAAGTATGCGGTCGAGGAGGCGAATTTTACGCCGCCGTTGAGTGATCGCGACCCGATCGAGGCGCCTCTCATTCTTGCGGACGATGACGATGATGCCGGCGGCAATGGCACGACCGCAGACGCGTGCGAGCCACTCGTCAACGACACCGAAATGAGCGGCAACATTGCATTCATCGAGCGCGGCGGATGTGATTTCGATATCAAAATCCAGAATGCGGAGGACGCCGGAGCGGTCGCTGCTGTTATTTACAGTATCGCGGGCGATCCCATCGTCATGAACGGCAATGCCTCGCTCGTCGACATTCCGGCGCTCATGATCGGCCAGGCCGACGGCAACCTGATCGTGACAGAGATCGACGCCGGCAATTCCGTGGCCGCGGTGCTCGACAAGGGCTTTTTGCTGACAGAGCCGGAAACCGGCAATGTCATGGCGACGTTTTCGTCCAGGGGCCCTGGCCCCATACACGGACTCGTTAAACCTGATGTTTCGGCTCCGGGTGTGAATATCCTGGCAGGGTTCACGCCGGACGCGACCAACTCGATGCCCGACGAGCAATATGCCTATCTCAGCGGTACGTCGATGTCGACGCCGCACGTCGCCGGTGTTGCAGCGCTCCTGATGGAGGCCCACCCGGAGTGGAGCCCGTCAGCTATCAAGTCGGCGCTGATGACGGCCGCGCGGCAGGATCTCGTCGCGTCCGGAGGCGAGGGTGTCGCGAACCCGTTTGATTATGGTGCCGGACACATCGTGCCGAACGACTCACTGCACCCGGGCCTGGTCTACGACGTCAGCGACGACGAATTCGACGCCTTCGCGTGCGGCACGGACTCGCCAGCTGTCTCCGAGGCGCGCTGTGAAGCGCTTGAGACCGCCGGTGTTTCGTTCGCGTCCGAAGACCTCAATCAGCCTTCAATCGGCCTGGCGCGGCTGGCCAATGAGCAGACAGTGACCCGGCGGGTAACCAACGTCAGCACCGAGTCACAGACTTTCGTGGCTTCGGTCGAGGCACCACCCGGAATCCTGGTTGCCGTCACGCCATCGAGCCTTTCGCTCGGCGCCGGCCAGACAACGACTTTCGATGTGACATTTATTTACGAATCGGGACCTCTGGATCTGTGGCGGTTCGGTTCGCTGACATGGACCGGAAACGATCGTTCGGTCTATAGCACTATTGCGGTAAAACCCATCTCCGTCACGGCGCCAGCCGAGATCACCAGTTTTGGTGGCACCGGCTCGATCAGCTTCCCGGTGGAGTTCGGGTATACGGGCGCCTATACGGCGGGCGTGCACGGCTTGCGCTTGCCACTCGTTATCAACGGCTTCGTCGACAACGACCCCACCAAGACCTTTACATTCCGTTCCGGCAATGGCGTTACGGCACACCTTGTCGATGTCCCCGACAACCAGCTGTACCTGAGGTTCTCCCTGTTCGATGCCCTGACGGATGGTGACGACGACCTCGACCTGTATCTCTACTACCAGCCGGGCCCGTGCAACCCGCTCGATTTTCGCGGCACGCGGATAACGGAAAGTGGCGGTCCGACCGCGGAAGAGCAAGTGAACATGTTCAGGCCGCCGGGCGGCTGTTACGGAGCGCTCGTGCACGGCTACGAAACCGACCAGGTCAGCGGCGGTCCCGGGTCTAATTACACGATGCTGGCATGGGCGTTCGGCATCACCGACGACCAGGGCAATATGACCGCAACGGGACCGCCTTTCGTGAATTCAGGCGCAACCGAGAACGTCACGGTCAACTGGACCAACCTGTCATCCGATACGATTTACCTGGGCGGCATCTCACACAACTCGCCGCAGGGACTCGTCGGGCTGACGCTGATTACGATCGGCAATTAGCCAATCCAGCCTTTGTTCTTCGAATTTCGCGAATAAAAAACCAGGCCGATCGCGACCAGCAGTACGACGACAGCAATTACGACCGCGGGCGTCCCGAAGATGCTCGCGCCGCCCACCAAAATGAAGCTGTATATGTCCTGCGCCACGATGCCGATCAGCGAGATGATGAACAGGGGAATCGCCCAGGCCTTGCGCATCAATAAAAAAATACAGCCAAGCACTCCCGCCGTTACCGCAATTCCGTGCGCACTGGTTGCCCAGGTCGGAATCGACTCGATGAAATCGGCTCCGACCTCACCGTAAGCGGCCTGCAATTCACCGGGTGTTGCCGACACCTGCTGGTAGTAAAGCAGTATCCCGATAAGGTTCCAGAACAGGGCGACGACGCCGACAATCCAGAACGACGTCGGTGGTTTTCCATTGATGACATCCGACATGGCATTTCCCCTTTATTGTTGTCGTTGGGAGGAGGCCAGATATTCCACCGGCGACCGGTGAATTGCAAGCATATGCGACAAGCGGTTGAATTAACTTGGTTTTTTCTTCGCCATGGCAGTGCAGGGCTTGTATCTGAAGCAGCCCACAACGTGATCATTGACCAGGCCGGTCGCCTGCATGTGCGCGTAGACGATCGTACTGCCGACGAACTTGAAGCCACGCTTCTTCAGATCTTTGCTCAAATCGTCCGACTCAGGTGACGTCGCTGGAATGTCGCTGTCATTGCGGAACTTGTTCTGTATCGGCTTACCGTCGACAAAGCTCCAGATGTATTTGCTGAAGCTGCCGAACTCTTCCTGAACCTTGATGAACGCCTTTGCGTTCGTCACCGCAGATGTCACCTTGAGACGATTCCTGACAATCGCGGGATTCGTGAGCAGCTTCTCGACACGCTTGTCGGTAAAGCGCGCGACTTTCTCAACATCGAACTCAGCGAACGCCTGCCTGTAACCTTCACGCTTGTTGAGAATCGTGGACCAGCTCAGTCCCGCCTGTGCACCTTCGAGTATCAGGAACTCGAATTGCACCTTGTCGTCATGAACAGGAACGCCCCATTCCTTGTCGTGATACTCGATATAGTCGAGGCTGACGCCTTCGGCCCATTTGCAACGCGTAATTTTCTTGCTCATCCCGAAAATCTAGCAGGTGAGACGGCTGCGCGCAGCAGCAATTTCCCGTCCAGGCAACGAAAAAGGCCCGCACATTTGTGCGGGCCAGTCTTCGTACTTCAGCAGTTCAAGTATACGGGGTCTTTAGACAGAACCTCCGCAAGAGCCTTCGCCGTCTTCTTTGTCGCCGCCGCAAGAGCCTTCGCCGTCTTCTTTGTCGCCGCCACAGGAGCCTTCGCCGCAAGAACCTTCACCGTCCTTGTCTTCGCTCTCACCCTTGTCGCCGCCACAAGATCCTTCGCCACAAGAACCTTCACCGTCCTTGCCTTCGCCGTCCTTGCCTTCCTTATCGCCGCCACAAGAGCCTTCGCCAGCACCGAGCATATAGCCCACGGTGAGGCTCGACATCGCGAACGGATTATCAACACCATCGGCGTTGGCCACGTCGGCGATTGCGAACGTGCTGGCCAGGGCGGCGCCGACAGCTAGAGCTACAGGTTTTACTACTTTCTTGTCTGACATGGTTTTCTCTCCTAGTAATTTGCCCAGGGCCGGGCATTCAATAATCAGCGACGCCGAGCATCAGGTGCTCCACGACACTGAATTCACAACACTCTGTTGGATGTTTCCGAGGTTTTCCTTGTCCTCGCCGATTATTGCAACGCTGCCGCTGCCGACGGGCAGGATGACACCGTTAATACTCTGGCCGTCGATCTGCACAGCGCCATCGATCATCTCGTCGGGCATCAGCAATATCGTGACAGGCCCGAATTCGCCCTGGATGACGAGGTGCGGGATCTTCTTGCCATTGATGACACAGGTCCGGGCGTAGGTAATAAGGCCCGCTTCGTGATTCATGTTCGCGACGGATGCCGGGACAACCTTGGTGAGCCGCCTTTCGCTGACGGGCTCGTCGGTCACCCGCAGCGCTTTCGGCTCGTGATCCAGGTGCGCAACGATTTCATCGGCCAGCGACGAATACATCACGTCGTTACCGACCATGCGAACTCCGACGAACGCGGCAATGACCACTGTTGCAGCAACAGCAAACCAGGCCGGCGGCGAAATACGCCGCCTGGCCGGTAATGCGACGACCTTACCCGTGTCGAGCTCAGGCAGTTCCGGCGTCTCAATATCAGGTACGCGAAGCGACAAGGCCTGCTCGATCCTGCGATCGAGCGCCTGCATGTCATCACGATAGCCCAGGCACGCGGCGCACCCGGACAGGTGCTCCTCGCCGCCCTCCCAGGACGGGTCCGTTGCTATCGCTTCCTTGTAGTCTTCGCAATTCATCATTCATTACACCGGTCGCGATCAGCGACCTCTTCCTGCATTTCGTCCCGGAGCTTGTGGCGCGCCCGGTGCAGTCTCGTCAGCACCGCGCCCTGTTTGAGCTCCATCATCTCCGCTATCTCGTTCGTGCTGTAGCCCATCAGGACCTGTAACACGAGCGGCTCGCGATAATCGTCGTCGAGCCTGTAAATCGCAGCCCGCATGTCGTCGAGTTCCTCGTTCGGCTGGCTGGCCAACAAGGCTTCCTGCGACGGCGTCAGGTTGTCGACATCTACTGTCTCCAGGCGCCGGCGCTCGAAATAACGTGCGTTCTCCCGGCGTACGATCGTCAACAACCAGTGCTTTGCCGCCGCGTCTTCACGCAAGGAATCGAGCGATTTCCAGGCGCGGAGCAGGGATTCCTGCACGACATCGTCGGCAATTGTCCTGTCCCGGCTGAGCCAGGCCGCGTAGCGGTACATATCCTGGTGGAATACGCCCACGAGTTCGTCAAATCTCCG
>Ga0070727_10001050_pt1 | contig 30617 bp, 19 predicted proteins | sample tdAd472_FD_66722 | JGI IMG/M metagenome (GOLD analysis project Ga0070727, IMG submission 66722) | Marine sediment microbial communities from the Atlantic coast under amendment with organic carbon and nitrate - tdAd47.2 | ecosystem: Environmental > Aquatic > Marine > Coastal > Sediment | place... | reverse complement strand
CAGACGGCGCAACGGCTGATCTGCGGTCATGAAAGCTGGACCTCGCCGCGCAAGATTGTGTCGGTTGATGTTGACAATGGCAAGATTACCCCCCTTGTTGACATGAATCCTGAATTTCGGCAGTTCGAATTTACCAAAATCGAGAAAATCTTTGGCGAGGATGATTACGGCAACCTGGCCCATGCCCATCTGGTCTATCCGAAAAATTACCAAAAGGGCGAAAGGTACCCGCTGGTTATTGTGCAATATCGCTCGGGCGGCTTCCTGCGCGGCGGGGTGGGCGATGAGCAGCCGATCCACGTTTATGCCCAACATGGCATGGCGGTATTAAGTTTTGAGCGGCCAGAATATGTTCCTTATGATAAGGTTGCTGATCCCCTGGAAAATGCCGTCACAGATTACTATCACACAATTGTTCAACAGGAGTCAGCCACAGCCATTGAAAATATGGTGGGTGCACTGGTGGAACGCGGCATCATTGATCCTGAAAGGGTAGGTATTTCTGGTCTGAGTTATGGTTCTACGGTTCTTGACAGTGCTCTTCTGCGTCGAGATTATGCGGCGGCATCGGCTGCCTACAGTATAACCACATCCCCCAACTCCACTTATTCTTCATCCTCTTTTTTGGGCAAAATGTATGATCGCATCTTCGGTGGGTCACCGCTAAGCCCAAAGGGATATGACCTGAGACATAAACATTCCATCGAAACCAATGCAACAAAAATCAACACGCCTTTTCTACTCCAGGTGGCGGACCGGGAAGCCTATTATTCCATACTTAATTACAATGCTTTGAAGGACGTCGGTAAGTCTGTGGAAATGATTATCTACCCTGATGAATATCATGTCAAATGGCAGCCGGCTCATAAATATCTGGTCTATCGCCGTAACTTGGACTGGTTCAATTTCTGGCTGCGGGGCGTGGAAGACCCGGCCCCGGAAAAGGCTGACCAATATCAACGCTGGCGCAAGCTGCGGGAGTTGCATAAGGCCAATCTGAGAAATAAAAATAAAGATGAGTAATCAAAAAAGAGGAACATGGATCGTGAACCATGTTCCCCAAATTGATACTGCCTTAGTGCCTGATATCTAGAATTACCAAGTATATGCAGCAGTTAGTTGGGCATAAACCCTTTAGTCACAAGTTTGCTCCAGTTTGACAGTAGGAGGTACAGGTTCACTACCAAAGATTTTAGTAGCTTTGGTTGCTACAGATGCTTTTCCAAGATCAATCATCGTGATTTCCTTTCAAGGTTTAAGTTTAAGATTATGTCGAACCATTTCGACCTGATTATAATAGAATAAATATATTAAATGCTGCAACTATATAAAAACATTATATTATTTTGTTTAATAGATATGTGTTGAGCTTGCCGTTTCGTCAAGAAACAGAAGGTTTTGATCGAATGATCCGCTCTATGGTTTTCAGATCATTTGTCTGGGTCGTTCAACACCGGAAGGAGCCATGTCCGTCAATTTTTCTCCTTTCATTTTCCTGGCCCAGATTTCCATATTCAGATAGAAAATCATGTCGTCAAAATCGCTTCTTTCAATATCATGACCTTTCATCAGAGCCTTCTCCAGATTTCCACGATCAAGAACGTGATCTTTGACCATTTCCCCCTCCAGCATCAACGCTTTTACGGTGTCATAATTGTCCAGAATGATGGAGCGATAGTAATTATCCCCCGCTTGTTTTGATTCACGCCAGATCACTTCCGCGGGCAGATGGTTTTTAAAGGCCTTGCGCGCCAGGCCCCGGTTCTTGCCATGGGCCAGCATCAGCCACAGCGGAATGCGCAGGCATGCCTCAATCACCGGCTGTGACAGATAGGGATAAATTGTATGAAAATGCTGGTCCGGAGCTGTGCGATACTCTTCATTATACTGTCCGTAAGCCAGGGGTGAAATATGATCGAGTTTACCGGGGGTGACATTGTCTTTAACCTGAAGCCAGGGGTGAAGGATCTCATCCATTGGAATCATATCCTGAATATCGGATGTTAAAAGGCTAGTCGGCGTTTCAGGTGTTTCAGGAAACTGATTTTTACCAAAACCGCCCCGGATAATTTTGGGCAGCACAGACCATATGGATCTGTTCTGGATCTTGGCCACTTCCATTATCACCCGGAACAGCGGGGGGCGGATACCGTGCGCCTTTATAAAATCAATCGCGGGATAGTTTAAACCGTATGTGTATAAAATTTCATCGCCGCCCTTGCCGTTAAACACGGCTTGCGCATTTGTTTCATGGACCTTGTCGTAAAGAAACTTCTTGAACCCGGGCTCTCCGAAATAATCGGCCGGCGATGTTGTTACAGGCACTTTTGACATTTCATTAAAATTCAATTCCAACGCCCCTGCCCCGTATTCTATCAGTGGTGCGTCAACGTGTTGTGTCGCCTGCCTCACAAAATACCGCTCATCGCCTCCCGGCGTCCTGTGAAAGAGATTAAAGCAAGTAACATCCAGTGGTGTGGGCACTTCGCTTAAAGCTGCCAGCAGAATGGAAGAATCCAATCCGCCGATCTGGTGAATAACACTGTCATACGGTTCCGCCAGGGCGGCAACGGTACTGAGGATTGTTTGCCGCAAAGTTTGCGCTGCTTCCTCCATATCCTCAATCACGTTCGTTTGCGATATTTTTTGCGGATTCCAGTAAAATGTCTTTGTTGTTTTATTTGGCGATACGGTTAAACACTGACCCGGCAGGATTTTAGCGACTTCATTCAATGGCGCGTCTGTTTTATCCGGGTAATATTTCAGGCTTTTGGCGATGATCGCCCAGTCGACCGAGAAGTTGAGAAACCTGCAGGCGGCCACATCGGGCAGATAGGTAAAATAAATCTCCACTCCCCGGTAGAGCGTGCTAAAACAGGAAAAGACGCCAATCGGATCAACCAGAATATATTTCCGAAGACCATCCTGAAAAAAAGCCACATAGGACCCCCAATACTCATCCACCAGATGCCGGCCGGCCGTATGAATGATCTTTCGGGATTCTGAAATATTTAAATCCGCATTTCTGGCGATAACTTCCGGGTTTCGTTCCCGTTTGAGAAGTTTGCCCAGGACAACGCCGCCGCAATGATCTTCTTCTGCGCGTAACGGATAGGCTTGCTGGTGGTTTTTTTCCTCCGCCGTGTGAAGCACCAGAAGACCATTGCCTTCATAGGCGGTTCGCCATGAAATTTCCCGGCCTTTAAAATAAGCTTTCAGGAATTTTGCCGTTTCGGCGACCTGGGGATCAGCCGCATTCCAGACAAGAGATATATAGCGATACATAATTTTTCCCTTTGTTAAACAACCATAATTGGCTTAAAGTCATCAGCCTGACTAACCTTGCAGTTGTAGCTAATATTCCCGTCCTGCACCCAGGCATGCGCCCCAAACGGCCCCATTTTAACCCCGAATATCATCTGGGGATAAATAGCGTAGTAGCCCAGGAAATTAACCAGAGCCAGTGAGTCAAATAAGCATTCCTCTCTGGCGGTATAGAATAATACGCGCAGGGTGCGAAAAATCTCGACCAGTTCCCGGGTCTGCTCAAAGTTCACCTTCGGCGGATGCTTGGCGAGATGGCGTTCTTTGCGCTTTTTAAGCTTGCGGATGACCCGCTCCATGGAATTGAACCACCAGACGACTTTTGTATATAAAACCGCCTTGAAACAGCGATAGACGTGACTGGCCCGAATCTGTGGGATTCCGTCAAAAGGATAGCCATGCATGTCCCGGGTCACGGGGGCTAAGACGGGCGGAATATAAGGCTTTCCTTCGTTCGGGTTATCGGTTAGAATCCTCTTTTGCACCAAAGCCATAATAGACCGCTCCAGGTCAGGCGTCTCGTGAGCGGCCTCATTTTCAAAAAGGGCCCCAAAAACAAGCTTTTCTTCTTCCCCAAGCAGCAGATATTTATTCTTCCGCAAATCAAGCACGATAAAGTGACCGTCAACATTGCTGTAATAAATATGTTGCGCCAGAAAATAGCGCTTTCGCACGTCTTCCAAGAAATTCGAATTCATTTTTCACCTCATATCAGGCTGAGTCATTCACCGTTTCAGGCGACTTTGGACCGGATAAATTCGGTAAACGCCTCGCCGTTTAATTTTCTCGCCCAGATTTCTATGTTCAAAAAGAGAAACACATAAGAAAAGTCGCTATCGGTCATACCGGAAGGGTTGTTCAGAATATGTTCCACATGCTGACGATCGAGTAAATTGCCCCGAACCATTTCCCCGTCCAGCAGCAACGCTTTCACTATGTCCAAATTACCGAGAATAAGCGATTTGGTATGAGACTCCGCGGCCGACTTTGACTCGCGCCATATCACTTCCGCGGGCAGATCATTTTTGAAGGCCTTGCGCGCCAACCCCCGGCCCTTGCCATGGGCCAGCATCAGCCAGATGGGAATGCGCAGGCACAGCTCCACCACCGACTGCGACAGAAACGGGTAAACCGTCGGATAATATTGATCCGGCGTGGTGAAAACCTCCCGATCAAAACGTCCTGTCGCCAACGGCGAAATATGATGGAATTTACCCGGCGGTATATTATCGCTGTTCTCGGTCCAGGGATGCTTTTCAGCTGTCGCCTGGACGGCCCCCTGAATATCAGATGTTAAAAAACTATTGTCCTCGGACCAGGCATTCACCTCCTTAACCCGGGCTTTTCGATAGCCACTCCGGATTACCTCGGGCAGAATTGCCCATATCGACTTTTTCTGCATCCGGGCCGCTTCCATGATCAGCCGAAACAGCGGCGGACGTATGCCATACATCCTGATATAGTCAACAGGGGCGTAATTCTGGCCATGGACATATAATATTTCATCCCCGCCATAGCCGTTAAACATGACCTGTGATTTTGTTTTGTGAAGATTGTCAAAAAGAATTTCCCTGTCCTTTATGAACATAAGATAGTAAGGGGGCGTCGTCGTGACGGCGGCCTTCGACAATGCTTTAAAATCAAGCTCCGGCCGGGGCAGTTTATATTCAATCAGAGGCACGCCCATATGGGCGGCCGTTTTACGGACAAAATAGCGTTCATCGCCCGCCGGCGTATTGGAATATTGATTGATGCAGGTCACATCGGGAGATGTCGGGACCTGTTTCAGGCTTGCCAGCAATATGGATGAATCCAGGCCGCCGATGGATTGCATAACCCTGGCGTAGGGTTCGGCGAGGGCGGCAACCGTGCTCAGAATGGTTTGTCTTAAAGCTCGGGCCGCCTCCTCCATATCCTCGATAACGTTGGTTTGGGATATTTTCTGCGGGTTCCAACAGAATATTTTCGTCACCCCCGTCGGCGTAACGGTCAGGCGCTGGCCGGGTAAAATCTTGTTCACCTCATGGATCGGCACGTCCGTTCTATCATAAGAATAACTTATTTTTTGGGCTATAAGCGTCCAGTCAACGCTAAAGGTGAGGAGCTTGCAGGACGCCACATCGGGCAGATGGGTGAAATAAATCTCTACCCCCCTATAGCATGTGCTGAAACAGGGAAAGACTCCCATCGGATCAAGCAGAATATATTTCCGGCGATCATCCTGAAAAAAAGCCACATAGGATCCCCAGTAATCATCCACCAGATGCCGTCCAGCGCTATGGATGACCGCTCTAGCTTCTTCGGTGTTCAAATCCGCATTTTTGGCAACAGCTTCCGGATTTCGCTCCCGTTTAAACAGCTTGCCGAGGACAACGCCGCCGCTGTGGCCGTCTTCTGTACGCAGCGGATAGGCCTGCATGCGGTTCTTTTCCTGCCCCGTATGCAGCGCCAGAAGGCCGTCGCCTTTATAAGCAACCTCCCAGGGCGTTGCGGACTCGTCGAAATAGCCGCGCAGGAACTTTGCCGTTTCAGTGGCTTGCGTATCCGTCGCATTCCAGACAAGTGATATATAGCGATACATTTGCCATCCCCCCCTTCAGGCAACCATAATCGGTTTAAATATTTCGGCATGGCTGACCGGGCAATTATAGCTGATTGTCCCGTCCTGGACCCAGGCGTGGGTCATGAAGGGGTCCATTTTAACGCCGCAGACAACATCAGGATAAATGCCGTAAGACGCCAGAAAGTTCACCAGAACCAATGAGTCAAAAAGCCCCTTGTCCCAACTGCTGTAGAACAGGACGTTCAGGATGCAAAAGATTTCGACCAGTTCCTGGATTTTCGCAAGACTTGCTGTTGTTTGGTTTTTTGCGAGCTGACGGCTTTTGCGTTTTGTGATTTTATCCATCACTCGCGCCATGGAATTAAACTTCAGAGCAAGTTTTGTAAAAAAGAACGCCTTGGAACATTGATAGACATGACCTACCCGGATCTTCGGGATGCCGTCAAAAGGATAGCCGTTCATATCCATTGTGGCGGGTACGAGGGGTATGGCGACATCTCGCCGGCCTTGTTTCGGATCATCGACCAGAAGCCCTTTTTCGGTTAAGGCTTTAATCGACGCTCCCAGGTCTTGGGCCTCTGTTGCGCCAACAATATCGTTATTTTTGGACAAGAGCCGAAAAACACGTTTTTCACGCTCGTCAGGAAAGAAATATTTATTCCGCCGCAAATCAAGCACGATAAAATGATCTTCAATGGCACAATAATAGACATGGCGCGCCAGAAAATAACGCCGTCTCATCCCGGATAAAAATTTCTCATCCATCTTCATCACCTTGTTTCAAGCTTCGCCAGACCGTCGCGGCTATCTGCGCCCGGCCTGTTTCCCTTCCGCTGCTGGCTGCGCCACATGGCGGCATAGGCGCCGCCTTTGCGCAACAATGCGTCATGGTCGCCGCGCTCGGCAATCTCGCCCCGCTCCAGCACCAGAATTTCATCGGCATGCACAACCGTCGACAAACGGTGCGCAATCATCAAAGTCGTTGCCTTTTCCGAAACCGCAATCAGATTGTCGAGGATCCGTCTTTCGGTTTTGCTGTCCAGCGAACTGGTCGCTTCATCAAAGACAAAAATTCGCGGGTTCTTGAGGGCGGCTCTCGCGATTGACACGCGCTGTTTTTCACCGCCGGAGAGCTTCAACCCTCTCTCGCCGACAATGGTCTGATAGCCGTCGGGCATATCCATGATCCGGTCATGGATATGGGCCTTCTTTGCCGCGGCGATAATTTCCGCCTGCGCCGCCCCCGGTCGGCCAAAACCGATGTTGTAGGCGATCGTATTGTTGAACAGGACCGTATCCTGCGGCACCACGGCGATATCGCGCCGCAAATCAGACAGGGGAATATCCCGGGTCGACAGGCCGTTGAGCAGGATGTCCCCGCGGCAGGGCTCAAAAAACCGCAGCAGAAGCCGTATGATGGAGGATTTCCCGGCGCCGCTGTGGCCGACGATGGCGGTGACTTTTCCCGGATTTACAGTGAAGCTGATGTTTTGCAGCACCGGTCTCGGCGTGTCATTCAGGCCCCGCCGGGCGGCAAGGTAGGAAAAGCTCACCCGGTCAAAAACCAACTTGCCGCCGGATATATCCAGGGTCTTTTCCCCAAGGGCGGCCGGGCGTTTCACAGGGGCGCTGTTCCCCGGAACCGGCGAAAAATTCTCGGTTTTCTTATCCAGCAGATCAAGCATTTTTTCGATGAAGGCCACGCCCTGAACCGCACTTCGAAAGGCGACACCTAAAGCTTCCATCGGCCGAATGATCTGCAGCATATAGGTGTTGATCAGGACAAAGTCGCCTATGGTCATGGCGCCGTGGGCGACCTGGCGGCCGCCAAGCAGAACCGCGGCGCCCAGCGACAGGGCGAAGACACCGGCGACGAGCAGGCCATTGCGGGCTTTGCAGGCGTAAAAGGACGCCCAGCCGCTTTCCGCTTTCGCCAGGCTCCGGTCATATTGCTGATTGACAAAATGCTCTGCGGTAAAATATTTGACCGTTTCACTGTTCAGGATGCTGTCGGTGAGCGCGGCGTAAGCTTCAATCTGGGTGGTGGAAACTTCCTTGCTCGGGCCGCCAATCCGGGCGACCCCGATCGCAAAGGCGATGGTGTAGCCCATGAGCGACAGCAACAGGATCATCAGAAAGGCCGGCGGCAGGAAAACCGCCAGCACGGCGCCGATAAGCACAATTTCGATAAGGACCGGAAAAATGGTGAATATCGCGATATTCAGCACTATGCTGTAGCCGGCGATCCCCTGCACCAGAGTCTGGTTCAGCGCCCCGGTCTTCCGGTCGAGATGAAAGGCGAGCGGCAGTTTCAGGACATGGCCAAACAAATGACGGCTGATGTTGCGGTGCAGTCGCTGATCCGCGGTGCCGTAAAAAAACCATCTGAGTTCGCCGCTGCTGCGGGACAGCCACAGGCTGAATATATAAATAAATATCAGCGCGGCCGGGCCCAGGATGACAGATGATGGCGGCGCGCCCGGCCAATCCCGGAAAAACGCAAGGTCAAGGACCTTATATTCACCCGTCCCCAAAACATCAACGGCGTATTTCAGGGCCACCGGGGCAAATGCGGAAAATACGGCCGTCACGATAATCAGGAAAATCACCCAGACAAAGCGCCTTTTGGCGAAGCTGTCTGTCTCTCTCCAGCCGAGTGATATTGCTTGTTTTAAGATATGTATCATGAGCTTTCAGCTTCCGTAAAACAGCCGGTGAAATCTGCAACATAATGCGTCCAGCAGATGGGTTGGATCGCCATAAGAACAGTATATTTATTCCAAATAACGGCACAACTTTATAAAAACATTATATTATTCAGAACCACGAGCGTGCTTCCCTGTGGCTTCCCCGCGCCGGGAAACCGATGATTGCCGTTGCGCAATATATAAATAACCGTTTTATTTGAGGCGCATCGCCTCGCGCCGGATCAGTACCGAATGTCGGCCTGAGCCCGCCGCAGCAGAAGCAGCAGTTCCGGCAAAAAACCGATGACTTTATCATGATACGCCGTAATGCTCCGGCGTAATGCTGCGATGTTTTTCTGATGATACAGGCGGCAGAGGCGGCGTAAGTCCTCCCGCCAGCCGTCAAGCAGTTCGCATTCATGCAGGCGGATGAAATATGTCCGGTCATTTATATTCCTGACGCCGCAGATAAATTCCATATTGCCGGATTGTCGGGCGATATGAACAAAAAGCGCATTGAGGGTCTGAACAATATTTTCGGGCGCGGCAGCGGGAAAAGCCCCCGTATCGTCCAATAATCTTGGCGGTTTCAGCATCCCCGGCACTTGGCCGCTGGTCCGGACAAATCCCAGCGACGACTCCAATATGGTCCGGTTAAAAATATAAAGGTTCCGTATTTCCAGTTCGGAAATCTCTTTTGTGAAGAAACCGGCCTTCGGCACTTCCCGGATGAGCCGCTCGGACGCCAGCTGGATGAGAACCTCCCGAACCGGCGTATTGCTGACATTCAGCTCATCGGCGAGCGGCTCGACGAGAATCCGCCGGCCGGGAGGCAGGGCATGCCGGATAACCAGGGCCTTTATGCTGTCATAGACGCGATTGGTTTCCGCATTTTCTCTTGTCGCGTCCTGAGGGTCTGGTAACAACATCGTTCCGTTCGCCTCCTCATAATATTTTCATCAGTCGGGGAATAATTTTAAATCTTGTGACGTGATATTCTGCCACCGCGTGACGCAATTCCTTGATATGGTTCCGGCGGTAAAGATGACAAAGATACGCCAGCTCCTCTTCCGGAAAGTCGATCAGGGCGCATTCGCAAAGCCGGACATAGCGCAATTGCTGATTGGCGTTCAGCGTGCGGCGGATGAAGTCGGAAGACCCTGACTGGTTGGCGATATGCAGGAAAAGATCGCCGGTCATCCGGACCAGTTTGGCGGGAGAGAGAATCTCCGGCGGTGGACCATCGCCTTTCGCGGGCCATATCTGCGGGAATTGCGCAATGCCGTTCCGCTCCGGATTGTTTCGCAGGATCTTCAGGGATCTGTCGATGACGGCCCTGTTCACCTCATAAAGCCGGCAGATTTCCGCGCTGGACAGATCTCTGACCAGAGGACGGGGACGGGACGGCAATCGAGGGCCCTCTCCCAGCATTTGAACGAGCCTGCCGACCGGCGCATTCTTCGGCGCGTCCGCCCGGCGCCTGTGATCAACGGTTCCAGGCATTCCCTTTTCCTTTATTCTGGGGACGGCGGTTGTCGGACCCGGCCGGGCCGGGACTTTGTTCCGCCCGCGCCCCGCCGCGCCGTAAATTCCGCCGTGGCGCGCTATCATGCGGGCTTATAGGGCGTCCGTGATCAATCAGCGGCGCCAGACAGAGCCGGTCCGCCAATATGTCAGAATGACGGTCCGGATGGGAAATCCAGGTTGTGCCGAATAAACAGGTGATATTCCGGTTGTGATGACCGCGGGCCATAACGGGATCCTTATGAAACGCTGATATTTAAAAAATCTAAACATACTGTTCAGAACTGCTGGTAATCTCCCGATAGATTAACAGAGCAGATTATATTTTTCTCCCCCCCATCGGTGGTCTTGACAACTCAAAATAATTAGATTTTTCGAGTCGAATTTTAAAGACCTCATCTCCGGCAGGGGATTATTCGGCGATGCTTTCGGAAGGCGCGTCCTTTGCAAATAATTCGGAAAGCATTGCCCCGCCGCCCGCCATCATCAGATAAAGAACCGGCACGAGCAACAGGGTGGCGATTGTTGCAAAGACAACGCCGAAAGCCAGCGACACCACCGTCGGAATCAGAAAGTGGGCCTGAACGCTTTTTTCCGTCATAATGGGCAACAGGCCGATGAAGGTCGTCAGCGAGGTCAGGAAGATCGGCCGAAACCGCTCTTCCGCCCCACGGATGATCGCCGTCCGCGTGTCATGCCCCTGACCCTTCAGCCGGTTGATATGATCGAGCAGGACCAGATTGTCATTGACCACGACGCCGGCCGCGGCGACGATGCCCATGAAGGAATAAAGCCCCAAATCAAGGCCCATGATCAAATGACCGAGGATGGCCCCCATATAGCCGAAGGGAACCGCCAGCAGGATCAGCACGGGCTGGATATAGGATCTGAAGGCGATGGCGAGCAGGGCGTAAATCGCCAGAAGGGCGACCCATGTCCCCCGGTATAATCCGGTCATGAATTCCTGTTGCGCTTGCTGTTGCCCGCCGGGATTAAACGCAACCGCCGGGTATCTCGCCCGCCAGTCCGCATAATGCGTCTTCATGATGTCGGAGAGGATCCGATGGGCGTTCGCCGCCGCGCCATCGACATCGGCCCGGACGGTGAGGGCCCGCTGGCGGTCGGTTCTGCGGATATAGCTGTAGGCCCGGCGATAGCGGACCTCCGCCGCCGTTGCAAAAGGAACGGCGACGCCGTCCGCCGCCCGGATCCGCATTTTCCGCACGGCGTCGAATGAACTGCGCTCTTCTTTCGGCAGGCGGACCATCACCTTGACGTCATCCCGGCCGCGGACGATGCGCTGGACTTCCTCGCCATGGACGGCCTGGCGGACCTGGCGCGCCAGATCGGACAGCGCGAGCCCCAGGTTGGCCGCTTCCGGCCGTAAGGAAAGCACCGCCTCCATGCGGGCGGTATCGCCGGAATCGGTGATGTTATAGAGCCCCCGATAGGTGCTGAGGATTTTTTTCAGTTCGGCCGCGGCCTCTTCAATCTGCCGCCTGTCGCCGGATTTAAGCAGAATTCTGAGCTGCCGGCCCCGGTTGCTGACCGAATAACCGAAATCAATATCCCGGGCGTCCGGCTGCTGCGGCGTCAGCTCGCGCCATCTTTTGGCGATTTTTCCCACATCCAGGTTGCGGGTTTCAGAGGGCTCCAGAATAAGATAGGCCGTGGCGCTGCTGCTGCTCCAGGTCAGAATATCCCGGACCACCGCCCTGCCCGGGTATTTTTCCTGAAGCTCGGCCTTCAACCGCCTTGCCGAAATTTCCAGGTCGCGGGTCGCCTGTTCGGCTTTCTCATAGGGGGTGCCGGCGGGAAACGCAATGGTCGCCTGAATGGAATCCATCGGCGCCTCGGCGGGCGCGAAAGACCTGATCCAGCCGCCAAGGTCCAGGGAAATGATAATCATGCCGACGGCGATAAAGCAGGCCGCGGTCAGATATTGACGGCGGAGGATTTTGGCGAGGAACGGCCGGTATAAGCTGTCCTTCAGATAATTGAGCAGACCGGTCGCATATCCCTGCGGGATTGCGGTCGCCCGGGCCAGAAACCGGCGCACAATGCCGGGAAGGACCGGGCGGAAAAACCGCGCCAGCGGGCTGTCGCAGGATTCGCCGCCATGACGCAAATGGACGGGCAGGATAAAAAGGGATTCGATCAGGGAGAACAGCAGGCAGAGGATGACGACGACCGGGATGATATAGGCGACCTTGCCGGTGGTTCCCGGCAGGAACGCCAGCGGCGCGAAAAAGATCATCGTCGTCAGGGCCGAGAAAATAACCGGCTTCGCCACCGTTGCCGCGCCGCGGACGGCCCCCTGATGGCCGCGCGCCCCCTGCTGCTGCTCCCGATAAATGCTTTCGCCGACGATAATGGCGTCATCGACGACAATGCCCAGAATAAGAATGAAGGAAAATAACGACAGCATGCTCAGTGAGACGCCGGTAAAGGGCAGCATCCACAAGCAGCCCAGGAAGGAGATCAGAATGCCGCCGCTCACCCATGCGGCGAGCGCCGGGCTGAGAAAGACGCTCAACAGCAAGAACACGAGGACCAGGCCGGACAGGGCGTTTTCGAACAGCAGATCAAGCCGGTTTTTATACATGGTGGACGCGTCGGACCAGACGCCGATTTCGACCCCGGCAGGCAAGGTCGGCCGGATGTCCCGATCAAGAACCCGGGTAACCTTTTGACTGAGATCCACCACATCCGGCGCGGCGTCGGTTTTGACAAACAATATGATCGCGTTTTTGCCGTTATAGCGCACCCGGAAGCGGTTATCGCTGAAGCCGTCGATCACCCTGGCGACATCGCCGACCAGAATCCGCGTGCCGTCCGCATGGGCCCGCAGGACAATATTCTCGAAATCCTCGCGGCTGTAAGCCTGACCCCGGGCCATGAGCTGCATCTGCTCCCGCCCGTTGTCGATGCGGCCCGCCGACAGGTTGACGGACGCGCGGGACAGGGCCCGGGCCACCTGATCAAGGGTCAGGTCATATTCCCGGAGCTTGAATTCGGAAACCTCGATGGAAATTTCATAATCGCGGACGGTGGCGAGCTCGGTCCTGGCCGCCCCGGGGACAGCCGCGATCCTGTCCCGCACCTGACGGCCGATTTCCTTCAGTTGCCGTTCGGGAAGATCGGCGGCGATCGCCATGCTCAGCACCGTATTATCCATAAGGTTTCGGCGGACCAGCGGCCGTTCAGCGAGCTTCGGGAAGTTATTGATCGCATCGACACTGGCCTTGATCTGGTTGAGCAACCTTTCCGTCTCAAAGCCGTTTTCCACGTCGATGGTGACCGACCCTGACCCCTCATTCGCCGATGAGCGCAGTCTCTTGACGCCCGGCAAATGATGAACCGCCTCTTCAATGGGGATCAGGATACGGTCCTCCACATCCCGCGGCGTCGCCCCGGGATAGGCCATGCTGACCGTGATGCTGTCCATCTCGAAGGTCGGGAAGGCGACCTTGCCGATATTGGCATATCCAGACATCCCGCCGATCACGATCACCAGCATCAGGAGATTTGCTGCGACGGGATTATCGACAAACCATTTGACGAACGGGGTCATGGCCGCGCCCTTCTGTTCAGGAGCCCGCCCTGCCGATTTTGGCAGGGATCGGGCAAAGGCGGATTTATTTCACCTCCCTGATCGCCTCTTCCAGGGTCTCGAAATCAGCGGCATAGACTCTTTTGCCGTTGACATAAATCGACGGGGTGCCGGATACCTCGTAATTCATGACCCCGTTCTTGTGCACATTGAACAGATAGTCGGGAATTTTGTCATTGGCCAGACATCGGTCAACGGCGGCGCGCTCCATGCCAACCATCGCCGCAATCTTCGCCAGATCACTCCGCACGAACTCTCTGTACTTCTTGATCGCTTCTTCCTTGTTGTCGCTTTCCCGGTAGAATTTGCGATACGCCTTTGAATTCATCAGGCTCCGCTGATGTTTGAACAACAGGCCGATCATGTCGAAAAACCTGTCTTCCGGCAGGCAGAGCGTGATTTGGGAGGCGTCGAGATCATAGACGTTCCGCATATAGTGGCGATAAATGAATTTGGCTTTGCCGGTATCGAGATACTGTTCCTTCAGGGGCCGGAAAACCTCCTCATGAAAATGGGCGCAGTGGGGACAACTCAGGGAGCCATATTCGATGATTTCGATCGGCGCATCCTTGTCGCCCAGCATCATGTCATGGTTCAGGAAAGCCTTATCTCCGGAAGCCGGGGTTGTTTCTTTCCCGGTTGTGGTATTTTTTTCCGGCTCGCCGCCATGGGCGACCATGCCGACAAAGAAGGCTGCGCCAAGCAACAGGATACATGCGGCGGCTATAAAAATGAGTGGCTTATTTGAGATTCTGCGATTTGAAATTTTGGCCATTGATTGTCCTAACCCGGTTTGAAATGAATTCTCCTCACACAATTGAAAAAGACCTTGCCCAAAGATCAGAATAGGTTTCCCTAAACAAAATATTTCGCCTAAATCCTTTGGGAGCTGTTAAATTTACGGCCTCTTGTCTTTGTCTCTCCTCCATATCATGTTGATGATATATTCTCTGCTACCCGTCTGTGACCTTGACAATCAGGTCAAGGCGGCCCGAGATCTATCAGACCGAGTCGGTATCCCTCGCTCACCGCCGCGATGCGGCTGTTGACCTGAAGTTTTTCCATGGTTGTTTTGATATTGACCTTGACCGTATTTTCACTGATGCCCAGAAGAACCCCTGTTTCCCATGAAGTTTTGCCGCGGGCCACCCATTTCAGACACGTCCGTTGACGGTCGGTCAGGGCGGGGATGGGCCTCGGTCTTTTTGCAACGGCGCCAAATTTTATAAAGGCGTCGTGGAAGCGGGTGGAACATATCCGCAGCCGGTTAAGGTGAAACCTGGGATCGGTATGGATATGTCGGGAGGTGAAGGAAATGGCGGCAACATGACCCAGCGGGCCATGCCGGGGAATGGTCACCCCGTTATTGAGTCCGGCGTCCCCGGCCTGCTGCAATAATAATTTCTGTGCGTCGCTCAGCTTTATGATGTCGGCCATTTCGGTCCATAGAAAGGGCCGGGCGACCTGAACCGCGGAAAAGATAACCGGATCAATATTCTGATAGTTATGATCATAATAGTGCCTGATCCAGGATTCCGGGTAATTATGGGCGACAAAAGGGGCGTGATATTGCCGTGCTGCGGGGGTATTTATAGCCCTGTCATCGTGATGGAACATCAAGGCCGCATAGGCGACATGGTCAAATCCCATTTCCTTGGCGGCTTGCGTGAGCAGGCTAAAAAGTTCGGCTGGCGCGGCGGCCTGATCAATACGCTTGATATATTCTGATATACGCATGATAATTCCCCAACGGGTTTCTCCGGATGATATAACTGCTTTCTGTTAACGTTACTGTCGCATCAAATGCGTTCCAAATGCGTTCCAAATGCGCGAATAATTGTTACACGGCGCCCCCCAAGGGAAATGGCTTCCGCATCAGGAAGGCTTCGCTCATTCACATCCCGCCTGTCTTTAATGTAGAAATATATAATGAAGTAAGTTCTTATGATTTAAAACACCTATAGGTTGAGGGATTGACAATAAAATCAAACGATTACAATTAGTTGCATTCCACAGAAATAGTAATTCAACAAAAAACAACCATGGATATATTGAAAACTTACCCTTAAATCATAAATTGAGGCCGCTATTTGAACCGACTCATGCAGCAAATCAGACAGGTGAAACCGGGAAATTTCACGCGAGATCGAACGATTGGCGATGGAAAATAATTTTTGTCACAGGTCTTCAGGGTCAACCGCCCTTCTATAAACATCCAGGGCAAGTGATGCGCTTTCACCTGCCCCGGATTGTTGCATGTACGGCTGCTTGTCTGTGCGGGCCGCCAGCGTCAGAATTTCACGATCCGCAAGCGCAGGGCGTTGCCGACCACGGACAGGGACGACAGGCTCATGGCGGCGGCGGCGATGATCGGCATCTTCGGCAACAGCAGAAGGCCGAACACCGGATAGAGCACGCCGGCGGCGACCGGCACGCCCAGGGTGTTGTAGATAAACGCCAGGAACAGATTCTGCTTGATATTGCGCATGGTCGCTTCCGACAGGCGCCGGGCGCGGACAATGCCCATCAGGTCGCCCTTGACCAGGGTGATGCCGGCGCTTTCCATGGCGACATCGGCGCCGGTTCCCATGGCGACCCCGACTTCGGCCAGCGCCAGCGCCGGGGCGTCATTGACCCCGTCGCCGGCCATGGCGACCTTGGATCCCTTGGCCTGAAGTTCCTTGATAATATCGGCCTTGCCATCGGGCAGGACATCGGCGCGCACTTCGTCAATATTCAGCCGACTGGCGACCGCCTTGGCGGTGGTTTCATTGTCACCGGTCACCATAATGATCCGCAGGCCTTCCCGGTGCAGGGCGTCGAGGGCTTGATTGGTGGTGTCCTTGATCGGGTCCTCGACGGCGACCAGACCGGCGAGCTTGCCGTCGATGGCGATGAACATCACGGTCTTGCCCTGATAACGCATGGTGTTCGCCTGATGTTTGACATCCGCCGTATCGATATCCAGGGTCGCCATCATGGCGCTGTTGCCGAGGGCGACAGACTTGCCGTCAACGACGGCGCTGACGCCCTTGCCGGTGACGGCGTTGAAATTATCCGCCGGCAAAAGAGCAATATTGCGCTGTTTGGCGCCGCTGACAATGGCGGCGGCCAGCGGATGTTCGCTGCCCCGTTCCAGACTGGCGGCAGCGGTCAGGATCTCCCCCTCGGTAAAGTCATTCAGCGGCGCAATATCGGTCAGGACCGGTTTGCCGACGGTCAGGGTGCCGGTCTTGTCGACGATCAGGGTGTCAACCCTGGCGAAGATTTCCAAGGCTTCGGCGTTTTTGATCAGAACCCCCGACTGCGCCCCGCGCCCGGTGCCGACCATGATCGACATCGGGGTCGCGAGGCCGACGGCGCAGGGGCAGGCGATGATCAGGACCGACACCGCGGCGATCAGGCCGTGGGTCAGCGCCGGCTCCGGCCCGAAATAATACCAGGCGGCGAAGGCGATGGCGGCGATAACGAGCACCGCCGGGACAAACCAGCCGGCGATCAGGTCGGCGTATTTCTGGATCGGCGCCCGGCTTCTTTGCGCCTCGGCGACCATATTGACGATCTGGGACAGCATGGTTTCAGAGCCGACCCGCTCGGCGCGCATGACAAAGCTGCCGGTGCCGTTCAGCGTCGCGCCGGTGACCTTGTCGTCAATTACCTTTTCAACCGGAACCGGCTCACCGGTGAGCATGGATTCATCGACCGACGAATGACCTTGCACCACGATCCCGTCAACCGGGACTTTTTCGCCGGGACGAACGCGGACTTTGTCGCCGACCTCGATCTGGTCCAGCGGGACTTCCTCTTCCGCGCCGTCTTCATGGAGCTTTAAGGCCACTTTCGGCGCAAGGTCGAGCAGGGCCCGAATGGCGCTGCCGGTTTTTTCCCGGGCGCGCAGCTCCAGCACCTGACCGAGCAGAACCAGCACTATGATCACCGCCGCCGCCTCGAAATAGACCGGCACCAGGCCGCTTTCGGTCTTGATGGTGTCGGGGAACAGGTCCGGGGCGAACAGGGCGATCAGGCTGTAGAGATAGGCGATGCCGGTGCCGATGCTGATCAGGGTCCACATATTGGGGTTGATGGTCCGGATGGATTTCCAGCCGCGGACAAAAACCGGCGCCGCCGTCCACAGCATGACCGGGGTGGCGAGCAGAAACTGGATCATGACCGACATTTGGTCACTGATGATATTTTTAAATCCGGCGCTGAAATGACCGCCCATTTCCAGAATCAGAATCGGCAGGGAGAGGATAAGGCCGACCCAGAAACGGCGGGTGAAGTCGATTAGTTCCGGATTGGGGCCTTCATCGCCGGTCGGCACGCCCATCGGCTCGAGCGCCATGCCGCATTTCGGGCAGTCCCCGGGCTGATCGCGAATGATTTCCGGATGCATCGGGCAGGTATATCGGGTGCCGGCCGGCATCTCCTCTGCCAAGGGCTTGTCCCCAAGGTATGTTTCCGGCGCGGCGACAAATTTTTCTTCGCAGCGGGAAGAACAGAAATAATATTTTTCACCATGGTGCGTTATAATATGTTCAGCAGTGGGAATGGAAACCTTCATTCCACAAACAGGATCAAGGGCGGATAAATAAATTTCCGGATCTTCAACAAATTTATCATGACATTTGGCGCTGCAAAAATCATATGTCTGACCCATATATTCATGGTCGTAATCTGATTTTTCGGGATTTACAGACATGCCGCAGACCGGGTCTTTCACCGTTTGACGGGACGCGGCGGAGTCTTTCGGGGGATGGCTGTGGTCCATTTTCTGAATTTCCTCAAAGTTGTCTTTTAATCCAATATACTGGTACGGCGGAACGGCTGAGTTCCCTCATATTTAGGTCAGTTCACAACTGAAGTCCTGCCGATTACGGGCTTCTGAACTTTCAATAAAAATATATCCCCCAGCAAAGCGGCGACGCGCGCTGTTTCGCTGACGGTGAAGCCAAGGTGGCTCATTTTGTTCGGGATTCTGTCAGTTAAACAATCCCGGGTATTTTCCATACCGTCAAACAAGCGCACTAAAAAGAAGCTGGCGCGTCTGAGCGGGGTCTGAGGTTTCCCCCAGTCGGCAAAATGGAATTCACCGCCGGGTTTTAACACACGATATATTTCCTCAAGCGTTTTCATTTTATCGTCAAAATCCAGATGATGGAACATCAGGCTGCAAAACACCCGGTCGAAATAATCATCGGGGTAAGGCAATTCAGCAGAATAACCTTGTTTGAAATGAATTTCAGCACCTTTGTCGTGGCTTTTGGATTGTGCTACCTCCAGAATATCATTATCGGCATCAAGGGCGTGGATCTCAAGATTTGAATTATGTCCGGCAATCCTGATCACAAAAGTACCCGACCCGCATCCGACATCAAGGACAGTGTAGCCATCAGAAAGATTCGCCTGTTTGAGCAGCAGGTCTTTAAACAAGTCTTCCTGGGAGGTCAGGGCAACGACCTTGTCATAAAATGGCGTCAGCCAGCGGAACCGAAGGGCAGGCACAAATTTGTGATCCCGATGTTTTGAATTTACGTCGGCTTCAGGCGGTTGCTTGATCATAATTTACCCATCTGTTTTATCATAAAGGTGGTTGATAATGCTGCATTCGCTCAAGGGCTGGTCATCATCGGGGCAGATTGTCGCCAGAATGTCCAGGTTTTTCTTCATTTGGGTCAGGGTGGCGACCTTCTGCTCAATCTCGATAATTTTGCGCCGCGCCTTTTTATTGACGGTGGCGCAATTTGCCGCCGGATCATCGGTCAGGGCGAAAAGCTCACGCACCTCATTCAGGGTGAAGCCGAGCTTTTTGGCCTCCTTGATAAAGCGAATGCGATTGATGGAATCCCGCTCGTAAACGCGATAGCCGGAGCTGCGCCGCCTGGGCGCCGGCAGATAGCCGCTGCGCTCATAATAACGGATCGTTTCGGTGCTGGCGCCGCTTTTCGCCGCCAGCTGTCCAATGGTCATGGCCATCCTCATCTCCTTCGGTTAACGGAAGCGCGGGTCCGCCCTGCGCTTCCGGTGATTCGAGATGAATATACACCTTGTAGCTTACTACAAGGTCAAATGTTTTATCGCCTAATCGTCAAATGGCCCGTTAAATATCCCGTCAAATGCCGAAATCATCAAAGGCGATCCGCTCTTCCGCAATGCCGATGTCCCGCAACATGGCGCGGGTGGCCTTGAGCATGGCCGGCGGGCCGCAGAGATAGAATTCGGCCTTGTCGAGGTCGGGATGATCCGCCAGATAGCGCTTCATGGTGATCTCATGGATATGGCCGGTCGGGCCGTCCCAGTTATCATCATGCCGGGGGTCGGACAGGCCGATCTGGAAGGTCATATTGTCGTGGGCGTTCACCAGGGAGTCGAATTCCTCCTGATAGAAAATCTCGTCGGTATTCCTGACCCCGTACCAGAAGCTGATCTTGCGGTTGGTCTTTTTATAGAGCAGCTGGTCGCGGATGATCGCCCGAAGCGGCGCCATGCCGGCGCCGCCGCCGATGAAGATCATTTCATTCTGGCTGTCCCGGGCCGCGAAATGACCAAAGGGGCCCGACAGGGTCACGCTGTCCCCGACATTCAGGCCGCACATATAATGGGAGCCGATACCGGCGGGAAGGTCCGGCTGGCCTTCGGGCGCCGGGATCCGGCGAATGTTGAGGACGATCTCCTCCGGCCTTTCCTCCGGCGGGGTGGCGAGGGAATAGGCGCGCTGGAGCGTCGCGCCATCCGCCTTGGGAATATCCACCAGAATATAACTGCCGGCCTGATAGGTGAAGCTCTCGCCCTCCGGCAGGCGCAGGGTGATTTCCTTGATGTTGGGGGTGAGGAATCTGCTCGCGATGACCTCGGCCTGACAGGGATTTTCGGACAGGGCCTCCTCTGGCAGTTCTACCGTCGTATCCTGTGTCAGGCGGTGCTGGCAGGCCAGGCGGTAGCCGTCCGCCAGCTCCTTTTCGGAAAAATGATGCCGGTCCGGCTCAAGAACCGGGTGAGCTTTGTCGGTGACCTTAACCCGGCACAGGCCGCAGCTGCCGCCGCCGCCACAGCTCGACGGCAACTTTATCCCGGCTTCGGCCAGGCTGTCGTAAAGGGGCGCGCCATAGGACGCTGCAAGCCGATTGTCGAGGCCGCCGTAGATGTCGAGAATATTAAGCTTCAGGCGGCCCTTGCGGCGGGTCAGGCTTTGCCAGGCGGCCTTGAATTCCGTCCGGCTGAAGGACTGGAAGATCAGGATAAGGCCGCTGAGCGCCAGCCACAGGGTGGCGAAGCCGGTGACGATAATCCACGGGCTGTTAAAATGATTGTTGCCGGGATAATCCATGAAATGCAGCATGATGGCGAAATTGAACAGCCGCGTCGCGTCATTGACCCGGCCGACGACCTCGCCTGTATCGCGGGATATATAAAGCGTCGTGTCGCGGCCGTCGTCAAAGGCGACTTTCCAGGCGGGGCCCGTGAGGCGCGGCGTGTCGGCGGTCGGCATATCCACTTTCTCGACGGCGGCGATCTTGCCAGAGCCGCTATAGTCCGCCGCCGCAATCGTGCGGCTCGTCCGGTCGTCGATGGGGAACGGCCGGCCGGAGGCGGCGTCGAGCAGGCGGATGCCGCTGCCCTCGGTCACTTCATAGGCCAGTTGGCCATTGACATAGCGCAGCGCCAGTTTTTGAATATTGTCCCGGGCGAGAATTTCTGAAGCGGCTTTCATGCCGCCCGAGGCTGCGCCGGACAGCAGGGACTGCGGGGTTTTATGGTGCGCCATGTCATGGCCCTGAACCGTGTCATGATCAAGAATGGCCATGGCGAGACCGGTGAGCGCCCAAATGGTCACCTGCAGCCCGATGATCAGGCCAAGCCATTTGTGGGTCACCCGGAAGAACTGCCCTTTGGGGGATGCCACCGGCGCCCCGGCCGTCGGGACTTTGGGGTGGCGGAAACTGTAAAACAGCAGCCAGATCCCGGTCAGGGTCGACAGGGTCACAACGGCCGCGGCAATGCGCAGCAGCCAGTTGTTGACGTCTGACCTGTTTTCATAATCCATGATATGGAACATCCACAGGAAATCGAACGCCCGCCAGAAATCATGGCGTTTGGTGACCAGTTCGCCACTTACGGGGGAAAGATAAAGGCTCGGCGACCAGGGATCGTCGAAATCGACCCGCCAGAGCGGCAGGGGGCGGCTTTGGATTTCCGACGGCGGATTTTCCGTCAGCAGCCGCATCGCGGAAATGCCGCCCGGTCCGGCATAGAGCTTCCGGGCCATGGCCTCAATGACGGATTTGGGCAGGGGAGAGAGTTTTTCGCCGGTTGCGGCGTCGATCAGGTGACGGCCGGCGGGGGTGGTCACCGCATAAACCGGCCTGTCCTGCAAGTGATCTGTGCTGATCGCGGTGGCGGTCGGAAAATCCTGCACAAGGCGGGTCATTTCATAGGAATAGGCGGATGAGGCGGCGGGCGTGGCGGGCGCGTCCTTGACCAGATGGTCGCCATGAATATAGTCGATGGAAACGGTCACCATATAAAAACCGCTGATCGCCCACAGACACATTTGCACGCCAATAACCAGAAACAGCCATTTATGCCATTTGCGGGATAAAAAGGATGCCTTCATCTTACCTTGTCCTCATATTTATGCTTTGGGTGTTTTTAAAAATGGGTGGCCGGGCCGCAGCATACACCACGGCCCGGCAGATTTCTATTCCATACGGAAGGTCAGGCGGATATAGCCGCGCCGCCCGGCGAGATCATAGGTCATGGTGTCCGTATTGCCGTCGGTCCAGCTGGCGACCCGCGGCGCCTTTTTATCGAACAGATTGTCAATACCGGCGGAAAATACCAGATTTTCCATGATGTTATAGGTACCCTGGATGTTGTGATACATCACCGCATCCATGTGCGACCCGATGCCTTCGGTGGCGAAGAAATCGTCGCCTGCGCCAATATACTGGATAGAGTAAGTGGCTGACCAGTTTTCGGCCGCGGTATTGAAGCTGGTGTTGGCGCGCCATTTTGGATAGCCGCCGAAACCGGCGCCGATAAAGCCGTTCAGGACCATCGGCACATCGCCTTCGAACGCCGTTCTTTCATAAGTGTCCAGATAGCTGACCTGGAAATCGAAGGTGTTGTTCAGCTCCATGGCTTCAAAATTATAGACCACGCCGACATCAACCCCTTTCAGGCGCTCGGAACCGGCATTGGTTTTCTGGGCCGACAGGAAGTCGACAACCCCGGTCACCGGATTACGCTGGTGATGCTCGGGTCCGCAGAACTCATGGGACAGATTGTCCGATTCATAACATTGGGCCAGTTTCACGGAGCCGGAAGGCTCGGTAATGGCGTCGGTGATTTTAATGTCGAAATAATCAACGGTCAGGGACAAGCCTTCGGCGAAGGTCGGTTGCCAGACGGCGCCGACGGTGATCGAACGGGCGTCTTCAGGATCGAGATCCGGATTGCCGCCGCGGTCGGTCAGGATGGTGTTGCCAAGCTGGGTATAGCCCGCGGGAACCCCCGCCGCCTGACAGTTTTTATAAATGTTGGAGCTGGGGTCAAGACTGCTCCAGCCGCTGCAGGGATCGGTGGTGGTCAGATTGCCCTCGGACACGCCGCCGAAAAGCTCCGGCACATTGGGAATGCGGAAGGCGGTGGCGTAGGTGCCACGCAGTTTGAAGCCTTCCACCACCTGCCAGTTAACGCCGACCTTATAGTTGGTGTCGGAATTGAATTGATCATAGTCGGAATACCGCAGGGCGAGGTTCAGCTCCAGGCTTTCGGCGAAAGGCATATCCTTCAGAACCGGAACATTCAACTCGGCATAGGCTTCCTTGGCCTTGGTTTTGCCGGAAATGGGATCTTCCGCATTGCTGTTGGCGATGCCGAGCACCTTCAGGGAATCCGGCTGACGCCAGCCCTTGTCTTCACGATATTCGACCCCGGCGGCAAAGCCGACCCGGCCGGCGGGAACGTCAAAAACCTCCCCGGCGATATTGGCGGTGAAGCTGAGCTGTTCATTGCCGCCCGTGTCCGTCATATCAAACGGCAGATAATCCAGAACCGCCTGGCTGACATTTCCGACCCCGAGATAGTCACCGCAGGGGATGCCGTTCATACCGCAGACGCTGGTATCGATGGTTTCGCCAAACCGCTCCAGGTTGACCACATTGGTGATGGTGTCGGTGCCGGTGTTGCGGCCCCAGTTCATCGCCACATCCCAGTTCCAGTTGTCGGCAATGACGCCGTCAAGGCCGGCAACAATGCGGAAAGTGTTGACTTCCTGAAGGAAGATCCGCTCGCCCAGTTCGACCAGGCGGCGACGTTCAACTGTGAGGTCTTCACCAATTGGGTTGGTCGGATGATCGGCGGCAAGATTGAAGTTGACGATGGTGTTGGGGGACGCGGGCTGGGTTGAGCGCCGGTTGGTATACATCATTTCGCCGAACAGCCGCACGTCTTCGGTGATGTTATAGTCGCCGAAGCTGCTGAAAGACAGGCGTTTGATCGGGTTTACCGCATTGAAGTTTACATTATAGTTATAGCCATGGATCGCATTATCAAAAGGCGCCCAGGTTTTGCCGCCGGGCTCATTGTTGAAGTTGATCCGCACCAGGTCGCCCATGCCGTCAATATAGACCGCGCGGCCGCCGGCGGTGCTGGAACTGCCGCTGCATTCGGTTTCACTGGTTGCGGACAGCGGGCAGGGCACCCGGTCGGCGAGGGGGGACGGCTTGTTGTCCTGATAACTGACGCTGGCGACCAGGCTGCCCTTGTCATTCGCCACGCCCCAGGTCAGGTCCAACAGGTATTCTTCGCCGTCGCCCTTGTCGGTGATGCCGAATTTGGCGCTCGCCTCCAGGCCGTTAAAGTCATTGTCAGTGATGATATTGACCACCCCGGCCACCGCGTCGGCGCCGTAAATCGCCGAGGCGCCGTCTTTCAGGACTTCGACCTGCTTGACGATCGACATCGGGATCATCGACAGGTCAACCGAGCTGTTGGCGCCGGTGCCGCCATTGACCAGACGCCGGCCATTGAGCAGCACCAAGGTCCGGTTGACGCCAAGGCCGCGCAGGTTGACCTGGGGCGTGCCCCAGCCGTTGCTGACCCAGTAGGCCGCAGTCTGGTTGCCGCCGAAACCGGCCGACGCCGGCAGGCGCTGCAACAGGGTTTCCATATTGGTGATGCCGGTGTTTTTGATCATTTGCTGGGACAGCACCGTCACCGGTCCAACCCCCGTCAGATCCTTGCGCTTAATCCGGCTTCCGGTGACAACAACCTCTTCAAAGGTTTCTTCCGCCGCCGCAGCATCTTCTGCCGCCGCATAAGCGGGAGATATGGCGAGTGATCCACTGCCAACGGATGTGGCGAGCAGCAGTAATGTTTTAATGTTGTTTTTCATGTTGAGTTCCTCCTCATTATGAGTGATTTAAAAATTTTTAAGCGTAGGGGCCTTTCCTATGCAATCCCGCTAAGGCGAAGGCATATCTGATCAAAGGCAGACTTCAAAAGCTCGTGGTGATGTTGATTGTGAGGGGCCGTTCGGCCAAACAGGGGCGCGCCCTGTATTTATCTTAAATCCGCAACCGGGCGGTCTGCAGGTATATGATTTGGGATTTTAGAATATGTGAAGAAAAAAACGATCGCCGGGGTCGGATATTTTCCGGGGCCGGGTGCGCCGGGACGGGGGTTATCGCGATGGCGGGAATTGTCCCGTCCGCGATAACCTTGTTGAAGAGCAGACTGATCATCAGATCATTTGTCTCACAGGGCATCAGGGCGGCAAAATTGCAACATTTCCCATCCTCGCCTTGCGACAGGTCGGCAGGGGTCATATCCATCATTTCACAGGAATGAGCATTGTCGGAAACCGCCCTTTCCGGCGCCGCCATATCATTCATCGCAGGGCAGGCAGCGGCGGCACTGGTAAAAACCAGCGAGCATGAAATTATGGCCCCCAATAGTGTTTTGAATAATTTATGTGGCATATGAGATACCTGAAATCTTCAGTGGCGATGACTTTTCATACTCTACGGGAACAAAAATGGATATGTCAAAGATTTATTTTGGTCATTAAGATTTCAAAATAGAAGAAAAAACTATAAATACTTATAATTATGATATATAATACTATGTAAATAGAAAAATGTAGACAATAATCCTCAATAATTAGTTATCTATAGTTGTATAGACATGTATGTATTAAATGCTGTTTCTTGGCGTTAATTGCCGAAACAGCCCTCTCCCCGGCATCCCCCTGAAAGGATCGGCGCGAAATGATTCGGTCATACCCCCCCTTTTATATATTGATATAATATCTGGGTCAGATTTGAATTCAGTGCGGTTGATTTTCTGTATATGGGCGGGGCCGAGAGTTCTTTTCGGGGACGGTTCTTACCGCCTGCCGCCCCATGACGTTTTGAGATGGCAGATTGAGATGGCAGAAAAATAGTGGACCCGTCATCATGTTGAAAGAACCACGTCCCCCCCCCGGCCGGTCTGTTGTCCTGTCAGCCCTTGCCGTCCCTTGATGAGACGGGCAGGCAGCAAAAAAGGCGGTCATGGGACCGCCTTGATCGTTGTCATGCTTTAAAAATATTATCTTTGGCGTTTTCGCGCCACGCCAATGCCCAGCAGCCCAAGACCCAACAGGGCGACAGGGGCGGGTTCCGGTATGGCGCCATAGGTCAGGTTGTCATAGACAACCGTGTAATCGGTGCCGGAATTTTTGGCATTCAGGATAACGCCGCCGAAATGATCGACATCGCCTGAACTATCCAGATAGACCAGGCTTCCATTGAGGTAATATTCAATGCCGGCGCCGGTAGACATAAACATTAAATTGTTGAACTGACCAACATTGAAACTGGCCGCCACAGGATAATGCCACCCCAGGTTATCCCAGACAGACAGCCCCAACTGGCCATGATATTCGATAATGGGCCAGCCGCCGATGGTATCATCGCTTTGATGGCCAATCGCCCAGATGCCGCCATATCTCTGGTTCAATGTCCATGTCGGGTCAATAAACATGTCAATAGACAGGAAGTTGGAATATTCGATATCCATCTGCATGCCCTGTGTATTGTGGAAGTTGCTGGCGACCGTGTCGCTACCGGAAATCGTCATTTCCAGTTGGTTATTGACAATTCCAAAACCGGTCGGCGCCCGGCGGTCAACGGACCAGCTGCTCAATGAATCCCCATTATTGAACGGGGTTGTAACCACGCCGGCCAAAGCGGCTTGCGGCGCCGTAAACAGGATTGCGCATAAGAGCGCTTTGATGATCTTCATTTCCTTCATCCTTGCAAAAGTTAACAACTCAAACATTTGTTATCTAACTTTAAGATAGACACCGCCATAAATACGCAATAAGCATGCCAATGTTGCGGGAATGGGGAAAATTTTATCTACTCCACAGCGGGCTAATATATGGAATCTTTCCAAATTGTAAAAAATTCCGACAGCTTTCGGCAAATTTTTACAGATGCTGATTTCCGGGGATTCATGGCGCCGCCGCCATTCATTTTAGATGTTTATCGATTATAGGGTCCGTGTTTCATTGCGGGGCTCGAACCAAACGGAACCTCAAAGGCGTCTAGGAAATTGGGGCTATTCAATCATAAGGGATCACAGGACGTCTTCTACGGCTTGCCAGAAGAGGGGATTCTTATGATGCCTTGTGTCTTCCGCAACCGCTTTACGGCGCCGCAATTCTTCCCCGGGATTTTCATAGAAGTCCATCAACGACTGAGCCACAACTTCCGGGGGAGCAAGCTTATCTAATGTTCTTTAAGGATTTTTGGCAAGGCTTTGTGATCACTGATATTGGCTTCTACAAAGGCGCCCCATTTCACGGCTTCTCTATGGCCGGTTGATAAGTTGTCGTAGACAGTAATGTATAACCATTACCAGCTAACATTTTGGACATATGACTGCCTATATAACCCGCCCCGCCTATTACTAGAACATTCCGGTTCACGTCAAATATTACTTTCATAAATCATGTTAGAGCATTTTTTAACGCGGCGACGACCTGGTCTTGCTGGCTGTCACTCATGTGGTGGAACATTGGTAAGCTAATCGCTTTTTTATAGTAGTTTTCTGCGTTGGGAAAGTCACCGTGTTTAAATCCAAGATTTAGATAATAGGGCTGAGTATGTACAGGGATATAGTGCAGGTTTACACCGATGCCATTTTCCCGAAGTGAATTGAACACCGCCAAGTGGTCATTCTTAATGGCATCAGTGTCAATTTGAATGACATACAGATGCAGTCCTGAGTAGCTGTCTTCATGTTGATAGGGAATTGAAAGGGGGAGTCCTTTCAATAATTGGTCATATCTGGCGGCCAAGCGATGCCGGGCAGTCACAAAGTCATCCAGTCGTTTCATTTGGCTCGCACCAAGGGCGGCTTGCAGTTCAGTCATGCGATAATTGAAACCAAGGTCAATCTGCTGATAATACCATGGCCCATGACTTTCTTCGGTCATCAACTCCGTATCGCGTGTAATGCCATGACTTCTATACAGCGCCATTTTTTCAGCAAGTCCCGTGTCGTTGGTTACCGCCATGCCGCCTTCGGCAGTGGTAATGATTTTGACAGGATGAAAGCTAAAGACTGTAATATCAGAATATTCACAGCTTCCTATAGGAGAGTTTTTATATTTGCCGCCGATAGCATGTGAGGCATCCTCAATTACTGCAAAATCATACTGCACGGATAATTTATGGATTGCCGCCATATCACAGGGTTGACCGCATAGATGGACGGGGATAACCACTTTTGGTGTTTTGCCACCATTTTTTGCGGTGGATTCCAATTTTTTCTGAAGCTCTACAGCACTTAAATTATAAGTCTCAGGATCAATATCCACAAAATCTATGGCCGCACCGCAGTAGAGCGCACAATTCGCAGACGCTACAAAAGTGACAGGGGATGTCCAGACGACATCGCCTTCCCCAACGCCAAGGGCTAAACAGGCAATATGTAAAGCTGACGTTGCGCTGTTAACTGCGACCCCGTGCTTTGCATTGCAAAATGTTGCAAGTGTTTTTTCAAATTCAGGAACATACGGACCCTGTGTTAAAAAATCAGAACGGAGAACATTAACGACTTGCTGAATATCTTCTTCGGAAATTTTTTGACGGCCATAGGGGATCATAGTTCGGCCTGTTTATCAAATTCGCGGATTTCTTCTACATTAAGGAAGTGAGGGTTATTTCCTGAATGATACTCATATCCGAGTTCAACTGACTTGCCTTCTTCTCCTAATACATTGGTTTTATAATCATAGTCCATTCCATAAAATTTGATTGTAGGGCAAAGGACAAAGTGATCATCAAATTCTAGTGTTAAATGTGAATCATCACCGGGGCACATAATTTCATGAAGTTTTTCGCCCGGACGAATTCCGATAATTTTAACAGATAAGCCTGGAGCATAAGCCTCTGCAATGTCCATGATCTGCACAGATGGAATTTTAGGAACAAAAATTTCGCCACCATGCATCCGGTTAAAGTTCTTTAGAACAAAATCAACGCCCTGTTGTAGCGTGATCCAGAACCGTGTCATCTTTTCATGGGTGATGGGCAAGTGATCTGCTTTTTCTTCAATAAGCTTTTTAAAGAATGGGACAACGGAGCCTCTTGAGCCAACCACATTGCCATAGCGGACGGCGGCAAATCGTGTTCGTCCAGCGCCAACAGTATTATTGGCGGCTACAAATAATTTGTCAGAAGCAAGTTTTGTCGCGCCATATAAATTAATTGGATTAGCGGCCTTATCCGTTGACAAGGCGATGACTTTATCAACGTTACAGGCAATCGCGGCCTTAATCACATTTTCAGCGCCATGAATGTTGGTTTTGATGCATTCCATGGGATTATACTCAGCGGCGGGAACCTGTTTTTGGGCGGCGGCGTGGATAACAAAATCAACCCCCCTCATGGCCTGTATTAAACGCTCGCCATCGCGCACATCACCAATGAAATACCGCATGCAAGGATCATTAAACACTTGCTGCATTTCAAATTGTTTTAATTCGTCACGGGACAAAATGATAATGCGTTTCGGGCTATATCGTTCTAAAATAGTTTTGGTATATTTTTTTCCAAATGAACCAGTCCCACCCGTAATAAGAATAGATTTATCATTAAACATGCATTTACCCGAACTTGGAATTAGCAGTGTGAAGCGCAACCTTTTGGAAAACGCAATGGGTAGTTTCTTTGTAAATTATATACAGTCTTATCGCTATCAATTTCAACAAATATTTATGTTGTGAATAGCCCAGAGTCTGCTCGTGTCCTGATCGAAGAAGAGCTATCATAATTTATTTTTTGACGGGAGCTGGATAATGAAGCGTGGCAGACCTGCTGTCGTGATTGAATTGAGTGAAGAGGAGCGGTCATATCTGGCGGGTCTCTCCGGTCGCAGAAGCGGCCGGGCGGGCCGGGGATGATCAGCGTCAGATCTGCCATGACAGTCGTCTGTTTTTATTGGAGGCGACATATTTCATATTGTTGCGGAATTGATGAATGACACAGTGTCGGACTTCCGTGTCGGGAAAGGCGCTATCCCGGTTGCAAAATTTCCCAGTCAGAAGAGACGGTTAATTGGATATCCTAACAACCCGCCTTATTCTTGTTTTTTTTCGGGCGACTTTTTCATTAGGTCAGCTTCATGTTGCTGACGCAATTTACGCCAGCGTTTATATTGTTCAGCCTTGGCAGGGTCAGGGTCTTCCTCACCCTTTAACCAAAAAGAAAACCAGTCCACATTACCTTGACCAGACTCTAGAGCAAGGTCACATCAAATAGATTCATTTTAGGGATTCCCAAAGAGGTCATAATGTGATTCAAGATAGAAGCTGGAAAAGGAGGCCAGCCTCTATGGTAAAATCTCTATC